>Ga0299912_10000094_pt1 | contig 102436 bp, 77 predicted proteins | sample RVTome_2_FD_207667 | JGI IMG/M metagenome (GOLD analysis project Ga0299912, IMG submission 207667) | Soil microbial communities from uranium-contaminated site in the Upper Colorado River Basin, Wyoming, United States - RVT95D214 (version 2) ... | reverse complement strand
ATCTTTTTCATTTGCCTATATTGATCCACCTGAAGTTCGAGCAGATAAATTCCGGAAGAAACTGCCTGATTATGTTCGTTTTTGGAATTCCAGCTCACGTTGTAGCCGCCCGGAAGCATCTCCTTATCGACAAGGAGCTGCTTGATCGCATTTCCCTGAATGCTGTAGATTTTCAGATTCACGTTGGACGGTTTGCCCAATTCAAAATGAATGCAGGTGCTGCTGTTGAAGGGATTGGGATAGTTCTGTTCCAGTTTAAACCAGCCCGGATAGCGCGTCAATTCTTCGGGCTCGACTGCGGCGCCCAGGTCCGTCCAGGTTTCCGGCCCTTCGAAGAGATAGGCCCGCCCGATGCTGAAATAGGCACTGCTGATGGCGGAGATCAGCAATTCGTCCCGGCCATCACCGTTGACGTCGCCCGTGGCCATGGCGGCAGTTAATCCGGAATATGTGTAGTAATCCCATGAAGTGATGAGGGCATCCGGGGTGGGATTGAACCACGGACCGCCCAGGTATATTTCTATTATGGGCCCCATGGAAGGAATTCCCGCGGCGCTGGCGATGTCGCTAATCCCGTCACCGTTGAAATCCCCCTCGCAGAAGCCATGTCCGGAATGGTTTAGCCCTCCTTGCCAGTTAAGCAGAAAAATATCCGGGATATCGTCCAATTCCGGGCCTCCGAAATATACCGCATCCCTCCAGATGTCATCTGGAAAAATCAGTGAAATCGCAAAATCCGCATAGCTATCGGCATTTATATCCCCTACGCCGCCACCCCTGGCCTGATAGGCGTATTCCTCAAATATTAGATCTGGAATCGTGTCCATGGGGTTGCCGCCGAAATAGATTTGCACCGGCTCCTGATTGCCGCCAAGCACCATAATGTCTGCAAATTCATCCGCATTGACATCCCCCAAGGCTGAGCTTCTGCTCAACGGAACAAACTTGGTCCAATCCACTACGCTGTCCAGAGCGCTTCCGCCATGATATATTTGAAGTCTCTCCATATAGGCGGGATCGCCGTAATAAAAGGTTTGCATGACAATGTCATTTTGGCCATCTCCATTGGCGTCGCCGCAGCTATCCAGTTGAGCTGCATAATATTGAACCATCTCCGCGGACATAGACCACTCCGGTATGGTATCGAAACCCGGCCCGCCGAAGAAAATGTCCAGGCGCGCATCGGTGTTAGGCCCATAACCGTATTCGGGTATGCCCAAATCGTCCAGACCATCGCCGTTGATGTCGCTCAGATTGGCATCGAACAAATCGTACGAGATATTCTGCTCAGTGCCCTGCAGGGTCATATAGGGCGCCGTGGGCCAGCCGCTGTCATATTGATAGAAGAAATTCTTGCCGTAATCCTCGCCGTACCCGGGCCAGTAGGGCGAGCCGATGACGAACTCCTCCATGCCATCAGCGTCAAAGTCGCCCATGGTCATACCTTGGCCGAAGTAGGAGTATTCGCCACCCCCGCCTTCATACTGGCCCACCAAGGTCATGACGTTTGGTGGCTGCGCCTGGGCCGCCAGCGCCAGGCAGAGGAGGATAAGGGTCAGGGTTTTCATGGGGGTCTCCTTTTGGGGGTAAAGCTTTATAGAATATAGTAATAAAAAGTCCAAAATGCAAGTGCAAAAAGGTGCAGGTCAGCGCGAGGTAATCACTGTGGGAGGATAGCAATGCCGATATCTCCCTTTCAGCGCCTCTCGCGCCATGTCATTGATGACCCCGCAAGCCCAGAAATTGTTGCGGCGCGGTTCATCCGCCTGCAGCCAGGCAACCATGTCGGCTCCATGCTCCTGCTCAATTTCGCTGCACTGCGTAATGATGGTGTCAAGTGTGGCATTCTGTATGGAGTCATTATAGAATAGGTAGTAGGCCCGCTCCATATCCATGTACTCGATCCAGTCTATCCAGGTCTTAACGTGGTCGCAGTAGAGGATTTTGTAGCGCAGGCAGTAGAAGGTAGTATCACCGGACGGGATCACCGTAGTCTCGAGGGAATCCTCTTGGTACTCTTCATCTGCGGCAAAATCTCCTACGCTGAGGGTGAGCGTATCATCGACATGATAAGTTGGGATCGTATCAGGCGGATTGTACCACGTTTCCAGGATGAACAGGAAAGCCAATTCCGCGTCGGGATGGCCGGTCTTGTCAATCTTGCTCTTGATGCGAATCTGGAATTCTCGCTGGCTGTAGTTATAACCTCCGGGGGCAAAGCCCGGCTCCCCCAGCGTATTGCCTTGATTCAAGGTCTTTCGAGGGCCATAAAGGCATTCACCGGAATCCACTTCAGATGGGTCCAAATACCAGGTGCCCGTATTAGGCGGAGGACCTTCTCGCCCCCGATCGTGCTCAAAATAATAAAAGCTCTGCCCCGTCTGACTGAAGAAATCCCAAGATGCATCGGCATATTCCAACTCGGCCTCAAGCTGCTTGTGCTGTCCGCCGGAGTAGTGCTCCGCCAAGTAGGGGATGCTGTCTGAATAAGAGCCCGTCGTGTCATTGCCTTTCCAATCGCCATTTCGCAGAATCGCTTGTAGGTTATATTTGCCTAAGGAATCCAGATAGGCATCCATGCCAGCACTGTCAAAGCTATGCCACTGCGAGCCATAATTCCAGGCCAGGGTCGGATTCAGCGCCGCAAAATCCGACCAGTGGCCGTCGCCGCTGTGAATCTGGGGCGGGGCGTAAAGCCCGCGCGGGAAATCGCTGCTGGTGAGGCTGCCGTAGGTCAAGAACAGTCCGAACAGACCAACCAGAACAGCGGCCAGGATTCGATTTGTTGAGTGCTTCATGATGGTCTCCTTTCTTAATGTCTTGCTTGGGTAGTCGGGGTCGTCTCGACCCCGACCCCGCAGCCGTCGGCGTCAGGCCCCGAAGGGGGGCTAGGCTCGACGACGCCGACTACGGACTCTAACGGAGTAGCGCTAATTTGCGCAGTTGACGATATTGATCCACTTGCAGTTCGAGAAGATAAATTCCTGATGAGACTTCCTGATTCTGTTCATTCTTGCCGTTCCAGCTCACGTTGTAGCCGCCAGGTGGCATGGCCTGATCGGTGATAAGAGTTCGAGTTTTTTCACCTCGTAAATCATAAATCGTCAAACTGACGGTGGACGGTCGGCCCAATTCAAAATGAATGCAGGTGCTGCTGTTGAAGGGATTGGGATAGTTTTGATCCAGTTTAAACCAGCCCGGATAGCGCACCAACTCTTCAGGCTCCACGCCAGCGCCCAAGTCCGTCCAGTTTTCCGGGCCTTCGAAGAGATAGACTCGGCCGACATCGGAATAGACATCGCTTATTGCGGAGATGAGCAATTCGTCCCGGCCATCGCCATTGACGTCGCCCGTTGCCATGGCGGCTGTGAGGCCGGAATAAGTATAATAATCCCATGGCGTGATCAGTGCATCCGGCACCGGATTAAACCAGGGCCCGCCCAGATATATTTCTATAACGGGCCCATATGCGGGAATTCCCGAAGCGCTGACAATGTCGCTTATCCCGTCGCCATTAAAATCCGCGCTGCACACCCCATGTATGGAGCCGTTCGACCCTCCCGTCCATTTAAGCAAATACACATCAGGCACATCATCCACATCTGGGCCACCGAAATAAACTGCATCATTTCCAAACGTGCTATCCGGGAAATGCATGGCCAGCACGAAATCTGGATACCCATCCGCATTTACATCCCCCACCCCGCCGCCCATGCCCCCATAGGCATATTCTTCAAAAATCAGGTCCGGGATGGTGTCCATGGGGTCGCCTCCGAAGTAGATTTGCACCGGCTCTTGGTTCACGCCCAAGGCCATAATATCAGCAAAGCCGTCGGCATTGACATCCCCCAAGGCTGCGACGCGGCAAAAGTGTATTTCCTTGGACCAATCGGGGATACTATCCAGCACCGGCCCTCCGTAGAAGATTTCCAGCGTCGCCATATAGCCTGGATCGTCTATATACCAATTCAGCATCACCATGTCATTGCCTCCATCTCCATTCACATCTGCTGCGCTGTCCAAGTCTCCAGCATAGGTCAGAATGGTATCCAGAGCGTGCATGGACCAGTCGGGTAAGGTATCAAACGATGATGATCCAAAGTAGATATCCAGCCATCCAATGTCTAGGCCCCCTTCTGCGCTGCTGGCGGGAATTCCCAGGTCCGGCAAGCCGTCCCCGTTTATGTCGCTTAAATTGGCATCAGAAGCATCGTAGGAAATGGCCTGCTGTTCGCCTTGCTTGGTCATGTACGGCACAATGGGCCAGCCGCTGTCATACTGGTAGAAGTAGTTCTTGCCGGTGTTGTAGTTCCATCCGACTGAGCCAATGACGAACTCATCCATGCCGTCGGCGTCAAAATCGCCCATAGTCATGCATCCGCCGAAATAATTGTTCACCCCCTCGCCCTCAAATTGGGCCACCAGGGTCATGGGGTTCTGTGCCTGAGCCGTTAGCGCCAGGCAGAGGAGGATCAGCGTCAGGGTTTTCATGGGGGTCTCCTTTCAGGGATATAGTCTTATAGAATATAGTAATAAATAATCCAAAAGGCAAGTGCAAAAAGGTGCAGGTCAGCGCTCAGCGGCGTAGGCCGCTTCTTGTCTCTGTTGATCCACACCCTGACCCTTGAGTTTAGCGATTGCCAGCTGAGCATCCTTATCCATATATTCCACCCAATCCACGTAGATATCGCAGAGATTGGTGGTGTAGAACCTGTATTCCAGGCGGCGGTAGCTGGTGTCGGCAAAGCCTTCGACTTGGAATTCCTGGAAGTTCTGATCCCCTCCAAATTCGCCCTTGGTGACGTAGCGATAATGATGGGAAAGCGTGTCGCCGTTCGCTTTAAAGTAGGGCATGTCGTAAATGAGCACGATTTCATTATTGCCAACTCCCTGCGAACTGTCAATGGCGGCGCGAAAGCGGCTGATGAAGGTGCGGCCGCCGTGCGTCTTGTAATCAAAGGACCCCACGTTCATAAAGGGTTCCCAGGCGCCCGCGTGACTGATAGTGCCCTTGCAGCCTTTAAGAAACCAGCCCTGACCCCATTGGTTTGTGCAGGAATCCTTGGGACATGCGACCACCATTTCTGCGCCGGGGATTTCACCCTCCAAATACGTTCCTGGATCATGCTCGAAATAGCTGTAGGTTTCGCCTTCGTCCAACAAGTGCAAGGAGGCAAACGATTGATTCCAGTCGGCTTGGAGGATATCATATTGGCCGGCGCTGTAATAATTGACCAGATAGGGGATGGAATCCGAGGTGCTGTCCTCCAGATTCCACCAGCCCTTCCCCAAAGCGACGCCGACGCCGTGAGAGCCCAGGTTTTGCAGAAATTCCGAAAGCGTATAGCTGGCGCCCCAGGCGCCTCTGACGTGGTAGGCCAGATTGGCGTTTAGCTCTGCATAGCCGGTCCAATGGCTGTCCACGTCTGAGTAGGGACAGCCGAAAGTCCCTCGCGGAAAGTCGCTGCTGGTGAGGCTGCCGTAGGTTAGGAACAGCCCGAACAGGCCCGCCAGAAGCGCGGCCAAGAGGTAATGAGTCGAGCGTTTCATGATCGTCTCCTTTAAAATTTCTGAACCGCTGATTGACACTGATCCGCCGAGGCGGACTGATTTCGCTGATTGGCGAATTGTTAGCGCAAGAGCACCATTTTGAGGATCTGTTGATATTGATCCACTTGCAGCACTATCAGGTATATTCCTGAGGATACCTCTTGATTGGTTTCATTCCTGCCGTTCCAGCTCACGTTGTAACCGCCGGGCAGCATTTGCTTGTTGATAATGAGATGATTGATTTTGGCGCCCTTGAGGTCATAGATGGTAAGATTGACGGTGGAGGGCTTGCCTATTTCAAAGTGGATGGATGTGGTTGAATTGAAGGGATTGGGATAATTCTGGTCCAGTTTGTACCAGCCCGGGGTGTGTGACAAATCGCCAGGTTCAACAGCCGCCCCATAGTCAATCCACTCCCCGTCCGGGCCCGTGAAGAGTTGCGCCAGACCTACTTCAAACCAATAATTGGATGAGGCCACCAGAACTTCGTCTCGACCATCGCCGTTCACGTCGCCAACAGAGATTTCTTCGCCCCAATTGTAGTAGGAGGCCACCCCCTGCATGACGGCGTCCGGCACGCCATTAAACCAGGGACTTCCCAGGTAGATATAAGCGGCACAGCCAGCCATATTGGCATCGCCAGTAATCAGGTCGCTGATGCCATCTCCATTGACGTCGCCGTTGGTCACATAACCGAAGGCATAGGTTGGGTCGCCCCATTCATCTACCAAGAACACGTCTCGAACCGTATCCACATCTACCCCACCAAAGTATACAGCCCTACCCTGGCCCGAACTCTGTGGAAAGCAGAGGACGCTGAAGTCATTGAAGCCGTCGTTGTTCACATCGCCGATGGCGGCTACGTCATCATAGGAATAGTCCAGGAAAACCAGATCGGGGATCGTATCCATGGGGGCGCCGCCAAAGAATAGCAATACCGGCGAGTATTGACCTCCCAAAAGCATAACATCATTAAATCCATCCCCGTTCACGTCGCCCAAACCGTCAAAGGCCGTATACCCCAGATATCGCCAGTCATAAATTGAATCCAAAGCCGTACCTCCAAGATAGATGCGGGCTTGGCCACCGTAACCATATTGTATCGCCCCCATAATAAAATCCTTGCCGCCATCGCCGTTGACATCGCCCAGGCTATCAATCCATCCAAATTCTGTTCCTGATGCAGACCACATACTCCAATCAGGCAGCGAATCGAAATCTGCGGAACCGCATAGAATATCCAAGCGATACGGGTTGGGATAGGCCTCGTAGAGAATTCCAAGATCCTCAATTCCATCGCCGTTAAGGTCCCCGACATTCTGATCGACAACGTCGTAGGTGTAATTGGCGGAATCACCCTGCACCGTCCAAGCTGGAGCCGTTGGCCAGCCGCCATCCCAATCATAGAAATAGTTCTTACCTCGATGCTCATTCCACCACCCGGCGCCGATGATAAATTCGCAAAATCCGTCATCATCGAAGTCACCCATGGCGGTGGCCGTGCCAAAGCGGTTGTCATAGTCTTCGCCCACGTACTGCCCCACTAGGGTCATCTCGTTCAGGTCGGGCTGCGCCTGGGCGGCCAGCGCCAGGCAGAGGAGAGTTAAGGTCAGGGATTTCATGGGGGTCTCCTTATAGCTTTGAAAAGAAAAGCAATTATAAGTTGCGCTGTCATTCACAAGCAGTCAAGATACATTTTCAGTATTTTTCATTGAAAAAGGGGCGCACTGCTGTGCGCCCCCCATATCGCACTCTCTTTGCTGATCTGCCTACCTATTCACAATCTCCAGCAGCAGCAGCTTACGGTTGAACTGCTGCCGTTCAATGGCGGCAAACTGAATCTGCCGGGCAAACTCATCCCGCAAGTCTTGATAGAGATCGCGGGCACTGCCATACTTTTGGGGATCAGCCCAGGCCAGATAGGTCACGGTTCGGTCGGTTACGATCTCCTCTTTGCTGTGATTGACCAGCCCCTGCAGTAACGAGGCCAGGGTCTCCTGAATGCTTTCCGTGCGGGCGCGGTCGAAATCGCCTTTTAGAGTGAAGATCAGGCGGTACTGGATGCCGCGCTGCAAGTCCTCCTCCCAATAGGCGTTCACTCGCGCCAAGACCTTGTCCACAGCGTCATGAATCGCTTCCTCCGTGACGGCCTCGACCGTCGCCGGGCGGTCTTTGGAATATCCCGTTTCCGTTCCCAGCAGCCGCGCGGTCGTGGTCTCAAAAGCCCGCACCGAGACGGACACTTTACGATTTTCCGTGGAGCCGACATAATCGCGGTCGAGGTTGACCGCATAGGTCAGATACACATCGGATCCGATGGATATGGCGATCTTGTAGGAGAGATCTTCGGGATGGCCCACGACCAGCCGCAGCATGTCGCCGTAGTCATTGAGGAAATTCTGCTGCTCGGGGACGATGACGTCGTAGCGGCGGGCGGTGAGGTAGGATTCGATTGACCGGGCGGCATGTTTCAGTTCGGGCTTCGCCTCCAGGGCCGCCATCGGATCCTCTCCTTTGCCCACTTCCGGGATGACCACGATCTGCGGTCTTCCCATCTCAGCGGCCAATTCCTTGCTCGGCAGCAGCACCCCCATGGCGATCAGGTCCTGCTCGAGCAGACCGATGTAAATGCGGAAGGTCTTCTCGATTCTCAGGCCTTTTTTATCCGCCGTCCTGACGCGCAGGCTGTAACCGTCCGCCTCCCAGGCGATGTATTTGGTGATGTTGTCAAGCGCGAAAAATGCCTCTTCGTGAGGGGCAAAACGCTGCCGCTCTTCGCTGCTGGAGAGGAGCGGATCGGTGGCCAGATAGAGGCAGAAATAGACGGCGCAGCGGCGGGCGTCGTTCAAGGCATTGGGTTCCCGCTGCTTTTTCTTACCCATGCCAATACCGGCGGCCTTCACTGTCCATTCGGTCGGGGAAAACGACTCGACGAAACTGGCCTGCCGGGATTGGGGCAGATTACTGATGGGCCCTTCCGGGGGGCGCTGGCCGGCGCAGCCGACCAGAAGCAGCAATACCAGGGTGCTGACAGGAGCGGTTCGCATGATTTCTCCTTGACATGCAATGGTTGATGAGAAGCGATGCAAATTTTTCAGAATAAATATTTTAGAGGATTAAGGCTCAAGGACGGCAGGGAATAGGTCAAATAGACTTGAATTCCCCAGCCACTAAAATCAACTTCGGGCTTGTTCTCAGGCACAATAGGCGCAACCTCTTGGCCGTCCACTTGAAAAACGTAGTCTTGCTGCGGGGCAAAAATCCGGTAGGAGAGGCCGCCGCCCAAGCTGAGGTCATATCCCAGCGCCAGCTCCAAACAGCCATTCATTGCGAAACCAAGACTTTCGATGCGCCACTCCCAGCCGACTTCATTGCCGTAATACTCGTCCGCGCCATCAAAGCGGAGACTGGCATATCCGAGCAGGGCTTCCAGGCCAAGATGGAGGCGGTTCCAATAGTACTTCTTGGCCAGCCCGCCGCCGATGCCCCAATAGAATCCCGCGGGCAGATCATATTCGTTGAATACCTTGCCTCCGGCAAGTTCACTCCCGCCGATTTCACCATAGACTGAAGCGAAAAACTGCGAAATTCCGGTCGAGCGGGCCAGGTTATAATATAACCCGAGCTGTCCGATATAGACGAGGTTTTCGCTGGCCTGATCGAATTTCAATTCGGGCGCATAGCCATCCGCACCGCTGTCCAGAGAGCCCGCTTTGACGGATACCGGCAACACATTGAAACGCACGGATAGGTCTATCGGCAGACGGGGATGCTCGATCGCCAGCATCCCCTTCTGGAAACTTCTCCCGATCACCGTTCGTGCCCGCGAGGGCTTCGGCTCATTGAGATTTTTGGCTACGCGAGATATTCGCACCAAACCAAGTTCGGTTGGTTGCAGCGATTCATCCGGCAATTCCTGATATTCCAGGATAATGTATTTATCGTCAATATTCAAGCCCTCCTTCCGTCCCAGTGTGAACTCAATCCAGCCGGCGCCGGCATCGGTCAGCGGATGCGTGAGGCGAAAATCGGGAATTTCCTGGCTGGCGGTTTTCAGGTTTACAGCCAAAATATCAGCGGCTTCAGCAAAGGCCCTATGCTGTGCGGCGCTCCGTTTGCCCGGGTTGCTTGACGCTCCCAGATGCGCGGCCCCGAATGCCATCGCCGCCTTTGTCGCCGCCAATTCCACTCGCGTTCCGTCGCCATCCGTGCGAACGGCGAACCAGAGAAGCGCGCCCCCAAGACTGACGCTGATATGGCGATTTTCGCGCTCGCCCTTGCTTGAAAATATATCGAGTATCGAAGTCCCTTCAGAAAAGGAGAGGTGCGTGATGACGGGCAGACCGATGTAGGCCGAATTCATCACCGCCTGTAAATGCTCGGCGGTAATGCCCGTCTCTTTGGCCTTTTCGACGATGAAGGAGTGGCGTTCGCTCTCGCTGAGCAGCCCCAGGGCGCGCATGTCTTTTTCATAATCCACGATGCGCAAGATTTCAGGGGCCAAATGCTGATTCATGTCCGCCGCAATCCCTTCGAGATTTTCGGCGGATTCTTGCTGCAGGGCGAAACCAAGCTGAGTGAGCACCTCCTCCGATAGAGGATTGTAATCGAAACGCGGCATCTCTATCTCGCGCTGGATCGCTCGTAAAAAAAAGGATGAATCCGCGGCGGTGATTGGGGCATTCCCGCGCGTTATCAAGATGGAGTTGACAAAGGAGATGGATTTGCGCCGGTATTGGGGCTGGGTATCTTGAGCTGACGCGGCTTCGCCCGCCAGGCAAATTATCACCATCAGCAGGATTTGGGGAGCGAAGGCGCCAGCGGATCTCATGGTGTTTCGGCATCCAGCGATAATCGGGGCGAGCCGTTCTCAAGCGTCAAGCCTCTCTGTGAGGTCATCACCTTTCTGCGGCGTAGCGACAGATCACTTTGCCGGCCGTCTTTTCCACGACGGATAAATAGGGCAGCCGCTCAAGTTTTGAGGCGATCAGGTTGATATTCTCGGAATAATCGAACTGGAACGACGAGGTTTTGCCCTCCTGGAATCCCAGATCGGACACCTCCGATTCGCGGAAGCGGATGCTGTTGAGCATGCCCTTGATTATTTGGAATTTTTCGTAGGATGGGATGCCGCTGATTTCAACCGTAATCGGGCGGAGCTTGCGCCCGCGATAGGCTGCCAATTGATTCAAGAGGTCGGCGCTGAGCTGGCGCTCGGCGTTGGCCAGCGCCTCGGTCACCGCCTTCTGCGGCGTGTCGCCGACGCCTCTCACGCCCGCCACCTGCGACGCGCTCTGGGCGATGATCTGTCCCGTCGTCGTCTCGATAGCTCGAGCCTCTGTCCAGGCGTCATAAGCATAGACTCCGACCGCGCCGGTGTAAGAAGTCACTTCCTTCTTCTCGGTCTGCTTGAGGCTTGCCTTCCCGACGATGACCACGTTGGCCAACATCTGCCGGCCGATCCAGCGGGCGGCCTCGACATCTTGCTTTCCGGCGGTGGCTAAGTGCTCGTCGAATCCTTTCAGTGCCCTAAGCTGCGAAGCGTCGCGCACGTCGAATCCGGCTTTGACCAGATCTGCGCTCAGCTTATTGACGAAACGGTCATCGTCGGTTTTCTGGCCGTCAATCTCGACGGTCAGCCCCAGCACGCAGGCGAAATTGCGCACCTGAGGGGCCGCTTCTTCGTCGGATAATTCCCGCGCCACATCGCACTGAATCTCGATGGATAGGTTTTCGCCCTCCTGCTTCTCGGACAGAATCTTCACATTGCTGACGAATCCGGCCACCATGCTCAGGATGGCGTCATCCGCCAGAGCGAAATCCTGCACGGCGGTTTCCGAGCGAATCTTGACGCCCAAGACCTGCTCCAGTGCGTTGCGCTGGGCGTCCACGAGAGCCTCTTCGCGCGCCGCCGCAATATCGCCGCCGTAGATGGTGGCTTCCCCTCGAGCCGTCACCGTCCCTGCAGGAAAGGTCTGCGCCCAAGATGGCGCGATTGAGATCAAGATGAAGAGGATTGTCAGTGTCAGCTTCATAGCCCCCTCGAGTCACGATCTGAAATGTATTAGGCCCTCATAATTCAGCCAGAAGATCACGCTGTCGGCTTTGATAATTTAACCGCAGGGGCTGGGAATCGTTCCGGTTTTCAGGAAAATGACAGAGGCGGCCGTTGGCCGCCCCGTCTTGGAACTTGCAGATCGAAGCCCACAGCTATTTTAGCAGCACCATTTTGCCGGTGGCATTGAAGCTGCCGGCGGTCAAGTGATAGAGGTAGATTCCGGAACTAAGGCCGGAACCATCGAAAACAACTTCATGCGATCCTGCGTCACACCAGCCATTTGCCAATTCCGCCACCAAGCGCCCTGAAGTATCGTAAACGTCAAGCCTAACGAAGCTCGCATCTCGCAGCTCGAAACTGATGCTTGTCGCGGGATTGAACGGATTGGGCATAGCCATATCTTCTGCATTATCCGGTTGAACGGCGCTAATTAGGCTTTGCGCCTCGCCAATGGACTCTTCCTCGTAGTATCCCCAGAATCGGATGAATTCAGACATTAGCGATTCGTTGCTGGAATCGTCTTCCGCTGTGACGGCATACCAGATCTTGTAATTGTCGTAGCCGGTATGGACTGTAACAGTGGAATCCAGATAGGAAGTGTCCGGATGCTGCACCACAGCCAGTAATTCGAAATCTTCGTGTACGGGCGGCGTCTCATCCTCCATGAGTGCGCGATAGACATTATATCGTGCCATGTCCGCTTCGGTATTGGGATCCCAAGTGAGCAGCGGGTGGTGGCCTGGCTCATTATCCATAACGCTGAAGTATTTTATGGGGCATACCCGAGGATCACGGATCTCCCGAAAGACGATGATGCTCGAGACCGGAGTTCCCGGCTCGCCGCCCACCGCCGCTCCCACTAAGCTATAGCCGCCGTAATTCTGGAGGTCGGCGAAGACCAACTCGTTGAATCCGCAGCCCAGGCCGTACCATTGATTCAGCGCATGGGAAGTCCAGACGGGAGTAGTATTGAAACCGCTGCCATCGGCGTTATTCTGAAAGATGTAGGCATACTCCACTCCACCGACGGCGAGATCTGGGCAGCCATCGTAGTTGTATTCACCCAGAGCTATCTGCTGAAACATTTCGTAGCCATAGCTGAAAGATTGATCCGGCGAGCTGCTAAATTCGCCATCATCGTTAAACCAGACTTTGATGTAATCCAGATCGCAGGCCACGACATCCCGATAGCCATCGCGGTTCAGATCGGTGACCGCAAAGTCCCCGACCGCGCTGCCGAAGTTTAGGCTGTAGGCCGGACTTGTCGCAAGGGATCCATTTCCCAGATTTAAGTAAATTTTCAAATACTGCCCATTGGCCACGATCAGTTCCTCATATTGGGGTGTAGGCGACCATTGGGCATTCATGTTATGCAGTTGCACCTGACCGGCGCCGCCGCTGACATTGATCGTCTGATAAGGTGTGCTGGGTATCGCGCCGTTGGTATTGCGGAAGTAGTAGACGCTGTTTCCTCCCGAGGCGACCAGATCCTCATACAGATTGTTGTCTATGAAACCCAGATCATTCCATTGGCGGAAGTAATCCGTAAGCACTTGAGGATTCGTCAGGATGCCATTCAGAGTATTGCTGTAAATCCTTATGGCGTCCGGATCACTCGATGATAGCACGATGTCGCGTGGGTAATTAGTCCCGCGAATGTATCCCGAATTGGCCTGATGGGCGGGGATGTATTCCAGATTGACTCCCGTGCTCACGTCAAACCGGCAGAGGTTGCCACTGGGTGTATCATTGAACATATAGCGCGAATTTCCCGTCATATTGCCCCATCCGTCTTCGTAGTTTGCGCCTCCCAGCACGTCCAAGTAGGCATCGTTATCGATGCGTTCGAGGCAGAGAGCGTTTCCGAAGAAGTAGAAGTTGCTGTAATAGTAGTTGTAGACGTCGGGTCCTTGGTCCAGCGCATAGGCTGGCAGGCCGGCCAGCAGGGCCAGCACGCAGAAACAGGTCGCATTCTTTCTCAACATGATAAACCTCTCCTCTTTAGGCGTTGAATTACTTTAAAAGAGATCCTGAATTGCACCTTCGAATTCCTTTGCCATGGCATCACCTCCTCAAAAACTACTTTAGAAGTACAGCTTTGCGCCATTGCCACAGGCCACGGGCCTCCAAACGTATGAGATAGATTGCGGATGGAAAACCGGCGGCGTCCCAGAGCATTTCGCCTCGTCCTGCTGCAGATTTCCTCTCAATTTTCCGATATACCTCTTGGCCTACAATATTGAAAATCCTCAGGCTGATATCTGATGGCCTAGGAATCTGATAGATGATTTTCGCTGTGGCATTGAAGGGATTAGGGTAAATTGGATGAAGATAAAATGTGTGAGGAATCTGTTGCGGTGGGAGCTCCTCAATCCCCGACGACACTTGTTCATAATCAAGAGCGCGATTGGGCAAGTCTATTCCAGCCGTGCCTCCCATGCAAATATCCATTTTGCCGTCCTCATCCATATCCAAGAAAAGGGGAATGTTGCAGGTTGTGGATTCCGGCATTGGGCTTTCCCAGCGCTGGCCGAATTGATCGTCTTGCAGGCCGAAAAGGTGCAGCTCGCCGGACGGCCCGTCGTTGATCAGCGAAATTACGGCGGGATTCCAGTCCACCATGCCATTTCCCGATTCGTTAGGGCCAAAATACATGCTGGTGGTGTCAATCCAGGAAGCATAGCCCGTCCCCAAGCCAGTGCCTTCCCAAACGAAGGCCGATCCGCCATGCCAGAAAAGTCCTCCGGCGAAGAGTTCGTTGTCGCCGTCCAGATCCAGATCGGCGATGACCGGGGTGGCGCAGGACAGGGGCAACCCGGTCTGCAGCCAGTACGGCTGGAAACCTGAGCTGTAGCGAAAATACTGCAGGTCCACGGGGTCATAACCGATCACATAGCCGTAATTGCCCGAGACGATGTCCACTGTTCCATCATTGTCAAAATCCCCCACGGAAAAATTGGCGTCCGGCCAATACTGAGATAGCTCCCAAATAGTGTAGAACACATACTGAGAGCCCAGTTCGTTTTTTTGCTGGAATTCCTTGACGTAATAAATGGTGGGCTGCGGTGCCTCCACATCGAGCGCAATCATGGCGATCTCCAGCCGGCCGTCTTGATCCACATCGCAGATTTCGGCATGCGGCACGCCGCTTAACAGGGAAATAGTGGTATTCCATATTGCGTAAATGCCAACGTCAGAGAATTCCCAGATGTAAACGCGATCATACATATAGATCAGCTCCATCTGTCCGTTCTGATCGAGATCTCCTATGAGCATGTAGCTCAATCCGGGGATGTGAAACTGCGTGTAAAGGGGCTCTTCCATAAAAAGCTCATATTGGTTATCGCCGATGCACTTATAAATCAAGATCCAAGCGCTATCGCCATTCTCCGTCTCCTTCCAGAAGGTCGCCAGCTCATTAATGGCGTCGTTGTCCAGATCGCCCACCGCTATCCGGCACATGCCGTAAGGCTTCGGATCACTTTCCCAAACCAGTTGGAAGTCGTAGCTGCTCACTTGCCTGGGGGGGGTTGGCCGGCTCGCCTCCTGAGGCAAAAATCCCTCATTCCCCCGCATGTCGAGCATGCCGCCGCTCTGATCAAAAGAGCGCTCGCTGCCATCTTCCAATGTGACGATCAGGCTTCGATTGGAATTCCAGGGCACGCCGCCCAATCTCAGGGATAGAATGGGCTTATCAAAATATCGCTGCTGCTGCGGTCGCACGGGATACCCGCTGCCGGAAAACAAAAACAGCTCCAATTTGGAGCCGCTGAATCGCAGGATGTCGGGGTAGTTGTCTTGATTGAATTTGCCAATCAAGATATTGGGCGGGCGCTGCTGGTAGTCAACCATCCCGTGTTCGCCCACCTTCAAGCCGAAGTCTAAAGGCGTCAGGTAGGCTTGAGCCCAAATTGCAGATTTGCAGGCAGTTAGCGCCAGCAAACAAACCAGCGTGGCGCGAGTCATTTATGCCTCCAAAATAGAACTATCGCCAATTTACAAATTATTTTCATAGAACGCAAGTGAAATCTCTTTCATTTTTCAAGCGTATGGGCATAGAGAAGGGGCAACCTCTGTCGCTGCCCCTTATCACATCTCGCAGCTCGCCGCTACTTCATCAGAATCATCTTCTTCACCAACGCGAAATCGCCCGCCTCGAGGTGGTAAACGTAGATGCCGGAGGCGAGCCTGCTGGCGTCGAAAGCAATCTCGTGGAGACCGGCCTCGCGATAGCCGCTCACTAATACCTCAACCTGCCGGCCCATCAGGTCGTACACGGCCAGCGTCACACGGGACGCTTGAGGCAATCCGAAACTGATAGAGGTGATGGGATTGAAGGGATTGGGGTGGTTCTGATTGAGAGAGTAACACTCGGGAACCGCAGAGGCAACGGGCGTCAACCAATCCGCGAACGATTCGCCGTAGTTATCCCAATCCCCGATCATCGCACCATCGCCGGTGGCCAGTTTAGTGAAGGGGAAGCTATCCTGGTCGAAGATCGTGGCTGGATAGGCGCCGATGTACCCGTGATAGATGTAATCACCCGTCGGCGCTCTTCCGGGAACGACCTGAGTGCGATCGCGGTTCAGACTGAAACCCGCGGGCAAAGTCAGGTTAACCGGCCCCAGGGTTGGACCGTATGGCTGACCGTTCGGCAACGTCATATCGCACCAGACATCGGCGATCACGGTCGAGCCGCTGTTGTTGGCGGCCTCAATGTTGTAACTGAAGCTGCCGCCGACCGCCGGGATCTGAATGGGCATTCCATACGGGGTCAATGTTAGACTCACGTTGGGAGGTGGACCGGCGACGTTAGTCGTGTAGGTGATCGTCCGGCCCAACTGCACCGGCCAGGCGTGCACGTCCCAGGCGCCGTTGTAACCGAACTGCAAGCCGACCGTTTGCGTCGAGTTCTCGACGCCGAAGGTAGCCGAAGCTGTATTGGAGACCTGACAATACTGGACCAGGATTACTCCATCACCGGTAGTAGTCGAGTAGTAGGCTGGATCATACAGAATCACCTCGAAAGTCTCAATCTGCCCAGCAGGGCTGTTGTGATCAATGCGAAACCATTCGACGATGAAGTAATGGCTGGTGGAATCGTAGTAGGTGCAGATCTGCGTGCCCACTCCAGTGTGGCCGGCGTGCAAGTTGTCCCAGAAGGGCGCGACCATGTTGGGTGGGCCACTGGTGCTGGGGATGGCGTAGTTGGTTGAGGAGGTCAAGGTCGTTGTCCCCATGGCCAGCCAGCCGTTAGTGCAAACGGAGATCAGGGAGAAATTGTGGCCGTAGTAGGAGAAAGTGAAGGGCAGAGTTACCTGAGTCGTCTGATTATCGCCGTTCAAGGCGGTTAGAACTGTACCCGGTCCACCAGCCCTCGGTGCGATCTCAATCCAGTTGTAGGGATGCGCTTCCCCGCCGTCGAGGTTGTCCCAGGCCTTATAGCCGTAGCTATCGGGGCCCGAGGGCAGATTGCGCACATCGCCCACCAGCACTGTGAAGGTTTCGGTATCAGAATAGCCATCGCTGCCGGTGATGTCCAGCGTTATGGTGACCAGCGTGCCGCTCTGCATGCCGGCCTCAGCCGCAACCGTATAAGAATCGGTGGCATTTGCATTAGGCGCCAGGGTTCCATACGATCCGGGGTTGCCGGTTATGGTCACTTGCGCGTTGCCTGAGGTCATGACTACCTGAACGTTGCTGACTGTCGCATGGCCGACGTTTTCCATCGTCAAGAGGAAGGTGGTTGTTTCGCCCGGATCCAGGGCGCCATTGTTATTGCCCAGAGGATCCTGGATGACCAGCGAGTCCTTGTTGACGATCGGCGAGTTGACCGTGCAGGCGAAGTAGCTTTCCCAGGAATACCCGGGCGATGTGGCTGCCAGCGTAAAAGCCACAATATGCTGATCCGGCACGGCGGATTCGACGTCCACGCGGAAGCCGTCGGCGATCAGCAGCGAATCGCCGGCATTGATGGTGCCATAGAATTGCCCACCGTCAATGATCGTTACCAGCGAGTCCGTCGTGGTGATGTTCGCGGCGACATCAATGGCGGATTGGATTCCGATGTTTTCCAACTCGACTGACAGATCAATCATTTCACTGTAATCCCACTGACCGTTGTTGTTGCCGGTCTGAGCGTCGTTAATGGTGCAGCCGCTAAAGGTGACATAGGGACCTGAAGGCGGGATGATTTGCACGTCGGAGATATAGCGGTAGTAATTCGGCAGCGTCACGGTGACGCGCAGCATTTCACCCGGGGTTTGCGGCGGGATGGTGATGGCGACCGGACCTCCGGTGCCTTGTGCCGATCCTATCAGCAGATTGTCCACCGAGAGACCAATCAGGGATCCGGCATTGGCCGAAACCGCGAAACTCGTCGCTCCGCCCAGCAGAGCATTGTCGTGCAGCACTGTCAAGTTCTGGGGCACTTCGGAGTAGAGCGTCAAGAAGGCGTCGCCGTGGTGATGGAACAGGTTGTTGGTCTCGTCTTTGTTCTGAGGATTGTAAGGCCAGGACGAGGCCGCCAAGTAGTACTTGCCGCTGGCATTGCCGAAGCAGGGGCGCAGGTTCCAGGAGGCGTTGGGATTGCCGTAGCCCGGATCGAAATCCGGCCACATGCAGTCGTAGAGTCCCCAGGTGTAGGCGTCGTTGACGAAGGAGTAGGAGACTTCGGAAGCTGCGGTGACGCCCAGCGCGCCGTTGTTCATGCGGTGGAAGGCTTCCGCAAAAACTTCCGAGGAGTTGTTGTATTTGCCGGTCAGGCAGTTCATGGAGAAGACGAAGGGCGGTACGGTATTATTCAGGGCGCTTAGATTTGTGATGTGATAGGAGGGGCTGGACCATCCGGTCAGCTCGCCGTGATCGCGGTGCTGCACCATGAAAGTGCCACTGTTGATGGCATTATTGATGCCGGTCGCGTTTCCCGACCAATCCGTCAAGTACCAGGGAGTCGTGTCAATGTAGCCTAATCCGGAGGGTCCGAAGTAGTTGACAATCATGTAGGTGTTGACGTTGGTGGACCAGGTTGACGGAGGTCCGGAAGTACCGGCGTATTGTCGCACCGGATTTTTACCCAGTTCATTGTGCAGATAGCCGTAGATCACCTCGCAGCAGAGGATGAACCAGCGGTCGCTCTGCCAGCCGCCCGCAATCAAGGGCTGATTATAAACATTGGGATTGGTACTGGGATTGCGCTCGTAATTCAGCATTTTGCCGATCATCGTCTGCAACTGCTGATTCCCTTGCGCCGTGATGCGCGCAAAGGCAATGTCCGGCAGATCGTTGCCGTTCACGTCGGCGTAGATGTTGTCGGAAACGCAGTAGCTGTTCCACATCGGCGAGGTGATGCCGTAGACTTCCGATCCGCTGGTCTGGTAGTCGGAAAGGAGCAGCACGGCGGCGGGCGGGATCTGCCAGGTGTTATAGGCATTGTTGACGTAGTTTTCGATCAAGGTGGCGTTGTTTCCGCCGATCTCGGTCAGCGTCGTGATGCCGGTGATGATGCCCTGCTGATTGCGCCAGCCTTTGAGAGTGTCCGCCCAGGCCAAAAAGGCCGGGTCGTCCGGAACAATGATCAAATATTCGACATTGTCCTCGTCCGTCACATTGGGCCGGCGGCGGTTGTAATCCACTCGGGGGAGCGAACTGAAGTTCAAGAGATTTTGCTCCAGGATCGGATCCCAAAAGCGGCTGCGCAGGCGGTCTTCGCCGATGCGTCCTGTACCGCCCATGAAGTCCACCCGCACGCGCAGGTCTTTATACACGGTTAAATCCCGGGTAACGGGATTGTACTGGAAGGGAGTTATGCCGACGATGACCACATCCACGCCGCGCATATTGTCCACTTCCGAAATCATCACGGGATTTTCGGGATAGAGAGCGTCCACGCCGTAGATCGCCGGATCCTTGAAGTAGCGAAGGACCGGATCCGTATCCCTGGGAATGACGAATGCTGGAGCGATGTTGAGATCGTGGAAGACCTCGGTGCGGTATTCGACCACTTCCACCTGCGCTCTCGCTCCCTGAGGGATGGCAATGAAGCGGCCGGTACCGGGGAGGTTCGGCGCTCCGGCGTTGTTGGGCAGAATGACTCCGGGGATAGTGATCCCCTTCATCATCTCGCCATTGACCTCCAGATCCATGATCTCCATGGAGGGAACCGAGAAAATGATCTCAACTCCGGCGGCGTCCTGGCTGACCAGGGTGAAACCGGCATCGCCCCAATTGCCTTCAAAGGCAATGCTTTGAGCGGCTTGCCCCGGCAAATCAAAAAGGGCCACCATCGCGATAGCAATCACGAATGACAGCCCCTTTCTTCTTGCGCCGAAATCGTTGATTTTTGCGTCCATAAGTGTTCCTTTCATTGTAAGAATTCGGCTTGTTGATTGGCGAGTTTGAGTATTCTGAAGCAAGAAAATTCCAGGGAACTATAGAATATAGGCAAAAAAATGCGCCAAGTCAAGCGAAAAGATTCACGGAAGTCGAAAAGCAAGGGCAGCCGAACGCGCCAGCGCTCTACCTTTTCTTCATTGGTCGCCTACTCCCGGACCATTCTACTTCAACAACATCATCTTGTTAATCGCTTGAAAATCTCCAGCCTGGAGGCGACACAGGTATAATCCTGATGGGAGGCCGGAAGCGTCCCAAGAGGCTTCGTGTTCACCGGCCGCCAGGAAGCCGTTCTGCAAAGTCTGCACCAACCGCCCCTGCAGATCGAAGAATTCCAGTTTCACCTGCCCTGCTTCGGGCAAAGCAAAGCCGATGGTGGTTCGAGGATTGAACGGATTGGGATGCGCCGAATGCAGAGCATAGGACTGAGGGATATTTTGAATTTGTCCGCACGGCTCGACCGTGAAGGGATCGCCGCTGTCCGCCCATTCTTCAGCGCTATCCATAGTTTCGCCATCGCCCTGGCCCCCCAGCTTGGTAAAGGCGAAGGAATCCTGCTGGCTGATGACTCGCGGAAGATAAGATCCGACATAGGCATTGTAATAGTAAGTGCCCGCCGGGGCTCCGCCTGGGACCGATTGCGCTAATTGTCGGTTGATAGCGCCACCGGCCGAAAGATTGAGGCGTTCCCGCAGAAATGCCGGCCCATGCGATGATCCGTTGGGATAGGTCATGTCAATCCAGAAGTCAAACGAGATGGGGATCGTATCGAGATTGGAAACTTCAAGCATGAATCTGAATTGCCCCCCCGAGGCGGGGATAATAATCGGCGGATTCAGCGGCTCCAGAGACAGGCTCGCATTCACCAGAAAGTCCCATTCGTGGTTTGGCACGTTTTGGGTTGTGCAGTGGATGGCTCCGCCGGCGAAGGCGATGCTATTGCAGTCGATTCCGATGACCTCCCAATCAGGACCCAAAGCGACACGATAAGAATCCAGGGCTGCAGCATCGTAGGTGAGATTGTAGATCGGCACAAAGGCTCTGTGATTGAGCAGCGTGCTATTAAGGTAACTCTTGTAATAACCGGTGACCGGCGGCATGGGGCAGCGCACAATGTGGAAGGGAGTGCCGTACACCGTGGGGATGGCCGCCATGCGAGCGGCATGGCCTTCCACCAGAGCATAGTTGGGATCGTTGGGCTGCATCTGGGCGACCAAGATGGTAGTGTCGTTCATGATTTTCGCCCAAAGGTCAATGTGTCCGGTGAGATCAATGGAGATCGCTTGAAAAATGTAGCAGGTGTCCTGGCCGAAGTAGTCATGGTAAATCTGGTTGATCTGGGTGTTGGTCATGCCGGGATTGGATTCATTGACGTAGGTGGACATCATCATCGTGCCGTGACCATCGGTCATCATGTTGCCGCCGTCATGCCAGATATTCGGGCCGTAGTAGTCCATCCCCCAGTACGGTTCCAGAAACTCCGGGAAATGGTCATCATTGACCCAGGAAGGATTCCAGGCATAGGGCATGTCAATAATGCCCAGCGTCGAATCCTCTTGGCGCACGAACCAGGGACCGTAATCTTTGATCCATACCGAGTTTGTGGGCGCAATGATGAATTCAATATTTTCGTTCGGCACACCATGCGAGGCTAAATAATTCAGGCAGTTGGTTTTGTTAGTCTGGCTGGAGGTGACGATGTAGACCACAGCCACATCCTGCAAGGCGTCGACCATGTCTGCGAAAAGGTTCGCTCCAAAGCCGAAGGGGTAGCGCACGAAGACTCCTTCGCAGGAGTCGTATTCAGCATCGAGCCAGATAGATCCATCGGGCGGCGGAGTGATTCGATCCGTCGCCGGAAATTGCCTCTGACCCTCGGAACCGAAGCGGTAGGATCTATCCGTGGAGTGAGCGACCGGCACCCGACAAAACAGGGGCAGGCCGGTGGTGAAGAGCAGGATCCATGCTATCTTTTTCACGTGGAATCCCCTAAAAGGCGGAGAGCCAGGCTCTCCCCCGATGAGCATCCATCTATTTGATCAGCAGTACTTTCTGAACAGCGTTGAATTTGTCGGAGCGGAGGCGACACAGGTATAATCCTGATGGGAGGCTGGAAGCATCCCAAGAGGCTTCATGCTCACCGGCCACCAGGAAGCCGTTCTGAAGAGTCTGCACCAACCGCCCCGCAGTATCGAAGACTTCCAGTTTCACCTGCCCTGCTTCAGGCAGAGCAAAGCCGATGGTGGTTCGAGGATTGAACGGATTAGGGTGCGCCGGATGCAGAGCATAGGACTGAGGGATATTTTGAATTTGTCCGCACGGCTCGACCGTGAAGGGATCGCCGCTGTCCAACCAGTCATCCAGGCCACCGAAACCGGCACCATCGCCCTGACCCGCCAGCTTTGTAAAGGCGAAGGAATCGTGCGCGCTGGCGATGGCCGGATAGGAGCCAATATAGGCATGATAGATGTAGTTTCCGGGCTCGGATCTGGCCGGCACGGATAGCGTGCGATCTCGGCTGGCAGACCAATTCGCCGGAAAGGGGAAATTGCGTATTGGGCCGAGAACGGGACCGAAACTGAGACCATTGGGGAGCGTCAACATGCACCAAATGTCGGCGGATGCGGGTATTTGGCCGCTGTTGCCGAATGTGATGTTGTAGTTCACGTCCCCGCCGGACGGCGGAAGAACAATCGGCATTCCAAAGGGCACCAGCGTGACGAAGAAATCGGCGCCTGGCTGGGAACTGTCAAAATCGGGCGTGAAGAGATAGGCCCGGCCGGCTTGCAGCGGCGCCGCGCCGGGATTGTAGGCATTCCAGTAGCAAACTTCAATGCCATCCTGCTGATCGGGGCTTTCGATGCCGACGGTGCTGTAGGGATTATCATCGCCCAAGCCGTAGATGGAGGAGATGGTATGATATTGCATGAGGATTTTGCCGTCGCCGGTCGAGGTGAGATGATATGCCGGATCGTAGAGAATGACCTCAAAGGTCTGTTGTGGCTGCGGCGAAGCCAGCGATTTCAGGCGCGACCATTCCACAATCAGGCGATGGTTGCCGGCGTCATTATAGGCATAGACGCGACCCCCGCTCCAGGTGACCAGATCGTCCCAGAACGGCGCGATCATGGCGTTGGGTCCGACGGGCGATGGGATGGGATAGTTGCGGAAATCGGCGAAGGAGTTGTCGGCGATCATGGCCAGCCAGCCGTTGCTGCAGACCGTAATGGCATCGAAGTCCTGCCCGTAATAGCGGAAGGTAAAGGGCAGGTTCATGACGACGGACATGTCCAGATTTTCATAGGGATCGTCTATGCCGAGCTGATTACCGGAACCTCCGTAGGCCGGATCAATTTCCACCCAGCCATAAGTCGGCATCTGAGCATAATTCAGGTCGGTATTGTCGAAGCCGTAATAGCCATAATTATCCGGTCCCTGCGGGTCCGCCGTGGTTTTGGCCCCGAGTGCGATGGTAATCGTATCCGTCTGCGAGGCGCCGTTGGCGCTGAAGGTGATGAGCAGATCCGCCGGATGTCCCGGGGGCGCACTGTTAGATGCGGTTAGATTGAAGGGATTGCCGCTGCAATTGGCCGTGGCTCCGATATTTACATTGCCGAATGAAGCCGAACCGTCATTCACGATCACAAAGCTGTCCAAAGATGACAGAGTCGCGCTCAGCGAAGTGGCAATCTTGCCGCCAAGGTTGGCCACGCTCAGAAGGAAATTTGACGTCTCGCCCGGCGCCAACAGAGTGTCGCTGCCGGCGGCATAAGCTGAGATGATCTCCATATCGTAGGAGACAACCTGCAATTCCAATATGCCATCCCAGCTACCTTGAGCGCTGGTTGTCAGCAAGATCAACGGAGTCACATGGCCATGGGGGCAATTGGGGGAGATGCCGAGAAGCAGGCTGCCGGAGCTATTTCCGGTCGCGCCTGGCGGCAGGTTGGGAAAAGTCTGAGTGGCGCTGGATAAACTAACATAGTTATCCTGCTCAGAAGCCGTCAAACTTATGCCCGTCGCCGTGGTCGAGGCGCCATAGTTTTTGAAGACGAGAGGAATTTGCGCCGTTTCGCCGGGATTGACGATTCCATCGTCGTCCCCGGAGCTCCCCCCCAAATTGTCGTCGTCAATCGTGTGACTGTAATAACCGACCGCCACGGCCTGCTGCACAACGTCCAGTGAATCTACGATGGGATAGTAGTTCTGCTTGGTGATCGTCACTTTGACATTGCCAGTTGAGTTCACATTCAGGGGCAGGGTAATCTGGCCGCTGGGATTGGTCAGACCGACGGATTGCATTTCGTTCGCCTTATAGAGGCAAACGACCGCCTCCGGAACCGGCCCGACCCCCGGCTCACTGACGGACAGGCTGAGCGTATTTTGGCCGTAAGCAATCGCATCCGGGACAATGCAGTTGAGGTATTGGACGGCGCGGGTGAATAACTCCACTCCGGGATCACCTGCCAGAGCGGCCCAATTGGAGAAGTCCGACACGGAATAGGGATCGTTAGCCTGATAGGTGTTATAGAGCTCCAGTTTACCGCGGTTTAGCGCATGGCCCGCTTGGGTGATTCCTTCGTCGAAAATTCCTGCGAAGATCCCGTAGGAGATGGTGTTATTTTGGCGGGTATGGGTGTTGCTCGTGGCCGTCCCCACGGCGGCGATGGCGCCCTTTGGTGTGGTCGGCGTGCCCACGCTGACGAAATGCTCCATGAAGGATTCGGTGCTCCCCGCAAATCCCCCGGTGCCGCAGGTGATGGTGACAACGAAGGGGAGCTTGCGCCCGTTCGTCAGAGCGTCAATGCTGCTGATATAGAAATTCTGCATTTGGTAATTGCCGCGGTAGTGTGCGTACAAGACACCGTTGTTAAGTGCTGGAGTCAGCGTTCCCGCAACGGAGCCACCCATGTTGTACCAAAAGGTATCTATGCGGGTATATTCGTTCCAGACCATGCGGGTCTTAATCCAGCGGTTCAGCTGAATCGTGGAGATCCCGGCTGCGGAATTGCCGGCGATCAACACGCCCTGATGAAACCAATCCGTGTTGGTGCTGTAGGGCATCTTCTCATAGAAGAGCACCTTGTTTATCATTGTCGTGGCTTCCCAGCCATCTCCCGCTGGAAGACGTCCCACGGCCACATCGGCCAAAATATCACTGCCGTCTAACTGAGAGTAAGGATGGTCAATCTGATCGTTTCCAAAGGGCCAACTGGCGACCACCCATCCCGGCAGAGGGAAACTGCCATTGATATCACCGACCAGCAGAACGTACTCCGGAGGGATCTCCCAGGTATTATAAGCATTCTGGATGAGGTTCAGAATGGCGCTGTTATTCGCGCCCGGGGTAAACGTCTGGATGGCGACGGTATGACCTTTGCGCTTTTTCCATTCGACCAAGGGCGTCAGGAGAGTATCGACGAGGTTGGCATCGTTTTCGCAGACGATCAGGTACGATCCCATGGCCTGTTCATCCATTTCCACCTGATCATGATTGACGATGGATTGCTGCATCAACTTCGCCCAGGAACGCGAAATCGGCACCTGACGCAGCGGCACATTCCGTGTGTCCGATCCTTCGAAATGGACGGCGATGCGAAACCGATGGGCAATGCGCAGCTCGTGAGTCATGGGATTATATTGAATCGGGTTCATGCGCAACGCCGCCACGCGCGCGCCGCGCATCACCGCCGGTTCACCGAGTGATGCTCTCTGGGCCGGATAGAGCAAATTTCCCGCGTAGATATCCGCTCGATGCCGGAGCGGGGATGAACTCTGTTTCAAATCTTCCGGATCCATCCCTTGCGCCGGCATAAGGTTGATGTTTCCCAAGACTTCGACATCAACTTCGGAGAATTCAATCCGCGCGCCCGAGGCAGGCGGCAAGATCACCAAACGCGTCAGATGCGGAACTTCCGGGGCGCCCGGTTCCAGATCGTAACCTCCACCGGGGATTTCGACTCGATCCCAAACTTTTCCTTCCAATTCGCCCTTGAGCAGTTCGACGCCGCCCAGACGGACTTCAAATTGCAGTTGATCCGATCCGTTCTGGAGAATGTCAATCCGAGCGCCTTCCAAACCGACATCGGATCTCAGCGGCAGATATCCCGCCTGGGTAATAGTTGCTCCAATCACCAGCAGCCATGAGCCGAGGCACAGCACCCCGATGTGGCTTCGCCGCTTCCAGATTCTCATTTTCAGTCCTCGATAAAGTATTTCTTAATCCGCGGGACGCTTCGCAGGTTTGAGTGCATCCGCCGTGGCACAGATTCTGGGATAGGACGAGCTTTCATTAAAACGAATACAAGGGCGAAACCGCATGGCAGCGGATCGCCCTTGTTCGATTTCCGAGACATGACAGAGCGTATCCCGCCGTTACTTGACCAACATCATCTTTCTGCCGGCGCTATATTCGCCCGCCTTGATTCGGCAGAAGTACAGACCCGAGGCTTGGCCTGAGGCATCCCAGACGACCTGGTGAACTCCGGCATCTCTCATCCCGTTGACCAATTCGGCGACCACACGGCCTTGAAGGTCAAAGATGTCCAGCCGGACGAGACTCGCCTGAGGCAGCTCAAACGTCAGCGTCGCCGCCGGATTGAAGGGATTGGGATAGGCGTCCCGCATCGCGAATTCACGAGGTACAGATCCGATCGGGACAATTTCGCCGGAGGCCATCCAGGGATCAAAACTCTCGCCCCAGTTGTCCCAGTTGTTCACGACTGAAACTCCGTCTCCGCTGGCCAACTTGGTGTAGGTGAAGTAGCTGCTGTCCCATTTGACACCGGAGTACACGCCCACGTAGCCGGTGTAATAATACGTCCCTGCGGGAGCGCGGGCGGGCACATTCTGATTGCGGTTGCGCATGATGGTCGCGCTCGGATTCAGCAGGACATTCACAGGCCCGAGCATGGGCCCCAGCCAACTGCCATCCGGAAGCTTCTGCATAATCCAGACGTCGAATGTTGCCGGCGACGTGCCGCCATTGGTGATTGTGATGTCATAGCTGAAGGAACCTCCCCCGGCCGGGATCTGGATGGGCGGGTTGATCGGAATCAGCGTAATATCCACGGTTGGCGCTTGTGGACCAAAGTCCAGATCCGGACTGAAGAAATAAGCCCGCCCGGCGGTTAACGACGCGGTCATGGGCAGATAGGCATTCCAATACGTCACCTGCAGGCCGGTTTGATAATCGGGGCTTTCGATCCCTGTGGTGCAGTAGCTATTGTCGCCTGAAGCCGTATTGCTGACGGTATTGTACTGGAAAAGAATCTCTCCATCACCCGTCAAGGTCGGAAAATATGCCGGATCGAAGAGGATGATCTCGAAGGTTTCGATGACGGAGGTGGATTGCCGCAATTTCATGCGGGAGTATTCGATGATGAAGCTGTGATTGGCCGCATCATTCTTGGTGTACACATGGCCGCCCGGCGTGCCGCTGGTTTCAATCAGATCTTCCCAGAATGGTGCAATCTGCCCATCGGGGCCCATGCCCGATGGGATGGGGTAATTTCGGAAATCGGTGAAAGAGGCATTGGCGCTCATCGAAATCCAGCCGTTGCTACAGACCGTAATTTGGTTGTAGTCCAGGCCGTAATACTGAAAGGTGAAAGGCAGGTTGACCACGGCCGACTTGTCCTGTTCATTCCCATAGTCGCCCAGGGTGACTTGCGTTCCGCCTGATCCGCCGTAATTGGGATCAATTTCGATCCAGGCGTAGATGGGACACTGGCCGTAGTTGATGTCCAGGTTGTCATAGCAGAAGTAGCCATAGGCATCCGGCCCTTGGGGATCGGCCTGAGTGCGGAGCCCCAGAGCGATGGTGAAGGTGTCTGCTTGCGTGGCCCCATCGGCGCTATAGATTACCAGCAAATCCGCCAGATGTCCGGGCGGCGTATTGGAAGCAGCCGTGACATTAAAGGGATCGCCGCCGCAGTTGGCAACCGAACCGATATTAACGTTGCCGAAACTGGCTGAGTTGTCATTTACCGTAACGTATGAATCCAGCGGGGTGAGGGTCGCGGTTAGAGAGGTGGCATTGCGGTCGCCGATATTGCGGACGTAGAGGACGAGGTTGGCTGTCTCGCCCGGGGACACCAGCGTATCACCGCCGGTGGCTTGAGCCGAATTCAGCAGCATGGAGTAAGAGACAACCGGCAGATCCAGAATGCCATCCCAGGTCCCTTGCGCCGTCGTCGTGGCCAAAATCATGCGAATGACATGCCCATTCGGGCAACTGCTGCTAACGGCCAGATCGAAATCATCATCACTGTTGGCAACGGCTCCGGGGGCGATGTCCGGGAAAGTCTCGCTATTGTCGAGCAGAGTGCCATAGTCATCCGATTCGGTAGCGGCCACATTCACGGCGGTGGCCGTGGTGGTCGTGCCATAGTTTTTAAAGATCAGCGGGACCTCGACGGTTTCTCCAGGATTCAACACGCCATCGCTGTTGCCCGAGCTGCCGCCGGAATTGTCATCGTCAATGGAATGGCTGTAGTATCCCACCGCCACGTTGGCTTGAACCAGATCCAGCGAGTCCACAATGGGGTAGTAATTGTGCTTGGTGATGGTGACCTTGACGTTTCCGGCCGGGATGCCGGTCAGAGGCAGCGTCACTTGGCCCTGGGCGTTCGTTTCGCCGACATACTGCATACTGCTGTCTTTGTACACGCAAACGGTAGCACCCGCCAGCGCATCGGCGCTGGACTCGGCGACGGTGAGATTCAGAGAGTTGTCTCCGTACGTCACGGTAGCCGGCACGTTCGCGGTCATTCCGAGGATGGCACTATTGAATAATTCCAAACCAGGATCGCCCGCCAGAGCATTCCATAACGAGTAGCTGCTGACAGCCGAGGCTTCGGCGAAGTTGTAGGCCCAATAGAGCTCGAGCTTTCCGCGCACCAGCGCCGTTCCCGCCTGAGTTAGCCCCTCATCGAAGATGCCGGCAAAGATGCCGATGTTCACGGTGTTGTTGTAGCGAGTATGCGTGGAGGAAGTTGCCGTCCCGATGCAAGCCACCGCCGCATTGCCGCTGGTCGCGGACCCCCAGGATACAAAGTGCTCCATGAAGGATTCTTCGGCGTCAAAGCCGCCGGTGCCGCAGGTGATAGTCGAGACGAAGGGCAGTTTGCGGCCGTTCGTCATCTGCTCTATATGAGACAGTTCGAAGTTCTCCATGCCCAACCAACCGCGGTAGTTGACGTAGCTGACGCCCACATTGTTGACGGCATTACTGATTGTGGCTTGAACAGAACCGGAACCCATGTTGTACCAGAAGGTATCTATTCGACTGAACTCATGCTCTATCATTTTAGTTTTGATCCAGCGGTTGGTCTGAATAGTGGAGAACCCCGATAAGGACGATCCTGCCACCAAACACCCCTGCTTCAACCATTGCGGCTCGGCGATATAGGGCATCTTCTCATAGAACAGCACTTTGTTGATCATGATCACAGCTTCCGCGGAGTTGTCCGCAGGCAAGCGCCCAATGGCCACATCGGCCAAAATGTCGGTGCCATCCAATTGGGTATAAGGATGGTCAATTCCGCTGGGGCTCCAGCCGGGCAGAGCGAAGTCTTGGCCGGTATCTCCAAAGAGGAGGACGAATTCCGGGGGAATTTCCCAGACATTATAGGCATTCTGAATAATGGTCTTGATCGTGCTGCTGCTGGCTCCGGGGCTGAAGGTCTGAACCGCTACCGTATGCCCCTTGCGGCGTTTCCACTCAATCAGGGGTGGGAGAAGACTACTCAGCAGATTCGCATCATTTTCGCAGACGACGAGATAGGAACCCATGTTCTGCTCGTCCAGCTCCGAATCTTCGAAGTTGAAACTGACGCCGCGCATCATATTGACCCAGGTTTTCGACAGCGCGAACTGGCGCCGGGGGACATTGCGCAGATCGGTGCCGGTGAAGCGGACATTGATTCGATAGCGCGTGACCACTTGCAGCTCCTTGGTCACGGGATTATACTGCACCGGATTGGTGCGGAGCACCACGACGCGGAGGCCGCGCATCACGGCCGGTTCGCCCACCAGGACCCGATCCGGCGGATAAAGGCCATTGAGCGTATAAGTCGCCATATCATAGCGCACCTCCTCACCCTCCGGCATCGGCTCATCGGGCTGGAATCTCTGGTAGGGAATCAGCTCGAAGTCTTTGAGGGTGGTGGTTTCAAGCGCCTCGAATTCGGCCTGAACGCTCTTGGTGGCGGGGATAATCAGCAGCCGCGAGAAATGGGGCACCTCGGGGGCGCCAGGATCGCTGCTCTGGGAACCGCCCGGGATCAGCACTCGATCCCAGCGCTTTCCTTCCAGTGTCCCCTCAGAAATGACAAGCCCCGGCAGCTTGATTTCCATGACAAATTGATCCGGGCTGCGCTGCAGAATGGCAACTCCAGGCTGCTCGCCTTGGACATCCGCCCGCAACGGCAGGTAATCTGCATGGGCGCTGGAAATGCCCAGGGATAGCAGCGATAGGCAAAAAATCAGTTTCCAGATTTTCATATCCAGTCCTCCTTAGAAAGTGCAGAAGGGCGGCCCGCTCGCCACAGTATTCTGCTCGACGGCAGATCGCCCTTCGATAGTCTGCGTTTAATCCATCTCCCCGGTAGGATTATTTTACCAACATCATCTTTCTGACGGCGTTGAATTCGCCCGCCTTGATTCGGCAGAAGTACAGACCTGAGGCTTGGCCGGAGGCATCCCAGACGACCTGGTGAACACCGGCGTCTCTCATGCCGTTGACCAATTCGGCCACCACGCGGCCTTGAAGGTCAAAGACGTCCAGCCGGACGAGACTCGCCTGAGGCAGCTCAAACGTCAGCGCCGCCGACGGATTGAAGGGATTGGGATAGGCGTCCCGCAAGGCGAAGGCATGAGGTACGGAGCCAACTGGAACACTATTGCCGGCGGACAGCCAGGGCTCAAAACTTTCGCCCCAGTTGTCCCAGTCATTCACCAACGAAGCTCCGTCTCCGCTGGCCAGCTTGGTGTAGGTGAAGTAGCTGCTGTCCCATTTGACACCGGAGTACACACCCACATAGCCGGTGTAATAATACATCCCCGCGGGAGCGCGGGCGGGCACGTTCTGGTTGCGGTTGCGCATGATGGTCGCGCTCGGATTCAGGGAAACATTCACCGGTCCGAGCATCGGCCCCTGCCAAGTGCCATTCGGCAGCCTCTGCATGATCCAGATGTCGAATGTCGCCGGCGACGCGCCTCCATTGGTGATGGTGATATCATAGCTGAAGGAGCCTCCTCCGGACGGAATTTGGATAGGTGGATTGATGGGGGACAAGGTGATATCCACGGCCGACGTCTGCGGGCTATAATCCAAATCCGGGCTGAAGAAATAGGCTCGGCCTGCCGCCAGCTGCGCGGCTTGAGGACTGTATAGGTTCCAGTATTCGACCTGCAAACCGTCCTGATGGTCGGGGCTTTCGATGCCCACCGTGGAGTAGCCGTTATCGCCGTAGTGCGATCCTCCCGGGCCGGCGACGTTCTCCACAGTATGGTACTGGATGAGGATTTCTCCATCACCCGTCGAAGTGGGGTAGTAGTTTGGATCGAAAAGAATGATCTCGAACACTTCGACGGGAGCAGGTGAATGGCGCACCTTTACTCGCGACCACTCGATAATAAAGCGATGGTTGGAGGCGTCATTCTTAGTATAGACATGCCCGCCCGGAGTGCCGGTCTGTTCGATCAGGTCGTCCCAGAAAGCGGCGATCATGGCGCTCGGCCCCATGGCCGAAGGAATGGAGTAGTTGCGGAAATCCGTGAAGGAGATGTTGGCAACCAGGGAAATCCAGCCGTTGCTGCAAACGGTGATCTGGCTGTAATCCTGGCCATAGTACTGGAAGGTGAAAGGCAAATTGACCAGGGCTGATTTATCTTGCGAATCGCTGTAGTCACCCAGCGTCACCTGCGCGCCGCCCGTTCCGCCGTAGCCCGGATCAATTTCCACCCAGGAGTAGATGGGGCGCTGGACGTAGTTCAAGTCGGTATTGTCAAAGCAGAAGTAGCCGTAGTTATCGGGTCCCTGTGGGTCGATGATGCTCTTGGCTCCCAAGGCGATCGTGCAGGTGTCCACCTGGGTAGCACCATTGGCGCTGTAAGTCACCTGCAGATCCGCCAGATGCCCGGGCGGTGCGTTGGCAGCGGCCGTGATATTGAAGGGATTGCCGCTGCAATTGGCTGCCGCATTGATGTTGACGTTTCCGAAGCTGGCGGAATTGTCATTGACCGTCACATAGGAATCGAGAGAGACCAGCGTCGCCGTCAAGGAGACGGCATTTTTCGCTCCGGCATTGCGCACATACAGCACGAAATTGGAGGTCTCGCCCGGCGATACCAGCGTATCGCCGCCGGTCGCCTGCGCCGAGGTCAGATGCATGTCATACGAAACGACGGGGAGATCCAGAAGCCCATCCCAGGAGCCCTGCGCGGACGTGGTGGTTAGATTGAGACGGATGACTTGCCCATTCGGACAATTGGCGGCCACCGCCAGGTCAAAGTCATCCGCGCTGTTTGAGGTTGCGCCCGGGGCGATATCCGGGAAGGTCTCGCCGGCGTCAATAAGATTACCGTAAGGGTCCGACTCGGTCGCAGCAACGCTGACGCCCGTGGCCGTGGTCGAAGTGCCGTAGTTCTTGAAAACCAGAGGAATTTCGACCGTCTCGCCGGGATTCAGCACGCCGTCATTGTCCCCTGAACTGCCGCCCACATTATCGTCATTGATGGTGTGACTGTAGTAGCCCACCGCCACAGCCGCTTGCACGATATCCAGCGAATCCAGGATGGGATAAAAATTGTGCTTGGTGACGGTGACTTTGATGTTGCCGGCCGCGATGCCGGTCAGCGGCATGGTCACCAATCCTCCGGCGTCGGTTTCAGCTACGTATTGCAGGCTACTGTCTTTATACACGCAAACCGTCGCGCCTTCCAGCGGGCCAACGCCGGTCTCATTGACGGTCAGGTTGAGAGCGTTGTCGCCCAACGTTGCAGTGGCTGGGACGTCACAGGTCATAAAGTGGATGGCGCCGTTGAACAGTTCCAGCCCCGGATCGCCGGCCAGCGCATTCCACAGGGAGTAGCTAGATACCTCCCACGGTTCTGCGGGATTGTGGGCCCAATACAGCTCCAGTTTGCCGCGCACCAGCGCCGGCCCCGCCTGAGTAATGCCCTCGTCAAAAATGCCGGCATAGATGCCTACTGCAACGGCGTTATTGAAGCGGGTGCTGGTACTGGAAGTCGCCGTTCCGATGCAGGCCACCGCCGCGTTGCCAGCGGTCGCCGAGCCGGTGGTGACGAACAGCTCCATGAAGGAAGCGCCATCGAAGCCACCTGTTGAGCAGGTGATGGTGGTGATGAACGGCATCTTGCGGCCATTGGTCATCGCCGAGATGTGGGATGCCTCGAAGTTCTCCATGCCGAGGTAGCCGCGGTAGTTAAGGTAACTTATTCCGACGTTGTTGATGGCGTTATTGATCGTCGTAGCTACGGATGATCCGCCCATATTATACCAGAAGGTGTCAATCCGCGTGAACTCGTGCTGAATCATCCGGGTCTTGATCCAGCGGTTGGTCTGGATGGTGGAATATCCAGAGGAGGATGATCCTGCCACCAAACACCCCTGCTTGTACCACTCCGGCGTGGCGATATAAGGCATTTTTTCGTAAAAAAGCACCTTGTTGATCATGATGGCGGTTTGAGCGGGATCATCAGCGGGCAGGCGCCCAATGGCGACGTCTGCCAGGATATCGGTGCCGTCCAATTGCGAGTAGGGATGGTCAATCCCACTCGGGCTCCAGCCCTGCAGCCGATATCCGGAACCGCTGTCCGTATCCCCGAAAAGCAGCACATATTCCGGGGGGACGGGCCAGTTGTCATAGGCGGTCTGGATCAAATTCTTTATCGTGGCCGTCGAAGCCCCATCGGCGAATGTGGAGACCGCAACGGTATGCCCTTTGCGCCTCTTCCAGTCAATCAATGGGGTGAGGTTGGCCAGCAGAGTCGAATTGTTTTCGCAGACAATCAGGTAGGAACCCATGTTCTGCTCGTCCATTTCCGAATCGTCGAAGTTGAAGCTCACGCCGCGCATCATCTTGGCCCAGGTTTTCGACAGCGCAAATTGGCGCCGGGGGACATTGCGCAGGTCCGTCCCTTCAAAATGAATGGTCACGCGGTAGCGGGTGGCGACGCGGAGTTCCTTGGTGGCCGGGTTATATTGCACCGGATGGGTGCGGAGGCCTACCACGCGCAGACCGCGCATCGTGGCAGGTTCGCCAGCCATGACAGGATCTTGGGGATAGAGGGCATCGAGCGAGTAGGCCGCCATGTCGTAGCGGACCCGCTCTCCCTCGGGGATTGGCTCGTCGGGCTGGAACTGCTGGTAGGGCATGAGTTCGATATCATCGAAAGTTGTCGTTTCCAGCGCCTCGAATTCGGCCCTAACACCCTTCGTGGCGGGAACTATCAACAAGCGCGTGAAATGAGGGATTTCCGGCGCCCCCAATTCGTATCCCCGAGCTCCACCGGGAATTTCCACGCGATCCCAGCGTTTGCCCTCGAGCGTCCCTTCGGAGAGAATTAGCCCCGGCAGCTTAATCTCCATTACCACCTGATTCTGATTGTGCTGCAAAATGGCGACCTCGGGGCGCTCACCTTGTATGTCTGTCCGCAATGGCATGAAGCCTTCGCTGGCTGCGCTGCAGACCAACGGAACTGCCAGCAGAAAAATCCATAGCCCTTTTCTCATCCTTCACTCCCTGATGGTTTGGCGATCCGATCTGATATCTAAGCCAGTAATTACGCTTTTTGGGTGATAGTGGGGAATTATTCCCCTCTTAACGAGTATAAGTCCGGTCGGTTGGATTACGGATAATATACGCATTATAATTGGAAAAAGCAAGCGAAAATTTGCCCCAACTGGAATTATGGAAGTGAGACGGCGCACGTTTTGCATCTTAAGGCCAGCGAATGCGTGAGACGAATTTCATCGGCAAGATTCCTCGAAATGTGCCAACGATCTTCTGATTGGGAACGGCCAGACCGAATTCAGGATGGTAGCTGCTGGAGGAGATCTGAGGAGCGAATGGTGATTCCATTTCGAGAACAATCGGCTTTTTCAGTTCGGGAATGGACTCCATTGGCATTATTTCGAAGCGGTTCGCCTCTATTTGTGCAGCCCGCCAGGTAGGGTGTAAATGGAAAGCGAATCGGATTTCATGCTCTCCCCTACCTTCGACCGCGTCAAGTATCTCCAGATGATTCTCGCTCAACTTCCACTGTCTCCGATGAAGGCCGACGCCTCGCAGCCTCTCGTAACCATCATGGGCCGCTGATATCTTCAGGGCTTCGGCAGAATCGCGCAAATTACATGCCTGATCTGTGGGTGGGAAGGCGCGTAAATCCCTGATTTTGGCGCGGCGCGCCACGCGAAAGGAGGCCCAAACTTCGGAGGAATTCTCTTCGTCTATTTGCAGCGTATTGTGCGCGCCGGTGCCGCGCTGCCGCAGGCGCTCGGGGCCCTTCTCGTAAATGGAAGTGCCCGAATCTACCATCACGCGCCGGCCATACAACGATAACTCAAAGCTCAAGGTGTCGGCATGGCCGTGACCCGGTTGATAATCCGGTCCTACGGGCCCCACGTCGGCAAACAGCACCGCGGCCCCCCGGCAGGCTCTGACGTAGCCGCTGGACAGCAAGGGGGCGCTCTCGCGCGGATTAAACTCATGCTGAGACAATCCCAATTTCTCCGCATATCCCACAAGATTGGCCACCGTAGGCGCAATCCCAAAGGCCGCGTCATTGAATAGAGCTATCTGCCCATCCGGGTGGCTCATGGTTCGCGCCCAATGAAGCATTCCGGCAAGCTCATGATGCCAGATAAAATCTCCTTCCCGCCCGTAAACGCGCAAAATATTCAGCAGATCGAGGAAATCTTCCGTGATCAGATTGTGGTACATAGGGCTGCGCTCGATGTGACCTCCATCCGGGAGAATCTGCTCGGGAATCTGCCTGCGCAGGATGGCCATCCCCTTCTCTAACCATGATCTTGCTTCCACTCCGTCGAAGAAAAGCCCTGCAAAGATGAAGGCCTTGGCGTTCACCAGCAGGTGATTGCCCAAGAGGTGATAGTCGTACCGCTTCCGCAAGTAGCGGGCTTGAACGGCAAGACTGCCCTGCCCCCTGGCTGAGAGTTCATGGCCAGCCAGCGCCCATTTGATCCAATTGCAGATGCGAAGCGATAGAGGATAGGGTTCCCAGCCCAGCCCCTTGCCAGGTCGGTTTTCAGCGATCCATCTCTCGATAAGCTCCTGGTGCCATTCCCGCCGGGTTTCCGCATCCTCCGCGATCAAATCCTCAAAGTAGTGCAAATTGAGATTCCACAGGAACTTGCGATGCGGTGAATTCCAGTCTTGGGAGGATTGAATGTCATACTCTTCGTTCAGCAGCCGAAAGCGGGTGGGGGACAGCATGAGCGGCTGGCGCAGCGGTATCCGGGTCCATTTTATTCCGCGAGGAGCTCTTGGCGGCGGGGCGGGGCGCAGGTCCGGCTTGGGACGGTGCAGTTTGAACCAGACGCGCCCCAAGATTTGCCTGAGGCGGAGGTGCCGCAGAGTGTGGTAATATCGGATGAAGTTCACGACAGGTCGCGATAGATTTGCAGCAGCCTGTCCCCTTCGAAATCCCAGCGGAATTTTTCCCGCACCAGGTGGTAGCCGTTGCGACTGAGATCTCTCAGTTTCTCCGGCGATTGGGCGAGCTGTGCGATAACCTGGGCGAAGCTCCTGGCATCGGTCGGGTCCGCGCAAATGCCCGCGGGATTCTGTTCGACAAAGGGGCGCCAATGAGGCAGATCGGAGGCCACAAAAGGGAGCCCATGGATCATGTAATCGTAGAATTTCGTCGCCATCGAGCCTTCGTGGTTGGGATCGGGCAGGAGCGGAATCAAGCCGAGATGGGCTCGCCTCAATAACGCATCCGCATCCTTGTAATCCAGATAACCGTGCAGGCGAATCCGTCCTGCAGAATCTTGAACGGCGCGCTTTAGTTCGTCACCCAGAGATGGGGGGAGCCATCCCCCTACCAAATCCAGAGACAGGTTGGGAAATATGGGCGCGAGATGATGAACCATCTCGACCATCTTCAATGCGCCGCGCTGCACCAGGAGCTGGCCGAAGTACATCAGTCGCAATTCGCGTCGTGAGTCGAATCCCGAGAAGCGATCCACATAGGGAATGTCTGGATCAGGAATGAGGGCATAGTTTCGGATCAGATGAACGTTAGGCAAAGATGGGAAGAGGTGTTGGTAGCCATCTTCGGCCAAGAGAACCGCATCGAAAAAGTGAGGAGTATTGCAGATAAATTTGGGAAACAGCTTTCCCACCGGCCCGCGCAAAAGCCCGGGGATCCAGTGTCGGCGGGCATACCCGCCGGTAGGGTGTTCATGGATGTCATAGACCAGTTTTCGGCGCCCGAAGGCGGCGTAGGGCAGGAGCAAGATGGCCAATTCGGGATCGTGGAAGTGCAACAGGTCGGCCTTGGAGCGGCGGATTTCAGAGTAGGCGCGCCTCCACAACTTGGGTCGGTCGGATCTCGTCTTCCACACCCCCAGGGGGCGGACTCGGATACCGTCAAGGACCTTTTCACCGCCCTCGCCAACCGCGGCGAGGATGACCTCGTGCTCTTTGGCCAGAGTGCGCGCCTGTTTATGAAAAAGGCGCGGATCGTTCCAGCGATGGACCGTGGAAAGAATCAGGACTCTCATGAGGTGAACAATGATGGGGTAATGCCCCTCTCGCGATCGGCGCCGGCCAAAGCGCCGGCTTCTTCGAATAGGTGCGCTACCTGCGCGGCTGTCCTGCGACCTAAATTGAGGATCTGAGCTCCGGCTTTCACCAGATCCGGTCCCCCCGCTCCGATGCCTGCTGGAGTTTCCAGCACGAAGAGCGGCAGGCCGAGTCTCAGGGCGATTTTGCCGGTTCCACCCGTGCCGCCGGTGATTCCAGGTTCAATCAATACGGCCGCACTGGATAAGGCAATCAGCAGCCGGTTGCGCTGCATGGCGCACCCCACCGTCCAGCCGAATTCCGGAGGAAATTCCGAAAGCAGCAATGTCCGCCCGTCCTCTAAATGTTTGCGCATTTCGCCGCGGATGTTGGGCTTCAAGATGCCCGTGGGCATGACCACAATCGTTCCGGGTCCCCCGCTCTGCAGGCTGCCGAGATGAGCCGCTTCATCGGCGCCTCGAGCGCCCCCCGAAGCGATCACCCAGCCGTGCTGAGACAGAGATTGGCTCAACTTATGCGTCGCGGCGAGGCTCTCCTCTGTCGCCTTGCGGGCTCCGGAAATCCCCAGACAGGGATAATTCAAAAGCGTTAGGTTGCCTCGAACGAATAGCAGCGGCGGTGCATTTTGCTTCAGCAGCGTTATCAGCCGCAACGGATAATCGGAATCGGCGGGCAGCAGCGTGCGGATGCCTTTGTCGGCGCACTGGTGCAGATCCTCCTCGGCATCGCTGGCGGGATGACGCAGAGCGGCAATCTGCTCACCCTTCAAGCGTGCGCCCAGGGCAAGCTGCTCATCGCTCAGCTCTGTGATCCTTTCGATGGGAACGCCCAACTGAAAGAGCCGCGCCAGCAGTAAGCGCAGCTTCGCCGGGCCGATGCCCGGAAGCCGCAAAATCTGCAAAAGGATCGCCGCTTCGCTCATTTGAATGTGCGCTTCAAAGTCTTCGTGGCGACCAGTCCCACGACGCATTTGGCTCCTCCCTGATAAAGAGCCCGCGCCGTTTCCCGCAGAGTCGCCCCGCTCTCAAAAATATCGTCAATGAGAATCAGATGCTTGCCCGCGACGTGGCTTTCCCCAACGCCCACGGAATCGGCAATGTTATCCAGCTTATCCGCCATCGAAAGACAATGCTTCATCTGGGCGGTGCGCCGTTTCTTATATAAGGCCTGGCTGAAAAATGGCAGGCCCAAATCCTTCGAGATGAGCTGCGCCAGTATTTGAGGTAGATCGAAGGCCTTTTCCGGATTGGATGGCAATGCCGCCACCAGGCCGTCGCTCTGGCGATAAAGCGGATGGCGTATGATGAACTCGATCATCTGCTCGGCGATCAATCCAGCCGCCGGAAGACTGCCTGCGCTATCCGGATCAAGACCGTAGGATTTGGCTCGATGAACGAGGTCCCCCAACGTTGTCAGGGCGGGTTTGCCCGGCTTCCCCGGTCTGGAATGCCAGCTCAGAGCGAAACATTCATCCAGCGGCGATTCGATAAGCAGCGTCCGGCATAAGGCGTAGAGGCACGATTCGATTTCCGCCTTCTCCCCCGGGGTTGCGCCCTCGACGCACAGCATCCAATCGAAAGCCCCGATTTCCGCCTCTCGAACCGGTCGAAGATTCAAGGACGCAAAGGCGCGTTGCAGCGCCTGCTGATATGCCTCCGATCCTTTGCCCCAGATCCACAGACGCTTGCGCTCGCCGGGTTCGCCGGGCGATGGCGCTTCCGCTTGAAGGCTAAATTGAGTCAGGCGCCAGACATTCACTTTTGCGCCGTAATTTGGCAACTCGCCAATTTAGCACTTTTCTCCAGCCGTAGCAACCGCTTTTTGCGCCAGATTGGGAAAAGTGTAGCGAATTCGGGCTTTTTGAACTTGACAAAAAGATCGCGAATGAATAGATTGCGCCTCATGATGAAGGCATTCATAACGATATCGCGCGGCGCGGCCGTCGTGCTCCTGCTCATCCTCAGCGGCTGCGGCCGGCGCGGCGATCCGGTTATTATGTCTTATGAGGAATATCGCACACTGGAGATTTGCAGCCCTTACCCCTTGCAGTTGACGGCCGGCCGGGGCGAGCTATTCTATTTCGGCGTGGAACACACCGCCTGCCCTTCCCATCCACAACTAATTCAGCTTGAACAAGCCTGGTCGGCATTTCACCCGGATATCGCCTTCAGCGAAGGGGGTGTCTGGCCCCTCACGCCCAATCGAGATGAAGCGATTTCGAATTTTGGCGAAGGAGGCTTGCTGCGCTTTCTGGCGCATCGCGACAGCGTCCCTATCTTCAGCCTGGAACCCTCTCGCATTGAAGAGGTTCTCAAATTGCGGCGTGAATTCGAGGCTGAAGAAATTAAGATATTCTACGTTCTGCGTCAAGCGGTGCAATACCGCCGTGGGCACAAGGAGGCCAGCCTGGATGATTACACTGCCGAGGTGCTGCAAGAGCTATCGCAGGTCATCGGATTAGAGGATCTGCCGCGCAATCTGGTCGAGTTGGAAAATTCATGCCATCGTCATTTTCCAGATCTGAAGGATTGGCGCCAGGCGCCTGCGGAGTGGTTCGATCCGACTCTGGATGGCTCAATCATGAACCGCATCAGCCGAGCGGTCAGCCTCATCCGCGACGTCTATATGGTTAAATTGCTGACCGAAGAGGTGAAACAGGGCCGCCGCGTCTTTGCTGTCGTGGGGTACAGCCATGTTGTGATGCAGGAGAATGCTCTGCGGCAGGGACTTGGAGAAAGGGAAAGAAATTGAACAAAAATAGCTTGTCAGCAGAATGACTTTTTGTTATATTTTGAACAATTTGCATGGCTTTCGTCACGAAATGAGTTCCCAGAGACACGCAATGCGCTGGAAATCGGCAGCCGGGATTTTATGCCTGGCGGCGCTGTTTCAGGGTTTGATACTGGTCTGGATGCATTGCTGCTGCGGTGATTCCGGCTTTAAAACCTGCTCCTGCACGGCAGAAACGGCCTCGCCGTCAAATCCAGAACATCCTCGCCTTTCAGACGTATCGGATTGCTCTTGCACTCTGCATCTGATTTCGGCGTCTCAGCAGCCGATTCCCATCCCCAAGAACTTCGTTTTGGAGCAGGCCTCACCGGGGCACTTCCCTGCGATTTCATCTTCACCGATCTTGGCGCTTGAGGGTGCTCCGCCTCTTTGGAAATCTCCCGCTTTCCCCGAAACTCCTGCGGATCGAGGCCGTTCACAGGCCTTTCTCTGCGTTTTCCGCTGTTAAAAAACGCTCCTGATCCTGTTCCCATGAACTAGTGGCGGCCACGGTCGTGGCCGAGGTAACCTCTCTAACTCTTCAGTGAATGGAGAAGGAGCGAATATGATGCTACGATACTCCGCGGCAGCCTCGGTGCTGCTGGCGGTACTACTCCTGGTCTGGCAGAGCCCTGCGACAGCGCAGTGCTCCGGCAGCATGATGGGCGGCTGCTCGGGCAGTGAGAACTGTCATGAACCCGGGGAACAATGCACTCAACAGAACTGCCCCGAGAACATGATGGGCAGTTGCATGGACAGCACCGAATGCAACGGCGGCATGATGGGCAACTGCCATGAAGGTGGGGGCGGTTCGCCCTGCCCCATGGAAGAATGCCCCATGGAAAACTGCCCCATGCCCGAAATGTGCGAAATGATGGGCATGATGGGCGAGTGCGAGGGGATGATGGGGAACTGCTGCGAGCCTGAAGGATCCGGCGCTCGGCATCGCGTCCGGCTGCACAGTAGCCCCAATCCCTTCAATCCGGTCACCAGTTTGAGCTTTACGCTTTCCGAGCCAACGGACATTGATTTGCGCATCTTCAATGTCAACGCTCGCGAGGTTATGAAACTGGCCTCCGGGACGTTGAGTGAAGGCAATCATGTGGTGGCTTTCTCGGCGGAAAATCTGCCGGCGGGCATTTACTTCGCTCGTTTGGGCACGCCGGGCGCCGTCAGTCTGCAGAAGCTGGTTCTGCTCAAGTAATCCGCCCGATTTGTCGAGTCCTCAAGAGCCCCGGAGACGGGGCTCTTTGTTTGGCGCCAGACCAATCGCCCGAATTTTTCCAACTTTCGCTGCAATAGACCTTGACTTGCAAATATTTCACACGTATTTTAATCATGTTAAGGGCGTTCGTCAGCAGAAGATTGTCTAAACCGAATTGCCGGATATCCAAATGAACTTTCAACCTGCCCAATACCTCGAATTTGCCAAAAATTTAGATGTCTCCAAAGCCGAGTGCGTCCTCGCCTTTTCAGGGATCCAATGCCCCTTCTCATTGGAGGAATTGGGAATTGATGCGGGGGTCTTTAAGCCGGGTCGCTTCCACCCCTATGGCAATGCCGACCTGAAAGAGGCCATTGCGGAACGCTACAAAGTTCAGCCGGATCAAATGCTCATCCCCGGTGGAGGAACATCCCTGTCGAACTTCTTGGTATCTACGGCGCTATTACAGCCCGGCGACCGGGTGTTGCTTGAGTATCCTACCTATGAGCCGCTGGAATCCACTATCGCTTTCAGCGGCGCGGAAATCATCCACTTTGACCGCAAATTTGAGAGCCAATTCGACATAGATATCGAACAGCTCTCTCGGCTAATCCGTCCACCTGTGAAGCTGATAGCCTTGACGCGACTCCACAATCCATCCGGACGCGATATGCCGGGAGGCGCGTTGCTGGAATTGGCCCAGAGAGCCGAAGCCATCAACGCCTATGTGCTGATGGACGAAGTCTATCTCGATTTTTTGCCTCCGGAACGAATTCGCGTCAGCGCCTCTCTCCATCCACGTTTGATCACCACGGCGAGCCTTACCAAGGTTTATGGTTTTGGCGATCTTCGCATGGGCTGGGCGATCGGCCCGCGAGATCTCATTTGGAACTGCTGGAGAATCAATAACTTGCTGGGAGCCGTTCCGCCGACGATTCCTGAGCAGATCGCTCTGACACTGCTCCGCAACGGCAGCCTGGATCGTATCGGCCATTGGGTGCGCCAACGCGCGGCGGAAAACCTATCGAAATTGGAGGAATTTCTCAGCAACCATTGGGGGTTGGAATGGGTCAAACCTGATGGGGGGATTATCGCCCTGCTGCGATTGAAGAGCGGTCGGGATGCAGGCCCCTTGGTGGATCATCTGAGGAATGCCCATAAGACTCTCGTCATGCCCGGCCGCTACTTCGGCCAGAAGGACGGATTCCGGCTGGGCTTCGGCATCGAGATGGAAAAGCTGCTGGAGGGACTGAAGCGCATTGACGTCGCTCTGAAGGAAATGGCAGTGTGAGAGAGAGATTATCCTGAAACTTCAAAGACAGTTGACCTGGAGCAATAATGCTGATTTTTGAGCCTGTTCGCATGGCGGTGTCGGCCATCGTGACGCACAAGATGCGCTCGTTTTTGACTCTGCTCGGGGTCATCATCGGCGTGACCACGATTATCGGCATGATGACGGTCATTCGGGGGCTGCAGAATCAGATCGAAGGTCAGATGAGTCAGCTCACGGCGGACGTCTTTCAGGTGCAGCGGTTCGACATTCAGATGGGGTTCAATGGCCATAATCGCGACCGCACCCGACCCAAGGTTACGCTTGAGGAAGCCCAATCTATTGCGGAATTCTGTCCTTCCGTCTCCATGGTGGGGCCGGAGGTGTGGCAATTCGGCCAATGGGTGAGTCGGGGGGACGAACGGACGAATCCCAATGTTTCGCTGGCCGGCGGTTATCCCGAATTCGCCCCGAATAACGGCTACAGCATCGCCCGCGGGCGCTTCATCAGCATGGAAGACGTGCAGCATGCCCGCCGCGTCATCGTGCTCGGAGACAATATCGTCAAGAAACTCTTCCCCTTTGAAGATCCTCTGGACAAGGAGGTGCGCCTGGAGCGGGGGCGTTTCAAAGTTGTCGGCATTTTCGAGGAGATGGGCAGCAGCTTCGGCGAATCGAATGACAATCACGCCTGCATCCCCTTTTCGACTTTTATCAATCTTTACGGCAAGTTTCGATCCATCAACATTACGGTCAAAGCCAGATCCCCGGAAGTTTTTCATCAGTCTCAGGACGAGGTTATTTCCTTGATGCGCCGCCTGCGCGGCTTGAAGCCCGACGAAAAAGACAACTTCGCCATCTGGGCCCCGGAAAATCTCATTGACAACTTCAATCAAATGACCAAATGGATCAAGGTCGCGGCGGTGGGCATCTGCGGAATTTCGCTCCTTGTGGCGGGCATCGGCATCATGAATATCATGCTGGTTTCGGTTACCGAGCGCACGAGGGAGATCGGCGTGCGCCGCGCTATTGGCGCCAAGAAGCGGCAGATTCTCAGTCAATTCTTGGTGGAGGCCATTATACTGTCGGAATTGGGCGGAATCATCGGCGTCGTGCTGGGCATTCTGCTGCCCGTCTGGATCCGGCCGCTGACCCATCTGCCGGCCGCCGTGCCGATTTGGGCCATCGTCCTCGGGCTGGTCTTTTGCTCCTTTGTGGGGATTCTCTTCGGCATGTGGCCGGCGGTTCGCGCCGCCAATCTGGATCCAGTGGAGGCCCTGAGATACGAATAGCAGATCCAACCGTAAATTATCCAATTCAAGATTTTAGCCGCTTCGACCTATCGGGGCGGCTATTCTATTGACTCGACCACTGTTTGAAGGACGCAATTTGCTTGCTTTTTGACATATCAGCAGCTATATTTTGGCTTCCAACCGCGAGACATCATCGGCTCAATGGCGCGCGCAGAACCAACGAAATATCAGATACAGATTTTGCCCGAAGGGCGCGAAGTCCAGGCGGAGGAGGGCGCATCTCTTTTAGAGGCTATCCGCCGCGCCGGGTATCGGCTGCGCACCGAATGCGGCGGGCAGGGAACCTGCCGGCGGTGCAAGGTCAGGGTTCTTTCCGGCGATGTCTTTACGTCCGGGTATGCAAACCTGACGGCAAAAGAGAAAGAGCAGAATATCATCCTGGCTTGTTTGGCTCGAGTAACGGAAAACCTCCAGATTGAAATACCCACCAAGTCGCAGTTCACCTTCGCTCCCGACGTCTTGCCCACGGCGCTGACGCCCGGCGAGCATCCGGGGAAGGAAATTCGCTCCAAGGGCTGGCCGCTGACGCCTTTGGCCCGCCGAATGAAGCTGCGCGTCGCCTCGCCATCCCTCCAAGACAACTCCTCGGATTTCGACCGCCTGAAACGATCTCTGGGGAGGCTCGGTATTCCGGGTCCTTATCGTTCCAGTCCTGAGGTGTTGCGCAAATTGGCCGGCGAGCTGCGCGCCCAAGACGGCCTCGTTCATGTCCTTTTCTATCCCGCCGCTGGGTGGACGGATATTCTTGATGTGAATGCCACTGCCGATTCGCCGATTTATGGATTGGCGCTGGATATCGGCACGACGACACTCTATGCCCGGCTGATTGACCTGCATTCCGGCGAGGTGGCAGCGGAGGCCAGCGACTTCAACTGGCAAATCCCCTGCGGAGCGGATATTATTCATCGCATCATCTATGCCGAGAAGGCAGGCGGCTTATCTGAACTTCAAAGGCTGGCGCTGAATGCCACCGAAGCCCTTTTGCAGAGCCTTTGTCAGCAAGCCTCCGTGCTCCCAAATCAGATTGTGGCATCTACTGTGGCAGGAAATGCCACCATGGAGCATCTGTTCCTCGGGCTGGATCCTCGAACGATTCGCGAAGAGCCCTATGTGCCGACAGTGACCCATTTCCCGGTCTTTGCGGCGCTGGAGGTGGGACTGAACATCTTCCCTCGAGCGCCCGTCCTCTTCAGTCCTTCCGTGGCGAGCTATGTCGGGGGAGACATCACGGCGGGGCTTCTGGCAGCCGGAGTTCACCGATCGGAGAAGCTGTGCCTCTACGTTGACTTGGGTACCAATGGAGAAGTCGCCCTCGGAAATAAAGACTGGCTGACCGCCTGCGCCTGCTCGGCGGGGCCCGCCTTTGAGGGCAGCGGAGTCCGCTGTGGCATGAGGGCATTGCCGGGGGCAATTGACCAGGTGCGCAGCGATGCCAAATCGGGCGATTTGACGTTTAGAGTTATCGGCGGTGGCAGTCCGCGTGGCATCTGCGGGTCGGGATTGATTGACTTGCTGGCAGAATTGCGTGCCACCAAACGTGCTACCGCTCAAGGAAAGCTCATCCCTGAGGCGGATCCGAGGCGGATCCGATCCGAAGGGCGCCGGTCGGAATTCGTTCTGGCCGAGGCATTCGAAACGGAGGGGGCTGGAGACATCGTCGTGGGTGATGTGGATCTGGATAATCTGATTCGCGCTAAGGGAGCCATCTTTGCCGGAATTTTGACCCTGCTGAAAGGCGTGGGTCTGGAACCGGGCGCCATCGAAAAGGTGATCATCGCGGGGGGGTTCGGAAGGTATCTGGATGTTGAAAGGGCGATCCAGATTGGGATGCTGCCGGACCTGCCGAGGGAGCGGTTCGAATATATCGGGAATGGATCTTTGCGCGGCGCGGGGCTGGCTCTGCTGTCGGATCAAATGCGCAAAGAGCTGGACGAAATCGCCGGACGCATCACCTATTTCGAGCTGTGCGCCTGGCCGGGATATATGGATGAATTCATGGCGGCTCTCTTCCTGCCGCACACGGATGGGACGCTGTTTCCGTCGGTGAAGAAGTAGCCCGGTGCCTGGCGCTCTGCGGTGGGTTTGTTGATTATGGAGGTAGTCGCGGTCGTCTCGACCCCGGCCATTGCCGCCGTCGGCGTCAGAGACGACGCCGACTACGGAATAGGGCCTACCGATCCGTCTCCAACCGCAGGAGATAAATGCCCGACGGCAGGCGAGGGCGAGAAGTCGAAAAAGACGAGAACTCGAGGGGGCGGCCAAGCTTGGCGAGAACTCGTCACTCAATCGGGAGGAGAACTCGGCAAAGTGACGAGAAGTCGTCAGCGGCCAGTCGCTGGTCGTTGGTCGTTCGTCGTTGGTAGTTAGGGGGCAGGTGGCAGATAAGGGGCAGTGGGATAAGGGCTGTGGCACGCGGCGATGAATGGGAGCATGCCACAGTCTGCCACGGAGGATGGGGCGCATTCCCTGAAATGTAAAATGTAAAATGCAAAATTTAAAATGTAAATTGCCAGGCGGCCTCGGGCCGCCTTTCATCGTATGGGGATTGATGAAAATCCAAAGGAGCCCTTCGGACAAAGAAGGCGCAAAGGGCGCAGAGAAAAAATGTGGAAGGCGCGATGATTATAATAAACGCGAACCTAAAGGTTCGGGCAGCCCAGCCGGCATTTGATCTAACGAGAGCTGTCGGGTGCGGAGACCCGACAGCACGTTAACACGCCTGCGGCGCGGCGAAGCCATCCCTTCGGGACAAGACCTGATGCAACAGGGAATGGCTGGGGCACCGGAGGATGAATGGAGCATGCCACAGTCTGCCACGGTGGATGGGGCAGCTAGCTAGAAAAAAGCTAACCGCAAAGGACGCAGAGAAGGCGCAGAGGGCGCAGAGAAAAAATGTGGAAGGCGCGATGATTATAATAAACGCGAACCTAAAGGTTCGGGCAGCCCAGCCGGCATTTGATCTAACGAGAGCTGTCGGGTGCGGAGACCCGACAGCACGTTAAGACGCAAAGATGTAAAATGATCCGCCGAAACGGATGAGGCAGGTGGTCCGGCCGCGCGGCGGGGGGGCAGGGCGGCGGGCGAACGATACGATAAACCCGGCCATTCCGCCTTCGGCGGACCCCTTCGGGGCAAGCTGGCCGGGCCACCCATCAAGCGAAATGACACCGCCCCTCCGCCCCGCCCTAAAGAACGGGGCTATAAATTATTCAAGCCCGCTAAAGCGGGCTCAATTACAATTGTCTGAATCGCTGATCTACGCAGATTTCACTGATTTCGCAGACAAATGGCAGACTACGCTGCGCTAGTCCGCCCTACTTTGCTACTTTACTGGCCCAGCCACCCGGCCAATAGCCCAAGAATAAGGCTGAGACGCCGAACACCCTTAGATTTTGTTTTAAGGAAAAATGTCATCGTAGTTCCTCGTCTTTTGCCCGTGTGCTATCAAGTGCAGAGATCCGATAATAAATTAATTTTGGGATGGGGGGCGGGCGAAATTATTTTACTGTGGTTGGATTGGGCTGGGCTTGTCTGAACCTCCAATACCGAGCTACATAATATTTACCGAAATTTGAAGCCCAATTCGCGCAGCATCGCAAAGGTGTCAATGCATCGAATGTTAAATGCCGGTCCCCGACAGACATTTGGGATCTTGATCTCTCGCCTAATGTCAGGATTAAACTTCTCGTCAGTGACGACAATACATCCCTTTGCGTATGAATAAGCAATGACCCATGGATCTGCGTTGTCTGCAGCGGCGAATTCGCTCTTTGCACGGTCCGTAAACTGAGCTTGAGCATGGGCCCAAGTAATGACTTTCGCATAGGCTTCAATAACATCAGATTGATCGGATGACACAAACCATTGATGAAAGTGTCCATTTGCCCAATTCGTCAGTTCATCCTTAAGACGATTAAGTTCTACCTTTACGCGATCAATACTTTGCAACTTTCCATTGTCTGCATATTCAATGAGTGCATGCCAAAAGGGTGGCGCGATATCGAAAGCATAGTAGCGGCGGGCTGATTCGATAAACACTGTGGAATCAAGGAGGTAAATAACGGTTGGCATCACAAGGTTTCCCCGGCCATTATAGATTCAGCGTATCGCTGGAAGGTACTTCCATATAGCCCAGTCAATCGGTATGCCTCGCGATACAAAAGTTTGCTTTCAAGGACAGCATGAACCACGGCCTCCGCAAAGCGGAGACCGAGACGACGATTCTGTGTAAGGTAAAAGTCCCCGCCTGATTGGCCTTTTGCCGGCCGATCTGCAGCACGATATTCTTCGTAAAAGTTAAAAAATTGGCGTTTTGTAATTAGCTCAAGGTCCAGTGCTCTTCGAGCGGCAACAATATCGCTGACTTTAAATTGTCGAGCAGCTCTTTGAAAACGATCCGAAATATTAGAAATCATTGGCCACAATTGACGAAGCTCGCTGGTAGGAACCAAGAATTCGGCAGCAACCCGGTCGCATGCGATTTCGGTCCGATCGCTAGCAGGTTGCATTCCCCTCAAGTCGAAGGCGGCGCTGCTGCCAAACCACACATGCGCCAATTCGTGCGCCAGCGTAAACATTTGGGCAGCCTTGCCATCAGCACCATTCAAAAAAACTACTGGCGCATATTCATCAATAAGAACAAATCCTCGGAATTCATTGGGATCCAGTTTGCGGCGAGTACTATTACCTACAATACCGCTGACGACCAATAGAATTCCAAGGTCTTCCGTCTTGCGCTGCAGTAGCTGTAAAGCCTCAGTCCAAGTAGGCAGACGAGATGCCCATCCAGTGGCAAGCCCCAATGCGACCTTGATTTTCTGCGAAGTGCTTTCGGGTGAATCGCTAATTTTCGCCGAGTTGACAAATTCCAGTTGTTCTTGACTCAGTTCAATCAAATATTCGCGCATCCAGTCTTGGCGCCGTTGCATCCTTTGAATAGTCTCAAGAAGGTCAACGCTAGCCTTTCCAGAAGGTTCGCTGCCAATTGTACGGAAATGGGGAATAGGCAATTTCTCTATAGGTGGTTCAGGAAGAAATAAGAAACCAAGGGGAGTAGAAGTGGCTCTGGCAAATGCCTCTAGCTGAGGCAGGGTAGGAAGACTTTCGCCTCGTAGCCACTGGTTCAGCTTTGGGAACTTCCGTTGCACTGCCCCAGCGTTGCCTGAGCGTTCCAAAGCCCAGTTGAGAATCCGCTCGTCAATTGATACCCGCGACATATTTTAGATCGGTAGGATGGATTAAGCTAGGCTCGACCAGACATTCCATTCAATTTCATCCCTAATATACCTCGCCCTTCTCCCCAAGTCAACAGAAAAGTTGTCGGTTTTTTGGGCGGAACCGCATTTAAAAAGGGGCGCGGTGCGTGTTGATGCCCTCGGGCTTTCCGCCTCGGCGGACAGGACGGTGGGGCAGCAGGCGCGTCAGGTCACCGCTTCGCTAAGGACCTGACGCAACAGATAATACACCCGAACCTACCGCTAAAGGGTGCCTTCGGCAAAGGTTCGGGCCACCCGGCCGCTAGTCCGCCCTACGCGACTGGATTCCCGCTTTCGCGGGAATGACATTATTGCCTGGCGCCCCACAGCTCTACGGTGTGAGGAGACTTTACAATTTCCCCGCAATCACCAGCGTCTTCTTGGAGATGGATTTGCGGCTGCCGCCGGCGTCGCGGAATTCGGCGAACATGATATATAGCCCGGGCGGGATGCGGCGGTTCTCGTTGTCGCGGCCGTCCCAGAGGATCTCTTGATAGCCGGTAGGGACGGATCCATCGAAGATGACTTTCAGCCGCCGGCCGCGCAGATCGAAGGCGATGACGGCGGCGGAGATGGCATTGGTAGGAAGGCTGATTTGAATTTGTAGAGCGCCGTGGCGGTCGGGATCGAAGGGATCCGGGCTGTAGGCGAGCGATCCTGAAGGCGGCAGCGGGCCGGGCGGAGGTTGATAGCTGTTGACCTGACCCGGCGTGCCTCCATTCTCAACTTGAGAAGGCTGCCAGTTGGCGGGATCGTCCGAAGCGGCATCGGGATAGATGCGCTCGAGAGAAATCGCGGAAGGGATCTCCCAGCCGGCATAGGGGACGGCATCCTGAACAGCTCCCGCCGCATCGAACAGAGTCGGCGTGTCGCCATCATTATTCAGGGACGGCCACGGCTCATTTAACACAAGGACGGGAATCTCAGGCGGAATTTCCCAATCGAAAATGTTAGAATCCTGCGAAAGCAGCGCGTAACCGCCCGACACCATCACCAGGCTGGAATCAGCAATCATTCGCCGCTGAGACGTATCCTCATCCGAAAAGGTCCAGAACAATAAATCCACATTGGCCGCGCTGCGATTGTAAATCTCGATCCATTCGCTGGAATTCTCCGCCGGAGCGGCCATAATCTCGTTCAGGATGATCGTGGCCGCCGGATAACCGGTGGGAAGCAAGAGGGAGAGGGAGTCGTTGGTGGAATCGAGATCTGTCAGACTGTGGTAGGCGGTGATGCGGTGCGGGCCGGAGGGCAGAGAATCAAGGGATAGAGACGCTATGGCGCTGTCGGCCGGAGTTAGCCCGGCGAAATCGGCAGCGCCCAGGATGGAGTCCGGCGCGCTAAAATTAAAAGGCCCGATGGTGAAAATTACTTCGCCGCCTGTTGCGGCTTGCATGCCCAGATTGGACAGAACAGCCGTCAGCGTGACCTGCTCGCCAGAGGGGAGCGGCGAAGGCGCGGCCTGCAGGCGAATAATGGCGATATCAAGATTGAGCGGCTGCACGCTGTTGACGAATCCCGGCGTCCCCAGCCGAGTCAGACTGTTGGCCCAGTTGCCGGGTTCATCGCCATACTCGAGCCGGATTTTCTCTTCCGAATGGCCGCTGGTATTACCAGAAGTATAGCCATACGCGGCGATAGTCTGCCCGCCGGGGGCGACCAAAACAACCGTGTCCGGCGGATCATTGCGCAATCCGAAGGCGCCGAAGCTGCCATCGTTGATGGTCAGAAGCAGCGCCTCTGGAGCGATCAAGGTGTCGTAGACGTCGGAATGATCCCAGTAGCCGGGATCTAAAATGAGGGCGTAGCTCCGCGGCGCGAGCAGGTAGCCGTGCCCCAGCTCGATTAGAGAGTCCTGTTCATCCTGGTCGCCGATGATATAGCCGGATAGATCGAGCCAATCGCTGGAACTGGCGTTAAAGAGCTCTATGAATTCTTCATAATGGTCCTGGGATTCCAGCGGGTTGAACATGATCTCGGAGAGCACGGCCTGAGACCAGGCGATCTGGCCGGTCAGGAGGAGAGTCATCAGAATAAGGGGAAGACTAAGCGTTCTTTTCACCGGATGGGGCCAGAATTCGATTCAGTTCCCGCTGGAGGTTTTCGAAGCCTCGCAGCCATTCGATTTCCGTCTGCAAGACCAGAATGGGGAGCGCATGAAAGAGACCCCCGAGCTTCACGGCGTCCTTTTCGGTCGTGATCAGATAATTGGCCTTATGCTTGGCGTAAACCGTGGCCATCCGTTCGACGTCGCGGAGGTCATAGACATGATGGTCGCGAAAGCGGATGACGAGGGGAATCTCCGCGCCCAATTGGCCCAGGGTGAGCACAAAATTCTCAGGCTTGGCAATGCCGCAAAAGGGGAGCAGGCGCGCGCCGCTGAGTGATTCCATTTCAATTTCCTTCCCGGAACGCGCCTCATAACATCGGCTGCGCTTGCTCCGGCAGGCGATCAGACGATCCTCCCCGTAGTGTGAGGCGCAATATTTCCAACTCTCTCCAAATGCCGGTGATTCCGGCTCCTGGGCCATAAGAAAGAGCAAGTGGGCTCGTTTCAGCGAGGACACCGGTTCGCGCAGCAGGCCTCGCGGCAGCAGATGATCTGTCAAATCCCGCTGTGGATCAATCAAGACGATGTCCAGATCTCGGGCCAGCCGCCGGTGCTGGAAGCCGTCATCCAGCAGCATGATTTGCGGTGAAAATTCCTTGATCAATGCAGCGCCCCCGCGGACGCGATCCGCATCTACCGCCACCGGCACGCCCGGCAGACGGCGGGCGAAGATCTGCGGCTCATCGCCCGAGGCTTCCCAGTCGCACAGGGGCTCCGCTCCGGAGCTGACCCATTGAAAGCCTTTGGATTTGCGCCGGTAACCGCGCGATAGGATGGCGAGTTTGCAGGCATAAGGAGGGCTTTTCAGGAGCTGTGCCAGGGCCAGTGTGACCGGCGTTTTCCCCGTACCGCCCGCGGAAAGGTTGCCGACCGAAATGATCACGGCCGGGAGGCGATGCGTCTTAAAAATGCGCCGGTCGTAGCACCAGTTACGCAGCAAGACAACCGCGCCATAGGGCCACGAGAGCGCCTTCAACAGGGGATTGACCAAGTGGCGAATTAAATGCAGAATTCGAATTCCCCTTGAAATGGATCAGTTCTGGCCTGACTCGTTTCGGTCGAATGAAAATCCCAGGTGCGCTTCAGCGGCCTGGACCAGATCGAGCATGGCCTGTTCAACCTTCTGCCGTTGCGCTTCCAGTTCAACAGAACTCAGTTCGGCGGGGATTTGGATGGGATCTCCGTAATAGATCACCGCCCGCGCAAACGGCTTGGGCAGCACCATGCGATCCCAGGACTTCAAACGCCAGCAGGGGCGCGCCGCGAAGGTAATGGGGACTAAGGGACAATCGGCCTGCTGGGCCAGAAGAATCGTTCCCACCTTCAAGACGTGTCTGGGGCCGGTGGGGCCGTCGGGAATCATGGCGCCCGCTGCTCCATTTTTGAGATGCGTCAAGAGTTGATAAAAGGCTTCTTTGCCGCCGCGAGTCGAGGAGCCGCGCACCGTGCCGTAGCCGAATTTCTTGACGATGCGCGAAATGAGCTCGCCGTCGGCGTGCCGGCTGACCATGGCGATAATCCCCTGATGGCGGTGATGAAAGACGGGCAGAAACAGCCGCCCGTGCCAGACGCAGAGGAGGTAGGATTGGCTCCGCTGGTGCAGTTCATCCGCCGCCTGAGAATTCACTCGCTCCACGCGCAACGAATAGCCGATGATGCGAATGAGCCAGGGGCCGATCCATTCCAGAAGCCGATAGAGTATCTTTTTCGATGTCTTAGGCACGGCTCGAGTTTTTGACGATCAGGTCGTTTAGCATTGCGGCCACGCGAGCGGAAGCGCCGGGCGTTCCGAGCTTCCGCCGCACCTCGGACAATTGCTCGATCATTCCGGCCCGATAGTCCTCGTCCGCGAGTAACCTGGAAAGCTCGTCCGTTAGACGCTCCGGAGTGGCCGAGCTCTGAACATATTCCGGCACGATGCGCCGGCCCGCCACGACGTTCACCAGCGCAATATTCGGGATTTTGACCAGTTGCCGACCGATGAGATAGGTCAGAGGAGCCACTTGGTAGGCCATGACCATGGGCGTCCCCAGTATGGCCGCCTCCAGCGTGACCGTTCCGGAGGCCACCAGGGCGACCCGGCTATGCGCCAATAGGTCGTAGGTCTGATCAAAGGTCAACAGGACATCGCCATCAGAAACAGCCTGGTCAGACAGAATTTGGGAATATAAGGATTTCGGCAGAACCGGTGAACCGCCCACCAAGGCCTGCAGGTTGGGGAATTTGTGCCGCAGCTTTTTCCAGGTCTGCAGGAAAAGCGGGAATAGCCTCGTCACCTCCTGTTGGCGGCTGCCGGGGAGGATAGCCATCAAAGGGGCCTCCTCCGGAATTCCCCATTTGCGGCGAAATTCAGACGCGCTCATGTCGGGATGCGCCACCTCCAATAACGGATGTCCGACAAAATCCGCCGACAATCCAGCCGCTTTATAGATGGGCAACTCGAAATCGAAAATGACCGCCATGCGGTTGATGAGCCGAGCTATCACCGGCACACGCGATGAGTGCCAGGCCCAAACCTGCGGGCTGATATAATAGAGGATGGGAATCCCCTGCAGCTCCGGAATCTTTCGAGTGCGGGCAGCAAAGCGCAAATTGAATCCGGGGTAGTCAATCAAGACGATGGCCTGCGGACGACGGCGGCGGGTCTCCTGCAGCAGTCTGGCCATCATCTTGCCTATGAAGGGGAGATGACGGACGACTTCGGCAAAGCCCAAGAAGGAGATATCCCTGATATGATAGAGAATCTCCGCGCCCTCTTTGGCCATACGGTCGCCGCCACAACCGAAAATGTGGGATTCGGGCTGCAATTTGCGGAATTCACACAGCAATCCCGAGGCGTGCAGATCGCCCGAAGCTTCTCCGGCTATGATTAGGATCTCGGACTTAGGCGGATTGTCTTGGATATTCGTTCCCCGGATGAATTACAAATTGTCCATTTGAATTATGGCTTTTCAACGCAGGAAGATGCCGATAACGGCAAAGACCAAGAGGGCCGCGATAATATTCAGCCGCGTGTGCTTCTCGTTGCGCCAGGCATCTCCCCAATCGGGAGTCCTGGGCAGCCGCCATTCCCAGGGGGTGAGGCGTGGTATCCAGCGGGGGACTCCGCGACAATAGAGACGATAGTCCGGGCTGAAGAGCTGATTCAGGGTTTCTTCCTCCAAAGAGACAATCAGGCTGTATTGCAGAATCGAAAATCCCAGAGCGATGGCGATCCAGAGCAGTTTTCCGCCCGCCAGGAAGGCGATCCCGATGTAAATCAAGGTGTTGGCGATGTAGAGGGGATTGCGCGCATGGGCGAAGGGCCCCGAGGTGACGAACTCGGGCGCTCCCACGTTTCGGGTTCGGGTGGACCCGCCGGCGTGCGCCACCGCCCACAGGCGAATCAATTCGCCCGATACAATAAAGCCCAGGCCGTACAGGAACGCCGGCAAATTCGGACGAGCGGAAACGAGGAGTAAGATCAGGAGCGGGATGGGAGTATAGCTGCGCAGCTTGAAGAAGAGTTTGCGAAAATCCATGGTTCGATCGAATAGATCTTTCAGTTGAGCTTTTTCTATCAGACCATTTTGAAATCGTTGCAGCCCTCGGCCCTGAAAAGCCTCTTGTCATTCCCGCGAAGGCCCCGAAGGGGGGCTTACGCTCCGGGAATCCAGAATTACTACTAACGATCCGGGTGGATGCCCGCTTGCGCGGGCATGACAGCCCAAGGACTTTTGCGCTAGTCTCATTTTAGCACCAGAATTTTGCCTACCTGCCGGAATGTGGCACCGTCGCTGACATTTTGTGCCCTGACCCGGAAGAAGTATACCCCGGACGAGAGGTGGGAGGCGTCAAGTCTCACCTGCGGCCGGCCGGAGGCCAGTTCGCCGGAAAATATGAATCCCAGCGTTTCACCGCGCACATTGAAGAGCTCGATTTCGACGCGGGAGGTATGCGGGAGATCCAGGGGGATCAGCGTCTGGGCGTTGAAGGGATTGGGATAGGCGGGGCCGGCAACAAAGGCGCTGGGAAGTTCCGGCGGCTGATGGTTTCCGACCGGCAGATATTGAACCGTCAGCGTCGTGGGAATAATTATCTGCGGGGTAGGGGAATTGTTTAAGACCGCCAGGTTAATTCCGTAAATCCCGGGGGGCACGATGCTGCCGTCGAAAAGGGCAATCGCCGCGAGGTTTCCGCCGGGTGGGATTACTTCGGTTAATGGCTCGATGGACAACCAGGGTGCATAGGCGTTCAAGGAATGAACTTGAATGCGATCTCCCGTGCTCTGCACCAGGCCCACAAAACACCAGCGCGAGGGGTCCAGTTCCCCGGTGAGCGCGGCGCCTCCGGCCTGGTCATAGGGGCTGCCCACCAGATCCGCGGCCATCTGAATATCGCCCGTGGCCGGATTCATTTTGCTGACCTGAAGCAAGGCGCCGGCGCCATCTTGAGAAAAAACATAGAGCGGGTATCCATCTTGATCCTGGGGATGCCAAGCCAGGCCTTGAATGTGCAGATTATGGGACCAGGATTGGAGTTGCGTCCCGGCTCGGTTGATTTCCACAATATCCGAGGTATTGTCCGCGGCGTAAAAGTGATCGGTCTGGGCGTCGTAGGCCAGGGCGCGATGAAGCGACAAGGGCCCGGCTATCGTGGCCTGCAGATTCCCCTCAAGATCCACGCCCTCAATTTGAGAGCCTGATGATCCGTAGAGATATTGACCGTCATAGGCCAAGTCGTACCATCCCCAAGCGGAGGGGGAAGTGGGCTGAATTAAGGTATCGAGAAGCTGCCCTGAGAATGATAAGCGGTACAGGTAATTGGGTTCGGATTCATTGTTTCCCCCTGTCACCCAAAAACTCCCGCCTGCAATTTCCACGCCGAATAATTTGGCATCACCTATAATGGCTTGCGCTTGGACTATTTGAAAAAGACCACAGGGAGGCCAGTTGCCCTGCTTTTGAAAATTGACGCTCAAGGCGGCGCTGCCGGAATTGTGCACCGTGACTTGGATCTGAAGGGAATCATCGGGGGTGATCATGACCGATATGGAATCCGGCTCAACCTCAATATGCGGCCCCGTCAGCGATACCGAGAGCGTCTCTACAACGGCAATGCTGAACTCCATCTCGGGCGAAATCAGTGTATCATATCCCGCCGCCGCAAACCGAACCGCATGCCAGCCCGGGGGGATGCCCGACAGGATATAGTGGCCGCTGGTATCGGTCTGAGCCATTGATAAAAGGCCAGGGATATCCACCGTGGCCTGGTAGATCGGCTCCCCTGTGGTCGAATCTGAAACCACTCCCACTAACGTTCCGCTAATCTCACCCAAAACCTCGAGGACGGCATTAAGAGCATTTAAACGTCCGGCGCCCCAATTGTTGTCCTTTCCCGGTGGTCCCATATCGGTGGCCGTTTCCATCAAGATTCGCGCCTGGGTTTCAGGCGTGGCCGCAGGATTGGCTGAGAGCATCAAACATAAGGTGCCTCCGGTATGGGGAGTCGCCGCGGAGGTGCCGCTGAATCCGTAGGTATATCCATTACCCGGGATGGTCGCAATAACGTCGGTGGGAGCGGCCAAATCCGGCTTCAGGAGGCCCAAAAATTGATTGTTTTGGTAAGGATAGTCGTTATATAGGGTAGGCCAAGTCGCCTGATAGGAATAGTTGGGTTCCAGATTGAGGATGTCCCTTAAAGACCAAGCGGAAGGCCCCACTCCGGAATAGGACTTGATTTGATGGTTCGAGCCATAGGCGCCGTTGCCCAAGACCGAAGATACGCCACCGATCAAGATCTGATCCGGATGCAGCCAGGGAGGCGGGCAGTTGCCGGGCGTGGCGATGTTGAAAGGGATGGGACATGAGCTCTGCTCGGCGCCCTGATTCCCGATTGAATTGGCGTGAATCAAACCCGCCGCCAGTTCAGCGTCGGTGTTCTGGCGCATGGTGGCATAATCCGGCTTAGGATTTTGGTACCATTTGTAGGACATGGAGCTGGTAATGACGTCTGCTCCCATATCTATGGCATATTGCTGAGCTTCCCAATAGCCGCTCTCTCCTGCGCTCCAGACCTTCAGCATCATCAATTTGGCCTGCGGCGCGACGCCGGTCACGTTGCCATTCGTTCCGTCGCCCAAAACGATTCCTGATGTGCAAGTTCCATGACCATAAGGGTCTGCATCCATGACATTGGGCGTCTGGGTATCGAAGGCCCAGCCGCGCAAATCGTCCACGTAGCCGTTACCATCATCATCAATCCCGTTCCAATCCGTCGTATCCACCAGGCCATTGCCGTTGAGATCTTCCCCCGGATTGACCCAGATGTGATTCGATAGATCAGGGTGATTGTAGTCCACGCCCGAATCAATATTGCCAATAAGAACTCCCTGCCCGAAGTAGCCCAGGTTCCAGACCTGCGGCGCCTGGATGTCCAATAGACCCCAGCTCGTCTGATCCAACTCACCAGGCACAAATGGCCCCGAGCCGATGTCGGCGGCTTCGCTGAAGGGACGCGGTGGATCCCAATTGACGCGGGCAATTTCAGGGTGGCGGGCGATCAGGTCAGGGATTTCACGCGCCTCAATTTGAGCGGCGATGACATTGCTGATCCAGAGAGGCCTGATCCCGGTTGCCAGGCCGGTTTTTTCCAAATCGCGCAAGTCAGTCAAGAGGGAATTCTGAGCAGCTCGGGCGATGGCCTTTAATTCGGAAATGACTTTGGCTCGGCGAAGGGGCTTGGCCAGCGAGGCAACCTGGGGGTAGAGGCCGGCAAAATCGGCCTGATGCTGGAGGATTAGTGTGACGGGAATGAGCTCACCGGCGCGCGCGTGCAGGAGTTTATCGGCAAGTTCATGATTAACAAATGCATAAACTGCCATTGGACGGGAAAGCGCGATGCCGATGAGGCAAAGCACGAATAATTTAAGAGGCGGGCGCATATTGACCTCTCGCAATTTGGTCAGAAGGCCGGTTACGATTGCGGGTCTAATATACGATAAAAGGCGCCGCTTGTCAAGGAAAACGTTAAGGCGGAGTCGAACGAGTTCCCTCGATAGAAAAAATCTGCTCATAAAGGCTTTAAGTGGCAGTCGCGGCAAGCCGATATAAGAGATGGAAAAGACTATCTGCGCCCGAGAGGCGCTCTTCACACTTCAATTCGGTTCGAATGGACCAGGCAACACTTATCGGCCTCACCTTAGGGCTTGTGGCCATTTTCGGCGCATTTTTGCTGGAAGGCGGAGCCTTTGGGGCGATCATTCAATTGCCCGCCATGATGATCGTCATCGGCGGGACCATCGCGGCCGCCATGATCGGCTTTTCGATGAAGACTGTCATGCAGGTCCCCCAGGTGATCAAAATCTGTCTCTTCCCACCGAGCTACAACTACAAAGAGATGATTGAGAAGCTCGTTCAATTCGCCACGATTGCGCGGCGCGACGGGGTTCTGGCGCTGGAAAGAGAATTGGAGAACGTCAAAGGCAACCGCTTCCTGCATAACGGCATGATGCACATGATTGACGGCGTGGACGTGGACACGGTGCGCGCGCTGTTGGGCGAAGAAAAAGATAGCATTCTGGAGCGACATGAAGTCTATGCCGGAGTGCTGACCAAGATGGGCGGTTACTCGCCCACCATGGGCATCATCGGGACGGTCATGGGATTGATCGTCACCCTGGCCAACGCCGGGGAAGATCCCGCCGAACTCGTGCGGCACATCGCCACCGCCTTCATTGCAACGCTGTGGGGCGTTTTTCTGGCCAATCTGGTCTGGCTGCCCCTGGCGGACAAACTGAAATTCCGCAGCGCCGAAGAGGCGCTGCTGTTAGATATCGTCACCAATGGCATCATCGCCATTCAGAACGGAACCAGCCCCACGCTGATCCGCCGAAATCTCGAACTCATGCTGCCGCCCGCCGAACGGGAAGCAGCGCGGGAACCCGCCGTGGCCTAAGCCGCGCTAACTATCATGCCTAAGAAGAAGAAACACGGCGAGCATGAGAGCTCAGAACGCTGGCTCCTGACCTATGCGGATCTGATCACGCTGCTGCTCGGTCTCTTCGTCATTCTCTATTCCATGTCGCGAGTGGATCTGGAGAAGTACAAGTCTCTGGGGCAGGCTCTGAAAACTGCTTTCATCGGCGTCCCGGGGACGCCGGCCATCGGAGGCGGCGACGGCCCCTACGAGGATGCCACGGGAGGGGCCTACCCGGATACCTCGGAGTGCTATTTAACGATGAAGCTCGAAGAGGCGCTGGTCGGCATCGAAGCCGCGGCGGGCGCGGTCAGCGTTGAGATCGAAGAGCGCGGTGTGGTGGTGCGCTTGATGGAAACGCTGATGTTCGATTTGGGCCGGGCGCAATTGCGCCCCGAGGCACAGCAGCTATTAACCCAGGTGGCTCCCGTCCTGATGAAAAGCGGCCGGCCGATTATGATTGAAGGCCACACCGACAATCTTCCCATCAACACGGCCGAATTCCCGTCCAATTGGCAGCTTTCGGCCATGCGCTCGGCCAATGTCATCTTCTTTTTAGCGCGCAGCGGCGGCATTCCGGAAGGACAGCTCTCTTCCGCCGCCTTTGCCGATCAGCATCCCGTCTCATCGAACGACACAGCCGAGGGCCGGCAGCGCAACCGCCGGGTGGACATTGTCTTCCTAAAAGGGCAGTGGCAGACGGCGGGCAAGCGAGAGGGATTGGCAGCGCTGGGAGAATAAAAAGGGCGCACCAAGATGCGCCCCATTTTGGTTTCAGGTCGGACCCAAGCCGATCCTTATGCTGTTCCTAACTTACGGCGAGCTTGTCTTCATACGTATTGTCCTCGTCGCGGGGGATGGTGGTGAAATTGACGTATTGGCCGTCCGCTTCCGGCAATTAAAAGGGGAACACCTGGAGTCGCGCCCCCCCTTTGCATATTTTCGAAGCAAGCAAAAACTATTTCACCCCCTTCCACTTCTCCCGCTTCTGACATTTGTCGATGAGAAACTGCATACGGTCAATCCAGTGACCGGCATCATCATAGGTTACCAAGATTCCTCTAGCCCGAAGGGAGTCCGCCGCATTTTCGACGAGTTTTTTGCCTCTCATGGCAAAGGAAATAGCTTTACTGAAACGAGCCATTTTCCATAAAACATCGGCAGATGTTTCCAATGCCCTAAAATTATTTGAATCGAGCGCCAATATCTGTTGACAGAGATCAAGCGACCGGGCAAAGTCGCCTTTGGAATTGGCCACTTTCGCCAAGCGGTTCAGATAGTAGATTGAGTCTGCCCTATTTTCTGGCTGCAAAGTAAGGTTGAATGGAATTAAGCGCCCTCGATATGAAGCCATAGTAAGAGTCGAATCTTGCAAGATGGCAATTGAGTTATCATAAGACCACTGAAACTCCGCAAGACCCGGCGGCAATTTGGAAAGTTGGTCCCAGGAGCAAATCGCATCCAATTGCGAAAAGGCGTGAGGAGGCAATGAGCTGGCCTGTGCCCACGTTGGCAAAGTAGTATCTGGATATGAATAAATATTTTCTACATAGCTGTAAGGGACTTTTAGGGTGGACTGCAAGGTGTCGCCCTGGGAGGTATATTCGAGGCTCAGGTATTGGAGCAATGCCTGGCCTTGCGGGGAAAGTTTCAGCGTGTCATCGGTGCGATTTTCAATGCGAAATGTTCCGCGCAAAAAGCTACCAGGGAAAACCTTAAACGCGCTTAGATGCAATAGATAAATCATTTCTTCATCGCTAACCAAAACCCGTACCATGCCGGGATCCTGATTTATTTGCAGGCTACTTGAGAAGTGCAATCCTTGGGATGGTTGCGCGATCACGGCAGTGCAAGCGGCCAAGCCCAAGACAATCGCAACGAACAGCCTTTCGGAATCCTTTGACTTATAATTTGTGATCATTTTGACCTCACTGCGTTGGTTTTACCAAAAATGAATCAAGGTCGGCTTGTTGGAATTGGTTTTGTGGATTAGTATAGCTGCGTATGTAATGGTACATGATTGAGTTTACGCTGTCAGGAGTGCAATTGTGGCGAAAATCAACCACATGGCCCATCTCATGACCGGCACAAAATGCAAAAGGGCTGATCCCCAGCCCCCCTGCTGATTCAGTTGGGTGCACAATTTTTGATTTCAATTGAATGATTTTTTGATTATACGGTATGTTTCACCCCGCCTTATCAGATTTAGTCTCTCCTGCATGATTTGCAGAAAAGATCGGACCTCATCCGCAAATGGAGTGTTGTCAACCACTGTCAGCCTGTTGCTGAGAACCGAGACGGCTTGACCAGCATAAGCTGCCGCCCGTTCAAACCGATTTAATTTCCAAGCCGCATCCGTGGCGATTTTTAGAGCCCAAATATCAGTAGAATCCGTTTGCAGCAGTTCATTGCATAAGCTTAGGGCGGAATCGGGCAAGCCCTGATTAAAAAGTCTTCTTGATTGCATTTGGAGCACATATATGGTGTCAAGACGAGTATCAGGTCTTTTATTTATCCAAAAAGGAATTGCGCGTGCTTCATAATGGATAGGGTATAATCGCTCCTCAAACGTCGAATCCGCCATGTTGCTCCAAAAGATGGCAAAATCATAAATGCCAGGTTTCAGTCTTTCCAGATCCTCCCATGCGCATGTTATGCTAATCTCGATTGATACATGCGGCGGCAGAAATGTGCCATGTGAGAAGCCCTGCCGGATAACTCCATGTCGAACCTCAACCGATTCCACTCGGCTAATACGAATCTCGTGCGGAGCACTCAAAGTGTCCCTTAATGCGCGGAAGCGAAGTTGAGCATAGTCAATGATTGACTTTCCCGGCGGGGCTAGCCACAATGTATCAGCAGTGCGGTTGCGCAAAGTCAATCCGCCTTTTAGCGGGGTGCCCGGGAAAACGGAGGTCAGGTCCAAGTGCATGAAATAATTCATCTGTTCATCAGATACCAGTCCTTGGAGAGCGTCCGAAGAATAGAACACTTGAAGATCGCTGCGGATATCCAGTTTAGAGATTTCCCCTGCCGTAGCGGTTTTCTGCAACCCTGTAATGACCAGTCCAAATAGTATGACCACGGGCAATTTCATAACTAACTGCATTTTGCTTTCCTCATGGTTGAGTTTGTGGTTTGACAAGGAACTGTTCAAGATCTGAGGGTAGATATTCCGAAGGCGGCTCAAATAAATAAGCGGAATCAATCGGCGTGTGCATGATTGACGAATCTATGTTGCTGTGACGCATATTTACGAAATGCCCTATCTCATGTCCTGACACATACATCTGCCAAAGGCTATCAGTTGGAACTTCAATGCTATCGGGATCTGATAACACCGGGTCATTAACCCGGATTTGTATGTAATACATGCGGCTCAATCTTATAGCTTTTGGGAATATATAGTAGGTGTTATGGTACAAGGAGGTATCAACCCAAGTCCTCCCAATTGTTGGCCTACCCAATTCCCAAAACCTGTCATTTAGAAAAATTACGCTAGCGCAGTTCTGGTGTGAATCAATCCGGTCAGCGTACCAATTGATTGATTTGTCTATTTCATCCTGCAATTGCAGCGGTTGGTTTGGATCAGGTATATAATAATTCCTCATTTCTGTGGAATCAATTAAATGGCAAAGCCCAGGACCCAACTGTGAAGCGTAGCCGATGCCGGTGCAAAAATTGGCGCTATCATCGAAGTTCGTGTACACAAAAAAATCCTTCTCCCACGGGCTTGTTCTGGTATGCACCCCCTTGCAGTAAAAGCCCCGGTATTCCTCAAAGACTGTGAGATAATCCCCCAGCTCGCATGGCAAAACTCCATGAATATAGTCGTCCACATCCGGAATAGGAGAAATCTGCAAAATGCTGGTCATCGTATCCGGGCAGTGCGGATCAGCCAACATCAGCTCCTCCCAATAGTCGGCCAGATAGTCCTTATAGGTGTTGTCCTCGTCGCGGGGGATGGTGGTGAAATTAACGTATTGACTGTCGGTTTCTATATGCTTGGTCAGGTTCATAAAGATGGACGAAGAATCCTCCTGCGCCTCCACGAAAATGTCTCCATGCGCGCCGAAGTCATAGCAGCTCACCACCACGGAAACCGTGTCGCCGCTGGTGATCGTTCCTGCGGTCTGCCCAAAGAAGGCGTGCTGGGTTGTGTCATACCAGCAGGTCAGGTTGGGATTGTACTGGTTCAGGATCATCAGATCCGCCAGATACCACACTGGTGGGTCTACGGCGCCCCAGCCTCCTCTTTCCAAGTCGCATGCCAGCGAATCGCCGTTGGGCAGGCGGCCGTAGTAATTCATGCAGGCGCCGGTATACCAGGAGATATTTTTCAGCACCCAGCGCATTTTATAGTTCTGCGGCGGGTCCTGCGACGTGAAAAACGCCTTGAGCGTGACCTTGAAATCCGAGTGATTGGGGTGACCGCTGCTATCTATATAACCGTCAATCACCGGCAGCCAGTTCCGGGGGCAGGCTTGGGAAATGTGGATCTCGGCATCCGGCACGTCCCAGGTAAAGTCCAGCGTGTCCTGCTCATAAATCCCCACCGCATCCATATTTTCCCAAAGCTCCTCCGTAGTAAACTCCCAGGGCAGATTATAAACCAGGCCAAATCGGAAGACAAATTCGCCTTGAAACGCGAATATCATGATTACATCTCCCTCTCCCCAGCTATGAAAATATCCGCCATACTGCTCAAGATGGCTGCTCCCTCCAATCAAATGCCAGATCTGGAATGTGGGATAAATCGGATCCGGGCCGGTGCTTTTAATGGCCCAATAAACGGTCGTGGATGTGCCCGGCTCTGGATGGCGAGCCGTGAAATCCGCAGACGTGTAGTAGGCCATGTTCTGATAAGAGCTATCAATCAGTTCGGGATGCTCGGGATTGAAAAAGGTTTGCTCCATGTGGACTGATCCGGAAGGTTGTGCTTGGGCGCAGGCTATTAGAAGTGACAAACGGCCCAGAGCAAATAGCGTTTTCCTTCTAAACATCTTATTGCCTCCTCACCTTATAGCAAAAAATAGGTTTTCATAGCAAAATAGGGGGCGCATTGCCGCGCGCCCCTACAACTCGAAACTTGGAACTCGCAACTCGAGACTACCTCAGCAGCACGACCTTTCGAACCTCCTTCCAGTCATCGCCGGTAATCTGCACCAAGTAAATGCCCGACGGCACGGACTCATCCGACCAGCGAAGCTGATGATCGCCTACGCCCATCGGCCCGTCGAACAGCAGAATCTGGCGCTCGCCGGTTACGGAGAAGATTTCCACCTGCACCGCCTGCGGTTTTTGCAGGTTGATCTGCAGGGTCAGCTCGGCGTTGAACGGATTCGGGAAGCAGTGCACGGCAAACTGCCGCGGCAGTGATGGCGTTGGTTCGACCGCATTCGGGACTACAGCGCTCAGGGGAATTTCCAACGTGTCCTGCGTCGCGGCGACGGTGAGAACGCCGTTAAATTCACCGAATCCGGGCGCGTCGAAGGTGACGGTGAGGAGGAGCGAATCGTCCACCGCAAAGATGGAATCCTGAGTGATGTTGGGACTGAAATAGGGTGAGCTGGACGAGATCTGCTGGATGTTCAGCAGGCCGGTTCCGGCATTATCCAGCACCAACACTAATTGCACCGGAAGCTGACCGACCAGACCGAAATCCAGTGTGTCGGGATCGGCGGCGATCTGCGGATCGAAGAGCGAATCGAAGATGGCCTCGATTTCCTCGATTTGCCATTGCCCCCCCGCATAGCTGTCGCCGGTGAAGGACACCACCTGGTCGGTGGTCAGGATTGCATCCCAGGGCAGTGTCGGATTGCCCAGGAAGTTCGTATATTGCAGGGTGACTCCGACGGGGTATCCCGGATAATCGGACAAGACCGGATAGGTAAGATTGTTTATGCCCTGCCAGGCTAAGGCATCCTGTACCCTTGCCCCATAGCCGACGGAGAGCACCATGACGCCGTAGTCATAGTAGGGAAGCCAAATATCGCTTTGAACGAGCTGACTCTCAGCCGCGCAGCTCTCTCAGCCCGGCTGCCAAAAGACCAGGAACCTGATACGACCGGGATAATCCGACAGCGAAACATTCACGCCGTTTTGATTGGGCAACGTAAAATCGTCAACCGTGTCGCCGACGGCATAGGTTTCCTGCGCCCAGAGCGGCGCGGCCAGAAGGATGAGGAAGAGCCCCAAAGGGGCAAGCCACAAAGCGGCAGGCAGGGCGAGCAGCAGTCGTTTCATCGTACCTCCTTGAGGGGAGAGTTGAGGCATTAGTTCCAGACGCAAGATAATAATTTCTCGACGCCAAGTCAAGCGCAAATGGTTGCTGATTAGGAATGAAAAAAGAGGGGGCACGCGGCTTTGCGCCCCAGAAAATACTGTAGGGGCGCGGCACGCCGCGCCCCTACGCGCTGAAAGCTGATAGCTGAGTGCTGACGGCTACATCACCGGCAGATACTTCTCCAATTCCCACTGCGAGACGACGCAGCGGTAATTGTCCCATTCGATCAGCTTGTTGGCGATGAATTTCTGGAAGACATGATCGCCCAGGGTCTCGCGCACTAATTGGCTGCCCTGCATCTCCTGAATGGCCTCGAACAGATCCCCCGGCAGCACGCCGATCTTCTTGTCGAGGCGGTCAATCGGGGTCATTTCATAGATGTTTTCCTCGATGGCGGGCGGCAGAGTGTAATTCTCCTTGACGCCTTTCATGCCGGCCGCCAGCATGACGGAGAAGGCCAGATAGGGATTGCAGGCGGGATCGGCGCTGCGCAGTTCGGCGCGGGTGGCCTTTTCATGGCCGATGCGGATGCGCGGCACGCGCACCAGCGCCGAGCGGTTCTTTTGGCCCCAGGAGACGTACACCGGCGCCTCATAGCCCGGCACCAGCCGCTTGTAGGAATTCACCCACTGATTCAAAATGGCCGTGAATTCGCGGATATGCTTCAGAATTCCGGCGATGTAGGATTGACCGAATTTGGAGAGATGATATTCTTCGTTCGGCGCGAAGAACAGATTTTTGTCACCCTTGAAGATGGACTGGTGGGCGTGCATGCCGCTGCCGTTGATGCCGAAAATCGGCTTGGGCATGAAGGTGGCGAAGTAGCCGTTCTGCCGGGCGACTTCCTTGACCAAAAAGCGATAGGTGATGACCTTGTCCGCCATGGCCAACGCCTCGTCGAAGCGCAGATCAATTTCATGCTGCGAGGAAGCCACTTCATGGTGGGAGTATTCCACATCAATGCCGATCCCTTCCAGCGCGTTGACCGTCTTTTGACGCAGGATGGATCCCACGCTGACCGCCGAGGCGTCGAAGTAGCCGACCTCATCCAAGACCACAGGCGTATGTTCATCCTTGAAATAGAAGTATTCCAACTCAGGACCGAGATAGCAGGTGTACCCTTCTTTGGCGATCTTCTCCAGATTGCGGCGCAGAACATAGCGCGTGTCGCCTTCGTAGGGTTGACCCTCCGGCGTCTTCAGATCGCAGAACATGACGGCGGACTTTCCTCCATCCATCTCCCCGGGCAGGATCTTGAAGGTATTGGGATCCGGGAACGCCATCAGGTCGCTCTCGTGGATGCGCGCGAAACCCTCCACCGATGAACCGTCAAAGCCCAGGCCGGATTCCAGGGCGTCCGGTAATTCACGCGGCGTGATGCTAAAGCCGCGTATTTGCCCCAGAATGTCCGTGAACCAGAGCCGGATCGTCGGGATCTCTTGATCGGAGACAATTTTCAGAATTTCCTCAAAGGACATGTAGAACCTCTTAACCTCTATTAAATTAAGTATATTGCGGGGAAGGCGGCGCTAATCCAGCTTGCGGTTCTGGTTGACCCAAGCTTTTACGTAGTCAATGGCTTCCTGCGTTGGCGTGCCGGGGCCGAAAAGCTTGCCGACGCCGATTTTCTCCAGCTCGGCCATGTCTTCCGGCGAGATGATGCCCCCGCCCGTCAGCAGCACGTCATCCAGCCCGCGCTGTTTCAGCAGCTCCAGCACGCGGGGGAGGATGGTCATGTGAGCCCCGGACAGAATCGAGAGGCCGATGACGTCCACGTCTTCCTGCAGGGCGGCATCCACGATCATTTCCGGGGTGTGCCGCAGGCCGATATAGATGACTTCGAAGCCGGCGTCGCGGAAGGCCGAGGCCATGACCTTGGCCCCGCGGTCATGCCCATCCAGGCCGGGTTTGGCGATGAGGATGCGGATTTTTCGTGACATGGGAATGGTCGTTTCAAGAGAGCTGACGTTCGATGATGTTGTTGATCTGATTGACGAACTGCGTGGTGCGGTCCAGCAGCGAGAGCACCTCCAGCGCCTTCAGCTCGGCGTAATCTTCATAGTCCGCCTTGAGATGATACTTGTAAAGTTGCGAATAAAACCGTCCGGTCTCCGTGGGGATGCCGCCCTTTTTCATGACATGCGTCTGAAACAGGGCCAGCACGCCGGAGTGTTTGGAGGAACTCTTGCCCTTTGTCAGCAGCAGGGCGCAGACGGCGTAATAACCGGCGTAATAGCTGCGGTTGACGGCGGCGAAGAGCATCTCCTTCTCGAACATGATTCGAGCTTCACTCAGGGACGTCTTGGCTCGATTCAGACGATAGCGGACTAATTCTTCTTGATCGGTCATCAAAGTCTCACCCCGTGTTTGGTTATGGCCCTGGCCAAGGGCATGGCCTGATATCTATCGGAATACCAGCGATTTCGGACTTCGACAATGGGGCAGATGATGACACCGCTCTCCAGCTCGAACGGAAAGACGGAATCGAGCAGACGCATTTCATCTTGAAAACTCAGCGCGCCCTCGGTCAAGACCAGCAGATCCATATCGGAATCTTCTTTGGCGCGGCCTCGAGCCCGCGAACCGAAGAAGATAATCTCTGCTTGGGGCTGAAGTTGACGAATGGCTTCCGCGCACTCCTTGACCAGTTTGCGATCCCGGGGCGAGGCCGGGGATTTCGCCAGAGGGTCCTTTTTGGGTTTGGGCGGCTTGATGGGCTTGGCCGCCTTAACCGGCTTAAATTTTGGCGTTGACCGCCGCTTGGGCTTCGATTTGAGGACGTGTTTAGCTGTAGGCTTGAGCCCCGGCTTGGGCTTGGCAGCGATTTTCTTCGGCTTCACTTTTTTGGGGGGGGCGGCCTTCTTGCCCTTGGCGGCGACGCGATGCTTCTTTGCTTTCGCCATGAGTGTGCACCGGCTTTGAATAGGGTGTATATCTATATTGGATAGTGATTCCCCAGGCCAGGGTGGATTCCAGCGCAGCGCCGTCCCTTGCGATGCCTAAAGAACTGCGGCTCGTGCCTCAAGGTTTCATCTCATCCGGGCTGACGTCCTTGATGTGCGTGGCGAAGCACCAGCGGTGGCCTTCGGGATCTTCGATGACGCAGGTGCGGTCGCCCCACATTTTGTCTTCGGGCGGCTGCAAGATGCGCGCTCCGGCATCCTCGGCGCGCTGAGCGATTTTGTCCACGTCCGGGGTATAGACGTAGATGGTCACCGGCGTGCCTCCGATACTCTTGGGGCTGAAGGACTGGTTCATCGGAATCTCCGCCCCGATCATCACCGTGCAGTCATAGTAGGTCAGCTCGGCGTGGGAGCTCTTGCCTTCCTGATCTTTGAAACTGAATTTCTCCCGAAAGCCGAAGGCTTTCATGTAGAACGCCTTGGCCCAGTCCACGTCGCGAACCGTCAGATAGGGATTCACCCAGCGCATGTCGCCGGGGCAGGGGGAAATGGGCATTTGCTGCTCCTTCTGCCCTGAGATGCCTAGGCCAGCTTTCTCAGGATAATTTCTTCAATGAGCCGCATAAAAACTCCGGTCTTGTCGAACCATTCTTTGATCTGTTCGGTATTAAGTTTGACAAGATCTTCATAATCCGCTTTCTGCCGACATTCGCATAATTGATTATAAAACGCCCCCCATTCCTGTGAGACCAAACCTGAATGCACTACATTTTGATGAAATAGCGCTCGAATTCCTGAATGTTTCGAGGAGCTTTTTCCATCCGTCAATAGGAGCGCGGACACAATATAAAAGGCGGAATAATAACAGCGATTCATGGCGGCGAACAAGTGCTGATTCTCCAGCATGAGGCGCGCCTCTTCCAGCGTTTCTCGGGCGCGGTCCAGGCGGTACCGAATGAGATCTTTCAATTCAGGGCTCATAGAGCGACTCCATCCTGCGCAATTCCTTGCGCCAATGGCATGACCTGATATGCAGCCGTCCGCCAAGTGCCTTTGTGCTCGACCAAGGCGCTTAATACCATTCCAGTTTCCAACTCAATCGGATAAAGGATATCTATGATTCTGGCTTCCTCGCGCCAGGAAAGTTTTTTGGGGCTCAGTACCAAGAGATCTAAGTCAGAATCCGGCTGCGGATTCCCACGAGCGCGGGAACCATAGAGAATCACTTCCGCATCGGGGTAGATCCGGCGAATGACCTCCGCACAGCGGCGCGCCAGAGCCAGATCTTCTTTTTTAGGTGGATGCTTCATTTTCGCATTTTACTAATCCCTAATCCCCAATCCCTAAATCCTAAAACACCGCCGGTTCCAGATACTCGCTGAAGACGCCTTTCAGCACGCCTACCATTTCGCCCAGGGTTACATAGGTGTGAGCACAATCTATGAAGTGCGGCATCAGGTTTTCCGTCCCTTCGGCGGCTTCCTTCAGAGCGGCGAGTTTCTCTTTGACTTTGACCTTGTCTCGCTTCTTGCGCAATGCCCGTAAGTTGCCCACCTGCCGATCCACCATCTCTTTGGTGATCTTCAGGATGGGGATCTCGATCTTCTCATCCTCGTCAATGTATTCGTTGACGCCGACGATCAGCCGTTCGCGGCGGTCAATCTCCTGCTGGTAGCGGTAGGCGGCGGCGGAAATTTCGCGCTGCGGGAAGCCTTTTTCGATGGCCGGAATCATCCCGCCCAGATCGTCAATGCGCTTGAAATACTCTTCGGCTTCGGCCTGGATGCGGTCGGTCAGCCATTCGACGTAGTAGCTGCCGGCCAGCGGGTCAATGGTGTGCGCCACGCCCAGCTCTTCGGCGATCACCTGCTGCGTGCGCAGAGCGATCTTGGCCGCCTTTTCCGACGGCAGCGCCCAAGTTTCGTCCATGGAATTGGTGTGCAGCGACTGCGTCCCGCCCAGGACTCCGGCCAGAGCTTCCGTCGCGGTGCGCACGATGTTGTTTTCCGGCTGCTGAGCGGTGAGCGAGCAGCCCGCCGTCTGAGTGTGAAAGCGGCAGAGCCACGAGCGCGGATCTTTTGCTCCGTATTTATCCCTCATCACCTGCGCCCAGATGCGCCGCGCGGCACGGAATTTGGCGATCTCTTCGAAGAAATCCAAATGCGAATCGAAGAAGTAAGACAACCGCGGAGCGAACTCATCCACCTTCAGGCCGCGTTCAAGCGATGCCTCGACGTAGGTCATGCCGTCCTTCAGCGTGAAGGCCAATTCCTGAGCCGCCGTGGCGCCCGCTTCGCGGATGTGATAGCCGGATATCGAGATGGTGTTCCATTCGGGCATTTCGCGCGTGCCGAATTCGATGGTGTCCACGATCAGCCGCATGGATTGTTCCGGCGGGAAGATGTACTCCTTTTGCGCGATGTATTCCTTCAGGATGTCGTTCTGGATGGTGCCGCGCAGCTTGCGGCGGTCGGCGCCCTGGTTTTCCGCCGCGGCGATGTAGAACGCCCACAGGATCGCCGCCGGGCTGTTGATGGTCATCGAAGTCGAGACTTTTTCCAGCGGGATGCCGTGGAAGAGCGCTTCCATGTCCCGCAGCGAACAGACCGCCACGCCGCACTTGCCGACTTCGCCCTCGGACCAGACGTCGTCCGAGTCGCGCCCCATCAGCGTGGGCAGATCGAAGGCGACGGACAGGCCGGTCTGTCCCTTCTTCAGGAGGAACTTGTAGCGCGCGTTGGTGTCTTCGGGAGATCCGTGCCCGGAGAACATCCTCATGGTCCAGAGCCGCCCGCGGTACATGTTGCGCTGCACTCCGCGCGTGTAGGGCGCTTCGCCGGGGAAGCCCAGCTTGTCTGAGTAGTTCCAGTTCTCCCCCAAGTCGTCCGGCGTGACCAGCGCCGGCACCTCCCGACTGGAAGTGGTCAGATACCGCTTCAGGCGGTTTTTGTTGGCGCGCTGGGTGGCGGCAAGCCAGCGGGATTTGGAGGATTTTATTTTGTCGGTATTTCGTGGCATGGTCGTTTCTCATCTATCTGGGGAGGACAGACATTCTTGTCTGTCCATTCATTTTAGCACGTATTCTTCAAATCTCTCATCAAAATACCAACCCGGATAATTATGCGGATTTTCGGCCAATCCCATTTTGATGGGATTATTCCACATGTAATTCAGCTTCTCTTCAAAATCGCTTTGGCTGCGGATAATGCGATCGAAAGATTCTGCCTGCCAGATTGTGCCTTTGGATTTTCGGAGAATATTGATCTGCCTGGAAGCTGTGCCTTTAATTCCCTTCATGACCCTGCTCAAGGAATAATCTTTCTGTGGCGCAAATAGGACGTGAACATGATCAGGCAAAACAATCGCGGCGATCAATATATAGAATTTGGGGTGACCATTCTTTAGAATTTCCATGATAACTTGCTGTTCATTCGCATTCAACAAGTTTCCAACCGTGCGGAAAGAAACGAAATAGGTTGATCCTTGCAATTCCCAATGCGGCAGATGCCTTCGAGTGATTTTCAATTCACCTTGCATGAAACTGGCTCGTTTTGCGATTGGTCAGGCAAGAATGCCTGGGGAGGACAGACATTCCTGTCTGTCCTGCCGTTCATCTGGCCATCGGTCAGACAAGAATGTCTGACCTCCCCGGCGCAGCGTGACCAGCGCCGGCACCTCCCGCCCGGAGGTGGTCATAAACCGCTTCAGGCGGTTTTTGTTGGCACGGTCGGTCTCTTTGAGCCAACGGGATTTGGAGGATTTTATTTTATCGTTATTTCGTGGCATGTGTCGTCTCTTTTAATTGCAGAATGGAGAATGAAGATTGAAGAATTTCTGTTTTTAGGTTACGCTGCACCAACCCAACCTGCCTGCTGCATGCAGATAGTTCATTTCGCTTTCAGTATACCTATCATTTGTCCGCAGAATTCGTCTAAATTTTCCAATGTAGAATGGGCAAGCTGGTTAAACAGTATCCTGCCCACCGATGGTTTTGTAACTGACTTAAGGGCCAGTTTGTTCTCTTTATTTGCCAATTCAACCCGAACCATTATTTGCATCATCCCTCGAGGAAGATGAACCAGACTGTCACGAAAGCCAATTATAAGATCAATCCACCCTTCTTTGTTCTTATTTATTAAGTCGATTAAATGCAAGGCAGTATTTTCTTTACCATTTGTGACATTATGTCTCAGAACATTCAAAACACGCCCACCTATAATCTTCCCTTGCTTGTTGAAGCCCATTAGCTGAGCGGAAACAATGCCTTCGGTATTTAGAAGGTGAATGATTATGTCAAGAAGGGATTTAACCTGTCCAAGAAATGCCTGAATGTAAAGATGAATAATTGGATTCTCCATTAAAAATATACATTTTGCAAAATCCCACTTATCCTTTTCCAAATCAAATGGATACTCCTTCAAACGCTTTCGACAAATAGTCTCTAAGTTCTCAAAGATATTGTCCAGCTGAATTACCGTGTAATTGATTAGGCTATATTGGGTAATGCAAGATTGAATGACTAATCCACTATCGCCCTGCCATGAGTTAAATTCAAATAATTTGTGGGCTCGCCCACTCGTTCCATGTGAAAATATCACTGGAATTTTGTCGTTGTACTCCATTTTCTAACCTTTTCTACTCCTTCACAGATAGGAATTCGAGATGTTTGGCCGTGACACAATGTTAATCAAATTTGAGGGTGTTGGGTTACGCTTCGCTAACCCAACCTACTTTACTTTTTGCATCGGCCCGCTTTATAATCTGCGATGGCCTTCTTCGCCAGGCGCTCCAGCTTGCCCGTGCGCACGTCTCTCTCGAATTGCCTATCCCATGCCTGGGCATCGAATTCATCAAACCAGGTGCGAAAGCGGGTCAGTTGCTTCTTGGTCAGCTTGGAAACGGCTTGCTCAATTTCATGGATTCTCTGCATAATTAGTCCCCTCCGTATTCATATTCTATCAGAAGCGCACAACTCCCCGGCTATTCGTGTGCACCCTCGCGACGCCTCTTCCTCATCCCTTGCCCCTCAGCTTCTCCAGAACAAATCGTTTTATTCGCCGAGCCAATCTAACGCTTTTCTTGGTTTCGGTCAGCGTCGGCGTGTAGAATTCGTCCGGATACCTAACTTCCACGGCATAGGAAGTCAAATTGCCGACCTCCAATTTGCGAAAATCCCGATCCTGACCGGCGCAGAGTTCCACCAGGAATTCCAAATTGTGCGTCTTGCCAAATTCGACATTTTGCGCAACCAGAAAGGCTTTGAGGTATTTCTCGGCGGCCTGCTGGGAATGGAAGCAGACAGCTTCGGTGACGACTTCGCCGGACGGCATCTTCAATAGGCTGGTCGCCGCCTTCAGGTCGTTATTGGCTTTCAGCAGCCATTTTTTAACATAATCATCCATTATAGGTTCACGCCTTCGGCCAGGGCTCGACGAACGACATTCCCAATTCTCGTCCTGGACAGAGCGATCTCCGATTCTGATTTGACGATGATATCCGCATCCAGGCCCTTTTGAGCAAATTCCTTCCTCAACTTCCCGGCGATTTTCATCCTCTGCTGAACGGTAAGGTCTTTTTTCAGGATAATCAGGAGATCGTAGTCGCTGGTGGCGGATGCCTGCCCGCGCGCGTGCGAACCAAAAAGAACGATCCTCTGATAGTCAAGCCCCTTGACGCCGTCTTTAATAATCTTGCTAACTGATCGCTTCATGGTTATTTATATCTTCTGCTTCAAAAAATCCTTCATCAGCCCCCCCGCCACGGAGAAGGGATTGTCATCCCCGACCAGCGCTTCTTCCAGCCGGCGTGTGCGCTGGTCATTCCAGAATTTCAATCCCAGTTCCCGTTCGACGATCTGGCGGATGCGTTCGCGGCGGCGCTGCAGGCGTTTGTCTTTCAAGCCGCCGCTTTCGGCCAAGGTGCGCCAGTGGCTTTTCAGCATATTTAGGACTTCGGCTACACCGTCGCCTTTATGAGCAATAGTTTGCAGCACCGGCGGCCGCCAGTTGTTGGTAAAGGTCTTGAGTTCCAACGCGGATTTCAATTCTTCCGCGGCGCGATCGGCGCCCGGGCGGTCGGCCTTATTTAATACGAAGATGTCGCCGATTTCCATGAGGCCGGCCTTCATGGCCTGCACTCCGTCGCCGGATTCGGGCACCAGGACGACCACCGTGCTGTCCGCGGCGCGGGCGATGTCCAGCTCGGACTGCCCCACCCCCACAGTTTCCAGAATCACGACGTCTTTGCCGAAGGCATCCAAAATATCGGCGGCATCGAGAGCGGCTTCCGCCAGACCCCCAAGACTGCCGCGAGTGGCCATCGAGCGGATGTAGATGCCGGAATCCAAACCCGCCCGGTTCATGCGGACGCGGTCGCCCAAGAGCGCCCCGCCGGAAAAAGGGCTGGTGGGATCCACGGCGATGATGCCGACGCTGCGGCCCTCAGCGCGGCAGAACATGGCCAGCCCGTCCACGAGCGTGCTCTTGCCCGCTCCCGGCGGCCCGGTGATGCCGATGCGGAAGGCTCTGCCGGTGCGGGAAAATATCGGCTTCAGTTCCGCCGGAATATCGCCGCGGCTGTTTTCGATCCAGGAGATGATGCGGGATAAGGCCCGCAGGTCGCCCTGCTCAAATCGTTCGATCCAGGCGGATCTTTCCATCAGCGCCATCAAGCCAAAACTACAAAGGGGGGTATTATCCCCCCAGGATCCGTCGAGTTATCCAGTCTGAACCGCACCCCCATGCGATCCACAGCCGATTTGAGTGCTTAAACGAACTCCCGCTTGAAGCGCTCGAAATTGTCAAAAACCAGACTGTTCTCCTTTTTGTAGCAGTGGCCGTCCTTTTCCAGGCTGGCGATGACGCGGCTGATGGTTTCGCGCGAGGTGCCGGCGATGTTGGCCAGATCCCGCTGCAGCGGCAGTTCCGGGATAATCACCTTGCCTTCCCGCACGCGGCCGATATCTTCGGCCAGGCGGATCAGAGTGGTGGCGACGCGGCCGCGGGCATTGCGCAAGGAGAGGCTCTTGATCTGCGCATCCGACTTGCGGATTCGGCCGGCCAGCTCTCGCAGCAGGGCGATGCCGACTTGCGGAAATTCCTGGAGCGCTGCCAGGAAATCCTCCCGCTTCATCACCAGCAGCTCGACCTCGTCGAGCGACGTGACGGTGGCGGAGCGGGACAAGCCGTCTACCACGGAGATCTCTCCGAAGAATTCGCCTTCGCCCAAGATGGCCAGGATGACCTCGCCCCCCTCCTCGCTGATGCGTGAAATCTTCACCCGCCCCTGATTGATGATGAAGAGGTTCAGTCCCTTGTCATCTTCGAAGATGATCAGGTTGTTTTTCTTGTAGCGCTTGACGCTCAGCAGACTTTCGAGCCGCGCCAGGCTCTTGTCGTCTAGATCCGTAAACAGACTTACGGATTTAAGGGGGGATTCGGGCATGGTGCCTCCTGGATAGAAGAAGGCTGTGCTTGGGAGTCTGTGTATTCGGAGGAGTCTTCGTCCTCGTCTATCGAGTCAGTCCGCTCGGGCTGGCTCCGGTATTTTTCGATGGCATTGCGAACCGCCGGCAACAGGTAGATGTCATCCAGCGGGCACTCGCTGAGCACGCGGGTTAGCGCCGCTATCTTCTTGTAGGTTGGCGAGGCCCGGTTCAGAACGATAATGCGGCGTTTGGCTTCCACCGTCTCATCCGTCAGCAGGCGGCAGGAACCATCGCGGAAAGGGCCCTGGTCGGTGCGCACATCAAAGCCCAGACGGCGCGCCAGGTCGGCTAAATGGCCCAGCAATTCTTGGTCTTTCAAGGCTTTCCTACAGATACTTATCGAAATTATGCCGTTCCATGTATTCCACGGCCAACTTAACATCCTGCGCCTGATCGCGATGGCAGATGAGAAGCGCATCGGACGTATTGATGACGATGAGATCCTGAACGCCCACCAGCGCCACAAAGCGATCGGGGGAATCTATATAGCAATTCTTCGCTGCGATGAGGACATTGCCATTCAAATTGACGTTGCCATTCTTGTCTTTGGCGGAAAGGCGATAGACTTCCGACCAGTTGCCCACGTCGGTCCATTTGAAATCGCCGCGCACGACCGCTACCTGGCGGGCTTTTTCCATGATGCCGAAATCCACCGAAATGGGGCGGATGCTGGCATAGAGGCTGTAAGCCTGCTCGGCCTGCCCGGAATTCAGCAACTCCTGAATCTCGATCAGGGCGGAATAAAGCTCGGGCAGAGACGTCTCCATTTCTTTGAGGATGCGCCGCACCGACCAGATGAACATGCCGCTGTTCCAGAAAAAATCGCCGCTGGCCAGAAAGCGTTTGGCGGTCTCCAAATTGGGCTTTTCGGCAAAGGTAATCACGTCATAAGCGCCGGTGGACTTGGGCTTGTTCGGATTATACTGAATATAGCCATAACCGGTCTCAGGGTGAGTGGGCGTGATGCCGATGGTCACCAGGGCGTCATGCTGTTCGGCGGTTTGAAGAGCCTGGCGCAGGCAGTTGAGGAAGCGATCGCTATCGGATATCAAATGATCCGCCGGCAGAACAATCATCAAACCATCCAGATCGGTTTGAGCCAGTTTGACGGCGGCTAAGCCGATGCAGGGCGCCGTGTTCCTGCCCACCGGCTCGATGATGAAATTGGCATCCTTGAGGTCCGGCAGTTGCTGCTGGATAGTCGGCGATAGTTCTTGGGTGGTGACCACGTGAACGTTGTCGCCGGGGATGAGCTGGGAAATGCGCGCGACCGTCTCTTGCAACAGGGTGTTGTCGCCGAAGATGTTCAGCATCTGCTTGGGCTTCTGCTTGCGCGATCTCGGCCAGAAGCGGCTGCCCACTCCGCCGGCCATTATTACGGCATAGGTCATTGGGAGTTGTTTAAAGGTTTGAAAGTCATAAAGTTATGGTTGATCCCAACTCAGGTTCAAGTTTTCGGTATCCCAGCGGGCGCGAATTCGCAGGCTATCCAGACCGGTCGAAAAGGGCTCCGCAAAGGTGAACGGTTCCAAGCGACCGGCGTCCGGGCGCCCGTTGGCATTCAGGTCTTGATACAGCCAAATCCTGAAATCGCCTGCCGGAACGTTGTCGAAAATAAAAGAACCGTCCTTCTGGATTGAAGTTTGGGAGCTGAAGGGCTCTCTTCCCATACTTTCGATAACTAACTTTAGATCCGCCGGGGCCTGGGAGACAGTTCCTGATAGGGAGCCGGTCTCCTGAGGATCCAGCGTCTGAAAGCGTATAGTGACCAAGCTATCCAGCGATGAATTGCTGAAGATATCCCGAAGCGAATCCCCGCTGCAGATTAGCGCATATGCGATCCCGCCAACGAGAGGTGATGCAAGCTTAAACGAAGCTAATGCCGGGCCGGGATAGCTCCACCGACCTTCGACGGCGATGCCGCTGGTATCCAGCAGATGGATGGCGCGGGGCAGATCCGTCAGCGTAATCGCCTCGGTGAAACCGATCAAGATGTCGGTATTTAAGTCCACAAAGCGGCTTACATCGGCCGGTTGACTCCAGGTTAGTCTCGGTCCCAGGGTATCCGGCTGAGTCGTCGCCAGTATTTCCGCGGTTAGCGAATCTGCCCTGTTGCCTGAGCGGTCCGAGATGCCAATAAGCCTGATATTGTATGTGTCTCCCTCGCGCTGGATGGCCGTGGTGAGCAAAACCGCGGCCGAATCCGCAGGATTCTGATAGACTGAAATAATTGGCAGTTCCAGATCCCTAATTTCTGTCCGCGTGGAAGCGGTTACCCGGGCTGCGCCGATTAACACCGGTTCGTTGAAGCTCAAACGCAGGCCCTGACGGTGAATGGACTGCGCCCCCATTAACCTGGGGGCCTCCAGATCGCACAAATCCAGCTTCAGATTTAATGACCCAGGCGATTCCGTGACCGCGGTAATGTCCCTCGGCGCAAAGGCGAAGGCCTCCGTCTCGGGCTGCCAAAACCGGTCGCGCCGTGAATCCACGGCGCCGAAAATCCGGTAGAGCCCCTGCGGCAGATGAGACAGCGTAAATCTACCATCAGTCTGGGGCTGCACGGCAAACGGAGCCTTATCCTGGCGCGGATCGGGGTCGGGAGTATCCGACAGAGGATAAGCCCAGATCCAGGCGGCTGCGGAATTCTCCATATTTTCCAGTTTCCCCGAAATTATCCCCTGATCCAGCGAATCGCCGGTCGAAAAGGCCAGAATGAAAGACTCCTCCATCTGATTGCCGCGCAGGTCTTTGATGCCCGATCCGAAGGTCACCACTACTGTCCGATTATCCGGCAGCGTCTGCTTGAAGCGAATTTCGATCCGCTTGCCTCGGATCTTCACCGCATACCCTCCTTCGGGTTCCGGGCTGATGAAAATGGCACTTTCAACTGAAGCCACCTGGGGATATTCACTGAGCCTTATCCAGGGCCGCACGTCCGTCGAAACGGCGATGGCTTGCGCCGCCGGAGCCGAAGAGACCACTATCGGACCCAGACGATCTTCCGGGCCGCCCGGAGGATATCCCTGTTTGGCGCATCCTCCCAAAAGCAGCAACGTTAGCAGTGGAGCCACCACTGCCATCAGGTGGAGATGGCTCGGCCTGCAAACGCCATTATCAAAGATCGAAAGAGGCGTCAGCACTGCAATTTCTGACGAAAATATTCAATGGTTCGCTTTAGCCCCGCTTCCAGCGGAATGCGCGGTTCCCAGCCCAGCCGCGCTCGGGCCAGGGCGATGTCCGGCTGGCGCTGAACTGGATCATCTTCGGGCAGAGGCTGGTGCACAATTTGCGATTTTGATCCGGTTAATTTCAGGATCAGCCGGGCGAATTCCATAATGGAATGCTCCGTGGGATTGCCCAGATTCACCGGCCCGATGAAATCGCTGCACTCCATCATGCCGATCATGCCGTCCACCAGATCATCAACATAACAGAATGAGCGAGTTTGATTTCCCTGCCCGTAAACCGTCAGCGGATCACCTTTCAAGGCCTGCACGATGAAATTCGACACGACGCGTCCGTCGTTCAGGGCCATGCGCGGGCCGTAGGTATTGAAGATGCGCACGATGCGGATGTCCACGCGATTCTGACGGTGATAGTCCATCATGAGAGCTTCGGCGGCGCGCTTGCCTTCATCATAGCAACTGCGAATGCCGACCGGGTTGACATGGCCCCAGTAGGTCTCCTTCTGCGGGTGTTCCAGGGGATCGCCGTAGACTTCCGACGTCGAAGCCTGCAGGATGCGGGCCTTGACCCGTTTCGCTAATCCCAGCATGTTCAGCGCACCCAGCACCGACGTCTTGATCGTCTTGACCGGATTATACTGATAGTGGATGGGCGAAGCCGGACAGGCCAGATTGTAAATTTGATCCACCTCCACCAGGATCGGTTCGATTATGTCATGCCTCAGCAGCTCGAAGTGATCGTGCCCCAGCAGATGGCGGATATTGTCCTTACTGCCGGTGAAGAGATTATCCAGGCAGATGACCTCGTGCCCCAGGGCCAGCAGCCGATCGCAGAGGTGGCTGCCGATGAATCCCGCTCCCCCGGTGATCAGAATGCGCATTTTTGCCGCCTGATTTTGACTATCCCGCCGAATTCTGCGGCGCTAACGTAGGTCTGCCAATGGAGAAATAATGGAATCCCAAAGCCGCCATCTTTTGCGGCTCGTAGATGTTGCGGCCGTCGAAGATGATCGGCTGTTTCATCGAATTGCGCAGCACCTCGAAGTTCGGTTCGCGAAATTCATTCCACTCGGTGATGATGAGCAGAGCGTTCGCGCCGTGCGCCGCTTCATATTCATCATCCACCAGGGTGATTTTTTCACCAAAAATCTTGCGAGCCTCGTCCATGGCCTGAGGATCGTAGGCGCGAACCTTGCCGCCCGCCTCCAAAATGCCGTTGACGATGACGATGGACGGGGCTTCACGCATATCGTCGGTACGCGGCTTAAAGGAGAGTCCCCAGACGCCGAAGGTTTTGCCCTTCAGATTGTCGCCGAAATGCGCCTTCACTTTGCCGGTCATCAGCATTTTCTGGCGTTCGTTGACCTCTTCCACGGCTTCGATGATGCGCAGGGTCATACCGTGGCTCTGCGCCGTATGAGCCAGCGCCTTGATGTCCTTGGGGAAACAAGACCCGCCGAAGCCCACGCCCGGGAAGAGGAATTGATGCCCGATGCGCAGGTCCGATCCGACGCCCTGGCGCACGAAATTCACGTCGGCTCCGACCTTTTCGCAGAGCAGCGCCATCTCGTTCATGAAGGTGATCTTGGCAGCCAGGAGCGCATTGGAAGCGTACTTGGTCATCTCCGCCGAACGCACGTCCATGACGATGACGGGGTGGCCGGTGCGAACGAAGGGGCTGTAGAGATCCTTCATCAAGGCTTCGACGCGCGGATTGTCCACGCCGATGACCACGCGATCGGGGCGCATGGAATCCTCGATGGCGGCGCCTTCTTTCAGGAACTCGGGATTGGAGACGACGTCGAATTGGTGCTTGGTCTCCTGGCTGACGGCTTCGCGCACCTGATCGGCTGTGCCCACGGGCACCGTGCTCTTGTCCACAATGACTTTGTAGCCATTCATGGCCTTGCCGATGGCGCGAGCCACCTCCAGCACGTGCGTCAGGTCGCTGGATCCATCTTCTCCCGGCGGAGTCCCCACGGCGATAAAATTGATCAAGGAAGCTTTGACGGCTTTGTCGAGATCCGTGGTGAAGGTGAGACGGCCCTTGCTGGTGTTGCGATCCACCAGCTCCTTCAGGCCGGGTTCATATATCGGGATAACGCCCTTGTTGAGCATTTTGATCTTGCGTTCGACCACGTCCACGCAAATGACGTCGTTGCCCGTTTCGGCGAAGCAGGTGCCGGCCACCAGACCCACGTAGCCGGTGCCAATCATGCAGATTTTCATAGTGCTGAGTAGGTTAGACCCGTTTTGTATTTCTCTTTAGGTGGTTATTGCGACCCCGACCTTTGGTTTTTGACCAAATAAGTCTATGTCCGTCGGCGTCAGGGGCGACGCCGACTATTTAAGGTTTCGGACAAGCATCTTCATAATCGGGGTCGCCCCTGATCCCGATTATGGGTTGAACTAATTAGTCAAAAACCATCAGTCGAGGGATCCAATCCGCCGTTGCGGATTGCTTCGGCGCTGTTGCGCCTCGCAATGACCGCTGTGACTATTTTTCCTTCGGGCGAATTAATTCATTGGCCAGATGCCAGGATTCGAAGGTGCCGGCATCGGTCCACCAGCCTTTGAAGACATCGTAAGCCAGCTCGCCGCGCCGGATGTAGACGTTATTGACATCGGTAATCTCCATCTCGCCGCGTCCGGATGGTTTCAGCGTGCGGATGACCTCGAAGACGTCTGAGTCGTACATGTACACGCCCGTCACCGCCAAATTGCTCTTGGGCTTGGCCGGCTTTTCTTCGATACCCACCACGCGATCTCCCTTTAATTCCGCTACGCCGAAGCGCACCGGGTCCGCAACTTCCTTCAAGACAATGCGCGCGCCGGATTTTTGCACGGCGAAGTTCTTGACATATTCGGTCAGAGAATCTTCGAAGATATTATCCCCCAGGATCACCACCATGCGATGGCCATTGGCGAACTGCTTCGCCAATCCCAGCGCCTGCGCAATCCCGCCCGCTTCATCCTGCACCCGATAGGTAAATTCGCAGTTGAAATCCCGGCCCGATCCCAACAAGCCCACCACGTGCCCCATGTGCTCAACGCCGGTCACGATGAGGATCTCGGTGATCCCCGCCTCCAGCAGCTTGTGGATGGGGTGATAGATCATCGGCACCCGGCCGATGGGCAGCAGGTGCTTGTTGGTCACTTTGGTCAAGGGGAATAGCCTGGTGCCCGAGCCCCCGGCCAGGATGATGCCTTTCATCATTCACCTCAGGTGAATTCAATGTAAAATGTAAAATTCAAAATGTAAAATTTAATTTTGCTTGCTCTTGGCGGTGACGATGGATTTGCCGATGATGTTTGCAAGTTCTTTGGCTTCCTGTAGTACGCCGTCGAGATTGCCAATAGCGCTGGACAAAATGTTCGATTCCCTAATCAGCTTCAACCAATACAAGGATTCACGGAGCTCTTTCAACACAATTTGCATTTTATGAATGAAGTCCGCTCGACTTTCGGCGCCGCATATCTCCTCCCAATTAGCCCCCGCCGAAGTGGCGGAGCGCACCAATTGACCGGCAATATGACGACTGGTATAGGTTTTTTCCAGGGCTGTTGTGATCTTTATAATTTCAGCCGCAAAGCGCAACAGCCGATCTCCCAGATCAACATCTTGATTGCGCATGAAAATTTTGGATTTTGATTTTTAAATTTTACATTTTGGATTGGCGGCGAACAAAATGGTCCAAACGAAGAATTATTTCCACTCTCCCTCTCCAGCCATTATCCTTCACATCCGCGATATTGCCGACATTCGAAATCCATTCGCGCATGATCTCACCGCGGGCCTGGAGAAGCGGATGAGCGAAAGCCGCGAAGCCGATCCCGGCGCCGGTGGTTCTCTCGATGATTCCCGTCGGGAATGGCTCGTCATAGCCCTGCTCGACGGTGTAATTCAAATAAGTCGTGTCGAAGGGAGCGTCCATTCCGCCTTCGCCCTGGCGGTGGAACTCGAACAGGGCATCCAACCGCAACCGGGCGTCCGGCCAGCAGCTCGCGACCAGATTCAGACGATCCGCGTCGTTACCCAGATCCGAACCGAGAGGCAGACCATAATTGGTGTAACGGTATTGGGGCTCTTTGGCGTTGTAGGTGCGGTTTGTGATTCCTTCATAGCTCACTGCAGCGCCCAGAAGGCCATTTAGCCCCGCCCAGCGCAGGCCGACCAGCCAGCCCCATTCGGTCGGTTCAAGGTCTTTGGGGATCTTTTCCTCGATCTGGATATCGTCAAGTAAAAGCTCGCCATAGAATTGCAATCCCTTTAGCGGAAAAGCGTTGACGTCCAATCCCAGCATTCCGTTGCCTTCGGAATTTTCATTGACCAGTTCGCCGTAATAGGGCAAGAAGGGATTCATGGAACCGAAGCGCAGACTGGAAAAGAGCAATGTTTCTGAAAAACCCAGCCGCAGCCATGGCCAAGGGACGATCTCCAGGCGATGGCCGGAAAAAAAGCGATTGCTGCGCGATCCGGTGCTGTCGCTAAAGTCATTGACTTGCCCGATCAATCCTTCGAACTGCCCCCAGCGCCAATGCAGTTTGAAGCTCAGTCCATCCACTCCGCGAGCAGCGTCATTCAGGATCAGGTGGTCGCTTCCGGGTCCCCGGGCGTAGTGGTCGCGGCCCAGCTTGACCTCCCACCGCTTCGCCGCAAAAATCAGGTAAGCCGCCTCGGTGAATCCGGTCAAATCGCGCCATTTCTTGCCGGCATAATCGGGATTCGATCCCTGATCGCGGTCGCCGCGGATGGCCGCATAGATCCCCAGGTGATCCGTCCCGGCGCCGTAGATGATCACACCGTAGCCCGCTTCACGTCCCTCCACGCCATGTCGGGATTCAAAGCCGCCAACCAGCCGGCCTCCGCCAAAGAACTGCCAGCCTCCTCTACCTGACATTTCCGAGGCGAATTCATCCTCCAGAAGTTTGAAGCGATTCTGTCCCACACCTGCCTGCGGTTTCGGATCGGCTTTCAAGGCATCAGCGATTTCTCCGCGGCGATAAATGCCTGCTGAGGGATTTAAGCTGCCCAGAAAACCTTGCACTTGCAGCCAGCGGATCTCCGCGTAAGCCCAGTGGTCTGGCGGAAGGGTTTCCCAGGGAGCGGCCAGAGCGATTCCCCAACTCCCCACCATTAGAAAGAGCAGGATCTTGCGAATCATCTTTCCCCCAAGCAAATCAACGACAGGCAAGAATGCCTGTCCTCCCCCGCACTATTTCAGCCCTACAAACTGCAGGATTCTCGTCAAGAACGCGTCGAATATGGTCATGATCCCCAAAGCGATGATCAAGATGCCCAGCAGGAAAAGCCGCCGCGAATAGAACGGATCGAAGCTGTAGGAGAGCGCCAAAATCCCTGCGCCGATGGCGGTGCGAACCGCACCCCAGATCAGGCGCTTTTCCAGACTGAACTTTTTAAAAAACTTCTGCAGCGGCAGATCCCAGTCGGGGAATTCGTCGGTGAACTGGTGCGTGCGGGCGTAAAAACCGAAGCGCTGCACCACCCAGCCCGCCAGAATGGTCATACCGCCCATAGTTCCGTACTGGAAGGTCAGGGAATCCGTCAGATAAGCGATCAGCAGAATAAATCCTAAGAGCTGCAAGGCAACGCCGGGAAAACTGAACGAATGGCGCGGGTCGTACATAAGCATGAAACGCAGATGCCGCCAGCCGTCGCGGAAGCTGCGCAGATGGGGCTTGCCGGTGCGGCCGTCGGGCCAAAGCGTGATGGGGATTTCGCTGATCTTCAGGCGCGCCTTGGCTGCTTTGATGACCATCTCCGAGGCGAACTCCATCCCCTCCGTGTGCAGGTGCATGCGCTCGAATGCGTCTTTGGTAAAGGCGCGCATGCCGCTGTGCGCGTCGCTGATGCGCAAACCGTAGAGGAAATTCAAAATGCGCGTCAAGACGGGATTTCCCAGGAAACGGTGCAGAAAGGGCATGGCTCCCGGTTTGATCTCTCCTCGAAAGCGAGAACCCATCACCAGCTCATTGCCCTCGCGCAAAGCGTTGATGAACGGTTCGAGATGGGTCAGGTCGTAGCTGTCATCGCTGTCGGCCATAATGATGTATTTGCCGCGCGCTTCGATCAAGCCCTTCAGGTAGGCATTACCGTAGCCTTTCAAGGGCTGATGCACGACGCGCGCGCCCAGGCTGGTGGCGATCTCCACGGAGCGGTCGGTGGAGCCGTTATCGGAAATCACCACTTCGCCCTGGATGCCCAGCTTTTGCAGCGTCTCCACCGCCTTGCGGACGCAGATGCCCACGGTCTGCTCCTCGTTCAGGCAGGGCATGACGACGGAGACCTCAATATCTCCTTCTTTGCTGGTCCCTTTCTCGATATTCATTTTTTCCAATTCAACTTATGGCAGATTGCAGATAGCAAATGGCAAATGTCAAACGTTCTTGGATTTGGCAGTTACGACAGATTTGGCAACAATGCGAGTGAGCTCTTCTGCTTCCCCAGACAGTGCATCGAGTTTTTGTCTGGCTTGCATCTGCCGTTTGGATCTCGACAGCAGTTTTAGCCAGTAGCCGGTTTCACGGAGCTCCTTTAATACAATCTGCATTTTGTGGATGAAATCCTGACGACTCTCAGCGCTCCGAGACTCCTCATAATTTGCTCCCGTGGAGGTCGCCGAACGGATCAATTGACCTAAAACGTGTCTGCTTGACGCGTTCTTATCCTGTTCATCAGCCAGATCAATTATGGCGGCAGCAAAATTCAGAAATCTTTCGGATAGAAGTTCACGCTGCGTTGGCATGGATCCAAGCCAGATCTGACATTTGCCCTTTGCTATTTGCTATCTGACATTAGTAAAGGGCAATAAGCGGACGTAGAGAATCATTGGATATTTTCGGAATACCATCGGATTGTGCTTAGGATTCCATCTCCCAATCCCACCGTCGGCTGCCAACCCGTCAAATTCTGCAATTTGGTCGCATCGGCCAAAAGATCGGCCTCATCCGTGCGCCCCGGCCGCAGACGATCCTTCTTCACCACGGCTTCTCGTTCGGGCCATACGCCATTGTCCTTGCCAACCTGCAAGATCCGCTTGATCCAATCGGCGATGGCGATATTTCGACCCTGTCCAAAGATATAGACCTCGCCGGGCGAACCGTGCAACGCCGCCAGGAGATGGCCTTGAATGCCATCCGAAATATAGGTAAAATCCCGCCGCGCCTCGACATGGCCCACTTCAATGATCGGCTGCTTCAAGGCCTGAGTAATCACCGAAGCCGTGATGAACCGCGGACTCTGGCGCGGGCCGAAATTGTTGAACATGCGCGTCACCATCACCGGCAGACCGAAGGCGGCGAAATAATTGCGGCAGAGGAAATCGGCGGCCACTTTGCTGCTGGCATAGATGCTCTGCGGATTCAGCGGCGACGTTTCATCCAGGATAATGCTGCCGCCGGCATCCCGACGATATTGATTCGAGAGCGCTTCGTTGTATTTGCCGTACTCTTCAGAGGTACCGGCATAATCGAAGCAGTGCAGATCCAGTTTCAGATCGAGGACAGCCCGCAGGAGATTTTGCGTCCCCAGCACGTTTGTCTCAAGCGTGATCTCGGGCTGGATCCAGGATTCGCCCACATGGGCCTGAGCGGCCAGGTGAAATATGATCAATCCTCTGGCCCGGCCAAGAGGCTCCAAGGCCTGGCGCACCTGTCCGTAATTGCGCACATCGGCGGCGTGCAGGGAAAGGCGCTCCTGCAGATGCCCAAGGTTGCGCAAAGCCTTCGGCCGGCGCACCAACGCATGAACTTCAGCGCCCAGATTGACCAGGGCGTCCGCCAGATGCGATCCGACGAAGCCGTCCGCGCCGGTGATCAATACCGGCCGCCCGCGATAGGCGTCTAAATCCTTAAGTTGCAAGGAGTGTGCTTCTCAGGCCAGATACGGTGATCGAATAGACATTGCGATCTCAAGAAGGCAAAACGTCCGATTTGATTTTTTGTATTTCTTGAAGGACAGCATCCAGAACATCATCGGGCAAAAGAAGATTCATGCAGTCGCGATCGCAGACCGGCTTGAAGCATCCCAGACAATCCACGTCCGGTTCGATGATCCGTCCCAAGCCGTAGAGTTCGAACTCGCGGCGATTGAAGATGGCGTTCATCAACACAATGCGCTTTCCCAGGCCGATGCCGATGTGCAGAGCCATGGTCACGCCGGTAACCAGCACATCAACTTCATTGACCAGGTGGAAAAAGCGCTTCAGCGGGAATGTGCCTAAATAAGCTGCACCGGTGGCGGCGGCCAGTTTCTGGTTTTTATCATCCTCATCCGGCCCGCCCAGCAGCAGGACGCCGAAGCCCCTCTCTCGAATCATCATCGCCAACTGAGCCCAGTGATCGAACTTCCATAATCGCGAAGGCCAGCGTGCGCCGGCGCCGGTATTCAAACCTACCAGAGGGCGAGGCAAATCGAGATTCAAAGGTGGCGAATCATCCAGTTCGACGATATACTTTTCGCCCTGGAAGGTCAATCCGCTGATGACAAAGATCTCTTCCGGATAAGAGAGACTATTCAGCCGGTTCAAGTCGTCAAAGACACCCGTCAGCCATTTGGCACGCGCTTTCTGATCAATGGGGACGCAAACGCCATGCTTAATCGCAAAACCGAATTTCTGCTCCGCCGGTATCAGGTCGCACAGGGCGATAGCCTGGTCGTCCTTATCCAGGTTGTAGATTTCGTCGTAATAGCCCGCCAGGAGATAAGCCAGCGTCGCCGGATTCAAAGTCAGGATTTTATCCACCCAGCCGGCGGGCAAAACCTCGGGAGTGTCCGTCAGCCAGGCGATGTGGACGCCGTCCCCGCGAAGCGCTCTCAGCAGCGGTGTGGTTCGGATCACATCGCCTGCGGCGCCCAACTTGATGATCAGAATACGTTTGTGGATCGGATCGAAGTGCGGACAGCCGTCGCAATGGACGCCCTCCCGCTTATGAGGCAGACAGGGCCGGTCGCCGCGAAAATGGCGACAGTCCTCGTGGACAACGGTGTTGATGGGGAAGTCTCCCGCAAATTTGCCGGTCAAATCAGGCTTCTCCCATCCATCCCCACCGGATCTTCGACATCCAGCATCTTCAAGAGGCTGGGCGCGACGTCCATGATGCTGAATTCACCGTCCGCCAGCCGTTGGTCTTTGATGTATAATGCGGCATCGTCAAAAGTATGCATGCCGACCAAATCGCCTTTAAAGGTGAAATTCGGCTGGCGCACATTGGCCTTCAGATCGTAGCCATCGTAGGGGATGGCAAACAGATCTGCGGCTTCTTCGAAATAGGGGCCGGAATAGAGCTCTTCACGCGAATAGACCCTCTGAACGATGGGCTGCCCGGTTTCGGGATCTTTCAAATCCAGCAATGCCTTCGTAATCTCGGCCTTGATCCCTTCGGCCTCGCGCCCCGGGTTCACACGTCCTTTTTGCTCGCGCCCCGCTAAATTCAGGAAGATCCTCCCGGGAATCAGACTGTAAGCCCTGGACTTGGCGCTCATGTCCATCATGGACTTGGGCTTTTCGCCGTCCAGATGCAGCCAGCCGCTCTCTTCCAGCCATTGATTCAGATAGACTTCCTTTTTCACAGAACAGAAGCCGTGATCCGATAGGACGATAAATTCCGCCGATTTCTCGGCACGATCGTAGAATTCGCCCAAGAGCTCATCCACCCGGCGGTAGAAATCCAGAAAGCGGCGATAATATGCGGAGTCCTGTTTAGCGTATTGTTCCCAGAGGAAGTGATTGATCCGGTCAGTCTCCATGACGTGTAGCTGGAAAAAATCCCACTCTTCGCGTTCGAAGAGGCGGCGGGCCGCTTCCCAGCGCTTATCCAACGTCAGGTTCAAATCGGCGAAGAAAGCCTCCTTATCCTTCCGGCCCAGGTTGGCGTCGGCATCAATGCGGTAGCCCCATTGCTGCAGCTCCGCCCCCAGCTCTTTGGGATAGGCACATTTCAGCACGTCGGTCGCCAAAAAACAGCCGATCAAAAGGCCATTCACCGGCCGCGGCGGATAGGTCACGGGCACGTTGATGACTGCGACGCGCCTTCCGCTATCCGAAAGGATCTCCCACAGAGTCTTCGCCGCCATGTGCGAGGCCATGGGGATGAAGAGCTCGAACGGATCGGGCTTGCGGTCAATGAAACCGAAGATGCGGTGCCGGGCAGGATTCACTCCGGTCATATAGGTGGACCAGGCGACCGACGAGATGCAGGGCTGCACCGAATTCATGCGCCGCAGCTCGCCGCCCTGGAGGATGCGCTTCAGGTGCGGGAAATCCCCCGCCGCGATATGCTTCTGGAGAAAGCTGTGCGGCGTGCCGTCAATGCCGATGACGACCACACGACGCCTGGATTTGGCTTTGTTTGATCCAGAGAAGAATTTCATTCTCGGTTTTCGCGCTCCGCCGCTCAAGCGAAGCCGCGCAAAGTAATATATTTGCTTGAACTATGATTGCAACTGAATTGTCAATTTCTTTGAGGGGGCAGGTAAATTTTGCCCACTCTGCCGCTGCAACTCGGAACTCGCATGGCGCGACTCGCCACTATAAGTATCCCAGCGATCGCAGCCGCTCGTTGACCTTCTCTTCCTCTTCTTTGGTATAGCCGGAGTCGGATTTGGGCGCTTCAAGGTAACCCAGCACTTCGATTTTGGCGATGACCTTGCGGGCGGATTCTTCGGGCGACTCCTTTTCAGTGTGCATCACGACTTCAGGATGTTCGGGCGGTTCATAGGGGTCATCCACGCCGGTGAATCCCTTGATTTCGCCGGCCAGAGCCTTCTTGTACATTCCTTTGACGTCGCGTTCGACGAGCTTCTCCATGGGGCAGGAACAGTAGCACTCGATAAAGTCGCCGATCAACGCGCGATTCTCATCGCGAATGGCTTTATAGGGACTGATCGCGGCTCCGATGGCCACAACGCCGTTGCGAGATAGAAGATGGCAAACGAAGCCGATGCGGCGGATATTGATGTCGCGATCTTCCTTGGAAAAGCCCAATCCTTTGGACAGGTTGGTGCGAACCACGTCGCCGTCCAGGATTTCGACCTTCTTGTCTCGGTCGCGCAGTATCTGCGCCACAATTCGCGCCACGGTAGTTTTGCCAGAGCCGGATAGGCCGGTGAACCAAACTGTAAAGCCGCGATCAGATTTTATGGCAGGCATTGTTTCTCCTTGAGTTACGGGGTAGCCCCATCGGTCGGGGGATTTTCCCCAGCGGTATTCATAGTTGCAGCATCAGGCTTATGAACAGCAAAGATGGCCAGGATGGGCAGCAGCGGCAGATGGTAGCGGCATTCTGTAATAAAGGGCAGAAAGATCAGAGAGAAGTACAGCACTAAACCGACCACTAAAAAAACTCGAGGTGAAAATCCTTCGCGACGCCACATCCCCACCAGGGAAAGTAGGAAAGCCAGCCCCAAAGAGTAGTAAAATCCATCCGTAAAAAAGTACAACCCCCCAAGCACCGACGGAGGGAACTTATCGGTGCAATTTTGCACCGCCCAGGTGATGGCTTGACTATCTTTGAAATATAGAAAATACAGTTTTTGCGGCCAGACCAGCACGGTTCTGAGCGGATGAGAGAGGGCGTATTGAAGACCTATTTTGAACGTCAACTGGTAGCGCTGGGCTTCATTAAGGCTCTGCATCATCTCCAGGGTATCTTCCCCGGCGATAAAGGAGTACTGGGGACCGTGGCAGGGCGTATAGGGATTATTGCCCATCCAAAAATTATGGCCGCCGTTGTTGGAGAACGCCACAAATTGACCAAAGGCCCGGTAGTTATGGATCTGCCATGGCAGGAGCACTAACTCACCCACAATCATGACAACGACGAGGTGGACCAGGCTGTTTTTCAGTTGCCGATCTTTCAGGAACCAATATATGGATAAGAGGATAGGAAGAAAAAAGGCAACAGGGCGCGTTAATACCGCCAAACCATAAACGACTCCCATTAAGAGAAGCATAGGCGCCGTTCTCTTCCGGTTTGAAAGAAAAAGCAGCAGCAGGAACAAAAATGTGAAGAGCAGATCCGATAGCAGCGCCAAACTAATGAGAAGTAGCGAGGGAATAAAAGCAACCACCAAAGCTGCTTGCGTTGCCGCCCTGAGTCCCAGGAGGTCTCTGGCCAGAAAGTAGCCGATGGTTGCGCTGCCTGCCAGCAATATTATATTGAGTACCTGCCCAGCCCAGAAATGAGAACCAAAAACTCGGAAAAAAATTGAAAGAACCACCGGATATCCAATGGGCCAATAGGCCGTAGGCTCGCCATTCTGAGGCGAGGACAAAGCGTGATTCCAGATGATCGGCGCGCCAGTTGCCAAATTATTGGCCTGGTAATAATACCAGGAATCGTCCCCCGGATTCGGACGATAGGGCAAGATGGCAACGTAAACAGTCGCGATCAGGACCTGAATTCCGATGATTAGCATCAGGGAACGTTGGCGGCTCTTGGCGGAGGCCTTCTCCAAGCGGCGATCTGCAAGAAAGAAGATCAACCCGGTCGCCAGCAGCAGCAGTCCGGCGACGATCAGAGAGAACTTCAAATCCTTCAGAATCGTTGGCGCGGTGTAGCTGTAACTTCCCAAAGCCTCCAATGCCCTGCGAATCAAGGTCAGTTCTGGCGACACCACCAGAAGCACTACACCCGCCAGGATGCAGATCCCACCGACGATGGCCAGAAATTGGACGAACCGTTTCATGAGCGACACCAGATCTCTTTGCCCTCAAAATCCCGAGGCCGGTCAACTCCCAACTTCGAGAGAATCGTCGGCGCCACATCCATCACGTGCGCTCCTTTGATTTCGCGTCCTCGGCCCGGATCTTGCGGGTCATAGAGGATGAACATGCCGAACTGCGCGTGATTGGCGTCGTCCGGGCCCGTGTCGTTCTCGAAAGACCAAAGGGTGGGATTGCCGATGGACCCCAGCGAGCGCCAGTTCAGGTCACCGAAATAGACGATCAGGTCCGGCGCGATGCCGTTCACAACCGGATAGATCTCTTCCGGCTTGAAAACGCGGGTGCCGATGTTCTTTCCATCGGGATCGGTCAACCCCTCCAATTTGACGACCAATTCATTACGCACTTTGTGGTAGTCCTGCGGATCAATTTGCCCCTGCGGTTCGCGACCCTTGACGTTCAAGAAGAGCCGCCCATAATAGCCGCCCGATCCCCAGACTTTGGTTTTCGACCAGTCTATGTTCTTGTTCTTCAGTGGGGCTACGCCGGGCGGCATCTCTTTGACCGCCAGATAGCCCTCTCGGATTAGCCAGTCGTTGAAGTTGATGCCGCCGTCCATCTTCTTAGCGCCGTGGTCGGACACGACCAGAACTACGGTCTCATCGCCCAGCTTGGTCAGTAAAGTGCCGATCTCTTCATCCAAATACTGGTAATAGTTCAAGATGGATTTTTCGAAGCGATTGCCGGATTCGTACTTGGGATGAGTGGGATCAATGAATTTCCACATGCCGTGGTGGATGCGATCCACGCCCATTTCCACGAACATGAAGAAATCCCAGGACTTGTTATCCATCAGGTAGCGCACGGTGGCGAAGCGCCGCGAGGTCATCTGGTAAATCTGCTTGATCAGGTTGACCTTGTCGTCCGTGCGGAAGTCCTTGACGTCAATGATGTACTCGCCGACGTTTTTCCAAATCTCGTCCCGCAGTTCTTTGGGGTAGGTGAATTCGCTGTCGGTATCCGGCGTCAGGAAACAGCCCATCAGGCAGCCGTTGATCGGTTTGGGCGGATACGTTTGAGGCACGCTGAGCACAACTGATTTTTTCCCTGCCTTCCCCAATATGTCCCATACTGTCGGCTCCTTGACGGCCAATGAGTTGGCGTAGAGCAATTCATCATAACCCCAGCCGGCGCGGTTGCGGAAACCGTAAAATCCCAATTTGCCAGGATTTTTTGACGTCATCATGCTCATCCAGGCAGGGACCGTGATGGCGGGGATGGTGCTCTCCAGCTCGCCCCAGAGGCCCTTTTCCTGCAGCGCTTTTAAATTGGGCAATTCATTTTTCCACAAATCGAACACAAACTGGGGCGCCAGGCAGTCCATGCCGATGACGAAAAAGCGGCGATTGGTCATCTTTTTTGGGGTCACTTAGATCTATTTGAACATCCTGTCTATCATTTCTTCCGTGATCTCGATCCCCAGGGCTTGTAGAAGCCCGCGGATACCTCCGCCGGAGGGTTGTTCAATCTTTATCTTGCTGATTTTGCCCGCTACCAGGGTAAATTGCATCACGTGTCTTTCCAGGGCGACAGAGATCCCGGTCGGTTGAATGGGGCTAAGGCCGGGAAGCGCCAGGACGCCCAGATGCGTGGCGAGCGGCTCCATGGTCGCCCGGCAGACGCCATTTTGAAATTCCTCGCAGCGTTTGACATTAAAGGTGTAATCCGGAAAGGCCTTCTTTATCGTCATGATCATCTGAAAAAACCGCTGTTTGTCCAGAGGATGCGGGAAGGTGCCAAACCACTTAAAATCCTCGGTGAAATAGTCTGTCGCCTTTTGAGGATCATCTGATTCCAGCGCCTGCATGGCGATTTCGACGATCTTGGTGCCGTCCGAAACGCATTCGTCCATGTACATTCCTTAGCTTTGAGTAGCAATCTCCAACATGCTCGGGCATGAGATTCTCATTGTGGTCTGGATTCTCTCTCCTTCAGCATCACCGACAGCACCAGCGATATGAATCCGACAATCAGCCCGCCCCAGAACGCCGCCCAGAAGCCATCCACATAGAAGCCGATATGAAACCAGTTTACGGCAACGGCTGAGGTCAGCCAGAGCGCAAAGCCATTAATCACCAATAGAAACAATCCGAGCGTTAGGATGATCAGTGAACAAGAGAGTAGCTTGAGCAGGGGTTTCAGATAAATATTGACGAGGCTCAAAATGGCGGCCGTAACCGCATACGCCAGCCAGGCATCGCCCTCCACGCGAATTCCGGGCACGATCCAGGCGGCGACGAACAGGGAAAAAGCCGTAATCGCCCAGCGAAAGAGCCACTTCATCTCCGCTCAGTCTTCATGAAATTTGCGAATCGCCTCCACGACGTAGTTCAATCTCTCTTCGCCGAGTTCCGGGTAGATCGGCAAAGCCAGCACCTCGAGAGCCGCTTTCTCCGCTTGGGGAAAATCGCCTAATCCGTAGCCCAGTGAGTTGAAGCAATCCTGCAAGTGCAGCGGCAGGGGATAATAGATCTCGGTGGAAATTTCCCGTTCGAGCAAGAAGGCTTTCAGATCATCGCGGCGTTCGGGCACGCGCAGCACGAATTGATGATAGATGTGATAATTCCCCTCGATCTCGACCGGCAGGCGCAGCGGCAATCCCGCCAACTTAGTTCGATACAGATTCGCCAGCCGACGGCGCTCCTCATTCCAGGTTTTCAGATGCGGCAGTTTGGCCAGCAGGACGGCGGCTTGTATGGCATCCAGGCGGCTGTTCAAGCCAACTTCATCATGAAAATAACGCCGCTTGGCGCCGTGATCGCGCAGGCTGCGGAGGTGAGTGGCGATTTCGTCCGATAGAGTCACGATCATGCCGCCATCGCCGGCCGCGCCCAGATTTTTGGTGGGATAAAAGGAAAAGCCGGTGACCTTTCCCCAATTTCCGGCCGGCCGCCCCTGCCGGGACGCCCCAATGGCCTGAGCCGCATCTTCGAGAATGGCGACGCGGGAGCTATGCGCCCAAGAGACAATCTCCTCTATGCGCGCCAGTTGTCCGAAGAGGTGGATGGGCAGAATGGCCTTCACGCCCGCCAGAGGCACCTGCGCCAGCAGATCCGGATCGAGATTCATCGTGTCCGGCTCGATATCTACGAAGAGCGGTCGAGCTCCCAGGCGGGTGATGGATGAGACGGTCGAAAAAAAGCTGAAAGGAGTCGTGACCACGACGTCGCCGGGCTTGATTCCCAGAGCCATCAATGAAAGGAGCAGGGCGTCCGAGCCGGAAGCCACGCCGACGCCGTGCTTGGCGCCGCACAGGTTGGCAATTTCCCGTTCGAGCTCTTCCACCATCGGCCCGAGGATGAAACGCTGCGTCGCGAACACGTCGTCAATTCGGCGCATGACGTCGCCGCGCACGTTCTCGAATTGTCTGGGCAGATCCAGAGGCGGTACTTTCATGATAGGGTCTCTTTCATGTGTTCGAGAAGTTCATAGGGGATCTTCATGCTGCCATAGCCGCGACCGAGCATCACGTCCGGCTTGACGGCGCCGTGAAAATCAGTCCCACCGGATACCAGCAAATTGTAGCGCCGCGCCAGATCCGCAAAAAGAATCTGGTCGGCATGGGAATGCTCGGCATAGTAGACTTCGATTCCTCGCAGGCCGTGTTCTATCAATTCGCGCAAGCGTTCCTCGAAATCGTCCCGGGCTTTTTCGCGCATGGTATAGGGGTGCGCCAGGATGGGGATGCCGCCGGCATCCTTGATCATGGCGATGGCCTGATCGGAGGGAAGTCGCTTTTTATCCAGATAGGCTTTCCCGCCGGATTTTAGATAGATGTCGAACGCTTCCTGGTAGTGCTTTACATGCCCCTTTTTGACCAAAAGTGAGGCAAAATGCGGCCGGCCCACCAGATCGCCTCCGGCTTCCATGACCAATTCGTGGAGCGTCAGATGGATTCCCAGTTCGGCCAAACGGGCGATCATCTTGCGGTTGCGCTCCTCGCGGAAAAGGCGCAGCTCCCGCAAGGTCGCTTCCATCTCTTGATCATCCGGATTGATAAAAAGCCCGACGATGTGAATGGTTCCGGCGGTAGAATCGGCGCTGATTTCCACTCCGGGAACGACTTCGACGCCCAGCTCGCGTCCGGCTTCCAGCGCCTCTAAGTTGCCGGCCACCGTGTCATGGTCGGTGATCGCGAGCGCCTGCAGGCCTCCGGCTTTGGCCAGATGCACCAAATCGCGCGGGCTGTAGGAGCCATCCGAGGCGGTGGAGTGCGTGTGGAGATCTATCAAGGGCGATCGGATTTAGACTAAACGTGAAATGTATCAATAAATTGCCGCCGAATCAAGATCATTTTGCTGTTTGTATTTCGAAATTGGCGGGATTTGCCGGGAGGCTGCGAGGGAGGATGAATGAACCCAAATAATATATCTTATTGATACTGCGGGGATTAAAAAAAAGACCGACAGACCTTATTGCTTGGGCAGCGGCGGCAAATTGGCGGGCGGGCGGTCAATCGGAAGATCCTCAAGTTTGGTGGTGGCGGGCAGTTTTTCAAATTTCGGGGAGGTATAGGAACCGGAGAGTTTGTAGATGCCGTCGGGGGAGGTAACATACAGCACATTCCCATCCTCCAGATCCCGCCAGAAATGCCCGAAGCCGCGCGGGTCGGTAATTGCTGATGCTGCGTCCACGCGGGTGAAATTGGGAGGCTGGAGAGTTGGATCCCACCGGTAGATGCCGGGTTTGAATTGAACTGGATCACCGATGGTGTCGCTCAGGATGACAAAGAAGCTGTCTTCCGGGCTTTGCGGCCAACTGCCATTTGTGTTGCAGAAGAAGGCCGCATCGTGCGTCCAGACATGTTCCCAATTGTCGGGATAAAGCAGATTGCTGGGAGGCCGCTGCCACTCCCCAGCGGCGGGTGGGTTTTGAATATACCACTGATTATACCATAAACCCATGGTGCCGGTAGCCGCCAGAACGTACTCCATATCCACGTAATCCGTATCTTCGACGCAAATCGCCTCCACCCCAAACATGCCCCGGCCGGGAAGGTATTCCGTCCAGCTTTGCCATGCGCCGCTGCTATGGACGGCGCGGAATACACCGCCCTCCATGTTGGCGGACCAGACCACGTCGCCCAGGGAATTGTTCGAGAGGCGCAGAAGTTGGACGTCTTCGCCCACGCCGCCCTCATCTAAGCCTAAGCGGGTCCACTGGGCGTGAACGGCGCCAGGGAAGAAGCTGAGCAGAATGAGGACCGATAGCCAGACCAGTCCCGGAGTTTTGATTCCAATTGTGCTTTTCATAATGCCTCCTTTTGGAAGGATAAAGACGTTTGTTTGTTGCATGGCGCTGCCGTTGAATGGGTGCAGATTTTGGCTTTTCCCTCCTTTCGCTAAGAGATCTTTGAATTATTGTATATATTCGCCACGCCTGTCATTCCGGCGAAAGCCGGAATCCAGGAATTATAATGACTTAGCTGGATGCCAGCTTTCGCTGGCATGACAATGGAGCCAATATTTCAAAGATCTCTTTCTCTAATGTGTGATGAGGACCTTAATGACTTGCGCACCGGCGGACGTGCGCAAGCGCATTAAGTATATCCCCGAAGGTAGATTGCTATTATCAAGGGGAATGGTCTGAATCCCCGCCGGTTCGAAGCCTTCCCGCAAGGTGGCTACCTTTCTTCCCAGCAAGTCGAACAGCTCTAATTTGATTTGCCCGGCCTGGGGCAGAATAAACTGCACCTGACCGCCCGGCAGCATCTGCAAACTCTGCGGCCGGCTGTCTGCTACAGCAGGGGCAAATGTGGGATTGCCCAACCGGCCGTTGCGCTGCACCCGCTGGGCGGAAATGTCCGGGCCAGTGACAGTTAAATTGCGGTAATCGGAGAAAGCCACAACACCTCCGTCCGCGCCGTCAGAGGCGCCCACAGCATAGGCGAAAACCGGGCCTCCACCCTGTGCAAGCCCGCCCAGAGCGGCATTAGTTACCCAGAGCAATCGTCCTGTGGAGGTGACCCGAATGGCGGGTAGGCGTGTGCTCTGCCCAACCTCGTAGGCACTGAAAGTTATCATCCCATTCGAGGTCTCGCGCAGGGAGAGGCCGCCATAGGGCAGGCCTCCGGAGCCGAACAGAGCCGTGCCCCGAATGTCGAATTGGTAGAGATAATCTCCCGGCGCTCCGGGGCGATTGTCCGAGACGCTTAGCCAGACCGTGTTGTAGGCGGGATGACGTTTCATGTCATGGAAGGAATGGGAGCCATAGTACGGGCTGGTCCAAATCCAGAGCGTCTGGCCCTGGGCGCTCAGCCGAATGAGTTTCAGGTAATTGCTCGAACCGGGAGTGACCCAGCACCAAATACCGCCTCCCCGGCCGTCCGTGGCCCCGTCCTCTAAGATTCCCATCTCAATCTGCTGTCCGTATTGATCGAGGACCGGGATGCCGCCGGCTCCCCAGAGGGAATTCCCATCCGCATCGAAATGCTGCCCATAGAGGTGGGCTGTGGATCCAGAATACTCTTTCCATACATCCAGGGCTCCGCCCGCCCCATCCCGCACGATGCGATCCTCCCCTGAATTGGTCGGGCCCACGCGAATGGGAACGCCGGTGGGACCCCAGAGCATCTGACCCGAATTATCAATTTTTTGCAGGTAAATATCCGTGTTTCCGATTCCAGCGACGATTCCATATCCCACAAATGCTCCCCCGGCTGCATCAGGCTCCACGTCTTTTAGTTGTGTATTGGTACTGCCGGGCCAGAGCACCAGCGGCAAGCCGGTCGGCCCCCAGAGGCGATTGCCCAGGGAGTCGAAGCGCTGGCCGTAGATGTCCTCATAACCATCCCGGGCATCGCGAAAAACCCCGATAAGTCCGCCCTCCCCATCCGGTACCAGGTAGGCTAAGCCGACGTACCAATAGGGGTCACCGATCACCGGCCTGCCGTTAGGCTCCAACTGGGGGACTCCCGTCTGGTCCAGCACTTGATAGAAGCTTCGCGGCTGATTTGAGACCCGGTAGTCCATCCATGCAATGAGCGTGTATCCGCTTCCCTCCAGCCGCCCAATAAGGACTCCCGTTTGATTGCCGGGAGCGTTGCACACGGAGACCATGCCGCGGTAGGGGCTGTTAAACCACTGGGCCTGGGCGGGGCAGGCTAGGGCCAGCCCAAGCAGGGCGGCGAGGGGAAGGATTAGGGTTGTGGTTCGCATGGGGGCTCCCGGATTTGTCACTGCTATAATATAACAAATAAATGAGTCTAATGCAAGGGAATTCTCTGGCATTTAATTTTCAATATGCCATTTCGATATTGATATATTCAAATAAAAAAGGGGCGCAGCATGCTGCGCCCCTACAACTCGAAACTCGAATCTCGCAACTCGGAACTATCCGCCAGCAGGCGGATGGCTTAAGGCTCATTTGATCAGCATCATTTTCACCACATTCGCGAAGCTGCCCGCCTGAATGCGGCAGAAGTAGAGGCCAGACGGCAGACCGGAAGCATCCCATGTGACCTGGTGCACGCCGGGGTCTCGCATGCCGTTGACCAATTCAGCCACCATTCTACCGGTAAGATCATAGACTTGGAGGTTCACCTGGCCGGCGACCGGCAACTGATAGCTGAGAACCGTTTGAGCGTTGAAGGGAGTCGGATAGGGATCCAACAGCGCGAAGGAGAGAGGCGGCGCAGAGGGATCCGGATTATAGGCGTTGGGCGTCAGACCGCAACCGATCAGCAACACGTCCGCTGCTTGATCGTTATTCTCGATGTTCAGAAGATCTTCAATATTGCCGACGAAGGAAGGGGTGAAGATCACGGAGATATTCAGGCTATCGCCGGGCAGAATCAGGCTGTCCGCCGGATCGAAGTTCGTGCTGTAGCAGGCTTCCGAAGCGCTGATGTCGTAGATGATGAGGTCCGCTTCGCCGATATTGTAGATTGAAAGAGGCAGCTCCCTCTGTTCTCCCAACAACACCTCGCCAAAGCCGAGAATTTCTGCGGAGACCACGATTTGCGGCGCCGGGACGGGCGTTCCTGTTCCGGAAAGCGGCACCTCCACGGGCTCATCATTGTTGGTAATGTGCAGGATTGCATCATAGACTTGTGCAATTGCCGGGGCAAAGGAAACCGTAACCAGGAGACTATCCCCCGCCGCAATCAGACTGTCGGCCGGATCATAGTCCGTGGTGAAGCAGGCATCCCCGCAGCTTACGCTGTAAATAATGAGCAGTTCATTGCCGGTGTTGGAAATGGTCAGCGGCAGGCTGAGCTGCAATCCAACTATGACCGATCCGAAGTTCAATTGAGCAGGCGAGACCACGATCTGGGGCGCCGGCCCGGCCCGGCCCACTCCCTGAAGGTTGACGCTAACGGGTTCGTCATTATTTTCGATGCTCAGCGCCGTGCTATAGTAGATCGCCATTGTAGGAGCGAAGGTTATCGCAAGGATCAGGCTGTCTCCCGGCGGAACGAGATTGTCCAGCGGATCAAAATCCGTGGTGAAACAGGGATTGCCGGAAGTGACGCTGTAGATCACCAGAGTGTCCGTGCCGATATTGTAAATCGTCAAGGGGAGATCGCTCGAACTGCCGACGGATACCGTGTCGAAATCCAGGGCCGTGGCGGAGAGTTCGATATCGGGATCCGGCGCGGTCAGCGTCAGCGTGGCGTAGACGTAATTGCCGTTGTCGGGGATGGAGACGGGCGTGCTGGACGACGTGGACTCCGCCGACCAGTTCAACTGCTGCGCCATGAAATAGGTCAGCGATCCGGCGTAGGTATTGAAGGGACGGCTATCCTGACAGCGCTGATAAACCTGATTCGGCGCTCCCGGATTTAGCATGGATTGGCCGTCGGATAGATCCACGACGATATTGGTCGCGGGATAAGTGAGGGCGGCATTGGGCGTCATGGTCCAATTGAAGAAATCCTTCGACCAGGTGGGGCTGGCATAATTGCCGGTGCCGAAGCTGTATCGGACCGCGTGGCGATCCCAGTGAGTGACGTGGAAGCGGGCCAGAAAAACCGGCGAGTAGCCTACCTTGTCCGACGAATAGTAGGCATAGCCCTGCGAGGTCGTGCTGCTCATGACCGCCTCATAGGACATCCAGAAATAGCCGCTGGCTCCCCAGCTTGTGCCCCAGGAATTGGCCAGCTTGAAAGCTCCCACACCGTCGGCGGTGACCATCTCATCATCAAAGCCGCAGAGCGTGACGGCATGGCTGCCGCGGTTCGATCCATAAACCTGGCTGACGCAGTAGATGTTGTTGAAACTGCTGATGTTGTCGAAGTTGGAATAGACATTGATCCCCATAACGGCGACGTGCCCGGCCAGAAGATAATTCTTCAAGGTGCTCAGGCCGCCGCTGTTGAGAGCGATATAGTAGGAGTTATCGCAGCGGTAATTGATCCCGTTGAGATAGTCCGCTTCATCCGGCCAGTTGGTGCAGTTGTACTGGCTGTAAGGCATGTCGGCCAGCGAGGCGGCTCCCAGGTCGCAGAGCAGCTTGAAGGCGTCGCTCATGTAGGATCCGGCGTCCGCTCCGCCGTTAATCTGGTTGTAGACGAAGGCCGGGCTGAACTGGTGGGAAGTCTGCGTGACCGACCAGCCATGCTCCTCCCACTCTTGATAAGTTTTCAGGTAATACCCCACCGCCCAGGCGGTGCAGGACCCCTGCGATCCCTGGTTGCCGATGGGGGGGAGGTGAGCGGAATTGTCGCAGGATTGATCCCATCCGTCCACGCGGCTGAAGGCTGGAGCTGCAAGCATCCAGCCCGCGGGCGCTGCTTCGGGCAGGAGTCCGGTGCGGTGCTCCTGGCTGCGAGCGCCCGATCCCCAGGCGGTCAGCAGCAGCGCGCTTAAGGCCAGCAGGGGCAGCACGGTCTTCATGGTGCGGTTTCGCGTCTTCATTTCTGGACTCCAATTCGATTATGAACGCAATAATAATATATAATAGAATTCCCTAATATGAAATGATAAATCCCCCGGTTCAGGGGGGAAGCGACATCTAAGACCGGGGCGGTCCATTTTTGCCCAGGAGTGATTGGGACGAGAGGATCGTTGCCCCTCGCCCCGCCCTAAAGGACGGGTCTACAGCTATTAAAAAAGCCCGCTAAAGCGGGCTCATTTTTGCTGAAAGCTGAGTGCTGATTGCTGATGGCTATCCGCTACGGGCGGATGGCCTTTGGCTCATTTCACCAGCATCA
>Ga0299912_10000093_pt1 | contig 102862 bp, 88 predicted proteins | sample RVTome_2_FD_207667 | JGI IMG/M metagenome (GOLD analysis project Ga0299912, IMG submission 207667) | Soil microbial communities from uranium-contaminated site in the Upper Colorado River Basin, Wyoming, United States - RVT95D214 (version 2) ... | reverse complement strand
GGGGTCGCATGTGCTGGCTCGGGACACGAGCCAGCAGCACAAGGAACTCATCTTCCGAGCGTTCTCATACAACTCCGTGAGAATGGAGACACCATTTTTGCTCTCCATCGAGGTTTTCTACAAAGCAGCAGATGTCGAGCTGAACCCCGTCGAGTCAACGGCTAGATGCAATATACTCAGTCTTGCCTCCACCAGGTATTCGAGGAGGAGGCGCTCCAGCCGCCTCGTATCTGCCCTCTTGGAGAACTTCTGCAGCGTCGTCCAGTGAGGCAGTCTCTTCAAGCCGAGCTCGTCAATGATCTCGGTGCAGACCTCGAGCATCTCGCAGAAGTCCCTGTACGACTTCCTGAAGTGCTGGCGAAGCGCCAGCAGGACCACATGCTGGTGGTCCGTGTACAGGTGATTCGCGTACTTCGACCCTCGAAGAGGGTATCGAGCCCTCTTCAAGACCCTCTTCTGACGACGAACGATGCGAACCAGTTTATGCTGGTTCGCTTTCTTCCCATCCCACGACACGAGGCTATCCCATCCCTTGGAGCCAAGACAACTCTTTGCGGAACTGGCTTGTCTCCAGGGTGGGGCCATATCGTGTCGACGTTTCTACTTTTCCAGAATGTCGCTTTTCAGAGGGTTTCTACAGAGCAGCTGAGGCAGAGGGATTCGAACTTCTGCCTAGCCTGTATGTCGGAGACCTGCGAAGATCAGGCCTGATTTCGCAGAAAGACGATCTTGCTGGCTATGGATAGGAGTGGGGGCAGAGGGATTTGAACCCCCATCGACGGGTTTCCTCCACGCGGAGAGCGACTCCGCGCGTTACGAACATGGGTCATCGCTCCAGTTAGTCATCACTGGTCAGCAAACCCAACGGAAATCATTCCCATAACTGGAGCCCGTAAGGATACCAGGTTACCCCATACCCCCACTTGATTGGGTCAAGCGAGTCCTACCGCTTGCGCAGCTTCTGAGCCCTCTTTCGCCTTCTCATCTTCTTCTTGCGCCACTTCCAGCGCTGCTTCCCGCGTTTCTTCCAAGCCCTCGAGCTTCGCTTCATGAGTCAGACTCCCTTGGCTTCAGTGGCGTACATAGCTTCCTTTTTATATGCCTTTTGGCTGAGCCCTTATGTCTGAAGTCGGGTGGCGGACAACCGGAATGTGTGGCCGAGGCAGAAGCTCCACCAGATCATCGAGTACAAGGCATCGTGGAAAGGCATCCCAGTGGTGAAGGTTGACCCTAGATACAGCAGCAGAACGTGCCCGATATGTGGGAGGATACAGGATTCCCGAATGGGCACCGAGTTCGCATGTGAGTGCGGATGGCGCCTCGACAAGCACATCAACGCAAGCATCAACCCGCTGCAGACAGCCATCTCCGGAGGATTGGAGTTGGCAGGGGGTCTACGGTTCGACCCCGGCGCGTTCCAGCATGACGTGATGATGACCCTATACGAGCCAGCGATGGCCGCACGGTCGGAGCCGAATGGAACGAGTCACGCGGGCGCGGCGACTTAGACAGGTCACCCTCCCGAAGATCGACAGAACCTGGCGGGCCGAGCGGGCCGGTCGGGAGTTTCGGACGCTCATCGCGTCATTCGAACCCGAGACCACTGGCTATCTCCGAGCTGTAGAGCTCATAGAAGGCCAGTGCTATATCCTGACTAAGCCACCGGCCCACTGGCATCTATCGGCATGAAGCACTGTTCTATTAAACCTTGGCTGGCGCTGGTTCTGGAACAATTCGGGTGGTGAAGTGTCTTGGAGAACGATTCATTCCGCACGTTCACTGCATGTAGTAGATGGGGGATAGTGTCCTGGCAGACATGATTGTCCTGATGACGGTCAGAACGAACGGACTTCCGGTCCTGAGGACCGACATCATTGGCAGCAGAACGTGCTCGACATGTGGGAGAACTCAATATTCCCGAATGGGTACGGAGCGTTCGCGAGAGTGCGCCTGGCTGAGGAGCGATCCTTCCAGGCACGGCACCCGCCTGCTGCAGACAGCCGCCTCCAAGAGATCGGAGGTGGCAGGGGGCTTATGGTTCAGCCCCGGCGCGTTCCAGCATGACGTGATGATGACCCTATACGACCCCGAGAGGGGCGCACGGTCGGAGCCGAATGGAACGAGCTGCATCTGCGGGGGTGTGGCCTGACCGTCACAATCCGCATCTGCAACAGAACCGCTGGCGCTGTTTCGTGATGTGAGTAGTCCCAACCCTCACAGGTCATCGTGAAGTTCTATATTCTCCGACCATCATCACCAACCGTATGGCGCAAGTCGAGATAGTCGAGTTGAGGAAGATGGATCTCAGGAACGCCGTCATCATAGACGGCTTCCCTAGCGTTGGCCTTGTCAGCTCGATTGTCGCGAACTACCTCATCGCTCTTCTCAAGATGGAATACATAGCCGTGCTTGATTCAGATTCCTTCCCGACGCTTTCCCTCATCAGGAATGGCGAGCCCCTTGGCCCTGCAAGAGTCTATGCGAGGCCGGAGCTCAAAGAAGGGGAGCAACAGATCGTCGTGTTCTCCACGGAGCTCCAGCCATCGGCGAACCTGTTGCGCGATATCGGGACGGCGATCCTTGACTTTGCCGAGAACCAGAGATGCAGGCTCGTGATATCGGCGGGAGGGCTCATAATCGAGCGGGACGAAACCGACGAGACGGCTGACAGAGGTGAGGTCGCAGTATACGGCATTGGCAGCACGGACTCTGCTACCGCGCTCCTTATGAAGGCTGATGCCGAGCCATTTGTCGAGGGAGTCATTTCGGGGACTGCAGGGGTCCTTCTGAACGAGGGCAAGAGGCGTAACCTGGATGTGATCACCCTGCTTGCCGAGGCGAGGCCAGACACGGCTGATGCAAGGGCGGCGGCGCTGATCCTCGCAGCCATCGACCAGATGGTCCTTCACATGAACCTGAACGTGGAACCTCTTTGCAAGGAGGCCGAGAAGCTGGAGGCTCAGCTGAAGATACTCCACAGGGACGCAGCCAAGAAGAGCAGGGCCTCGCCAGGGATGGAACCTGCATACGGATAGGCTCGTGCGGCATAAACGGTATTATCGTGGTTGCCGTTTCTTCCGGTCGGTGTACCGCATTTGTCGAAGGACAGTTACTACAAGCTCAACCTGCAGGGCTCGCTGATCGTCTCCAAGTCCCTACCCGGACCCAAGTCAGCTGCTCTTCTCAAGGAGCAGCGGGAGTATGACTCGAATGCGCTGGTGTACCCGCATCAAGTCCCTCTGGCGATTTCCAGAGGCCTTGGGGCGACAGTCGAAGACCTGGATGGGAACATATTTATCGATTTCAGCGGAGGCGTGGGTGCTCTCAACGTTGGACACTCGAACCCGCATGTCGTGGATGCTATCAGGAAACAGGCCGACAGGATCACTCACGGCCTGGACTTCCCTTCGAAGCCGAGGGTGGCGCTCTCTAAGAAACTAGTGGAAATCGCCCCCGGCCATCTGAAGGGAAGATCGAAGGTTCTCCTGTGCGGCCCTACCGGCGCGGACGCCGTCGAGGCTGCCGTCAAGCTCGCGAAGTTCAACACGAAGAAGCCAGGCCTGATCTCCTTTGAGGGTGGATGGCACGGCGTGTCTGGCGTGTCCCTTTCGTTGACCGCGAAAAGGGCTGCCAAGGTGAACTACCTGCCAGGAGTTCCCGAGGTGTACTTCGCGCCATATCCCCACTGCTTCCGATGCCCATTCTGCCTGGAACATCCGGGCTGCGGACTGGCCTGCGCGCACTACCTCGAGCACTTGGTGAAGGACCCGGATACCGGACTCGCCTCTCCGGGCGCGCTCCTGATTGAGCCGATCCAGGGCGAGGGAGGCATTGTGGTGCCCCCTGCTGGATACCTCAAGGAAGTCAGGCGGATCTGCGACTCCCACGGACTGCTCATGATCGCGGATGAGATCCAGACCGGCTTCTGCAGGACCGGCAAGATGTTCGCGGTGGAGCACGAGGGCGTCACACCGGACATCATGACAGTCTCGAAGTCGATGGGCAGCGGCCTTCCGATCTCCGGCATTGTCTTCCGGAAGGAGCTCGACACGTGGGGTCCGGGGGCGCACGTCGGCACATTTAGAGGCAACGCCCTCTCGTGTGCTGCGGGAGTCGCCGGAATCGAATTCATGGAGAAACATGACCTCTCCGCGAGGGCCAAGTCACTCGGCCAAAAAGCCCTGAAGACCGCGGGAGAGCTTCGGTCGAAACATGCGGCGATCGGAGATGTGCGGGGCAGAGGCCTCTACGTAGGAATCGAGTTCATCAAGAAGGACGAAGAGAAGACTCCGAATCCAGAGTTTCTATCCGCGCTTCAGAAGGAATGTTTCTCCAAGGGACTCATCCTTTGGAAGGGAGGCAGATCAGCCAACGTGGCCCGGGTGATGCCAGCCCTCGTCATAACCGATGAATTGCTGGGCGAAGGTATGTCTATTCTCGGAAAATGCCTCGACAAGATGCATGGGAAATAGGCCCTCCCCCGTGCTCAAGTCCACGCACTGCCTTGATGAAGTTGTTCCTAAAAGGATATCTATCATTTCAACTATGCGCAACCAACTGCGAGATATATCGCACGAACTTCGAGGTATTGCTATGCCGACGAAAAAAGCTTCAATCAAGACCGCCGAGGTCCCGGGGCCGAAGTCGGTCGAATTGGGAAAGCTGAGGGACGAGTACATATCGAAGTCGATGGGCATCAGCGCCCCCGTCTACATCGAGAAGGCCGAGGGCTCGCTTCTCACTGATGTCGACGGGAACGTGTTCATCGATATGGGCAGCGGGATTGGCGTAACGAACGTGGGGCACCGGCCGAAGGAGGTAGTCGCCGCGGTGAAGAAGCAGGCGGACAAGTTCTTCCACCTGTGCTACCAGGTCACGCCGTACGAGAGCTACGTCAGAATGGCCGAGAAACTGGCCAAGATCGCCCCGCACGCAGGCCTGCACAAGTCCGTGCTGTACAATTCCGGTGCCGAGGCGGTCGAGAACTCCGTCAAGATCTCCAGGCACTACACCAAGAAGCCAGCAGCGTTCTCTTTCGTACACGCCTTCCACGGGAGAACCATGATGGCGATGGCTCTCACGTCCAAGGAGATGCCCTACAAGGCGGGCTTTGGACCGTTGCCTGAGACCTACAAGGTCGAGTTCGCATACTGCTACAGGTGTCCTCTGAAGATGACCTATCCGTCCTGTGGGGTCGCCTGCGCCGACAAGATAGACGAGATATGGTCCACTCCGCAGTTCCAGGGGAAGGTAGCATGCCTCATCGGAGAGCCGATCGAGGGCGAGGGAGGATTCATCGTCCCCCCGAAGGAGTTCTACGCGAAGATCACGAAGATCTGCAAGAAGCACGGTGCGGTGTACATCGACGACGAGATCCAGACTGGAGCGGGGAGGACCGGCAAGATGTGGTGCGTCGAGCACTGGGCGGGAGTCGAGCCCGATATCCTGGTGAGCGGAAAAGGCATAGGCGGCGGATTCCCGGTCTCAGCCAACACCGGCCGCGCTCACATAATGGACGCTCCCCAGATCGGCGGTCTGGGCGGGACCTTCGGCGGGAACCCAGTGGCCTGCGCCGCGGCTTTGGCGCAGTTCCCTGTGATAGAGAAGGCCATGCAGAACGTTCCGAAGATCAACTCTTACATAACCAAGCGTCTGAACGAGCTGAAGCAGAAACACCCGATCATCGGGGATGTCCGCGGGATGGGCGCGATGATGGCCATCGAGCTCGTGAGTGACCTGAATGCGAAGACGCCTGCTGCGAACGTGACGAAGGCAACGAAGGTGGCGGCCATGAAGAAAGGATTGATACTCCTCACGTGTGGCACATACGACAACGTAATCAGGCTGCATCCATCGATGATTATGCCGATGGACATTCTCGAGCAGGCCATGGGCATATTGGAGGCAAGCCTGGAGGAAGGGGTCAAGGCGAAGTAGGTGGACCGACACCGTGCGCGCCACCAAACTCTCTAGCAAAACCCTTTGACATTTGGTTTCTCGTCCATGGTCTCCGACTGTGCATGTATCCGGACATGAACTGAGAGGTCTGGTTAATCCCCAATCATTGGGGTTTTGGTACCGAGATAGAGACTTCCCTTCTCCCTTCAATCAGACTCGTTTTAGGTCTTCCACGGACATACCCCCAGTCGAGACCATGAAGATTAGGTGCCTGTGGGCGAGCCTCGGAAATCCACTGATGCTCGACTACCACGACAAGGAATGGGGGGTGCCAGTCCACGACGACCGGAAGATGTTCGAGTTCCTCGTACTAGAAGGAGCTCAGGCGGGGCTGAGCTGGAGCACAATATTGAACAAGAGGGAGAACTACAGGCGGGCGTTCGCCAGCTTCGATCCCCAGAAGGTCGCTGCGTTTGACGGGAGAACGGTGAGGAAGTTGCTGGCGAATCCAGGGATAGTGCGCAATCGCCGCAAGGTCGAATCCGCGGTCTCCAACGCCAGTGCTTTCCTCGAGGTTCAGAGCGAGTTTGGAAGCTTCGACTCTTACATCTGGTCCTTCGTTGACGGAGAACCGATCCAGAACAGGTGGAAGAGCCTGTCACAGATACCCGTTACCTCACCTGAGGCCAGGAAGATGAGCGCCGACCTCGCAAAGAGAGGCTTCAGATTCGTCGGGCCGACCATATGCTATTCGCACATGCAGGCAGTTGGCATGGTCAACGATCATCTTGTCGACTGCTTCCGGTATTCTGAGATACGGTGAGAACGCAAACTGAAGTGCAATTCGGCAAAACCCGGTGATCGCGGTGTGCAGGGACTCGGATGCACATGGTGTCCTTCGGCCATCAGGGCGGAACATTTAAGTACACTTTCATTATGTCAAGTTAAATTGAGAAGTCATACGGTTCCGTTCCAAGCCAGCATGGAATCGCATGAGCTCTGATAGAACAAGGAGGCATTCGAATGAGTTCCCAGAAGACAAGTGCGTCTGCAAGGATGATTTGGATTGTCGTGGTGGCGGTTGTTGTGGCAGCGGCGTCTTTCGCCACGGGATTCTATGTCGGATCGATCACACAGGATGACCAGACCGGGTTTGTTGTCGTCGATGACTATGGAAGAACAGTCCAGTTGAACACAATACCGGAGAGGATCGTCTCGGTTGCGCCCACGCCGACAGAGATACTGTTCGCGATTGGTGCCGGATCCCAGGTGGTTGGCGTGGACGATTACAGCGACTACCCGTCAGAGGCGGCGAGCTTGCCAAAGGTGGGCGCATTCCCCTTGAACAAAGAGGCGGTGCTCGCACTGGACCCTGACCTGATTGTCTCGAGCGACCTTGTGCCGTTGGCGCAGCTAGAACAGCTGAGCGATGAGGGTATTCCATATGTGATATTCGCGGACAGGACCATCGAGGGGGTATTCAAGACGGTCAAACTAGCTGGAATTGTCACTGGGCACGTGGAAGAGGCCGACCAGCTCGTCTCGGATCTCGAGGATCGCGTTGAAGCCGTAACGAACCAGACTCTCGCTGCAGGGGTTGACAAGCCGAAGGTTTATGTCGAATATTATCCGATGTGGACCTACGGGCCCGGCTCCTTTGGTGACGACCTCATTGCGCTTGCTGGCGGAGTCAACATCGCAGCGAACGCAAGTTCCGAGTATCCAGAAGTGACCAACGAGTTCGTGATTGCGCAGAACCCAGATGTCATAGTCTACACGACGGGTCCTATGTCAACGACGACCGCTGAGGCCATCGCATCGAGAACTGGCTGGAGCTCCATGACTGCAGTGTCCGAAGATGCCATCTACTCAGTAGATGACAACCTTCTGAGCAGGTATGGGCCGAGGATCGTGGAAGGTCTTGAGGCGCTGGCTGAGATACTGCACCCCGAGCTGTTTCCCTGATGCCTGACGAAGGTGGTCTTGCTGCGGGATGACCAGCTCGCGGAAGAGGGGATGGACGAGTTCAGGCGAATGAGAAGGACCCGACTCCTGTTCGTCTCCGTTCTTCCCTTCCTGCTCGTTGCCACGGTATTCGTCTCGATATTCATTGGCACCATTGGCCCAATAGGACCTGGCGAGCCCGAGCTCATATCTTTCGAAGACGCGATAGATGCGATCATTCATAAGAAAGGTGACTGGTCATTTGACTTGCACGCGATTTTCTGGAGTGTCAGGATTCCGCGGGCCATAACAGGCGCATTGGTGGGAGCGTCTCTCGCATGCGCGGGCGTGGCCATGCAGGCGGTCTTCAGGAACCCGATGGCCGATCCCTATATTGTGGGCGTCTCGTCCGGGGCATCCGTGGGCGCGGTGTTCGCCATCCTGGTGGGTTTCACTGGCACTCTGGCGATCGGGGAGTACGTCACACCCATCATGGCTTTCGTCACGGCTATGTTGACCGTGTCGGCGGTCTATGCCCTCGGTATGGTGCGGGGCAGGATATACGTCAATACGCTCCTCCTGTCCGGAGTTGCCGTCGCGGCTTTCCTGGGGGCCCTGGTGTCATTCATGATATACCTCGCCGGCCCCGGGGAAGCCTTCCACAGGATCATTTTCTGGCTCCTCGGCAGCCTCGCGCTCTCGGATTGGACGTCTGTGGTGGTGATGGGAATTGCCTTTGCAGTCGGAGCTGCGCTCATCCTTGCATTCAGCCACGATCTCAATGCGTTGCTCCTGGGCGAAGAGACCGCTCACAACCTTGGAACCGACCCGGAGATGTTGAAGACTCTGATGCTGGTGACATCCGCAATAGTGACGGCTGCGGCCGTTGCTTTCACGGGGGTCATAGGCTTCGTTGGCCTCATCATACCGCATATGGCCAGACTGGTCGTCGGGGCCGATCATCGCATACTGGTTCCTGCATCCATCCTGACGGGTGCCATCTTCGTGGTATGGGCGGATTCGCTCGCACGCTCTGTGATCCCCGGGAGCGAGCTTCCATTGGGCATCATCACGGCATTGTTTGGCGGGCCTTTCTTCCTGTATCTGCTGAGGAGGAACAGAACGGGGGTCATCCAATGACATTCGTCTCTATCAGGAACCTATCGTTTTCGTTCGATCAGAAGCCTGTCCTGAGAGACCTTACCTTCGATATTGAGGAGGGCGAGTTCTTCGGACTCATGGGACCTAACGGCTCCGGGAAGACAACTCTCCTCAGATGCCTGGTGAACTTCCTATCGGCTCAGGAAGGGAGCGTGGAGGTGGATGGCAGACTACTGAGCTCGATGTCCATCGTGGACATCGCCAAGACCTTTGCCGTTGTCCCGCAGAGTTCCGCGACGGACTTCCCGTTCTCCGCCTACGACATCGTCATGATGGGACGGATGCCACACATGGCCGGATGGTTCTCGGGAACAGGGAAGGCTGACGAGAGCGTGGTCAGGGAATCCATGGAGCGCACTGGCACGTGGCAATACGCAACCAGGCCCTTTTCCGAGCTGAGCGGGGGTATGAGACAGAGGGTGATCGTGGCGAGGGCCATCGCGCAGCAGCCGAAAGCCCTTCTGCTGGACGAGCCGACTGCATATCTCGACATAAGCGGTCAAATAGAGATCATGGATCTTGTCAAGCACCTGAATCGGGAGCACGGCATAAGCGTGATCGCAGTCATGCACGACATCAACCTGGCCTCCAGGTACTGCGACCGGATATCCCTGCTCAACGAAGGCGTCTTGGAGGTCATAGGCAAGCCGAGCGAGGTCCTGACCCCAGAAGTGATAGCCGGGGTCTACGGGATCGAGGTATCCGTTAGGAAGGACCCGCTCACACAGGCGGTCTATGTCCTGCCGCGATCGCCCATGGCACCGATGCCGAGGCATGGGACGAGAGCGCATGTTCTCTGCGGCGGAGGCACCGGCGGGCCGATTGTCAAGGCCCTCCACGAGCACGGGTTCAGCGTCACGGTGGGTGTGGTCAATGTTCTGGACTCCGATTTCGAGAGCGCGAAAGACATGCATGTCCCGGTCGTGACAGAGGCTCCGTTCGCACCCATCAGCCACGAGAAGCACGCGGAGAACCTGAAGATGATCCAGGGAGCTTCGATGGTCGTGGTCTCGCCGTTCCCTGTGGGTCCAGGCAACCTGAGCAACCTCGAGGCCGCGAGGACGGCCCTGAAGCAAGGAAAGCGCGTGTTTGTGATCCGACCAGAACAGGGCGTGAGCATAGACTTCGTGGGAGGGAAGGCGGACGAGGCAATCAAGGACCTTATAGGTTCAGGCGCAGTCTCGATTCAATCAGTGGAGGAGATTCTGTCGGAAGCGTCCAGGAGGGCGGGATGATTGGGCGGCGAACAAGCTATCAGGGATTTGAGGAAGAACACTGAGATGCTCATTCTCGTGAAGCTCCTGAGGACCCCTTCGGTCAGGATGAAGGATGTAGCTGCTGAGCTGGGCATCACGGTCCAGGCGGTCAGTCAATACATATCATCAATGAAGCGGAAAGGATTGCTCAGTGTTCGAACGGGGCGACCCGCCCCTACGAGGGTCGGGGTTCAGTCGGTGCAGGAGCATTTCACTTCCATGAAGTCGGAGATCGACGGGATACTCAGGAAGATCAGCGTCATAGACACGTGCGAGGCAATCGCAGGAAAGCGCATAGAGAAGGGCCAGGCAGTGGGCCTTGTCATGGAAGATGGCATGCTGCTTGCCTACCCAAATCGGAAATCATCGTCCCGGGGAGTCGCGGCCGAGTCAGCAGATGTCGGAGATGACGTGCTGGTCGGCAGCTTGGAAGGGATAGTGGACCTTGAGCTCGGCAAGCTGCTGGTGATCGAGACGCCATCTGAGCTCGAGGGCGGCTCGAAGAACGCAAACCCTGTCAGATTGAGGCAGGTCTTGGACTCCTTCTCCCCAGGATTGCTTGTGGCGGGAGACGTCGTCGGGGCAGCGACCTTGATGAAGGCCAGCGGGGAGATGTTCACAATACACGCGCCCATCGAGTCGGCGATGAGCGCTCTGAGCAAAGGAGTGGATGTCGCCTTCTCAGGGACGAGCGACTCCGTTGTCAGGATGCTGGACACCGTCTCCGAACTGAGGAAGCAGACAGGGTACGAGGTCAAGTGGCGATCTGTGAAGGCCTAGTTCCGGCTCTATTTGGAGCCAAGTCTAAATGCAATGAACCGAATGCTTCCGTAGGTGATAGGGTGGAGGTATCCGAGGCAATACGCAAGAGGCGTGCAAGAAGGGCGATTGACACCAGGCCTGTCGAGGACGACAAGGTCGAGGCACTTGTCGAGGCGGTCAGACTCTCCGCCTCATGCTTCAATAACCAGCCTTGGCGCATTGTCTTGTGCAAGGGTCACGAGTCTCTCGAAGCGATCAAGGGGGCACTCTCCAAGGGCAATCAGTGGGCCACCAGGGCTCCGTTGATATTGGTGGTGGCAGCGAAGGATCCCGACGACTGCAAGCTGAGCGACCGAAGAGACTACTACTTGTTCTCGGTTGGCCTCTCTATTGGCCAGCTGGAGCTGAGGGCGACCGAGCTAGGCCTCATAGCTCACCCGATCGCGGGCTACGATCCTCTCAAGGCCAAGGAGATACTTGGCATACCGCCTGAGTACGTCATAATCACGCTCGTGATCGTGGCATATCCGAGCGACGACCAATCCCTATTGGCCGACAAGCAGAAGGAGGCCGAGGCCACAAGGCCCGAGAGAAAGCCCGTGGGAGAGAATTTCTTCCTCGACAGGTGGAACAACCCTTATCAATGATGCCCTGGCGAGTCCAGGGATGTACTTTCTGGTCTCCCTGAAAAGCTATATGTGCCCCCTGCCCCTCCGGAGTCAGGTTCGCGGAGGCGATCCTCGTGATTAGGCTCTATGCTGCCGAAGGGGGCGAGCTGAAACCAGTTGATTCAGGGAAGCTCAAGGAGGCGCTCTGGATAGACGCCGTCGCCCCTTCCCCAGAAGAGGTCGATGTGCTCCACAAGGAGTTCTCGATAGACCTGCAGGACGTGGCCGACTGTCTCGACCCCAATGAGAAGTCCAGGGTCGAGATCGAGGAGACCTATGACCTACTTGTCTTGAGAAGCGTGCTGCAGGAGGAGAGGAACGGCAAGGGTCGTGCGGCCGGCATAGAGATCATGCCCATCGGGATTTTCGTCACGAAGAAGAAGATCGTGACCGTCAGGATAGGGTCCACCTTCGCACATCAGGAACTCACCTCAGACATGAAGAAGAAGCCACGCATGGAGACCAAAGAAGACCTGTTCCTGTTACTTGTGAGGAAGGTCAACCGGGATATCGACCGCCGGGTTCGACCCATGGAGCGGACCATCGCAGCCATCCAGCAGCGTATCCTCGGCGCGAAGGGCTTCGAGGTAGCACCGGAGGCCTTCGGCCTCAGCAACAGTCTGATTCTAGTGAACACGGCCCTGCTATCGAACCTCAACGCCATGTCCATGCTCCCCAAGGCCAAGCAGCTGCGTCTGACCAAAGACCAGCTCGACGTGTCAGAGGACCTCGAGAACGACGCTTCGCAGATGTACGAGATGACCACGATTTATCGTGAGATAATGGCCAATATTCTCAGTGCCTACGAATCCTCCATCGCGAACAGTCTCTCGACCGTCATGAAGACGCTCACAACCATCAGCTTGATTCTCATCTTGCCCATGCTGATCGCCAGCCTGTTCAGCATGAATGTGGGGCTTCCGTTGGGGGAGTCTGATTTCGCTTTCTGGGGCGTGGTCGGATTGTCAGCTATTGCGGTCGCCGCCCTGTGGCTTATGTTCAGGATAAAGGGCATCCTCTGATGATCAGACGACCTTGTTGCCATCCTCGTATAGGTGGATGCAGGCTGCTGGGCATTCCTCGGCTGCCTGCTTTCCACAGCCAGGATCATCCAGCTCCAGGTAATCGTTATCCCCATCCCTGTGGCCTCCCTTGAGGGTTGACAGGCCGTCATAGGCCATCTCAAAAAGGCCTTCGCAAGTGCTTGTGCAGAGCTCGCACCCGGTGCATTCTCCTCTGACTATCTCTAGCTTGCACTTGGGCATGACTTTTCTCCTTCGTGGAACTGCGATTTTCGGTTAAGGCGGTGGGAGCCATATCTTGTTTCCCTGCCTGATAAGGGAGGTCCGAAAGTACTAAGGCACGGCCGGATCCTCCTTTGAGTCCGGCTGTGAGAATGCCCGATGTGAGGACTTGGGAGAGCAAGAAGCTTGGAGTGGTCATAGAGATCGATTATGACAAATGCGTTGGCGCTGGCGAATGCGCCTATGTGTGCCCTGCCAGCGTCTATGAAGTGGTCGATGGCAAGAGCACTTGCCCCAACATAGATGACTGCGTTCAGTGCTGTGCGTGTCAGTCTGTGTGTCCGACCAAGGCGATCAAGCACAGCTCGTGCAGGTGATTTCACAGAGGCAGCCTTCTCTAGTGCTCTGTTGACCTCGTCCCGTACTCATTTTTATCAATGTATTCGCCATACACCTATCCCATGCTATTCTCTCCGAAGTTCATCAACAGGGTCAGGAAGGAGTTCCCTGCGGTTGAGAAGGATCCAACTGGCAGGAGGCGAGCATTCCTGGACAATGGTGCCGGCACGCTCGTGACCCGCAGGAGCGCCGAGAAGGAAGCTGAGGCGAGGATTGACTGGAGCGCGAACGTTGGCAATGTTTTTCCCGAGTCGAAGGGCGCTGAGAATGTCATCCTGGAAGGGAGGAGGGCAGTATCCGACCTTCTCCGCAGCGAGGGACCCGAGACGATAATCTCTGGCGAATCCTGCACGAGCCTTCTCTTCAGCCTGAGCTACGCCCTGAGCAGGGTCTTGACCGGGGAAGAGAACATCGTCCTGACCGGCTACGAGCACTACGCCAACATCAACCCATGGGTCGAACTTGGCGGGATGCAGATGGTCAAGGAGATTCGGCTTGCTCAGTTCGACCTCGAATCAGGTCTTCTGGATATGGAGGACCTCAAGAGGCTCATCGACAAGAAGACCAAGGTTGTCAGTGTGACTGCGGCCTCGAACGTGCTCGGCACAAGGACCGATCTCAAGGAAGCAGCTAAGGTGGCCCACGACGCCGGAGCGCTGTTCGTTGTAGACGGCGTCCATCATGTCTCCCATGGGTCTGTTGATGTGCAGAAGCTCGACTGCGACGCGTATGTGTTCTCTGGCTACAAGCTGTTCTCGAGGCACGGAAGCTTCATGCACATGAAGCCCGAGCTGATGGAGAAGCTTCACCCCTACAAGGTGGACCCGTCGCCCAGGCACGGCCCCGAGAAATGGGAATGGGGCACGAGGGACCAGGCTATGTTCGCCGCCATCGCGGGCTCCGTGGACTATCTAGCTTGGCTTGGCGAGCCTGTTGCAAAGGAACCCCCGCGACCAGGTCCCCAGAGGAGTGCCACTATCAGAAAGGCGATGCACGAGATAGAGACGTATGAAAAGGACCTGTCGAGGATCATCCTTGACGGTTATGGCAATCTCCTCGGGCTGAGGTACATACCGGGGTTGACGCTCTATGGGCCGAGGGATGTGGTTTCGAAAACCGGAAGAGACCCGACCTTCGCATTCAAGCTGGATGGGTGGGACGACCACGACCTGGCAAGAGTGCTCTGGGACAAGTACTCAATAGCAGTGGGCGCAGAGGACTACTACTCCAGGGTGCCCGCGCTCTACAAAGCAAAGACGATGCTGCGCGCGACACTGGTCCACTACAACACGAAGCAGGAAGTCCTGGCTCTTCTCAAAGCCTTGGAGGCAATCGCTTCGAAGAGAAAGTGAGAGCAGACAGGCGCGTCAGTCCTCGGTCTGCTCCACCTCTTCGTAGTATGGCATCCTCTCCCCGAGCCTATCACGAGCCTTCCAGAGCGGGCCTTTCGGCTCCTCTATCATCATGAGCTTCAGTATCCAGAGGCGCCTGTCCATCGACTCTCGCTCCTGCTTGTCGAGCTGGAAATGCTCATAGAACTCGGGGATTCGGTCGAGGTTCCTGAGCACCGTGTGATAGAGCCCCCACTCGTGGGCGCAAAGCTCCGCTACGTATCTCGAGTTGATCACTCCCTCCCTGTCATCCATCCCGATCTTGTGATCCCTGAATATCGAGAACAGGTCGTGGAAATCCTTCATGTTCATCCTGACAACCTGGGCCTTCGTTAGGAACAAGTCAGTCAGCGATATCGTGTAGGGGTCTATCTCAAGGCGGTCGCGGAAATCCAGCGTCTGGTCCATCCGGAACTTGTCCAGGAAGACCTCCGCATGGCGATTATTGTCATGGTCCTCGAACTTGAGTCTCTGGCCACCGTGTAGCACATTGAACTGCTTGTCTGTCATGTACCCAAGAGACTCGAACAGGCTCTGAATCTCAGCTGACTGTGAACTCAGCCCGACCAGGTCTATGTCTGAGTAGGGGCGTTCGCAGAAAGTCAGGCTCGTGCACTGCATCCTGACCGCAAGTCCTCCCATGAGGCGGAGGAGAACGCCCCTCTCCCTCGCATGATCGACCAGGCGTTTCGCCTCTTCGGGCATGTCCTTGAGCGGCGCTGTCACGTGAGTATCTCCTGCCATCGTTCATCCATCACGATCGCCATTGCCTGGGTCGTGCATGGTCCTGAAGCCTCGCATGTGTATTTCGCGAGTCAGCTGCTGAACCTCCAGCCCGGACATATTTCTTTCGCAAGAACGGTGGATGTAGGTGAAGACGTGCATCTATCTTATCGCGTGGCGCAGGGATCGTCTCAACCAGCTCGCTAGAGTGTTGCCACGAGATCTCGAATGTCTGACTCTAGAGTCCTTCCTAGCACGTCTATCTTGGGCCCAGATGGGCAAAAGAAGGAACGAGCCTGCGATTTGCGCAGGCTCCAATACGAAGCCCATCGATTTCTTATCGTACTTCGAGTGGCTGGAAACCAGAGTCAGGATCGTTTCCAAATGCGTCCAGTCTTCCCCTGACCTTCCATTCGTGTCTGACCGCCCCATGGTATGTCGGCTGGCCCATCGGGACTTGGATGGTTGCTTCGAAAGTCTTGGACTCCCCAGGCTGCAGCACCATCGCAGGGCCAATGGGAATGGACTGGTTGACGGTATTGTTCTGAATGTTCACCGTATTCTGGCATTGACCACACTTCAACTGCCCGTTCTCCTCCGCATGTATATCCACGAAGACTCCGGCGGTCTTCACCTCTTTTCCCATGGAGACTACCGTGACTTTGACCGCCAGCGAGTCCCCTGCCCTAAGTGGTTGATGCGGATATTCGATGCTCACTTTCGCGGCGCCGCCCGTCATGGCGGATCCGATAGATTTCATCTTGTCTAGGAATCCCGTAGAATCACCCGAGCATCTAATCTGCTACCCTGTATTATAAATGGATAGGTGCATCGCTCTCAATGCTAATGGCTCACGAGTCAGTGCTCGGGGGAATAGACCGGACGACATTCTGGAATTCGAATGGAAGCCAGTGGACCGGGCGAGCATTGAGCTCGTCTGAGCCAGACATTCATGTCTTCGATTCAATCAAAAGGGAATTGCGCCAAGGTGTCTGCAAACCTCTTACTTTTCCAATCTGTTTCGTTCACCATGATTGCAGAGAGTCGTGTGCACACTTGGAGGTCTCGCTAGTTTGCAGTCAGCGGGGAACTTGACTCCTGCTGCCAGTCCAGTTGTTGCTGTGCGTCTTCCGAAGCGGATGTCATCTTAGAAGAGCGCAAGAAGAGTGCGAATGGGTGAATAAGATTCAAATACCTGCAAGCAAATTTGACTGCCATGCCCAGTCTACAGCAAACGCTCTCACATCTGGTACTGGGGCAGAAAGGTGGAGAGAACAGAATCCTGATAATAGAGTTGCTGAGGCAACGTCCGTACAACACAAATCAGTTGGCGGTATGCTTGCGACTGAATTATCGAACGGTCAAGCACCACATAGACGTCCTCCGTGAGAACGGCTTGCTGACCCCGTCGACTTCTGCGGGTTACGGCGAAGTCTATTTCTTATCACCTGAGTTGCAGCAGAATTATGATCTCTTAAGAGATATCGCCAGCAAACTCAAGAGCCAAGCGTCCCCCCGTGGATTCATTCAAGACTTCATCGAACAGACGCACGACGCAGTGATGATAATTGACGAAGAAGAACAGGTCGTGTTCTGGAATAGGAGTGCTGAGAGAATGCTTGGATACTCTGACAATGAGATCCTTGGGAAGAAAATACCGATTTTCAATGATCCTGAAACCCTCAAGCTGGCTATCAAAGATGTAGCTGAAAAGAAGGAGGCAAGGGTGCAAGAGATAATTGGAAAAGATAAGTTGGGAAATCCGATCGATCTTGAAATCAGTATCGATGGTATATCTGACGATGAGGGGAGCATACTCGCATATTCTATTCTGGCGAGAGATATTGGATCAAGGAAACGGAGCGAGGAACGGCTGAGATACTTGCATGTACTCCTTACTGCCATAAATGACGTAAATCAGTTGATAAATAGAGTGTCAGACGCTGACATCCTCATGCAGAAGGCGGCTGACCGGATCAATGATACGCAGCTGTTCACCGACGTTTCCATTGGTCTGCGACGCGATTCGGACAGCAACAGTATCGTCCTTGTCGGGCATTTCGGAGTGCATGGAACAGAATCTTGGAGAATAACACCTGAAGGGAGTGGGGAAGGACCCAATTGCGTGAAATCAGCTGCAAAATCAATGAAGACAGCCATCGTCAATGGAACCGGAGAAGAATGTGTGGGATGTAATCGCAATTGCGATCATGAAGGGTACTCGAGCGTGATAATCCCGATGGAATATCGAGGCAGCCTCATAGGAATTCTCAGCGTTTGTTTCTCTCCTGGCCATGGGATTTATAGGGAGGAAATCAGTCTGCTTGAGGAAGTTGCGAAGGATCTCACGCTAGCTAGGGTTAGGATGCTCACGGAGGATCTATTGGCTGAGAGCGAAGATCGATTTTCGTCGGCTCTTTTCGCTGCAAGGAGCGGCGCCTGGGATTGGAATATCAAAACAGGTGAGCTGGCCTGGTCTGACGGTTTGGAGCGAATCTTCGGTTTTGGCCAGGGTGAGATCAAACTCACCCACGATATACTTCTCGATCGCGTTCACATCGAAGACCGCCACAGAGTCGCCGATTCAATAGATGCATGTTTGAAGGGCATGAAGGAATTTGACATCGAATATCGCATAGCATGGCCAGATGGTTCAATTCATTGGATACGCGAAGCCGGAGACATCTTGCTGGACCAGAACAAAGAACCCGCCCGCATGCTGACGGTCGTAAGCGATGTTACAAAAAGGAAAGCGCTAGAGAGCGAACTGCGTGAAGCTCTCGACAAGGCGCAAGCGCGTCAGATAGGATCCGCAAACTGCTGACTAGATTTGTATCTAATCCTGCATTGAATTGTCAATGATGTTGAAATAGCGGCATAACGACCAGTGCATATCTCGAAGTAGGCAAAACAATCAGGAGAGTGTGAAATTGGCACTAGTCGAGGAAAACGGTATGGTCGGAAGTCGCTCGGTTGCCTATCATGGAAGGTCGGCATCCATCGTTGGATCAAGGCTTGGGAAGAGAGCAGATCGTGGTCGATATTGGTCTGTGGCCCTGATTTCAATGATGATCGCTCCGATGATTCTTGTTCTGGGCTTCAGTGCGACAGCTCCAGCAGCGGCATTTCCTAGTCCGCCGATAGTAGACCTTGGAACAGCTGAGAATTTTGTGATTCTGGCAAAAACGGCAATCTCAACCACGGGAACCACCTCGATTGTTGGAGATCTTGGGATTAGTCCAGCTGCTGCAAGTTACATGACTGGATTTGGAGAGACAATGGATGCCTCGAATCAGTTCTCGACATCAGCTCTAGTGACTGGACGTCTTTATGCATCCAACTACGATCCTCCAACTCCAACTACAATGACTACAGCTGTGAGCGACATGGAGCTCGCGTACACCGACGCAGCTGGACGGACAACGCCTGATGCCATTGATCTGGGCGCCGGAGATATTACTTCGATGACACTCGATCCTGGTCTTTACAAGTGGGGTACTAGTGTCTCAATAGCTGCTGCTGGTGTCACTATCTCGGGCAGCGCAAGCAGTGTCTGGATCTTCCAGATGACTGGAGATCTACTCGTGGCCGACGCAGCCATTGTTACTCTAAGCGGCGGCGCACTGGCTTCCAACATCTTCTGGCAGGTCGCAGGCCAAGCTACCTTGGGAACGACGTCTCAAATGAAGGGAATCATATTGAGTCAAACGGCGATTGTGATGAATAACGGTGCAACGCTGGAGGGCAGGGCGTTGGCGCAGACAGCGGTTACAATGGACGCTAACACGGTCGTTGAACCGGGATTTGTGATACCTGAGTTCTCGCAAGTTCTGATACCCCTAGTCGCAATGATGTTTGTCGTGGCGATAGTAAGCAGAGTCAGGAATCAGAGGAAGTAAGTCCTCTGATCCTCAACCTTTTCCTTTTTCGTATTTTCGTATCTTCTTCTAAGATTGCTGGATTGACTCTTTCTCTGAGTGATGGGGGCGAGTATCCCGATAAGTCTCCACCGCCAACTGCCAATTGAATTTGCATCAAATCCTGCAGCAAATTGTCAACGATGTTGAAATAACGGTATAATGCCTGCTGGCGTATCCGGAGACGAGACTATGGAAGCAAGTAAGTCGAAGCCGATAATGAAAGGAACGGTGCTGGTTGCTGTAGCTATTGTGATCGCCCTCGTAGCGGTAGGAATAGGGGGGTACATATGGTACAAATCAGACGGAATCGGAGGCGGATCAGGAGATGGGCCAGCGAAGGTAAACCTTCGATCGGCTGGCGATTTTGTGATTCTGGCAAAAACGGGAATCTCAACCACGGGAACCAGCTCGATTGTTGGGGATGTTGGGATTAGTCCAGCCGCTGCATCTTTCATAACTGGATTTGGATTGACAATGGATGCCTCGAATGAGTATTCGACATCATCTCTAGTTACTGGACGTGTGTATGCAGCCGACTACGCTCCTCCAACTCCAACTGAAATGACTACAGCTGTGAGCGACATGGAGACCGCGTACACCGACGCAGCTGGACGGACAAACCCTGATGAAACTGAACTGGGCGCCGGAGATATTACTTCGATGACACTCGCTCCTGGTCTGTACAAGTGGGGCACTGGCGTCCTGATATCTGCGGCTGGTGTCACTCTTTCGGGTGGTGCAAACGATGTGTGGATCTTCCAGATAGCGCAGGACCTGGACGTGGCCGACGGCGCCCATGTCACTTTGAGTGGCGGCGCAAAGGCTTCCAACATATTCTGGCAGGTCGCAGGCCAGGCTACCATTGGAACGACGGCTGTCATGAAGGGGATAATATTGGGCCAAACGACGATTGTGCTGAATACAGGTGCAACGCTGGACGGCAGGGCGTTGGCGCAGTCAGCGGTTACATTGGACGCTGGTACCATCAGGGAGTAGGAGTTGTGTGAAGTGCCAATAACCGTTCAATGGTCTCACATTGGGTTGGGCTCAGTAGTCGCATTCTTGGTTGGCTGGTTCATATTTGGCCTTCTTGGTGCGATAATACTAGCCATCATAGTCCTGTTGCTAATGGGAGTCATAAAGGTCAGTTAGAATCGCAGGGAAATAGGAGGTGACATGAAATGGCAAAGAAGAGCAGAGGCGGAAGAATGACAGCAGCAAAGAGTCGCGCGGCGAAATCCGCTGGTGGACGCGGCCCTGTAAAGGGACGTAAGACCGGCAAGAAGATCATGAAGACCTGAGAGGTGATGGAAACATGGACGAAACGCTTGTAGAAACCTTAATCTTCTTCCTCATCGGGCTGATCGTCTCGACCATCGTCATCTACGTGGTCACGAAGCTGTTTGGGGAGAAAGAAGGGATAGGGACGGCCGTGCTGGCCGCCCTAGTTGGGGCTGTCATCTACGCCCTGGCATACTACTTCCTGGGCAATGGGCTCTTGGCGGCATTGGTAGCCGGGTTCGTTTGGCTGCTGGCCCTCGGGAGTCTCTACAGCATGGGCTGGTGGAAGGCGCTCGGAGTAGCGATCGTCGTGTGGGTCGTCGCCTTCTTAGTGGGCTTCATACTACCTACGGTCGTGGGTCCTCTGTGAGGTAAGATGGTATTGAACTCCGACGAAAACCTTTTCTTCCTCTTTCCTTCTACATGGGTTCTTGGGAGCGAGTGTGGACCGGGCGAGAGCTGAACTCGGCCGAGCCAGACCTTCAAGTGTTCGGTTCAATCAGATTGAAATTGCACCAGACGTCCACAAACTCCTTTTTTTCATTTCGCACTGCAATTCGCCAGGATCGAAGGGAGCCGTGTGTGAACCGAGAAGTCTGACTGTTTGTCAATTAGAGGATTGTTGCACCGAGCTAGACTCATTCTTTGCCTCCAATGGACGAAGCCTTGGTCAGACTCGCGACGGGCAGCAGGGAAGTGAGTTCGCAAGGGAAGCCTTATTACCTCGTTCTAGTCATGAGGACAGCGGGTGGTAAAATGTCGAACCCTAAGAACAGTGGCAGCAATCTCCCGGCCACGCGCGCGTGGCTGGCCTTTAGCGTAGTGGTGAGCCTTGTGCTTGGTGTCGTCCTGGGCTATCTTCTCAGCCCCGAGGATGACACCTCCGAAATCGAACAGCGTGTTGGCGACCTTGAGCAGGAACTCGCGAGCATGCAAAACAAGACCGATCTGATAGAAAGCTCGATCACCGGTGGGGAGCCGCTCGAGCAGCTGGCGTGCGGTATGTATCTCCTGCTCCCCGACATTCCTGGTGGTTCCGAGGAAGTAGATCACAAGGACTGGATCTTGATCATGTCGTACTCCTACGAGGGTGCCAAGGAATCGGACGTTGCCGCGCCTGAGTATGGTGCCTTCTCAATAACGAAGTACGTGGACAAATCGTCCCCGAAGCTGGCAGAGGCGATGAACACTGGGGAGCTATTCCGTGAGGTGAGACTCGAGATAGTCTCCAGCAACGGGACCAACATGACCTATCTGTTGGGTGATGCCAAGATTACGGGCGTGCATGTGCACTCGGCAATGGACGGAGTGAGCATGACCCATATGGAGGACGTGAGTTTCACCTACCAGAAGATCGGGTGGGAATACACTTCCCCCGCCACAAGTGACACCGCGTCTGAGAGCGTCTCGAGCGGCTGGGATATCGTCGAGAGCAGGCCAGTCTGACGAGTCGGATCATCTGCCATGGACGTGAAGGTTCTGGACTTGCCCTGCCTCGTATCCTTTGTGGGAGCCGTGTGCATACTCGGAGGTCTAATCGTTCTTCGAACAGTGTGCTATTGCACCGAGCTAGACTAATCCTACATGTCCCGAGTCAATATATCGAGGAACGAGGACCTGTCCAGAATTGAACTCGCATTGTTCATAATCACTATTTGTGGCAATCAATACGAGTCGAAAAACAAAGTCAGTGGACCGGGCGAGATTTGAACTCGCGACCTCCCGCATGCCAAGCGGGCGATCTGCCGCTGATCTACCGGCCCATGGAGGCTGCGTTGTATAGGGTAGGCATAGTTAAACATTGCTTATGATGCCGATTGATTTCACGTGAACCAGTCGAGCTTCTTCTGGTACCTGACCTTCTCGCCTGGCACTTGCACTGGATACTCCTCTGTGAGGCACCCGAGGCACAGGTCCCCCGCGGGCAGGCCGATGGACTCGACGAGTCCTTCCACGGAGATGTATCCGAGACTGTCTGCAGTCAGCATCTTGCCGATCTCTTCGATCGTCCGCCCCGTTGCAGCGAACTGGTCCCTCGTCTTCATGTCAATGCCAAAATAGCAGGGGGCTCTGATCGGCGGGGAGCCTATTCTCACATGCACTTCCTTCGCTCCGGAGTTCCTGACCAGCTGCACAATCTGGCGCATGGTCGTGCCTCGCACGATCGAGTCATCGACCAGGACGATCCTCTTGTCCTTTATGACGCTCTTCAATGGGTTGAGCTTGAGCATGACGCTCGTGGTCCTCTCGGTCTGCTCCGGCATGATGAAAGTCCGCTCGACGTACCTGTTCTTCATCAGCCCTTCGGAGTAGGGGATGCCAGACGTCTCGGAGTAACCGATCCCGTGTGACCTCCCTGAGTCCGGAATCGGTACTATGACATCAGCGTCCACGGGCTGTTCCTTGGCAAGCCTTTGGCCAATCCTCCTGCGCGCTTCGTAAACCAGTTTTCCCTCGATGGTCGAGTCCGCGCGGGCGATGTAGACCCACTCGAACATGCAATGTGCCCTTCCCTTGGAAAGCCCCGTCCTGATGGACTTGATCTCTCCGGGCAGGAGCTCCACGATCTCTCCCGGCTCGACGTCCCTGATGAACTCCCCGCCCAGAGTGTCGAAGACGACGCTCTCGGACGCGGCTGCATAGCCGACCTTGGTCCTCCCCACGCACAGCGGTCTTATGCCGTACGGGTCCCTGATCGCAAAGACACGGTTGTCGATCATTATTGTCATGGAGTACGAGCCCTGCAACATCGTCATGAGGTTCTTCAGGGATTTGACGGGGTCTCCGGTGCCCGCAATATCATTGGCAAGGAGCCTTATCGCAATCTCGGAATCGGACGATGTGATGAACGCCCACCCCTTCTTCTTGAGATCGTCCATGATCTTGCCTGCGTTGACTATCTCTCCATTGTGCGCGAGCGCGATGTCGCCATAGTTTGTGGACACGACTATCGGCTGCGCGTTCTCGATCGAGGATGTTCCGTAAGTCGAGTACCTCACATGGCCTATCCCTTGCTCCCCCTTGAGCCCACGGACGTCCTCCGCCTTCAGCGCCTGGTGTGCCAGGCCCATGCCCTTGATGCACTTGATGCCGCTGCTGTATACCGCTATTCCAGCGGACTCCTGGCCCCTGTGCTGTATCACTCTCAGGGCGTAGAAGATGTCTACAGCCGCGCCCGTGACCGAAGCTATTGCGAAAACGCCACACTCATCTTGCGGGTGCTCAGGCTCCAGTCCTCAACCCCCTTTGGAGGAACGCATCCTTCAATGAAGTTTCGCCCAGTTGTAGTGTCTCATCTTTGCAGTGGCCCCGAAGCCACAAGACGCACAGACCTTCTTCCGGACATGGTAAGCGCGCCTTCCGCAGCGCCTGCAGACAATGTGCGTCTTCTTGCTGCTGCGCTTTCCCATTGACGGTGTGCCCTTCGTCATCGACCACTACCTCATGGTGAGATGTAGATAACATTGTCCCCGCGGACTATGGTCGTCTCGATCTTCCTCACGACCTGGTTCTCGTGCGTCTCCTCGACGTTCCGGAGGACGAGGTTCATGTGCGGGTCGTAGCCGTCGAGCGTTCCGCGATATCCTCGCTTCCCCTTCAGCTCAACAATGACCTGCTGATTGAGAGCTTTCTGGAGAACAGCTAGGGGTTTCTGCAAACTAGGTCACCATCTTCCTGATATCGGTACTCTACTTAAATCTTTGTGGCTCATCCAATAGGACAGGAAGCATCCTGGCTCAGCCTCAATCCGGCGTATCAAAGCTGGACCGTCGTGTCTTCCTTGACGCGGTCGAGGATGAGGTATGTGTTGCTCCTCTCCACCTCGTCGATCTTGATGAATGCGTCCACGATCTCCTTGAGCTCCTCTCTGGATGAGGCGCGGAGGAGCACCGCAAAGTCGATGTTCCCCAGAAGGAAGTAGACCGCCCAAATGCCGGGTATCTTCGCGATCTTCTCCCCGATCTTCTTGGAGTAGTCGGGTCCGTAGCGACCCGTGATGAGCGAAATGGCCAGGATCTCCTTCCCGACCTTGAGGGGGTCCACGTTCGCCTTGAAACTCGTGATCACCTTCTCCTCGATGAGCCGGTTGACCCTGTAGTGGACCGTCGACGACGACAATCCAGTCTTCTCCCCGATCTTCTTGAGGCTCACGTTGCAGTCCTCTTGAAGCATTTTCAGAATGATCTTGTCATTCTTGTCCAGTGCGACCTCTTGTTGCTTCTCGGTCAAGGACGTTCCCCCGAAAATATTCCAAAAAGGCTACATTCAATTCGGATAGATAACGCTTTCGTCGCTTCTACTTCGAATAGAACGGAAATCGACAGGGGGCGGTTGAAATATCCTCAGAACCCCCCCTTCGGAGGCCCAGGAGCGGCAGCGGCGCCCATTGTATTGAAGCGTTCAGTGCCCAAGCTATTTAGTGTTCTCCGATGGATGATGTTCAGGAAACCGATTGGGAGTTTGTCGATGAGAAGAGGCATGGGCTTGCTGCTTTTGCTCGCCGCCGCAATCGCCCTTCTGGTAGCGGCCTTCGCTCTTCTGGGCTTTGGTTCGGAGCTGGTTTCAGCTATCATACTGGGGGTAGTATTCGGAATAGTCCTATTTGTCGCGGCCTTGGGCATGATGGTTGCCATGTCCGCCTCGCGCGGGTACTTCTTGAAGAAGCGATAGAACCTGGGAACCCGCGCGATGGAATGCAGCAATGCCATGGCGGGTCTCACGCCGATGGAAAATACTGGAGAAAAGGGTTTGGTTCGGTCTGACAGGCTCGGACGCGCTAGTCGAGTGGCCGAACGATCATGCCGGACAACATCATCACAAACATGTCTGACATCTCGTCGTCAGGCATGTAGCTGTACGTTATCCCAGTGAGCGCCTTCAAGAACTCGACAAGCTGCTGCTGTTCCATGTCGGTCAGTTCCAGATTCGGAATGAGGTCTTCCTCGAGCTCTCCCACTACAGGTATCGGCACCTCATTGTAGTGCGCTATTACCTCATCCAGTGTCTCGAATATGCCATTGTGCATGTAGGGTGCTGTGAGCTCGATGTTCCTCAGTCCCGGCGTCTTGAACCTTCCGAGGTCGGCCGTGTCTCCGAAGACATAGTACACTCCCAAGTCGTATCCTTGGAGCTCGACGGACTCGTCAGAGTTCGGGAAGTTGACATAGTCCCTCTCCTGCGGCACACCGATGTTGCCAGGCAGGTCCTCGAAGAAGAGTGGCGCCGCATGGCATCCTCCGCAGTTTGCCTTGCCGTTGAACAGCTCCACGCCCGCGATCTGGTCGGACGTCATCGCCGTCACGTCACCTGCGATGTACCTGTCGTACGGCGAGTCCCAGGTTATGACCGTCCTCTCATAGGATGCGATCGCCATTACCGCCGTGTCCTCGGTTATCGTTCCGCCGAACGCCTGCTTGAACATCCGTCTGTAGCTGGACTCCGACTTGAGGTAATCCACGATGTTCTCCCAGGTGTTGGCCATCTCGATCGGGTTCTCCGGAGGTCCCCTCGCCTGGTCTTCAAGCGTGAGAGCCCTTCCGTCCCAGAACTGCGTCTTGCAGTAGGCCGCGTTGTACACCGTAGGCGCATTTCTGCCGCCTTTCTGCCCTCCGACTCCATCAGAAACCTCCTCACCATCTGCGAATCCGAACGATGGGTGGTGGCAGCTCGCACACGAGATCGTACCGTCTACCGACAACATCGGGTCGAAGTACAGCTTCTCGCCAAGCTTCACCTTCGCAGGTGTCTGTGGGTTATCCTCGGGAATCGGGACTGGAGGTATTCCCTTCGGCTTCGGGTTGTAGGACGGATACACGCGTTCATTGTCCCGCTCGTCATCCGCTGACACCGGCCTCACGGCAAAGGCGGCTGATGCGCACAAAAAGGCGACAACAGCGGCTGCTGCCAGAACCGAAGCATACCTGTTTCTTGGTCGCTCACTATCGCTAGACTTCATTTCGATAGTCCTCCCCCGGAGTCAGATGCGAATTCTCGCTATGAATCTATATCTCCTCGGGAGTTTACAAGCATCAAGTCAAGGCTCATCCATCATTTGATTCAGATGAAAGCTCCTATCGTGGGGAGGTCGAGGAAGTCCATGTCGAAGAAGACCACGCCTTCTTGGAGCTCGTCGTGCCCCAGCTCGCTCTTCCCCTCCAGGTGTGCGAGTAGGGACGACCGCCACCAGAGGTCCACCGCATTGTTCGCCAGCGCTCCCAAATACACCTGTGCGAAGTTGTACTGATAATCCTCCTCGTCGCACAGGTAAGCGGCGTGGCCCAGGAAGCAGTCCCTTCTGTTGACCAGGCTGACGTAGCCTTGCGTCACGGCCAACGCCTTGCTGTCCATCGGGAGCAAGTAGACATCAGATGGGTCCGTTCTCGAGAACTCGCGCACGTTCCCGTCCTCCTCAAGATCATACCCAACGATCTCCTTCCCCTCGAGCTTGAATATCTTCCATTCGAGCCGCTTGTTGACATACACAGGCAGCATGCTCATGTCGGCAATGTCGAATAGCTCGGTGCCATCTATCAGCGCCCTCTCCTCGACATTGGCCTCGGGCTCCGTCATCCGGATGCGCTTCACGATCTCCCTTGCGTCCGTGTTCTGTCTGATCGTCCCGTGCTCTGCATATGTCATGACTCTGCTGAGTCCCATGGTGCTAGTCAACTCATCCGACAGCAAGTCCCCGGCATCTCTGACGGACGTGGTTGACTGTGACACCTTGGCGCTCCTGCAGTTCTCGATGAACTGCGAGAAGACGCTTCTTGCGGAGGCAAGCTCGGCCCCGAGCTTGGCTTCCCCGTGTCTCTCCAGTATCTCCCTCCCGATGTCCTCTAGGCTCTGGCCCTGCAGTCCGATCCCCCTGCACGACAGGTTCGCATTGAGCTGGATCCTCCATCCAACGAACACGTTGACAGGGAATGCCCGGCAATAGTGCGGCCTCTTCCCGTATATCCTGCACCTGCGGTCATCCAGCAAACAGCATGACCCGTGCTCTCCCTTCAATTTGAGGGCGGCGCCGGCGACTTCCGGAGATATGTGTCGCTCGGCGACGTAGGGTGCTAGTTCGGGCGTGGATCTGAACATCGCCTCCTCATCCGGGAGCAGCTCAGGCTGACAGAGACAGCACAGCGCGCACCCGTCTATGCACCTGTAGCTCCGGCCTTTCAGCTCGGAGAAGTCCATCTCAAGGGCCTTCTTACTCAGGTTTCTGCTCTCCAAGAACGTCCCTTCCCGCCCGTTCTCCGACCATGGTGCCATCCTCCATCATGACCTCTCCCCTGAGGAAGACAACCTTCGGGAATATCGCGGGCATCCCCTCAAAGGCTGACCAGCCGCATTTGGAGTTCAGTCTGTCCGAGTCTATCACGGTCGATGAACTCATATCGACCACCATCAGATCAGCGTCATAGCCCTCTGTGATCCTACCTTTCCTGATGCCGTATATCTCCCCAGGTCTCTGGCTGATATGGCTCACAACGTCCTCGATAGAGAAGTTCTTCTCGCTGACGAGGCTGAGCATGAGGGGAACCATCGTCTCCGTTCCTGGCATTCCGCTTGGGGCATACTCGAAATCCTCCTGTTTCTCGTCTATCGTGTGTGGCGCATGGTCTGATGCGATGATGTCGAACTTGCCCGCTTTCAGGGCCATGAAAAGCGCCTGACGGTCCTCTCTCTTCCTGAGGGGAGGATTCACCTTCCCCAGTGCCCCAAGCTTCGTGTCCTTGTCGAGCAGAAGATGATGAGGAGTCACCTCCGAAGTGACCCCGCTTCTCTCATCGATTATCGGGATGGATTCACGGGCGGACACGTGACAAATGTGCAGTCTCATCTCGCCCGCGGCATCGAGAATCTTCCTGATTGCGCTTGTCTCGCAATCGTTGTTCCTGTTCCTCAGATGGTCATCCAGGGAGTCCTCCGGCTCCCTTCTCCTCAGCCTCTCATCCTCCGCGTGTACCGCGAGCACCTTCTGCGAGGCCTTTATCCCTTCGAGCTCCTGCTTCACCTGGTCCAACCCTGGCACGAGCAGATCCCCGGTCGTGCCTGCCATGTAGAGCTTGAACCCCACGGCCTCCTTCGCGAGGCCTTGGACATCGATCCCGGGCCTCACCCCGGCGAAAAGCCCGAAGTCGCACCAGCTCTTTGAAAGCGCGATGTTTCTTTTCTCCCGGAGAGATGCTGGCGTCAGAGTCGGCGGGTTCGTGTTGGGCATGTCCAGGACACACGTCACACCACCGTGGATCGCCGCCAGCGAGCCCGTGTTGAAGTCCTCTTTGTTGGTCATCCCTGGGTCTCGAAAGTGGACGTGCGCATCGATGGCTGCGGGTAGTATCACCTTGTTCTCGAACCTATAGACCTTGTCAGCGTCGAGTATCTTGGCTATTCGGACTATCCTCCCTTCCTCTATCCCGAGGCAACATCTCTCGAATCTTCCTGAGAGGTAACAGTTGCCCTCAACTACGACATCCATGATCCTCACTCAGTGACCTTCGCCTGACTTCTCCACCGGGCTTGTCCTCGGAGAAGACCTCTGCCTGGAATTTGAATATCTTGGTCCCCTGTTCGAGCCACGCATCCGGCATGAGCCCGGCCTTGATGCAGGTCTGCGACAGGAACTCCTCGGCATCCCAGTTCCATTCAACGGGGACCTGAGGCAGAAGCAGCCCTCTGGCCCAGCCTTTCTGCAGTATGAGGCCATCCTCACCGACCTTGACCTGGCTCGCGTACTCTCGCGGCGATTTCACAGTGATCTCCTGAGGGGGAGTGAGCAGGCTCACCTCCACTTTGATGCCCTTCAGCTCCTCCGGCCTCACGGGCGGGAACCTGGGGTCGCGGGAACACGCACTGACCGCAGAGTCCCTCAGGGCGTCAATCAGAGGCATCGTTGGCTCAGGATATCCTATGCAGCCCCTGAGGTCGTCCTCGGGATAGGTCGTGAGCGTGACGAACACCCCGGACCTCTCCTTGAAGATCTTTGGCAGTTGGAGATCCTGAATCTTCACACGCTTCACATGGTTCTCAACCACTGTCCGAGCAATCCTCACGGCCAACTTGCCGTCCTCGTCCGTGAACATTCTATCCGCTCCGCTGGGATTGTGTCGCTGCCATAAAAGTCTTTCAACAGTCTTTTGTGCCATAGTCGGCATTTTCATATGAAAGCCACGGGCCGCTGGACTGGTTATCTGAGCCGCTACCCGCGAACCAAACCTTAAATATGAATCATATGAATCATCGCATCGAGAGCCATGAAGTTCGTCAAGCTATCCCAATCTGAATATGAGGAGATTAGGAAGCTCTACGAAGGCGTCATGTCCCAGGCGTGCTACGGCTTGTTCTTCAGAGAAGGAATGATCCTCGGAGAGGACATAGCCAAGATAGCGATGCAGGAGCCAGAGAAATACTTCGAGGTCTGTGCAAACCTCCTTCGCGCGCGCGGGTGGGTGGACAACATTGTCTTCCAGGAATCAACCGCCGTCGCCGAAGGCGCTATAGAGGCTTCTCGGTCAGAGAGTCCCACATGCCACCGGCTCCGCGGTATCGTGAGAAGGATTTACGAGACCAAGGGACACCGGAAGTACCACTGCGAGGAGATCGAATGCGCGGGCAAAGGCGACAAGCACTGCGTTTTCAAGGTAGAAGCCCTCGGGGGCGAGTAGAATGGAGCTGAAACCCACCCTCAGGGCCTTGCGGCAGAGCTGCGGGGCAATCGCCTCAGCCGTCCTCAGCAGGGATGGATTGGTGATTGCTGCGGACCTCCCGGAAGGAGTCTCAATGGAGACCTTCGCCATCATGTGCGCGACCCTGCTCGGTGCGGCGTCGACCGCGAATTCGGAACTGCGCGTCGGCACCCCCATTCACGTCATCGTCGAGAGCGAAGACGCCAAGACCGTTGTTGTTGGAGCTGGCAGGAAGGCCCTCATTGTGGCTGTCATTGGCCGAAAAGGGGATGTGGGCTTGGCCATGAAGAAGCTCGATGAGTTGGCTGAGACTATCAAGCTGATCTGAACGACAAGGGAATTGGTGCGCTCCGAAGAGGCGCTCTATTTCTGCGAAGCACCCTCTTCCTTCCATCTTCGCGAGATTATCGAGCCGAGGATGCTTGCTATGAACTCGATCCATCTCAGGGTCATCCTGGGAGGGAGCTTCTTGGTAACAGGACTGGACATCTCTATCCACCCTATGAGATCCTTCCCTGGTCCGTTGATCCAGGTGTCGATGTAGTCTCCCTCGTGAAAGGCGTCGAGGGAGCCACGCTTTGCTTCCAGTTGGTATGGGAGAGCGTAGAGATGTCTCTCCTGGTCCGGCAGCCCCTCTGCGAAATTGAATGATGACAGCCTGCCTATCTGGAAATGTGGGAACCGGTCGAAGCTGGTCATGTCCTCATACGTGTACGCCAGTCTCATGAACTCCTCTTGGATCTCTCTCCTGTAGCCGAATAGGATTTCGTATCGGTATAGCCCATCCTTCCTGCTCTTCAGGCCGATTGCGATTTCGCGGAAATCGAAGAACTTGAAGATGATCTTTGACGCGTGATCGAGTAGGGAATTGACTGTCTGCTTCTTGTCATAGCCCTGTTCGATCAGGTTGGCGACGCTGTCGATAAGCCTCTCCTGCTCGTCTTTGGGGATCGGCGAGTAGGTGGTCTCGATGAATGTCCTGAGGCGATAGACATCGGGGTCGTCGCTCTTGAGAGTCATGAAGGTTCACGATTCGGGTTGCCATTAATCGCTCGAAGTATTGGCTTTGCTTCTATTTCGACCTTCGCGCATCATTCCCGAATCTGATAACTAGTCGAAGCGCAGCGTCTCGACATGTGTTCGATTTCGGCGTCGACTCCAGGGCCCTCCACAAGCCCCGCATGTTTCCTGCGGCTACGGGCCCTCTTCGTCCGAGGGAAAGACCTGGTAGGCCTATTCGATGTCCAGTTCATTGAGCTTCTCTGGCGAGGGCACGCCCTCCATGGACCAGCCACGGGCTTTCATGTAGTCGTCGAGCATCATGTTCATCTCCTCGACGGTTATCCGGCTGCCCTTGGAGACCCCCTCGGGTATCGGGTCCTCGGTTATCCTCGGCGGGAGCAGCCAATCCTTTCTTGTGACGCCTTCCCTGGCGTTGAAGTTGGCCTTCATGTTGTGGATCCTCTCGCCGATTCTCAGAAGCTCCTCCTCCGTGAACTTCAGTCCCGTGATGGCCTCGATGACCTCCGGGAGCTTCTCGATAAGGTAGAACCCTCTCGAGAACTTGCACAGGCCCACCGAGTCGTACACGCACATGAAGTTCTCCATCGTCGCAACCATCGGGCCCTTGCCAACAGGTGAAAACCTGTCTATGCCTTCCCACTTCCAGAACTTGCCCACGAGCTCGGGAGCGTAGAAGCCGGCCCTGAGATGACACGCGCCTCTCGTTGAGGTCATGTACGCGAGCCCATGGCCCTTCATGCCTCTCACGTCATATGCGGGAGGCTCCATTCCCTTGACATGCACGGCGTACCTCTCCGACCCTTTCCCGATGCGCTTCGCCGCCGTTCTCACGCCATCTGCAAGGACATTGCCGAAGCCTTTCCTGTTCCCTATCATCTCGACCATCTTGGGCACCGCGTCGGGAGCGTTCTCGAACGTGCACTTGAGCCCTACCTCCTGCTCCGTCACGATGCCCCTTTTGACAAGCTCCATCACGAATCCTATCGTCACTCCGGTCGAAATCGTGTCGAGGCCCAGCAGGTCGCAGAGCTCGTTGGCCTTTGCGACGGACTCCACATCCGGGTTGCCGCAGGCGCCGCCGAGCGCGTAGAGGGTCTCGTACTCGATGCCGTCGATTGCCAGGCCCTTGTACTTGCCCTCCTTGATCTCGAAGAGCTTCCCGCATGGCTTGGTGCAGGCGAAGCAGGCCTTGTTCTTCGTTACGTACTTGGGCGCCCAGTAGTAGGGGTCTATGTGCTCCCTCTCGTTGAACACGCCCTCCTGCCAGTTCCTTGTGGGAAAGACTCCTCTGTCCTTGTTCACCCAGCCGAGGAACTCCCCAGTTCCGTATTTCGTGTCCTCCACGAATGATGCGGCCCCCTCGTAGATCTTCTGGTACTTGTACGCGAGGTACATGACCTTCTTCGGGTCCGCTGGTACTAGGTCGTTCGTCCCGCGAATCACGATCGCCTTGAGGTTCTTCGAGCCCATGACTGCGCCCAAGCCGCCCCTTCCGGACTGCCGGTCGTCGCAGTCTATGCAGGCCATGTGCGAGAGTTTCTCGCCTGCAACTCCGATACAGGCAACCTTCACATCCCAGCCGTGACGCTTCTTGAGGGTCTCGGACGTCCCTCTCGTGTCCTTGCCCCAAAGGTCGCTCGCGTCATTCACCTCAACTCTCTCATCCTCAATGAAGATGTACGATGGCCCGTCCGCCTTCCCATGTATCTCGATGGCGTCATATCCCGCGTGCTTGAGCTCAGGACCTATCGAGCCCCCCATGACGCTCTCGACGAGTGTGCCCGTTGCGGGCGATTTCGAGGCGAACGAGACCTTCCCGCCGGTTCCGACGGGGAATCCGTCGAAGACTCCGCCCGCCATCGCGAGGACATTGTTCGGGTCCAATGCCGGAGTCCCTTTCGGGACTCCGTGGTACACGAGCTCGACGGCGAACCCTTGGCCGCCAAGGTACTTGCGGACGTATCCCTCGTCGATGTGCTTGATGCTGTGCTTTTCCTCGTTGAGGTACACCTTGAGTATCTGTCCAACGTAGCCCTTCATGGTCATTCCTCCTCCGCGAGGAGCCTCTTCACCTGTTCGTACTTCTCAGGCTTGGCCTCCTCGTATACGATCGCCTTCATCGGACAGAACTTCACGCAGGTCGGATTCCCGTTGCACAGGTCGCAGTTGAATGCCTTCTCCTCCATCCTCATGACGCCGAAAGGGCAGACCTCGACACAGGCGCCGCAGGCGGTGCATTCCTCCTGGTCCACGTACACGACCCCGTCCTTCTTCTTGATTGCCTCGACGGGGCAGTGGAGCATGCAGCAGTCCTCCCCGCACGACACGCAGTGAGTGCATACCGACGGGAAGTCGAGCCTGACCCCGCGTCTGTGGATCTGCAGGCGAGCGTCCGAGTGATTCACCACATTCTCGTGTACGAGGCTGCAGACCATCTCGCAGAACCTGCAGCCAGTGCAGTTCTCGGGATAAGGTACTAGCATCTTGACCATATCGTCTGATCCCCCTGGTTGACTGAGCCAACTTCCAGTAAGGTTCTACGTGTAAAAAAGATGTGCTATGTTGGCGGGGCCGCCCTCCCCCGCCTTACTTCGTCTTCCGCTTGACGTTGATCTTCTTCAGCTCGCCCTTCTTGGAGGGTGCCGCGCCCATTTCCTTGTCGATCTCTGTCAGAACCGCATCTATGAAGCTCTTCCACGCGAGCAGGACCTCGCGCTCCGCCGAGTGTATCCTGTCCTTTGTCTCCTTGGGTATCTCCATCGTCTTGACAGCAACGTTCAGGCCCTGCGCGAACTCCTCACCCGCCTTCATGAAGTGGTTCATCGTGTCCTTCGTCAGGACGTTCTCCGCGATCGACTCAAGATGCCTTTCTACTCTCCTTACGGCTTCGAGACTTTCTTCTAGCTTTTTTTCCTTCATTGGGCTCACCCTCGAATCTGATTTTGAGCCACCCGTTGTCTAGGTCGGCTCCCAGGATCTTCTTCCTCGACATCGTGAACGGTAGGCTTATAGATTTCTTGTAGGCGCCTAGCTGCACTATTAGCTCATCGCCGCGCGTGAAGAGCTCGACCTTCTTATCCATTGGGAATGGCATCTTCACGGCGAGCACGGTCTCATCGTTCGCCTCATATATCTTCATCGGGGACTCCTTGGCATACAGCAGAGTGGGGTCGCTCTTGCCGAAGAGCTGGTCTGCGAGGAGATCGAGCATCTTCCTTCCGACGACCTCTTTCGGCATAAGCTCCGCCCTCAGGGTCTTTATCGGAGAAAAGATCTCGTCTATGAGCTGCATGTACTTCCTCTGCTCAACCAGCTTCTCCTTGAAGAACGGGTCTTTGATCTCAGGCGGTATCACCCGGTTCACGACCAGGCATTCCACATTGTATCCGTAGAGGCAAAGGTACGTGTACGCCCGTTGCGTCTCAGTTATGACCATCTTCTCGGGGTTCACGACCAACCTGATGGTCGTGATCTCCGGGTCAAGCAGTATCTTACTGACGTACTCGAACCGGTTCTTCAGGTTCTCGACGTCCTTCAGGAACTTGTCCGAAGGAAGCGGCGTGGACATGAACCGGCCGACAGTCGCCCGAGCGACCCTCAGCAGGTTCTTGAACAGCCCGAAGAGCCTGTCGAAATACCAGTTCGCTATGTCAGGGAACGCCAGGAGCCTCAGTGTGTCTGCGGTCGGGGCGGTGTCGATCACCACGACGTCGTATGTGTCGTCCTTGTGGAACTGCTCAATGTAGAACAACGCGGAGGCCAACTCCATGCCCGGGAAGACGGCCATCTCCTGGGCTGTGATCGGGTCCATGCCCTGTGACTCCAGCAGGTCGCTGAAATAGCCCTGGATCTCCTTCCACCGGGTCTCGAGCTCGAGCTGCACGTCTATCTCGAGCCCGTCCAGCCTCTTCGCGATCGGCGTGATCACCCCGGAGAGATGGCGCTCTAGGGAGTCGGATAGGCTGTGCGCGGCATCAGTGCTAATCGCGATTGTCCTGTGACCCATCGAGGCCGCGCGGATCGCCGTTGCGGCCGCAGCAGAGGTCTTCCCGACCCCTCCTTTCCCGGTATAGACGATTATGCGCATGCTGCTCTCCCTTACAAACCATGGAAGCCCGTCGTGGTGTCGGGGACGGGGTTCGAACCCGTGACCTCCGGATTTCCGAGGAGCATCTGGTCAAGACATCTCCCTATGAGTCCGACGCTCCACCAGGCTGAGCCACCCCGACTTTTTTAGCTCTTCCGACGTAAGCGTAGAGGACGCCTCGCTATTGCTCTTCCTTCATTTCCTCTTCGGCCGCAGGCTCGTTCTGCTCCTGAGGTGCAGCCTCCTGTGGGGCGCTTGCCTGCTCAGGTGCCGCTCCCTGCTCGGCCGTCTCAGGTTCTCCAGCCTCTTCGGTCTCCTGGGGAACGGCCGCGATGGGCGTCTCGCCTGGCTCCGGCAGTTTGCCCATGCGTATGACCTCGCTTCTGCGGATCTCTATCCTCTTGATCGGCACTATGATCTTGGATGCATCCGAGATCCTCTTCGCCAGCTCGCCCATGATGAGCATCCTCACGAACTCGCCTATCGTGACCTCGGAAGCGATCTTCTTCAACTCGTCGTTCATGATCCGTCTGATGGCGGTCTCCTGAGACGCCTGGATCCTCTGCTCGGACACGGCCATCGGCTTCACCCGGATCTCCCAGCTGTCTTTTGTGACCACATCCACCGCGGCGTCCGTCTTGGTCCTCTTCCTCCTGGTAAGCCTCCGGACATAGTCGCTGGTCAAGTCGTGGCCGAAAAACATTGTGTTCGCGTCAAAGCCGCGGATGTCATTGACCTTGAACTTGATCTTGATGTGCATCTTGGAGAAATCTCCAGTCAGGTCCTGGACCGTCGCCTCTACGATTCTGCCCGAAACCCCTTCGGGCGAGTCCGCAGGGGTCTCGCCGAGCTGCATCTTGCTGAACATCTCGGGGGCGTAGATCTTGTACCACTCCTTCGCCCTCCACTTGTCCTTGACCTTCTTTGCGGCTGCTCTGGATTTCTGGGCCATCTAATACCTCTGCTGAATGGACTAGGGAAGGCTCGATAACCTATTTCCGTATTAAAAGATTGCCGTGGACCGCGAATGCGCGGATCAGGACGGTCCTTGCGCCGTCCAGCATGTCCCGAAAGTGCTCTGGAGATGGGCGGATTTCTCCTAGCGTCTCCGCGGCATATCGGCGAATTTCCACATCACCGACATGACGCTCTTCTCGAACTCCCGCATCTTGCTCACGACTGCGAACTCGTTCGGTGCGTGGGCCTTTCCGCCGTACCCCAGCCCTGCACCACAATGTGGCATCCCGAGCACCTGGTCGAAGAGGTACATCGGTGCCGATCCGGCCATCAGGGGCCACACCTCGGGGTCCTTTCCGTGGCACTTCATCCCCTCGATACATGCCTGGACGATGTCCTCTCCCAGCCCGACCTTCGACCACGGATAGTCCACGTAGTTCCTCATCCTGATGTCGCCGAAGCCCCTTCTCCTCAGGTGGTCCATGACCTTCTTCCTGGTGCCCTCGATGGTCATGTTCGGGACTGTCCGGATGTCCATCTTCACCATGGCACGCGGCGGCAATACGGTCTTCGCCCCTTCCTCCTCGTAGCCTGCGCTGAAGCCTGCGATGTTGATGGAAGGCTCGAAAAGGTACTTCATCAGGACCTTCTTGCTGGATCCTTCCTCCTTGAACCTTTCCACCTCCCATTCCTTCTTGAGCGTCTCCACATCGACTATCTTGGTCAGCGTGTCCACAAGTCCCTTGTCCTCCACGCTTGGCTTAGCCACGTCGTCCCAGATTCCGTCGATGGCGGGTTTCTGATTCTCGCCCATAAACGATGATATCGCCTGAACCAGGCGCCAGACGGGGTTCTCTATGAGCACGGCGCCGCTGCTGTGCAGCTCCTCCATCGCGCCGCCTCGGTCCCTGCCCTCGGCTATCAGGTCGAAGTAGACGCACCCCTTGCTGCCCAGGCAGATCACAGGGACTCCCAGGCTGTTCTCGCTGTAGTCGAACCATAGACCGGCGACGGCCTTCGAGAGGGTCTTCTTGTTCTTGTGGACGAAGTTCGGGAGGCTCAGCCCTCCAAGCTCCTCCTCTCCCTCGATGAGGAATCGCACATTGAGTGGCATCTGGTTCTTGTCGAGCATCGTCTGGATTGCGAGCAGCGAGCCGATGAGAGACCCCTTGGAGTTGTACACCCCCCTGTTGACGAGTATCTCCCCGAAGGGTTTCTTCTTCACGATCGTGGCCCCGAAAGGCGGATGCTCCCACTCGTCGAGGTTGCCAGGAGGCATGACATCGTACATTCCGTAAAGCACGACGGTCTTATCCGCACCCACGTCGAGGTGTCCGTGGACGAGAGGGTGGCTCGTGCTGGTCCCCTTGAACTGCCCGGTCTTCGCCCCCAGCTTCTTCAGAAGCCCCTCGAAGACGTTGGCCGCATCCCTTATCCCCTCACCCGTCATCGAGACGCTCGGCACCCTCAGGATCTTCCTAGTCTCCGCCAGGTGCTTTGGCCATCTCCTGTCTATCTCCCCATACAACTCCGTCAAGGTCACTTCGATGCCCCCTGCATATCACGGATGCAATTCAGAATCAATTCGGTTGCACGTTCAGTTGCCGAGGAACCTGGGCTTCTTGCCCTCTTGCCTCAGGACCCGCTGGATCGGGGCGTTGTGGCACTTGTGTGCCTCCTCCTCGGTCTTGTAGTTCTTCCCGCAGACGAAGCACTTGTAGAATCTCCGTGCCATCGGAATTCGCCCCCGAGACCTCCCAGCCTCGACGCAGTCATGGGATTCACTGCGGCTATTATAATCTTGCTCACTTTCTGAGGTGCTTCGCGAGTGCGTCCCTCGTGTCGACGGGCAGCATCGCGTCCTGCTGGGCGAGTTCCTTCTCGAGCTGGCCGATCGTAGGCGGGTCCTTGAGAAAGACCGGGATGTAGCAAGTTGTCGTGTCGATGTTCAGTATTGCCACCCTGTCCTTGTCTTCCAGATGTCTGTCCTCGACGGCGGCCTTGAACTCGATAAAAGGCCTGATGTCCGGAGGCACGTTCTTGACTTCGGTTATCGCGATCAGTCTTGCCTGGTGCATCTCCGGACCTCTCCTGGGGTTTCCCTCTCCGACTAGAGCGCCACCTTCGTCTGGTGCACTTCTAGCCCGAGCTTCTCCTTGTCAAGGCCGAACGCCATCCCTAGCAGCTGGGACAGGTGAAGGACAGGTATCTTGAATTCCTTCAGCTGGACCTGCCCGGAATCGTACTGCAGGTGGCAGAACGGGCAGCAATCGACTATGACGTCGACGCCCGCGGCCGTCATGTTGGTCAGGTTCTCCTTGGTCATCTTCAGCGCAACGTCCGGAGTCCTGGCCCTCACGCCGCCCCCAGCACCGCAGCACATGCCCTTGTCCTTGTAGGCGACGCTTGTCATGCCAGCAGCCTCGACGATGTCGTCGAACACGTGTGGCCTCTCTGCGTCATCAATCTTCTTGATGTTGCTCGGCTTCAGGAAGTGGCAGCCGTAGTGGACCGCAGCCCTCAGGTTCTTGCCGCTCTTGACCCTCGCTTTTATCGCCTCGGTCCCGACATCCCGGTAGAGCAGCTCGACGAAGTGGCGAACGTTGACCGTGCCGTTGTACTCCATGCCCGCGGCGTCCCTCAGCGTCTTGTTGATCTTCTTCCTCAGCTCCGGGTCATGGTTCAGCTTATACGCGACCTCGAACAGCGTGTCGAAGCAGCCGTTGCAGATGGTCAGCACGTCTGTGCCCATCTTCTCGGCTATTGCCAGGTTTCTCGCCGCAACGGCCAGCCAGTACGTCTGGTCGAAGGACCTCATCACTCCAGGCGCGGGACAGCAGCTCGCGCCCTGCATGTCAACCAGCTCAACGCCCAGGGATTTCATGACCTCCCTGGTCGAGCTCTCGATCCCAGGGTACCTCAAGGGCATGATGCAGCCCAGAAAGAACGCGTACTTCGCCATCTCACTTGCCCCCTGAGGCGATCAGCTTGTCGAATCCGCACAGCGCTCCAATCTTCTTCACTTGCTCCAGCGCCGAACTGTCCGCGAAGACCGTTGGCGGCGTCTCCTGCAGCCCCAGCTTCTTTCTCAGCGCCTTGTCCTCGTCCCTCAAGGAAACGAGGTGGCCAGTCTTCGAGATGAGCTCAGCGACCTTCCTGTGCGGTTCGGCCATGTAGCCCTTTCTCACTGCCATGTTCCTGAGGGCCATGATGATGTCCACGATCTCCACTCCTCTGGGGCACCTCTCGTAGCATGTGTAGCAGGTCGTGCACAGCCACAGGTCCTCGGACGGGAGCACATCCTCCTCAAATCCCAACTGTGCCCTGCGAACTACCTTTCTCACCCTGAAAGCAGTCTGCCGTCCGGAAGGACAGCTGCCCGTGCAAGTGCCGCACTGGAAGCATAGGTTGACGGTCTTTCCCCCTGCCTCAACCACCTTCCTCGTGAACTCTGGATTCGGTTCCTTAGCCTCCGCCAATTGACTCACCTGATGCACTTAGCGGAGGGGCGATATATGAGGGTTTTGCTGAAAAGGGATAAGCGTTAGCCTTTTCGGTAAATCCAGCCCTCTCTGGCCTCCTCCACGAAGGCGGGCACATCGTAATGGTCGGTGCATTGCAGCGCCACGATCGAATGCACGGACCACTTGAGGTCCTTAGCCCCCTCCGCCCTGACGATGCCCGTCCTGATGAGGCTGTGGTTCACGAAGTAGCTCAAGTCCGTCCTGTCTATCATGGTAGGTTCTCGGATGGTCCTGGCAATCTCATAGGGAACGTCCCGCTCCTTGAGGAATTGGAACCCCAGGCGCTGCGCCCCGAACGTGAGCTGCGCGTATTTTCTCCCGGTCTCCCTCTGGACGAGCATGTCGGAGCCTATCTCCGCGCTCGGGACTTCGGTTGCCCTCTCCATCGCATACAGGGCATCGTCCAGGACCAGACAGTCCAGCCGCCCCTCGTCCATGGCTCTCAGGTTCGTCTCGTCGTCCGCTATCGTGACTCGGCACGGTCTTCCGTCGTTGGACAACTCCGTGGCCGCGCTGAGGACTGCCCTCTGGGAGACCAATGTCGCCGCGACCCTGAGCATCTTGTCGTCCTGGAGCCTCAGCTCGTATGCCCTGAACCTTTTGACGAGCTCGAGCCCATCGCCTGTAAGCGTGCTCCCCCTGCTGGTGCTCGATACCAATGGCGAGTCGAGCTTCTCCTCGATCTCTCGCACGTACTTGTGCAGGACCGGAGTCGACAGGCCAAGGTGCTCCGCGGCCTTCTTCATGCTGCCCTTCTCGTGGAGCGCGACCAGGGCCTCCATCTGTCGGTGAGTGACCTCGTGTCCTTCGTACACGAACACGACTCTCGCTCTGACCTCCATCATGTCGTCATCTCCTCCTCTTCAGCCCATACGTGCTGCTCGCGAGCGTCACGCACGCGAACAGCGCGAGTATTGTGATCTCCATCCAGACATCCCCGATCCCCCACCCTCGGATCATCACGGACCTGCAGCCCGCGACCGCGTAGGTCATCGGGATGAAATATGACACCGGCCTGAGGAACTCGGGGATCGCCTCTATCGGCCAGAAAACCCCCGCGAGGAGGATCGATGGGAAGAGTATGATGGGCATGAACTGGACTGCCTGGAACTCGCTTCTGGCGAATGACGAGAGAAGCATTCCGACCCCCAGCATCCCCAGCCCCAGCAGGAATATCGTGAAAAGCACCAGCAGCACGTTCCCGACTATCTGCACCTGGAACAGAAGGACCGCGGTGAGGATGATCACGATCGACTGCATGAGGGCGACCAGTCCGTACGAGATCGCATGGCCCACCACTATCTCGGACTCGGTCACAGGGGTGGTGAGCAACCTGTCCATGGTCGCCGTCCCTCGCTCTCTCACGAAGGAAACGATGGAGAGCATGAAGGTCACGAGCATCGCCGCGAGGCTCATTACCCCGGGGGCGAAGAAGTCTATGAACGAGGCTCCTTCCCCGTAAACGTAGTCCACGGATATGGTGACAACCGGCACTGCGCCCATGCCCGCAAGCACTGCGGCAATCGATTTCTGAAGGTCCACGACGATTGCCTGCACAATGTTTGGGTTCGTGCCGTCGACGATCACCTGGACGGGGACAGGCGCTCCGTAACCGGAGGACAGCCTGCTCGTCACATCTGCCGTGAAGTTGACGTCGAAGACGATCGTCGCCCAGATCTCGGCGTCTTCGACTTGACCCGTGGAGGTGGCGACGGGGTCACCGCCGTCCTGCTGCGCAGACTCGTCCAGCAAAGCCACGATCCTGAGCGTGTCACGGGATTGGATGCTCGAGATTACCCGCGCGGAGATGGACTCGTTCGAAGGGGCCGAGTCAAGATCTACGATGTGGACCTTGATGTCCTGGACCTCTCCTCCGAAGGCATAGCCGAATATCGTGATCATGAGGAGCGGCATGAGCACTATGAAGCCGACCGTCCTCCGGTCGTGTTTCAGGACCCGGAGGTTCTTCCTTGCGATTGAGAGGACCCTCCCCAAGTTCATGCGTCCGACCTCCTCGCGAAACCGAGGAACGCGGACTCAAGGTCCTGGACACCCGCCATCTTCATGAGCTCCGCCGGAGGCCCCTCAGCGATCAGCTTCCCGGCCCTCATCATGCCGACGATGTCGCACCTGACCGCCTCGTCCATGTAGTGGGTGGTCATGACAATCGTCTTGCCCCTGCCCTTCAGGTCCGAGAAGTATTTCCAGAACCCAGACCTGAGCTCTGGATCCACCCCTACGGTGGGCTCGTCGAGGAACACCAGCTCGGGGTCGTGTATGAGCGCGCAGGCCAACGAGACCCTGTGTCGCATGCCTCCGCTGAGCTGGGATACCAGGCTGTCTCTTCGCTCATCCATGTCGATCATCTTCAGGAGTTCCAGCTCGCGCTTTCCGGCTCCCTTCCGATCCATGGAGTACAGCCCCGCGAACAGCTCCAGATTCTCATGCACCGTCAGCTCCGTGTATATGGCCATATCCTGGGGCATGTATCCCACGCGGGACGTGGCCTTTCGTACAGGCACTCTCTCGCCTAGGAGATGTGCCTCCCCCGCGCTTGGCCTCAGCAGTCCCACTAGCATCTTGATCGCGGTCGTCTTTCCCGAGCCGTTCGGGCCGATCATGCCATAGAGGACCCCGCGGCCTATCCTGAGGTTGAGATTGTCGACGGCCACGAGTCCCTCGAAGTCTTTGCTCAATCCGTTGACAACTATCGCTGAACTGGTTCCGGCTGTGTCGCGCCCTCCATTCCTCGTCTTCACCATGGTCATCTGGTTCTGCCTCCTGCATCTGCCCTCGCTCCGTCTAGGAATATGTTGACGAATCCCCGGACGAACCTGTCCTCCTCGATTTGCTCAGGCGTTCGTCCCTCCAATATGTATGTCGTTATGAAGTAGGACTGGACCATCCCCATCAGTGCCCTGGCAGACACCTCCGGATCCATCCTTCTGATCCTGCCCTTGTCCATTTGGGTCCTCAAGAAACTCGCGATGAACTCAACGCCCTTCCTTACGAGCAGGGCGCCGATCATCGTCCTCAATCTCGGATGTCTCCAGGCGTCCCCGAAGACCACCATGTAGGTCTGTTTGTTGGATCTGAGCACTCCAAGAACAGCCTTGACATTCCTGAAGAGAAGGTCGTCTATCCTGCCTTCGGTGTCCAGTTGCACCGACCTGCCAATGTCCGGGAATGGGGACCGCTCGGAAAGGGTCGACGCGAAAAGCGCGTACTTCGACTTGAAATGCCTGAACAGTGTGACCTCGTTGACCTTCGCGGCACCGGCGATTCCCTTGGTCGTTGCACCACGGAACCCCTTCTCGGCGAAGGCCTCGAGCGCTGCGTCCAGTATCCTGTCCCTTGTGGTCGGATCTTGCTGAGCTTTCTTCTGGGCGCTCATCCATGCAAGTAAGCACTTGCATGCATTTAGAGATTTCCAGCCCGGCCACTGATTGTGGCACGCCAACCAGGGAACGACTGGCCTCTCCGATTCTCAAGTCCAGAGCTTGAGGTCTGAATGGTTATATAGGATTCCGGGCATTCGCTTGACGTTTTGGATGTCGGCTTCAAAATACATCATCAAGATATGCCTCCTGGGGGATGGGGCGGTCGGCAAGACGAGTTTGGTGAGGAGATACGTGTTCGATGTCTTCGACGACAAGTACCTCATGTCCTTCGGGACCAAGGTATCTAAGAAGTCTATCAAGATCGGCGAATCCTCGGTTGACCTGATGATATGGGACATCCTTGGACAGAAGACTTATGAGGCGCTCCACGCGGCCTACTACAGAGGTGCAGTGGGGGCTCTGGCGGTGTGCGACTTCACTCGCCCGGAGACCATGAAATCCCTCAAGTCCTGGCTCGGAGAATTCCGTTCTGTCGTCGGCAACATGCCTGTCCTGATATTGGGCAACAAGTCGGACTTGGACAGACTTTACACTCCACAGGAGCTCTTTGAGTTCGGCGCTTCTATCGGCTGCGAGGTGATGGAGACGAGCGCAAAGACGGGCCTCAATGTCGAACTCGCGTTCCACGGGATCGGAAGGAAAGCGATGGAGGCTGCGAAGTGAAGACGCTGCCGTTCTTCGCGATGCCGGGGATTGCCCTTGCTCACCTGCGCGAGGAGCTGGAGATAGTCGAGGGGGACCAGCGTGCCAGACTCATGCTCTACAGGTACGGCCAGCGGTGCGGCAAAGCTCTCGTGGAGAGCTTTGGCCTCACATGCGAGGACCTCTCCGAGGTAAGGTCCATCATAGAGCCGATCTGGATGGAGGCCGGGCTCAGCCGCATCAGGATAGAATCGATGGAAGAGGGGGAGATGATTGTCAACCTGGAGGAGTCCGTGGAGGCCAGGGAGAACCGCACCTGCGATTTCGCCCGCGGATATCTGTCCGGGATAGTCTCTCAACTATTGGACAAGAGGTACGAGGTTGATGAGGTCGAGTGCTCGAGCCAAGGTTACCTCTCATGCGTCATGCAGGTCTACGAGGTGGTCGATGTCCTGAGACACCATCCTGTCATGGAGACCGAGGATGTCAGGAAGTACAACCTGGAGCTCGGATGCTCCTATCTGATAAAGGAGGAGATCCCGGACCAGGCATTCGACATCTTCGTGGACGCCGCCAGACACGCTGTGCCTTGCATTTGCGTCACTAGGGAGTATCCAGAGAGGCTCAAGGACAGGTACTCGCTGAAGGCGGTGCCTTTCCTTTGGCTCTCGATGGACCAGGAGAAGAGCTATGCTCGTGACCCCACGAACCTCGCGCTGATATACTCCGACATCAAGACCTTCGTGTCAGAGCACCGGAACTGCGTGGTCCTGATCTCCGGCCTTGAGTACATGATATCACAGAATGGCTTCCAGAAGGTGCTGAAGCTGCTCCAGCACGTCAACGACAAGATAGCCGTCTCAGATTCCGTCCTCCTGGCCACGATCAGTCCCATGACGATCGCCGAGCCTGACCTGAAGATGCTCGAGAAGGAACTGAGGTCGTTCTGAAGCCTCCCTGGAGGGGATTCTGCGAAGTACGGCGTGGTTGTCTGTCCCAAGTGCGGAAAGGCGAAAGGGGTCGAGTCGAGAAAGAAGACCACAACATGCCAGTGCGGGCGCGAGATACAACTGAAGCGTCTCAAGCTGCAGTTCTTGACGGACTCGCCCTTGGTCCTCGCAGATACTGTGGCCAAGGTCAATGCGGCTCTGAAGGGCGGCGAGAAGATGCCGTCGGAGAGGCGGCCCAGGAAGAAATCAACATCCGCAGGTATCTCTGAACAAGCAAGAGCAGTCAGGGACCCGCTCGAGAGGATCAGGCTCGTCGCCTCCGAGCTGACCGCCCTCAAAGGGGAGTTCACGATTGCGGACCTCCAGAAAGTGTCCTCGACGCTCGGAAAAGACTCCCCAGAGAAGATAATCGCCAGGCTCCAGGAGCATAACCTGATTTACGAGGTCGAGGAAGGCCGGTACCGCTCCGTGTAGGTTCCTACGAAGCGGCAGGCTTCACGAGTTTCTTGGCGTCCTTGATAAGCACGGGCAGAGAGAGCGTCACCAGCTTGTAGTAGGAGTACACCACGACCGCGGACGCCGCAGCTATCCCGAGGTAGTTCCACGGTTCTGCCTCGGTGAAAAACGGTATCATGAGAAGGTTGTACCCGAGTTGTGTGAGGAGCGCCTCCGAGAAGTACGGTATTATCTTCCCCCTGACCACCCCTATCGCTATGTAAGCTGTCGTGGCTCCCTGGAGCAGGACGAGCTGTAGGCCGATCAATGAAAACGCGATGTATTCGAAAGCACCTGGCTCCTCCACCGCCAGCAGGCTCGTGTAGACAGTTGCGAAGGTGTAGGTGGCTGCGATGCCCAGTCCGAGCGCGATCCCCAGGAACGCGGTATCCACCTTCCTCTGGAACCTCGGCAGGTTCAGGATGACGAGCTTCATCGAGCTCTCCATGACCGCGAAGAGCAAGACCAGGATGACGATGGTCTCCTCCCCAGAGACCTGCCTGCCCCAGGACTCGAAGGCGAAGATGACCATGCCAATGATTATCCCGAATGCGAAGAACATGAAGACCCTGCGGTCATCGAAGAACGGCTTCTCGACCTCCGGATACGTGTAGTCCTTGAGGGTGAAGTACAGGAGAATGAAAGCAGGCGCGAACCCAGCTACGCTGCTGACTATGCTCGATGCGTCGACCATGCTCGTCCGCCCTCTAAGAGCCTACCCCTATAATCCATCTTCTGCCGCATACCTCTCCGTGTTTATATCGCACACCTCCGCCCGTCCAATACTTTTTCTCTTTCTCAATACGCCGGTGTTTATCGACTATCCGAAATCGAATGTATTCGCGTGCAGATTACGATCCGGTGATGATTTGAAGAAGAACCAGGACGAAAGGGAGAAGCTGCCAGAGTGGTTCGACAATGATAGACTAGACACGCTAGCTGCCTTCCGCAGCTATCTCAGGAAGAGAAGCTCAGAGCTTACGGAGGCGCTCACCGCCGGAGTGGGGCTAGATACTTGGGATCCGTATCTCAACGGGTTCGCCTTGGGAATGAAATCCGGTCTGCAGGTCGCGGAGGATCTTGTCTACTCCTATGCGGAGTGGGTTACTCGAGAGGTCTACTATCCCGATGAAAGGTCCGCGCAGTTCATGTACCAGACCTCTAAATCGAAATATCTCGCGTCCTTCGACAAGTAGAGGACAGGGTGCTGACCATGCGGAAGTATCTCAAAAAGGAGGAGCTTGTGGCCTTAGTATCGGAACCCAAGAAGCCACGCGATCGCCTTATCCTCATGCTGCTGTATGAGACAGGGATGCGCGTTGGCGAGCTCTGTGATCTGAGAATAGGTGATATTGACTTCGACCTCGGCGAGGTCTCCATTCAGGAGGCGAAATGGCACAAGGAGGGACGAAAAGTCCCGTTGGTGAACCAGACTACTAAGTGGATGTTGAGGACCTACATTGGAGACAGGATAGGCCGAAGAGATGAGAAAGTCTTCATTTCGAACATGAAGGTACCCTTTACCAAGCGCGGAATCGAACACCTCTTTAAGAGATGCGGATTGGCGGTCGGTCTCGAGAGGGAGAAATGTCACCCTCATGTTCTGAGGCATACTCACGCCGTGCATGCGCTCAAGGTCGGCATTGACCTGAGAACCCTGCAGCAGAATCTCGGGCACTCGAGTATTGTAACTACCGCAATCTACCTCGACATGAACATCGAAGATCGGAAGGAGATATACGCCGCGCACCCGCTGCCACTGATGGAGGGATACCATGCTAGAGAAGAGGACCTCGAATCCCTTCCCTCGAGTCTAGAAGAGAATGAGTCGGTGGCACGAATTTCGTACACTCTGGACTATGCAAGCAATGAGAATCGAGCTCGAGGATGAACAATGCCGTCAATCAGGGACCGACTAGCATTCGCATACAGCAATCGAGATAGGATCATGTTGTGGATTTTGGGCGTGATCATCACAGGAGCCGTGATCATCGGCATAGTCCGCTCGATTCTCGAAAACTAACTGTCTGAGCGCTCGCACACCGCACAGATATTGAGGACCAGGGGTTTGTTTGTTGCAGATTGCGCGTTGCGCACACCCATATTATGATAGTACTAGGTTCCACTCCGATCCGCCTTGCAAGGCAAAACAAGGCCCGATGCACTGGCTAGAACCTCGATTGGGATATTGATTGCTCGTCGAAAACGACTCGTTGTCGCGATTCGCATGTCGCACGGCTAGGCTATATACTAATTATCTAGGGTTCGGGCTGAATATTGTTGAAACTCCTGGTCCGAACCCTAGGGGATAGTCTCCTATGACACAGACACGCGACGGCCTCACTTTCATTATGATAAGAATAGGCGTCGGGGATAGTTTCCTTTGTCTTCGCGGCGAGAATCTAGATCGCCTTGAAATACTGCAAGACCTCGAGCACAAACTGATGCATTTCAACTATCGCATGACTGGGAGACTTGGCATTCAACCGTCCCTTGAAATCAGGTATATTGGGCTGAGTCTTCCTTAACATGTCAAGGTACTGTCCTAGCATGATGAACTTGAAGTAGAGGCTTGTGTCCAATTCGGGATTCCTGGAATCATAGCGAGCCTCCGTCATCATGTAATCAGCAAGATAACGCGCGCTCTTCACGACACGCTGTTCGATATCGGTCTGCCGCCCCGCGTACTGGGCTAATCTGTCTTCATCTTGGGGGAGCGCATAGTACTTCCTTCTCCCTTTTGGTCTGAACACGACCCCTCTGAGGTCATCCCGCAATATGCTGAGCCTCTTGTAGTATATGGCAGGAGAACACCTAGTAGAGGAGATCACCTCTGCCTTCAACGAATCTGCAGATTTGACCCCGCTGGATAATGTCCTCAGAATCGCCGCATCTACCGGGTGTTTGGAGCTATCTGTAGACCGATTTGGAGATTCCCTCTCCTTGTCTTTCCTCATACTGGTTGCCTTCTTTCGTAGAGTAATGCGTGTTACATTTAATATATATTGTGTCCGCGACTTGCACCATACGAGAACATGAAGGTAATACACCTGAGAGCGCCAGACGACTTGGTGTCTACGCTGACGACTGAGGCAGCAAAGAAAGGAAACAGTCTGAGCGCTGAGATCAGGCAACGCCTGCATGCTTCTCTCGGTGAAAGGGAATCATGATCTGCAAGTGCGATTGGTGCGGGAGACCCAAGACCTTGACGAGACTTCATTTTAGGATATGCGAAGATTGCTGGCGCGCATACCAGGAGAAGAAGAGAGCAAAGTAGATTCAACCCTGAGAAGAAGGGGAATGGGATGCAAGAAGAAAGCAAGTATGGGGAAATCAGCCATGTCCGATACACCAAGCGCGTCTTCGGCGTGGTGCTCAAAGGAGAGCCCGAGGATTTCCAGAGGTGGCTGGACAGCGCGAAGAACTACGATCTCTATGTTGTCTTCAGCAAGTCGAGTAGGACTGGCAAACTCATTCTCAAGGAGGAGTGCTGGTGAGCCTTCCTTGCATGCATTACACTCATTACACTCCGAAAAGGGGGTTTTGTAATGGATTTTGTAATGGTATCTGGCATGATGCTCATTACACTCTTACATCGGATTTCTATCTCTCTATCCAAAAGAAGAGATCGATGATGTTCGGTTTTTCAGAAGAAGAAGAAGAAGAAGAAGAAGAGTTAGTACTAGGCACCCTTTCTGAGAACAAGAATACAGAGAGAAAAAGTGCATGTAATGGTGTAAGAATTGCTGCACCAGCTACCCTTACAAAACGCCTTACATTTCGACGGGTGCGATTGTAATGAATGTAAGGACCGAGGGGCAGCTCCATCGGATTGCGAAGCAGTTGGAGCTCGAGGGCGCCCGTTTTCCTTACGGGACCTTCGCAAGATCGTGCGTACGAGCAGGGGAAGGTGGAAACAAGAGCACGATTCAGAACCTAGTCTTCAAGGCGATTACTCTTGAGATGATTGTCGAGAGTATTCCTATCGAAAGGATGCCGGGCGAGGGACACGGTAAAAGGAGACTTGTGATAAGGTTCTTTGAAAAAGGCAGGGATTTTGATGATTTCCTGTCTGGGAAGAGGCTCCTCGAAGAAGACTCCGAGAGCCCCCCGTCTGATGAACATATAGGCAAGCTCATTGAGTGGATTCGACAGAGGAAGGAGGCTCTCCCTGAAGATGAAAAGAACCCGCTAAGAAAATCGGTCATAGACAAGAGCGGGATATCGGTCCAGGGGTTCGTATTGACTCCCCGTCTGCTGGATGATTTCCGAAAGGTGAATGGCGCATGCGCCACACCAAAGAAACCGAGAATCGCTCGATATCTGGAGAAGAAATCATCAATCGGCTTTCGCCAGCTCTATTCTCGCTTCTGGATACATGATAGGACTGTCTTGGGCGTCTTCATTCCCGATGATCTCTCAGGGGGTGCATGAATGACGATCTCCGTTCGCTCAATCAAGACGCTGATGGAGAAGGCGCTTCCCGGGCGCAAGGTCTCATACAAAGCGGCCCAATTGCTGAAGCTGTACCTTGAGGGGAAGGCCGAGGAGCTTGCCGTCCATGCTTCGAGGGTACATGATCGGGAAAACGCGATGCGTACCGAGATCGGAGACCGAGAGAAGGTGTTCCTATCGAAACAGCATATGAAGATGGCCATTGACGGGAAGTTCTCCAGGATGCCGGAGGTCGGTCGCGCTGATTCGGAACCTTAATCAACCCAGATTCAATTCAATGGACGGTCAAGAAAGCAGGCAGGCCGGATGCACTCATGCTTACTCACCAGTTTGCTTTTGGGCGCCTGGCCTGCCTGCCTTGAAAACCTTTATTGCCCAAGACTGCCTTCTCTGGGACGGTGAGTAAGCGTGAAAGCGAAAGTGCAATCTGTGGGCAAGCCTACGCCCGAGCCCTGGGTCAGGGAAGAGGTGGATCGTTTCGCGGTCTACCTTCGGGCAGAGAAGAGATCGGAGAGCACCGTCCAGCAGTACGGGGACACGGTGACCGGGTTCTTGGAGTGGTTCGATAGGCCACCAAAGGAGCTATCCAAAGCGGATATGCAGAGGTGGAAGGTCCATCTGTCGGAACAGGGCTACTGCGAGAACACGATGTCCACGCGCATCTCAGCGGTGAATCAGTATGTGGAGAGGATCTTGGAGAGGTCAAAGCTGAAGATTCGACCTCCGAGGAGGGTGTTCCGAAGCAGAATCCCCCTGACGGAAGATGAAGTCTGGAGGGTTCTCGCAGAGGCCAAGCAGCCCCGCGAAGGCCGCAAGGGATTCCCGAACAACGCGGACATGAGCCTCCGGGACCACGCGGCGATATGTCTCATGTACTACGGAGGGCTGCGTACGAGCGAGGTCATCAACCTGAGATTGTCGGACCTCGATCTTGACGACAGGAAGGTCCGCGTGAATCAGGGGAAGGGAATGGACTTCTCCATAGTCAACCTGAGCAACGAGGCCGTGAGGGCTGTCCGAGAATACCTGAAGTATGGCCGCCCGGCCCCTTCAAAGCAGGAGCACGCCGATTGCGTGTTCCTGTCGATGAGGGGTAACCGTATCGAAAGAGGAGGGTTTTGGCCAATCGTGAAGAGGATCGCCTTCCGGGCCGGGATCGAGAAGAATGTGCATCCGCATATCTTCAGGCACTCGATGATAACGCACATGGCCGAGAAGGGGCTGTCTGCGCCCTTCATACAGGCTCAGTCAAGGCACAAGAGCCTCGACATGGTTGCGAGATATACCCATTTGTCGCAACAGAGCGTGCGCCTAGCCTATGACTCGGTGTTCTCCAAGAGAGAGCCCAAGAAATGCGCCCAAACGCAGGGCACGCCGTCTGAGAGCAAGGAATCGGGCAAGCTCGAGCTCTCAATCGACACGCTCAGAAACCTCTTGGCAATGTTGGACGGACGAAGGTCAGAAGAACCGACCAGAATCGAAGGATATGCGTAAGATGCACGCGAAGGTAGCGGTTTCTCAACAGAAGTATTCGGATTCGGGCTGGATGACGGGCTAGAATCCATCTTCTGATAGTGACTTCGATGATATCTTTATAGGGGGCCTGATGTGTAGCTTTCCCGAGGAATGTCCATGGCGAACTGTTCCAGATGTGGAAAGCCGATGGGTGACGCCTCTGTGTGCCCGAGCTGCGGGGGCGGCCCGAGCAAGAGCATGTTTGGGAAAGGCGTCTCGAAGGTGTCGAACCTGACGGGCAGGGCATTGGAGAAGACCGTTCAGGTGTCGGAGACCGTGTACAAGGAAGTAACCCCGGCTGCGGGGACTGCAGTGAAGAAGGCTGCGGACCTGACGAAGAGGGGGCTCTCAAAGGCGAAGCAAGAGACCCTGAAGACGGCCAAGAGCCTGAAGGATGAGGGCAAGTAGTCATCTCGCGACTTTTCGGGGACGGGTGCTGCTGGGCGCACGTATTTCTCCAGCCAGCTTGTCGAAGTAGTGGGCCACCACGCAGCTCTCTGCGCACTTGCCGCATCGGTCGCACCGGTCTTGATCCACATATATGGCATCCTTGAGGGTGATCGCCTTTGACGGGCACGCCCTGACGCATATGCCGCACTTAGTGCACATGTTAGCGCGGAGGACGGCCCTGGCGACCTTGCCGAAAAGCATCTCGGCATCCTTCGGTGTCTTGCCGACGGCCGAGATCTGGTTCCCTGCGAACACCTTGGCATTCCCATCGGCCAAAGCCACGAGCGCAACGCCCAAGTCCTCCGCCGGCCTGACATCCCCAACGGTCTTCAGAAGCTCGGATGTTCTCCGGAGTCCCTTGGCCTCCGGCGTGCGAATTACAGCTTCGATGGAATATCCACCTGCAACGCATGGGCTGACTCCCTTGATCACCTTCAGCTCGAGCGTGTCCGCCCTCTTCTCCTTGACCACTAGGCCTATCTTGTCCGCAAGTGCCCTCATCTTCGGGGGCAGCTGCTTCCAGCGCCAGAAGCCGTATCGTGTGAACGCGCTCGGGAGATCGTTGTCCTTCGCCCACGCGTCGAGCTTCGCCTCCCAAGCACGGGCAAGGTCGGGGCTCAGGCGGGACACTTCGGCGCACTCGCTGGCAAGGGACGAGGGGCACATCCAACATCCCACCCTCTCAAGGTCCTCGTCATACAGCGGGTTGTACTCCAGCTTCCTCCAGATCAAATAGAGCCAGACATCAAGGGCGGTCCATTCCCTTATGAGGTTGACGATCACCTGTCCGGGCACGAAGGGATTCTCCTCCACGAGCATGGTGTGCGCTCTCGAGAAGGATTCCAGCCTCCTGTTGCCCTCGACTGTAAGGGTTCCCTTAGGAAACCTTTCCTCGATGAGCTTCGTTGCGGGGGCGAGCTTGCACACCTTGCAGCACCACCTGAAATCCTTCGCGGGCGGGCCGAAGGCGGGGAAGTTGTCCTCGAACGCATCCCCGGCCTCGGCAGTCAGCAATCTGAATCCTTTCTCCTGCGAGATCCGCCTGACATAGTCCCGTGTATGAGGATGCTCGAGTCCAGTGTCAATGAAGATCGCCGTGAAATCCTTGGTGACGGAGCTCACGAGGTCAAGGATGACCAGGCTGTCCTTCCCCCCGCTGAACGACACGGTCAGCGGCAGTCTGAATTTGTCCAACGCATCCTTGAGCTCGTGCTCGGCCCTTGCCCTCTTGGCCTGGATGTACGGCAGGTTCGCCTTTATCAAGTCCTTCGTCCAAGCCTTTCTGCCAGTACCCAGGGGGTCGGCCTTCACGAACTCCCTGACTTTGACACCCTTCGGAGACGACCTCAGCTCTGCCGCGTCCACCTTCGACGACCCGCATCCGATGAACTTTCCCATCTGGATGACCACCTCGTCCCCCGCTTTGATGTCAGGGTCGATTCGGTCCAAAGCCTCGGGTGGAAGATACTTGCCTTTCATGTGCCCCTCGGCTTTCCTGAGCGTTATCAGCTTCTTCGGGTTCATTCGCGCGAGCATGCGCGCGCCGTCTATCCTGAGCGTGAGCCAGTAGTCATTCTTCTCGAGGTCGTAGGTCAGAAGGGCGACTCTGCGGCCGGCTATGATTATCTCCTCTGCCCGGTCCTCCCCCGAGGTCTTGTTGAGTACCACAACTTCCGGTATCAGCTGCTGCGCGCCGAACTGCCTAAGGAAGAGGTAGCGGATCCGCCTCTTCGTACCTTCAAGGGCGAGCCGCACGTCGCCGGGAGGGGACAACTCCATCCTCCTGCCGGTGTTGCCGCATTTTCCGCACGCCCTCCCCACAAGCGGCACGTTGCAGGAATCGCACCAGAACATCTCCGGGATCTCTGGCCTGCGGTCGTCACTCACGGGCCGAAGCTATGCCCGATGCCTGTTAATAACCTGCTGACCTAAAGGCAAAACCATTCCGTGAAAGTGCCCGGGGACCTACTTGTCGCCAGCATGTCCTTCCTGAGGTGTCGCGCAGGGCTTGTCCGGCATGCAGCCCTCGCTCTCCAGGAACGCAGGGTATCTCAGATGGGCTATGATGTTTCCTTCCCAGTCGAACATCTTGCCAGGGTTCATTATGTTCTTCGGGTCAAGGGCCTTCTTGATCCTCCTCATCGCCTCGAGCGAGTCCGCCCTCTCCAACTTCATGTAGGGCGCCTTAGTGATCGACACGCCGTGCTCCCCGGTGACGGTCCCTCCGAGCTCCAGGACCTTCTTGTAGATCTCACCCACGGCCTTCTCTCCCCGGGACCAGCTGTCGTCGGAGCCTGGCTCCACCAGCATCTTAGTGTGCAGGTTGCCATCGGCCGCGTGTCCGTACGACCCTATTATCACCCCGTTCTGTTCGGCTATCTTCTGGAACGCGACCACTGCCTCTGGCACCTTCGAGATAGGCACCGACATGTCGTCGGCCAATGCCACAGACACGAACTTGTCGCCGTACCTGCTGAGGGATGGCATGATCGCCTTCCTCGCATAGGTCCAGTAGTCTATCCTCTTCTTGTCCTTGGATGCCTCCGTGTGTACTGCTCCGCTGGCCCTTGCGACCTCCTCGACGATCTTCAGCTCATCCTCGACCGCGACGGGGTGCCCGTCCACCTCTATCATGCATATTGCCTCGACGTCCGGCAGTCCGACGTTCATGCACTTGTTCACAGCCTTGATGGTGACTTTGTCCATCAGCTCTATCGCAGACGGCAGCAGGGGCTTCGCGATTATGTTGGACACGCACTTGCCCGCGTCGTACAGCGAGTTGAAAGCCGCCAAAGTCATTGCCGACGCCCTTGGCTTGAAGGCGAGCTTCAGGGTGATTTCGGTTACGATCCCAAGGGTCCCCTCGCTCCCGACCATGAGCCTGTCGATCTGGTATCCCGAGGAGTTCTTCAAGGTCCTCGTGCCAGTGTGGATTATCTCACCTGTGGGCAGGACCACCTCGAGGCCGAGCACGTAGTCGCGGGTCGCGCCGTACTTGATGGCCCTCATCCCGGAGGCGTTTGTCACGACCATCCCGCCAATCGTGCACGCCTCGCCGCTGCCAGGGGTTGTGGGGAACCAGAATCCCTTCTTGGCCAGCACCGCGTTCAGCTTGTCGTATATGACACCGGGCTCGACGACGCAGTACAGGTCCTCGACCCTGACCTCCTTGATCTTGTTCATCAAGGTCATGTCGACCATGATCCCGCCCTTAAGGGGTACCGTGTGGCCGCACATCGCAGTTCCAGCGCCCCTCGGTGTGATCGGAGTCCTGGTCCTGTTGGCCAGCTTGACAATCTCCGAGACCTCCTGCGCGTTGGCGGGTCTGACAATGACATCGGGGCTCTTGTGATGAATCGATGCGTCGAAACCGTAGACATACAGGTCCGCGATCTTCGATGACATCCGCTCTTTCCCAACGATCTTCTCAAGTTCCTCGAGGACCCCCTTCTTCATCGTGCGCACCAGACTCCTGCAATGAAACCTTGTGGATAAAGTTATTTTCACTAAAACACCGGCGAGGCTCCGGTCCCTAGACGATATTCATATGATTGGTCCGCGATTCCCCGCTCATGCAGTGGCGCGCCGAAGTCTGGTTCCTCGTTGGAGTCACGTTCCTCGTTGGCGCCTTCGTCGTCCTTTTCTCGGTTTGGCATCCCTCGGATGGATCCTATTCCGGATACAGCTTTGAGATTGTCGATGGGTGGATGTTCATAAGCGATGCAGGGCAATCCCACGGGGGCTTCGAGTACACAGGGCAGTATGAGGTCGATATTGCGCCCGCTCATGAGGAGTTCATCTTCGATGGTTCCGTCGTTGACATGCGCTTGACGCTGGAGCTGGGCCTCGGCGATCCCATAGAGCCTCACAACCTCACCATGGTGATAGACTACTATCCAAAGACCGACCAGGTCCTCCTGGACTTCGATGGCTCGCAGATAGTCCTTGACATGGTCGAAATTGACGACGTCTGGAACCACGAGTATGATGGATGGTACGCTGCCTCGTGGGGATCAGAGGCTCCCCCGAACGAGGTGCACGGGGAAATCTCCCCGGAGATGTTCGGGCTCCCGGCCCATTACTATGTCGACATGAGGCTCCACATCTATGTTGGCCACATTGTCGCTTGACTCGACGCGCTACGCTGTCCGGGGGAAATCGGCAACCAATAAGTACCTCCTCCAGAATGCTTCACCGGTATCTGCATGAAGTTGGTGCTTTTCGGGCCGCCGATGGCGGGTAAGGGGACTCAGGCACAGAAATTGTCCAAGAAATATGGTATACCTCAGGTGGCCACCGGGGATCTTCTCAGGAAAGCCGTCGCCGAGAAGACCCCCCTAGGAGTCAGAATCAAGTCCTACCTTGACGAGGGCAAGCTTGGCCCCGACGACCTGATTGTCAAGCTCATATTCGAGAGGGTCTCCAAGCCGGACTGCAAGAAAGGGTACATCCTCGACGGCTTCCCGCGCACAATGGGTCAGGCGAGGCAGCTCGACAAGGCTACCGATGTGGACCTTGTCCTCAACATCGTCGTGGAATTCGAGGAACTGGTCGAGCGAGCGGTTGGAAGGAGAACCTGCCTCAAATGCGGCGCGGTCTATCACGTCAAGTTCAATCCCCCCATGAACGAGGGCATCTGCGAGAAATGCGGCTCGAAGCTCATCCAGAGAGAGGACGACAAAGAGGAGACCGTCCGGAAGCGGCTCGGCGTGTACCAGGAGCAGACGATGCCCCTTATCGAATACTACAAGAAGAAAGGGAAATTGGTCGAAATCGAGAGCTCGGGCGGAATAGAAGCCGTCTTCCAGAAGATGGTCAATGCAATCGAAGGCCGGAAGAAGTGACCGATCATCCTCCAGTTTCACGGAGGGTTGTATTCGCTTATTGACCTGAGGTCCTCAGGCGCGGCAGACTGCTTTCTTGCCTGATCGACCAAGAATTGGTGAAGCCATTCGAGCGATTCCAGGATATCCTCATCGATCCCGTTCGTGAGACACGAGGCTATGCGATGACGGCGCGCAGGCTCGGAACTCTCCCCAAGGTCTTTCTTGAACACACTCATGAGATCCTTTTCGCTGGTAAGGGTCATTCTCCTGAGCGAGGCGTAGACCTGCGCGTAGCTCAGGGCAACAAGAACAGCCATGGTGCGGAAGTTGTCCCAGTCCTTCTCGGCATGGAAGTTCCTCGCCCTTCCGAGGTCCTCGACTATGTCTTCGAGGCCGTATCTGACGGCATTCCTCCAGCACTCATCGGGTAGGTTGCGTGCAAGATTTCGCAGGCGCACAAAAATCTCCTTGGAATCATGGATGGACAATATCGATTCCAGGGAACCAACGGCCAGTGGCAGGCTTCGATTTGGCTCCTCCAGCTCCTTCCTCCAATCCTTCTCGGTCTTGACAGTCACGGAGAGCAGACATCCTCTAACCACAAGCATGTGCGATTTGAGGGGGGAGCCATCCTTCACCAGGACATGGAAGTCAATGTCAGAATGCTTGAGGTCTTGACATCTGCCCACAGAACCGCTGACGCCAGTCGCGATGATGTCGCCGGGGTACTTCTTCAGGAGCTTATCCGATGCCACCCTGCAGGCTTCCATGCGCTCCTCGTGGTTCATCGCAGCATGGAGGGATGTCCATCGCATATGTATCTGGTGCTGGTCGAAGGACCCATTTGATTCCACTCTAACTTCTTAAATACAAGAACCGGAATAGCGAGAAATGCGATTGAAGCCCCGTAGTGTAGCGGTCAATCATGCGAGACTCTGGATTGCTCTCGCAAGGAGAGATCTTGCGACGGAGGTTCGAATCCTCCCGGGGCTACCTTTCCCCCTTGAACCACTTCTTCCTAGCTTCCTCAACTAGGTCGTGCACGACTTTGATTCTGTCGTTCTCTCTGCTGACATGGGTGAGACTGAAGGAATCGAAGAGCTGCACGTTCGCGCGCAGTCTCCTTGCATATTCCGCCATCCTAGCGTCCTTCGTCCGGTATTCCCCGGTGTGTTGCTTCGCCACTAGCTCACTATCGGTGAATACTCGTGCAACACCGCAAGTCCTCTCCCTCAACTTCTCGATGCCCCAGAGCAGCGCCTCATACTCGGCTTCGTTGCTGGTGCTGCGTCCGATGTACCGCGCACCCTTCTCGATCACTCGTCCGAGCTGGTCGAATATCGCATACCCTATAGCAGCTGGACCGGGATTTGGGATGGCGCTCCCGTCTGTGTAAAGGGACAGCCCTGCCCTTGCCAAAGAATCCACACCTTGGGGAACGGTAACGGATTGCCCTGTCAAAATGCTGATGCCTCTTTTCACAGGTCTTTGGCATAATTAGAAATATGGAACTCTGTCTTTTTCCGGTTGGGGGACGCCGCAGTGGGCAAGGCCACCACGCCGATGATGGAGCAGTACTTCCAAATCAAGGAGCAATACAAGGGGTGCATCCTGCTCTACCGCATGGGCGACTTCTACGAGATGTTCGGGGAGGACGCGGTCATCGGCTCGAAGGCCCTGGAGATAACGCTCACTTCGAGAGAGAAGGGCAAGAAGGAGAGAATCCCGCTCTGCGGCGTGCCTTGGCACGCTCTCGATTCCTATCTTCCCAAGCTTCTGAGCAAAGGGTACAAGGTTGCGATATGCGAGCAGATGGAGGACCCGAGGCACGCGAAGGGCCTTGTGGATCGCGATGTCGTGAGGATCGTCACCCCGGGCACTGTCTTGGAGAGCACGGTGCTTGACAGCAGCGAGAACAACTATTTGATGGCCATTGCCCAGGGAGGAGGGTCCTACGGTCTCGCTTTCGTCGATATCTCGACGGGGGACTTCTCTCTCACTGAGGTCGGTGGCGACGATGCCGACATCAAGGCTCTTGCAGAGTTCGCCCAGAGGATGCCGAAAGAAGTGCTCCACCAGCCTAGCTTCTCGTCGACGAAAGTGCAGGACGAGATGACGCGTTCAGGCGCTTCCATGACGGAGCTCGAGGATTTCGCTTTCCTCAGGGAATCCGCGGAACATCTCCTGAAGCGACACTTCAAGGTGCAATCCCTCGAAGGTCTCGGATTCGCTGACAGATCTCTGGCGATATCGAGTGCGGGCGCGGTCCTCAGGTATCTTGAATCGACGCAAAAGCGTAGCCTGGACTTCCTGTCGCCTCCGAAGTTCTACTCGACCCATGACAAGCTCATCCTCGATCAGACGACTCTCAGAAATCTCGAGGTCCTGAGGAACGTCCGAGACGGGACATCGGAGAACTCCCTTGTCGCGTTGCTGGATCGCACGGCTACGCCCATGGGTTCCAGGCTCTTGAAGAAGTGGCTCATGGAGCCCCTGATGGATGTTCCATCGATCCGCGCGAGGCTCGATGCCATCGAGGAGCTCGTATCGAGCACCGCGCTGCGGCACGGACTTGTGGCAGCCTTAGAAGAAGTAAGGGATTTGGAGCGGCTCATAGGAAAAGTGACCTACGGAAGCGCGAACGCGAGGGATCTGCTCGCCATGAAGAACTCTCTCACAGCGATTCCAGAGGCGAAGAAGGCCCTGGGGGATTCGAAGGTTCGACTTCTTTTGGAGCTGGCAGGAAAGCTCGATGACTTCGGAGATGTCTCGAAGCTCCTCGAGCGCGCGATTGCCGATGACCCGCCCACCACTTTGAAGGAGGGCGGTCTGGTCAAGCCCGGATTCGAGCCCGTGCTGGACGAGCTTCGGAAGGCTGCGAAGGAAGGGCAGGATTGGATTGCTGCGCTCGAGGAGACGGAGAAGAAGCGTACGGGCATCAAGACACTCCGAGTAGGGTACAACACTGTCTTCGGTTACTACATCGAGGTCTCCAAGGCATGGGCGAAGCAGGTGCCCTCAGACTACGAGCGCAAGCAAACGCTCTCGACAGGTGAGAGGTACGTCACACCGGAGCTCAAGGACAAGGAAAGGACGATATTGAGTGCCCAGGAACGGTCCTTCGAGCTGGAGTACGAGGTATTCGTCCGCGTCAGGGACGAGGTAGCCAGGAGCGCAGACAGGATACGATCAGTGGCCCAAGCGGTGGCCTCGATCGATGTCCTCAACTCGTTCGCGGAGTCGGCAGTCGCGAACAGGTACTCGAAACCAGAAGTGGACGATTCGGACACCATCAGGATCAAGGACGGAAGGCATCCGGTCGTCGAGAAAACCCTCAGAGGATCCTTCGTTCCCAACGACGCTTATCTCGACACGAATCTGAACAGACTCATCATCTTGACCGGCCCCAACATGGCCGGCAAGTCCACCTATCTGCGCCAGATTGCCTCCATCGTAATCATGGCTCAGGCGGGCTCCTTCGTTCCCGCCTCCGAGGCGAAAATCGGCCTTGTGGACAGGGTTTTCACGCGAGTTGGCGCTTTCGATGATTTGTCTCGGGGTCAATCGACCTTCATGGTAGAGATGACGGAGCTGGCGAACATATTGAACAGCGCGACCCGAAAAAGCCTCGTGCTGTTGGACGAGGTCGGGAGAGGCACAAGCACATTCGACGGCCTCGCGATCGCGTGGGCCGTGTCCGAGCATGTGTACGATCACTCGAAGGTAGGTGCGAAGACGCTCTTTGCCACGCATTATCATCAGCTGACGGAGCTGGCCGATTCGCTTGAGGGTGTCAAGAACTACTGCATGGCAGTCAAGGAGGAAGGGGCCGAGGTCGTCTTCCTCCGAAGGGTTGTGCCAGGTAGGGCCAACAAGAGCTACGGGATACAGGTCGCGAAGCTGGCAGGCGTCCCTCCGAATGTGGTATCCAGGGCGGAACAGGTCCTGAGCCGCATCGAGGAGGAGAACGTGCTCGAGGTCAAGGCGGGCAAGAAGTCCCAGAGACAAGCGTTGCTGCTGACCCCTCAGAATGAGCCTGCGATTGAGCAGGAACTCATGAGCCTGAATCTCACGAAGATGACACCGATGGAAGCTTATGTCAAGTTGAGCGAGATCAAGAAGAAGCTCGGGAGATCCCGCAATGGCTAGGATACATGTTCTCGACGACGCGACTATAGACAAGATCGCAGCAGGAGAGGTTGTCGAGAGGCCGGCATCGGTCGTCAAGGAGTTGGTGGAGAACTCATTGGACTCCGGCGCGACATCGATAATTGTCTCAATAGAGAATGGCGGAATCGACTCGGTTTCAGTCAGGGACGACGGTTGCGGGATGTCGCCGGAGGATGCCAGAGCCGCCTTTGCGCGACACGCGACCAGCAAGATCCGAAGGATCGAGGATCTTGAGAAACTGGGCTCGTATGGTTTCAGAGGCGAGGCTTTGTCGTCCATCGCCGCAGTCTCGAGAGTGACAATGAGGACGCGCGAACACGACTCCGAAGAGGGAACCATGGCGGTTGTTCAGGGCGGCAAGTTGGAGGGCGTATCGACGGTGGGATGTCCGGTCGGCACGGAGGTCGTGGTCGATGACCTCTTCTACAACGTGCCCGCGCGCAGGAAATCGCTGAAGTCAAGAAAGGTCGAGCTTGCGCACTGCAAGGAAGTCATGGCCAACTACATGCTGTGCCGGCCTGGTTTGTCATTCACATTCAGATCCGATGACGAGACCGAATTGGTGCACGTGCTAGCAGAAGGGATGCGAGGTTCCCTGCTTGCCGCCTATGGGCCGAAGGTGGCGGACAACATGATGTCTGGGGAGGCGGAGGCTGAGGGCATACGCGTCGAGTCGCACATCGCAAGGCTTGAGCACACTCGCTCCGCTCCTACCGAGTTGAAGCTGTTCGTGAACGACCGGCCCGTGCGCAACTCCAAGCTCACTTCATCGGTCGTGAGCGCCTATGGGTCCAAGCTGATGAAGGACAGGTATCCGATGGGCGTGGTCCGCATTTTCCTCGAGGGTTCCCTTGTCGATGTCAACGTGCATCCCTCAAAGAGGGAGGTGAGGTTCGCGGACGAGGCGCTTGTCAGCGGTCTTGTGGCCAAGAGCGTCGGAAACGCCCTCGAACGACCCGACCTTTCGTACAGATACGATCTCACCAAGTTCTCAGAGGCGTTCGAAGGGACTGGTCAGATGCCGGAGATCGGCTCGACTGAGGGAGTGCAGACATTCCTGCCGGTGTCTCGCGCTTCTGAACCTGGCCAGCAGCAGCCTTCTATCGTCCCGCTCGCGCAGGTGATGGACACCTACATACTGGCGGAGTCCAAGGGCAATCTGCTGCTAGTGGACCAGCACGCTGCTTCCGAACGGGTAGTATACGAAGCCATCCTGGCGTCCATAGATTCAGGCAGGGAGTTCTCCCAGAGACTCCTCACCCCTCTCGTGCTGAACCTGACTTCGTCTGAAGCGAGAGTTTTCGAGGAGAACAGGGCCATCCTTGAGAGGGCCGGCTTCACGGCCGAACCATTCGGAAAAGGTGCCTTCGCTCTGCGCTCCATACCAACCGTGCTCGGGGTTGCGCAGGGCGAATGGGCATTCAGGAACCTACTTGGGGACCTGGGCCAGATGTCCCCTGAGAGGCGCCTTGGCCTGGACGTGATCTGGCGGGTCGCGTGCCACACTGCCGTCAGGGCCGGAGATCGGCTGTCCGAAGGACAGATGAGGCAGCTGCTCGCAGATCTAGTGAGGACCAAGAGCCCGTACACCTGCGAGCACGGCAGGCCCACGATGATAGTGCTCTCGCCTGTCGATCTCGAGAAGCTATTCAAAAGGCGCCTTTAGGTCACGCGTGCCGGAATATCTGGCTGCCGTTTGTGTGGAGCACACCCCACTTCTTCGCGATCTCCGCCACCTTTGACGCGACCTCCTTCCCCAGGAGCTCGGGCTTGTGAGTCGCCAGGAGATCCTTCGTCCGCTTTCTCGCGAATTCCCTGAGGTCATCGTGCGACTGATCCAACTCTCCGGATGCGCGGTGCGCGGTGACTTGGGGTATCATCAGATCCTTCCTCATGTGCTGCAGCGTGTGAGGATCGGACAGGAAAGTCCCGCCGGGCCCTTGCCTCTTGACCGCATCCAGACCCAGCTTGTTGTCGTCGACGTCAATGCCGTATCTCAGCCTCTCCATCCATCTCCACATTTCGCAATCCATCACGAGTTTCTCAGCGGAGAATACTCCGTCCCTGTCAAGCCCTCCGAGCCCGACCATCAGGTCGGAACCTGTGAGGACAGAGGCCATCGCTGTCATAGCGGTCTGATATCCCGCCTCTGCTGAGATCGAGCGGGCCGAGGTGGCTGGCCCTCCAGCGCACGAGGGGAGGCCATAGTGCCTCGCCATCTCGATCGCAGCAATGTCCATCAGGACTCCTTCCGGAGTGCCGCACACGAATACCCCCGTCTTGAGGTCGGACACCCCCGAGAAGGACGAGTATATTGATGGAGCCCCAGGGTTTGCGACCTGGGAGATGGTTAGGCCGCACAGGTTCTCCGCGTTGATGGTAGCCAGAGTTCCGGCGACGGTCACCGGCGTAACTGCGCCTGCGATCCCCATCGATAGCTGAACCACTGGGACGCCCGCCTTGGCAAGCACGACCATGGCCTCCGCCTCTCCTTGGTCGTATCTCAGAGGCGAGATTGGCGTGCAGACGTCGGAGAAGATCGGGCGCCTCCTCAGATCCTCACCGGAACCCACTATGGCAGATGCTAGCTCGATCTGGAAATTCGCCTCATCGGCTGACCCCGCCCCATGCTGGACGTGTTTCGACGAGTTCGCGACAGTGGCGACGAATTCGTAGTACGTCGACTTCTCAGGGGGCATGTCGGTTGCCACGATGGGTGGCCAGATGAAGTCCACCTCCGGGAGGGCATCTGCAAGAACGGCCATGTCTATCACATCCTTGAGAGTCGAGGGCCTCTTCTTTCCTGTCGACATGTCGAGGACTGCCGGTGGCTGCCCGTCAGTTGAGACCAGCTGAACCCCGTCCTCAGGGACGACATAGTCCCTGCCTCCCCGAGAGCATATCCGGACCTTCCTGGGAGCAGACCGTAGGGCTCCCGCGACGAGCGATTCGTCGGGGAAGACGAGCATTTTCCCCTCATCCATCCTGACACCCGCCTCGCGCATCATGCGCAGAACTGAGGGGCTGTCGATCCTGACGCCTACTTCAGACAAGATCCGCAACGATGCGTCATGTATCCTCTCCACATCACTCCTAGACAATACGCTCATGCTCGCCCTTGGCATCTCCGCACCTCCCGCAAGAACGCACCCGGTATCGTGTCCTTCTACAGTACGGGAATGAGACGTGCTACTTGAACGTACTGCATAGTCGTGGTACGACGTACTAAGCCTTGGACAGGCACTTGCGCGCGATGGTGCGAAAAGTATTATTCTCAAGACCAATCTCCGCATCCAATCAGAAGGTGATTTGTTGGGACTCAACATGGCCATTACAGAGCTGGAATCAGACAAGTCTCTGTGCAAGAACAGGAAGCTTTCGACGGTCAAGGTCTTCCTCGAAGACCCCGCCAGATGGGACAGGTATGTGGAGGTCGAGAAGATAGTCGACCTGAAGGCGGCCAGGCAGAAGCTCGGAGACGAGAAGCTGGGAGCCATCCTGAAGAAGGCGAGGGTCAAGGTCGAAGGGGACGATCTGTATCTCGAGAAGATCAAGGAGCCCGCGGACCAGAAGGCCCTCACTCCGTTCGTGAAAGAAGTGAAGACCAAGTGGATCCTGGTCGAGAAGGTACCGGAAGCGCAGAAGAAGGACCTGGTGGCGGCTGCGAAGAAAGAGAACACCGTGACCGAGTGGGACCTTCTCGAGTTTGACGAGATGTATGTAACTTGTGGCAAGTGCGGTCTCTCATGGGACAACAAGAAGGGCTGCGTGGGCAACTTCGGGCCATCGGGATCGCCGGTTCCCGAGCTCGCCAAGAGGCACGGACTCGCGATTTTGTCGAAGGTGAACGAGGCCGCGGAGCAGAAGAAGGTGTTCTCCCCGAAGGACGCAGAGGCGCTGCTCAAAGAGGTCAAGGTACTGCGGGAGAAGGCACCAGCCGAGGGGAAGATGATCGTGCGGAGGATCGAGGGGACCCTCAACAGGCTCGAATCGATGGCGAAGTGCGCCAAGGATTTCAACGTGGGGTTCTACTTCTTCTGAACAGGATGCGATCGTATCGCCCAGGAATCTGGCGTGGAGATGGAGAATGCGAGGGACAGCGTAATCCTCGTGGAGGGACCAGAGGGCGCGCTCTCGGTCGAGCTGGTACCTTTGGAGGAAGGTGCTTCCAGGGGTTTTCTGCGCTTTTCCCCGAGGAACGTGCGGCCTTCCAAGGCGATGGCAGAGCGACTGGGCGCAGAGCTCTCTGCAAGGCCTTTTGCTCAGTACTTGATCTGTGACTCCAGGAAGAGGGTCCTCGAGAAGACCTTGGGCAGGAGGAAGTGGACAGTCAGCCCCGCAGTCCCGCGCGACCCCGGACGGAAATGCTCAACAGTCACCACATTCGACCTTCCATCAGACGAGTCCCTGGTCGACAATAGCGGGTCCAGGCCCGACGTCAGCGGGACGTCTCACATGAGCGGGCTTCGGGTGGAGGTCGATGGCCGGCCAGCGTGGGCATTCTACACGGATGACGGCGAGAACGCGAGAGTGGTCAGCGAAGGTGAGAGAAAGCAGGGGATGTTGGTTGCTCAAGACACAGACGACATGCGCGTCGCGGCCGACTGCCTTGTACGGTTCCTTGCGACGACCCCCAAGAAATGGGCCGTGTTCTCCGCTTCACTCGGAAGGTTTGTTCGACAGCACAGGCCGATCGAGATGTGGCGCATGGAGCTGGACTCTCCCAAACCCTTCGACCACAAATGCGTCCTGGTCTCCGACAGGAACAAGAAGGCCGCCATCAGACTGTTCTCAGAGTACTACGATGAGCCCTGGCTCCAGTCAGTTCTCAGACTTCGCAAGTTGAGATCCGACGGCAACTACTGGACATACATTCTCGAAGGCGGGTTCGTGACAGTCCGCCTGGAGGGCGAGACAGGCCTGATCTACGACATCTACGTGACCCCTTCGATGCAGGGAAAGGGCCTTGGGGGAGAGCTCATGAGATGCGCACTCACGTCCCTTGCGGGAAGGGTATCCTCCGTGTACCTCCACACGAGCTTCCCAAGGGCGAAGAGCCTCTACGAGAATTTCGGGTTCAGGACGATACACACCCAGCTCGGCATCAGGCTGGACGAGATGCGTTTCGTTCCTCCAGCGCGACAGCAATCAATGTAATATATCCAGAACCCAATCACTCGGAACGACACGCGAAGACGGTCATCCTAGGGGGAAGTTCTTTTGATCGACCGGAAGAGGATCCTTGGTGTCCTGGACAAGTACGACCTCAAGAAGGCGAAGATCGGCATGGTCGCATCGCATTCCGCATTGGATGTGTGCGACGGGGCAGTGGAGGAAGGTTTCCACACTCTTGGCATATGCCAGGAAGGTAGGGACAAGACCTACTCGAAGTACTTCAAGTGCCAGCGGGACGCCGACGGGAAGGTGGTTCGGGGTGTTGTGGACGAGTGCTGGACCTTGAAGAGGTTCAAGGAGATGATGACGCCCCAGTACCAGGAGAGGCTGCGCAAAGAGAACGTGCTCTTCATCCCCAATAGGTCGTTCACGTCATACATCGAACTGAGCGAGATCGAGGACAAGTTCGAGGTCCCGATTGTCGGCTCAAGGTCTCTGCTGAGGACGGAGGAGCGCGGGGAGGCCAAGGATTACTACTGGATCCTCGAGAAGGCCGGGCTGCCTTTCCCCAAGAAGATAGCGGATCCGAAGGACATAGATCGGCTGGTCATAGTCAAGCTCCACCACAAGGTGAAGAAGCTGGAGCGAGGGTTCTTCACGGCGGCCTCGTACCAGGAATACAGGGACAAGTCAAGGGACCTGATATTCCACAACGTGATCACGCAGGAGGACCTTGCGGCCGCAAGGATCGAGGAATATGTCGTAGGTCCGGTCTTCAACCTGGATTTCTTCTACTCGCCGCTCGAGACCAGGATGGAGAAGATCGAGCTCCTCGGAATCGACTGGCGGTTCGAGACCTCATTGGACGGCCATGTCAGGTTGCCTGCGCCGCAGCAGATGACCCTTGTCGGTTCCCAGGCAACCCCGGAGTACACGGTCTGCGGGCACAACTCTGCGACGATGAGGGAGTCCCTCATCGAGGGCGCCTTCGACCTCGCGGAGAAGTATGTGAAGGCCGTGCGAGAGCACTTCCCTCCCGGCATGATTGGCCCGTTCTGCCTTCAGACGTGCGTCGACAAGGACCTGAATTTCTACATCTACGACGTCGCCCCGCGCGTGGGTGGAGGCACCAACGTGCACATGTGGGTCGGGCATCCATACGGCAACACTACCTGGCGTACAAATATGAGCACAGGTAGAAGGCTGGCAGTCGAGGTCCGAAGAGCCATCGAGACGGGACAGGTGGACAAGATAGTCACATAACAACCCGCGCCTCGATAGTGTCCGATTCACGCATGCTGGCTACCCTCCGAAGCGCAAAGGGCTCATTCCTAAAGCTTATAAAGGGGCAATCTATTCGCCGGAGTACCTTTTCCCAATGGGGGTCATGGTTACGGCTCTCTGGAGAGGAGGGGACATCGGAATGAACACGAGCAGAATGAGCAAGCTATCAGCCAGCCTGATGGTTTTGGTCATGGCCCTCACCGCATTCGCCGTCCTTGCCGGGACGAGCGAGGGTCAGACGCCATCTGGAGTGAACATCTATGTGCCCGTAGGATCGACAAGCGGGTTTGCAGTTACGGACGCAAAGGTGAACCTGACTGAGCTCCACACAGGCACCGTGACCGTTGCCACCTACTCGTCCCCGGATTCTTCATACGTGGTCGAGGACGCTCCATCGGGTTACTACAGAGTCGATGTTGTCCACGCGAACTACTACGATAAGATGAACGCGGTCAGTTTCAGGTTCGGGGGGTTCAGCGACTATGTCGTCAACCCGCCGATTCGGCTGACTCCGTTCGACAACAAAGACAGACAATGGAACATCACTGTCAGGGAGAGCTCCGACAACACCCTGATCCCTGGGGCGACGGTTGGGTTCTATGACCCTGCGAACCAGGAATTCGTGGCGTCGAGCACGACCAACTCGCTCGGCGTTGCGGTGGTCAACATGTTCGACACGGTCTCCTTGGGAGATGTTGAGCTCATTGTGATGAAGAGCGAGTACGAGACCTATGTGGAGCCGGTCCTGGTGAACGGTAACAACCTCACACCGCCCCCGATCTATCTCCAGGATTCCAAGCGCGTCACTGGCTTCGTCACAGGTCCTGGCAGCACTGCCAGCAACGTGGTTGCCTATCTTGTGAACCTCGACGACTCTATCACCACGCCCAAGCGAATCCTGAAGAGCCTGGGCAGCTTCATGGCGTTCGACGCGTACACTGGCAACTTCATGCTCATCGCGGACGCCGACGGCGCTTCAGCTTATGTGTCGCCTGTCACCGTCGCCGGAGGCGATGTTGATCTGACGATTCCATCTCTGACTGCGCAGACGCAGAGGACGGACCAGGTATCGATCACCTTCGGGGCCAACTACAACAGCTTCGTCTTGAGCGTTGACACCGTATGGTCCTACGATGAGGCCTACCCGGGCCTGAAGTACAAGGACATGGGGAGCCTGAGGATGCAGGTCGACCTCGCATTTGGTGACGGAAACGGCGACCTTGATTTGACCGAGGTCGGTCTGTTCTACAACTTCGTGCAGGGCCTTGGCTCGCAGTATGTGTCCAGCGGAGGCCTGATCACTGTGAACAGTACCGCTTACGAGTCCCAGGTCGGGATTGCCAACTACGTGATGGACCTTGGGATGGGCACAGTCGTGAACACGACCGGGGTCAACTACGCCTACGACTGTAACTACAACGCTCATGAGTCGATAGATATCGATGCGCCTTCGTACACATCGACCGTCTATGCGAAGTTCGACTCCAGCTCGGTCGACCGTGTCTACACCGTGGACCTTCCCAGCAATTACGAGCTGGTCTGGAACAGCACCACGGAGAGCAGCAAGGTCAACGTGACCGGCTACTCCCCAGTTGTCACACTCGACTCGGAACTCAGCGCCACAAGCGGTTCCGAGGCGGTCGCGATGGAGCTCGAGGAATCCCTCAAGCCGATTGCGAAGGCCGGAATCGTAGTATCGGATACCATCTATGCGAGCGCGATATACGAGGACAAGAACATATCCAAGTACATCGTGTCTGTCGGCCACAACGTGACTTTGACCGCAGCCCAGTCCTCAGATCCGAACGGCAATCCGCTCTGGTACTCGTGGGTGTTCGGGGACGGAGATTCCGTTCCGGACCTGCGCAATACCACAGTGGTTCACAATTACACCGAAGCCGCACAGGCGCTGACCGTCAACCTGACGATCAGGGACGTCGCGGGACTGCTGAACTGGGCCGAATTCGTTGTCGAATGCGACGGCATGGAGCCCAACCCGGTCATAACTGTCAAGGACAAGCCAGTCGTCGACAACGCGATAGCGATCAACCAGAAGGAGGTCATCACGTTCAACGCCACAACGTCGAGCGACGACGCCGTTGCCGATGGAGACGAGCTAGGTGTGATAGACTACGTGCAGTTCTTCTACGGGGACGGCAACGCGTCCGGTCAGGTGCTCTGGAGCAACGCCCAGCAGAATGTGACGCACTCGTGGGAGCGCTCGGGTGAATTCACCCTCGTGCTCAACGTCACGGATGTCGTGGGCCGCTGGAAGAACACGACGCTGACCGTCAAGGTGAACGACACGGAGGCGCCCACGATCAACTTCGTGGTCAAGAACGCGACCTATGGCACCACCTTGACCGAGAACGAGACGCTGGTTTTCGACGCCAAGGGTGTGACGGACAACGTGGCCACGAACAACCTCACGACGATGTACTTCTCGTGGAACTTCGGTGACAACAACTACACGAACGGCACGGGCCTGTGGAATGTGACGCATGTCTACAAACATGTGGGATCTTTCATCGTGAAGCTGAATGTCACCGACCTTTCGAACAACTCTCAGGTGGCCCCGAAGAACATACAGGTGCAGACCTCTCCGAGGCCGAACATGTGGATCGACGATGTCACATACGAGCCATTGAAGAAGTTCACGGAGGGCGAGAGGGGCTACATCATCGTCAACATTACGAACAAGGGCAGCGCGAACGCGACCAATGTGACGCTCTACTTCTGGGTCGTCCAGGGCGACAACCAGGACCCCATCGGAGATTGGGCCCAGATAACGAAGAACGGCACCGTGGTCGTTTCGGTCGCTCCAGGAGAGACGGTCCAGGCGAGATTCCCGTGGTCCCCGGACAACCCGGGCACGTTCACCCTGAAGGTCAATGTCACATCGGACAACCAGCTTAAGCAGAACCAATGGGTCGGGAGCGGGCTGAAGGTCGACGACGCCCCGTGGAAGGACTGGGTGCTGTGGATCGGGATCGCAGCTGTCCTCATAGTGTTGCCCCTGGTCATCTACTTCAGGAGCAGGCTGTCCAGGGTCGAGAAGAAGGGCCCGAGGCGCGAGAAGAAGAGCAAGGGCGGCGCGGAAGAAGAGCTCTAGTCGCCCTGCGAAACCTTGACAAACCTCTTAATGCGTCTTTTCATTTAGCTGTCCCTTGAGATTGCATGAGCGGCGTGTGGCGTCTCATAGATAGTGGCATGGTCCAGCCTGCCGAGTCCGCGGCTCTTGACGAGGCCATCCTGGACGCGCACATAGATGGACTTGTCCCCGACACCCTCCATTTCTACGTGCGTGCTCGACCGACGGTCTCGGTCGGCTACTTCCAGAAGATATCCGAGTCAGTTAGCCTTGAGGGATGCCGGGAGAGAGGCGTTGCGATCGTGCGTCGGAAGTCGGGCGGCAGCTCGATTTTCACCGACTCCGGCCAGCTGATATACGGACTCGTGCTCTCCGAGTCCGACCTCCCGCAAGACAGGACGGAATCCTTCAGACTGGTATGCTCCTCCTTGGCTCGAGCCATCGCCTCACTGGGTGTCGAGGCGGTGTACCGCCCCATGAACGACATCGAGGTCAGCGGCAACAAGGTCTCAGGGAACGCTCAGCTTCGCAGGAAAGGCTCGGTCCTGCAGCATGGGACTGTGATACTGGACACCGACCTGAAGACCATGGACGAGGTTCTGAGGCCTCGTGACTCGAGAACTCGCGGTCATTTCATTCCGTCCGCGCGTGTGTCCACACTTCGCGCCCTGACAGGCACTGTCCCCAGCATGGAACATCTCAAGAGAGCGATCACCAGTGAGATTGAGGCGACCTTCGACGTGAAATTCGAGCGTGGGACCCTGACAGCGGAGGAAACCGCATCTGTCGCAAGGCTCGTCCAGGAGTTCTATTCGAGAGAGGACTGGAACCTCAAGTTCTGAGGCTACATCTCCTCCGGGGCTTCGAGTCCGAGCGCATTCAAAGAGTTCCTGAGCGTCCACATGCTCGCCTCGACGAGGGCAAGCCTGGAGTTCCTCAGCATGCCATCTGCCCTCAGGACGGGCAGGAACCTGTAGAACTGATTGAATTGGGCAGCCAGATCCTGAGCGTACACCGCGAGCAGGTGTGGCCTCCGGTATTGTGCGCACTCCTCCATAACCGTCGGAAAGCTCGCGATGAGTTTCACGAGATCCTTCTCGTATTCACTGGAGAGTTCCTTGGGGTCGAAGGATCTGTCCCACTCACCCGCTTTTTCTAGGATAGAACAGGCGCGCGCGTGCGCGTACTGTATGAAGGGCGCGCTGCTCCCTTCGAAGTTCAGTGCATCCTCCCACTTGAAGACGATCTGCTTTTCCGCCTGTATCCTCGCGATATTGTACCTGAGCGCGCCTATGCCAACTATGCGAGCGATATCCATCATTCGCTCCTCGGACAGGTCAGTCCTGCGCTTCTTGACCTCTTCGTACGCCCTGTCGATTGCCTCGTCGGTCAGGTCGTCAAGGTACACGACTCTGCCCTTCCTAGTGGACATCCTACCCTCAGGTAGGGACACGAAGGCATAGTACACGATCTCAGGTTTCTTGTCAACCCCGATTATGGACAGCGCAGCCGACAGTTCCTGCATCGCCAGCTTGTGGTCCTCGCCAAGCACATTGATCGCAATGTCGGTCCTCGTGAACTTGTCCATATGATAAGCGAGGTCCCTGGTGGTGTACACGGACGTGCCATCGGCGCGCGTGAAGAACCACTTCGTCTCACGCCCGGCAATCCCGAAGCTCTCGAGTTCGAGATAGTATGCGCCGTCTTTCTCGTGACAATACTGCGATTCTCTTAGCTTTCCGATGACCCTCTCGACGCTGCCATCTGCGACGAACTTGGATTCCCATGTGAACTTGTCAATCGTGATGTTCAGTTTGCGGAGACTGTCGGTCATGGCAGCAAGGACCCTCTCGCAGTTCTCTCGCGCCAACTTCACGGTCTCGGGATCCCCGTGCTCGAGCTTGAGGAGCATGTCGTCGACTTCCTTCACCTTCTCGGGCTGATCCTCGAGTATCTTGTTGGCCTGCTGGTAGTAGAGGACGTACCTGTAGTCGTCCTTCGGCCTGTCCGGTTCCTGTTCGAGCTTGAGATTCTTGACCCCCCAGGTCATCATGACAACCTGGCGGCCAACATCGTTGACATAGAACTCCGTGGCAACGTCATAGCCCGCCAAGCGCAGGATCCTCGCAAGCGTGTCGCCTATGATCGGGTTCCTCGCCCTTCCCACATGTATGGGCCCCGTGGGGTTGATGCTCGTGTGCTCCACCAGGACGCGCACTCCCTTGCTATTGTCCGGCGCTCCAAACCTGGCCTTCATCCTAAGGGCACGTTCCAGGGAGTCCTTTGTCAGCAGCTCGTAGCGGGCAGAGAAGTTCACATAGCCGCCCCTCGCGTCCACTCTCTCAATGGTCTCCCCGGGGCTAATCTTGGCTGCCAAATCCTTTGAGATCGCGTCCGGGGACTTGCGCAGCTTTCTTGCCAGCGGGAAGCACGGGAACGCAAGGTCTCCCATCCCTCGGGGCGGTTTCTCGAGTGTGACTGGCACATCTGCGCCCATCTCCTTCAGCGCCTTGGCGACCCTCTCAGTTATGTCCGCCTTGAACCTGTGGAAAGTATCATCGGGCATGTTCTCAGTTCACCCGGAACCTGAGTATTCCTGCGACGCCTCCGAAGGCCTTCAGCAGCAGTCCTCCCTCTTCGGATTCACCTGATATGAATTCAACCTTCGTATTGTTCGCCTCTGCTATCTTGTGGAGCTCGCCTACCAGATCGTCGACCTTCTCGGGTTTCATCACGGTCTGGCACTTGTCGCACTTGAACTCCTCCGTGGAGTCCTTTGCCATCACTTCTTTTCTGAGGCCGCATGAGGGGCAGACGAGCCCGAGCTTGATCCTCCTGAGGTCCTCGGAAAGGATGAGCGTGTCAACAGCGCCGATCATCAGTGCGTTCTTGACCTGCTCCTCGCCGTAGACGGACAGGCCGGCTTCCGCCTTCCGTATCTCTTCGAAGAGGCGCTGCATTATGTCCTTCTCCCTCATCAGGTCGAGCCCCTTCAGGGCCTCTCTGGCCTTCTCGACCAGTTCCTTGAGTCCGTATTCGTCGGTGTAGCCCGTGTCGAATGTGTCGACTATCTTCTTCTGTAGTTCGTAGTGAAGATATTCGCTCTTCGAGAAGAAGTCCTTGGTCTGCCCCGGACCTCCCACCAGTATGCCCTTCAGATCCTTCTCGGACAGGAACGCCTCATTGGCGACGTCGGCGACCTTCTTGTAGTACTCATGAGCCGCGACCTCGATGAGCCGCTCGAACCTCTTTGCAGACTGCCCTCCTCGGCCGTGCTTGCTTGGCACTAGCGACTGCATGTTCTTGACCGGCACGATCCGCTTCCCGTGAAGGAAGCCGATGGTGGCCTCGCTCCTGTCAATGACTATCAGCCCGTAGGTCTCCTTCTCCTCGAGCATGCCCTCGATGGGCTGCGTGAAGAAGCTCGAATCGCACCTGTAGATGAAAGTGGGCACCGGATCGGGCGGTTCGAGCACGAACTGAATCATGTCGGTCTGGTCGGCCCCGACCGACCTGTGCCCGACGAAGAACACGAGCCCACGTTCTGGTGGCTGCTTGAAGTTCTTCAGGCGCGAAAGTATGGAGGATATCGCGGCCTGCACGTTCTTTCTAGTGCTCGCGCTCTTGATATTCGAGGATTGCGAGTACTCATTCCTGAGATAGCTTGCAACATCGGATATCTGTCTCGACGGCGGGACATACAACGATATGAGCTCCGTCCCCCTGCCGGAGAGCTTCCTAACCTCCTCAAGGGACCTCCGGAACTCATACTTCTGGAGGTCTGTGAGCTCGGTCATAGCCAGAACCAGTCCGAAGCTTTTTGTACGGGTTAGAGCGTTCTTTGTAATAAAGGTTGACCACGATGGAATCTGTAGTTCTGTCGCTGGGTGGCTCCGTCATGATAAGGGATGAGGGAGACACCGCGTATCTGAGAAAACTCGCGAAGATCCTCATAGGCCTATCCTCGAGCTACAAGCTGTTCATCGTGACGGGCGGAGGCAAGGTCGCACGATACTACATCAGGGCGGGCCGTGAGCTCGGAGCGGACGAGAGCCTCTTGGACGAGATGGGAATAGACGTGACCCGGCTGAACGCCCGCCTGCTCATCACTGCGCTCGGAGACCGTGCGGTGCACGTTCCGCCGAAGGACTACGACGAAGCCCTGCATGCTGCAAAGACGAGTTCCATTGTCGTCATGGGAGGCGTCAGCCCGGGCATCACAACGGATGCAGTCTCCGCATTGCTTGCGGAGCGAGTGAAGGCGAAGAGGGTTGTGAATGCCACATCCGTGGACGGCGCATACACTGCGGACCCCAAGACTGACCCCAATGCTCGGATGATACCAAGGATGAAGCACAAGGACTTGGTCGCCCTCGTGTCAGGTACCCATTCCGGAGCCGGGCCGAACATAGTATTTGACCCAGTGGGCGCGAAGGTGCTGGAGAGGTCCAGAATAGCTCTGTCGATCGTTGACGGGACGGACCTTTCCAACCTCAGAGACGCGATCGAGGGAAAGAAGTTCAAGGGGACGCTTGTCGCCGGGTGAGGGCGCCTAGAGCAGCTCGAGATCATCGCTACTGATTTCCTCGATCCCGCATCTCGCGAAGGACTCGCGCAGCCTCCGGTATTCCGGCTTGGGCATGCTCTTCTTGTGGAAGTAGACCTTCCTCGCGCCTCCGCTCTTCTCAGCCATCTGGGCGATCATGGCATCATCTAGCGCCTGCAGGGCATAGTTCGCGGCCATGTGTCCGATTGCCACCTTCTTCGACAGCGCGACCTCCGTGAACCTCGGAGCGTAGTGTCCTCCACCCACGCAGAGCACCACAGGATACTCACTATCCTTGATTGCAGGGATCGAATCCGCGATTGCATCCGCAGCGTCTTCCCTGCCCCACAGTTCTTCGCAGCTGCCTATCTCGATGTAGAACGCCGGGGCTTCCACACTCGGGCCATGGTGCGTGGTCTCGAAGGAAACGTTGAAGGACAATCCTTTCGCACGGACTGCCAGATTCCTCAAGGCCGAGGTCATCAGTTGAGGCGAGCACCTGCACAGGGTTCCTGGCCGGCCACCAAAGTCCGCGGACGAGTAATTGCCTATCGGGTGCACTGTCAGTGTGGGTATGCGCGATTCCGCTCTGTGCCTCGATGCGAAGATCACGAGCTCGATGGGGACGCCCAGCGCGCCAGTGACTCTCTGGTCAACAAGATCCTCCTCAAGATGTATCCTGTCAACTTGGACCATTAGGAAATCGTTTCTCCTCAGTGCAGGGTGACTCTCGAAACTGCCCGTCTCTTCCCAGCCTCCTTTCTCGAGCAGTCGAGCCCTGATGTTCATCGAGGCAGGGTCTCCTGATGATGTGATGACGAGTTTCACAACCGGGAGTCAACGCAAACCTATGTTAACTCTTTTTCCAGGGAGAGAACCGAAAAGGCTTATATCTCCTCACTGGTTCAGCGCATCCAGATGTCCAAGCTACTGACAGCGACAATCGGAAGCCTCCATAGGTTCGACCCCGACCTGCATGATTCGATCGACAAGGCGATCGGATTTCAGCGGGAGCACGGAGTGGACATCCTATCCGATGGCGAGCAGAGGGCCGACATGGTGTCCTACTTCGCGGAGTCCTTCGACGGGTTGGCGGTTGAGAACGGCGCACCAATCATCACAGGACGGATAGGCCTTCGCAGAGATCCGACAGAATTTTCCAAGGTCGAGGACCTCGCGTACGTTCGTCGCAAGTATCCGGACCTCAAGATCAAGGTGGCAATTACCGGTCCCACGACCTTGGGCATGACCTGCGGGAGCCGCAAGATCAAGTCTCACTACAAGAGCATCATGGACTTCTCGCTCTACCAGGACATAGCCGCCGCGCTTGCACCCATCGCGAAGGCGATCGTGGACCTTGGTGCGTACGTGCAGCTGGACGAACCTTTCCTGTCGCAGGGGTACAAGGATCTGGACTCAAGGGTCAAGCTCCTGGACTCCGTCGCTGCAGGCCTTCCCTCAGAGAGAGTGAGCATCCATGTCTGTGGTTTCATTGGCAGATACGGGGTCGTCGACCATTTGCTGAAGTTGGAGAACGCAGGTACTCTGAGCTTCGCGTTCGCAGGAAGGCTCGAACAAGGAAACGTCAACCATGTCAACCGTCGCGATTTTGAGGAGCATGGTAAGAAGCTCGGGGCGGGATGCATCTCGGTCACGCCTTTGACTGAATCCGAAGTCCACTCACCAGAGACAGTCCGGGCAAAGCTTGCGGAGATATCCGCGAAGGTGGGTCGTGAGAACATAGCATACGCGCACCCCGACTGTGGTATGAGGGCAACCAGCAAATCCTGTGTTCCGCTCGTGCTCCGCAACTTACGTGCGGGAGTAGACCTGTTCGGATAGCTGTTCCCTCCCGGGAGCCTGGTCCCTTGAACTCTTGTCTCTTGAGCGAGAAACAGGCGAACAAGAATGTGAACTATCTCGCGGGTCTCGACTTCATCATCAGCCTTGGATTCGGGCTGATCATGCCCCTGTTCCCCCAATACGTCGTCCTCCTGGGAGGAGGAGGGCTCGAAGTGGGGATCCTGTTCTCCTCGTTCGTACTTACAAGGGCGCTTCTTGCGACGCCCTTCGGGAACCTCTCGGACAGGATCGGCCGGAAGAAGATCATCCTGATTGGTAGCTTCCTCTACGCTGTCCTGGCAGTGCTCTTCACAGTACCTGAATCCTGGATCGGACTGACACTCGTTCGAGGCCTCCAGGGGGTCGCGAGCGCAATGGTGTGGCCTGTCAGCGAGGCGCTTGTCATAGACTCCTGTCCCGCCGACAGGCGCGGTGCCTCCCTGGGCAAGGTCGTGATGTCAGCCAACCTCGGCATGGTGTTCGGCCCCTTCATCGGCGGCGCCCTGTATTTCTCGGGTAGCGAGTTGCTTGGCATGTCGGATGTTCAGAGTTTCAAGTTCCCGTTCTACTTCACCGCGTTGGTCGCGCTGGTGGGCGCCGCTCTTGTGTGGATCAACGTCACGGATGCGAGGATCCCCGCGAAGGACAAGCGCAAGATCACGCTGGGCAAGCTTCTGCATCCGGACGGCATGACGAGGCAGGGCCTCAGGAACCTGCGGGTGCTATACGCCAATGCGGCGATGGAGGGGTTCTCCTTCTCCAGCATCGGCCCGCTCATGGCGCTGTTCCTCATGTTCGAGTTCCTGCTCGATCCCGATGTGGTCTCCGTAGTGCTGGGGAGCGCGATGGGCGTGGGCGCCCTGATAGCCTTTCCCTCAGGGAGGCTCGCGGACAGGTGGAGCAAGAAGGTGCTGTTTGTCATCGGTGGATACATCGCGTTCGTCGGCACCATCCTCCTGCCATTTTCCTGGACCTTAGCGGCAGCCATCGCCTTCTTGGCGATGAGGGCGATGGCCTTCCAGGTCGCGAGCCCGGCCCTGAGGGCGCTCCAGGCGGACACCGTTCCCGAGGAGGTCCGGGGCAGGCTCATCGGGATGCTTGAGTCGATGTCCAACGCCGGCTCAGTGTTGGGCGCTCCCATAGGGGGCCTCCTTTGGGATGCGTTCTACGACAAGGATGTTGGGACCTTCATCGAAATCGACGGCACGATCATGCCCTTCCTTGTCTCCGGCCTGCTCGGCCTCTTCACCGTCACGCTGGTGCTCCTGCTTGTGAAGGAACAGGCGCGCGGCCCAGCCCGGGCTGAAGGGCAAGGGAAATAGAAAGTAAAGGGCGAAGGCCCCGAAGGGCCCTCGATTTTGGTTTTGACTCTACGCGCCCTGCTTCAGCTTCCGGGACCTCATGAACACGAACGCGAGCAGCAGTGCCAGCGCGATCGCCACGATGAGGAACGCCAGCGAGGCCGGCTGCGTTATCTGCCTCGCGACCGGTATCTTCCCGTTCTCGACCTCCACGGTCACGTCCGCGCTCTCTCCGCCCATGCTCACGGTGATCGTGCCCGAGCCAGCCGTCTCACCAGCGGCGAACGCGGCAGAGCTGCCGTCAACGGACGGGTCGATCTCCCCGATGTCGGTCGTCCAGCTGCAGCCCGTGTCGGCTATCTCGTTCCCGTACTGGTCCAGGCACACAACGCTCAGGCTCATCCCCTCCCCTGTCTTCAGGGACACGGCGGTCGGACTCACCTCTAGATGGTCCAGAACACCTGGAACGAGCGTCACGACGGCGTGTGCCTCCTTTCCAGCAGCGGATGCGACGACGACCAACGAGCCGGGCACTGTCGGAGCTGTCAGCACCCCGGCGTCCGATATGGACCCTGCGCTCGCAGACCAGTCGATCGTGTATCCTGATATCTCGTTGCCGTAGACATCGATCACTGTCGCTTCGAAGGTCAGCGAGGCGCCCACCTGCAAGGTCTCTGAGTCCGGAGTCATCGATATCTCCGCGGGCTCTGAGGGGCCGATCGTCAGCACCAGGCTGCCAGATGCTCCTCCGGAAGTCACTGTGACGGTCGCCGATCCGGCCAATGTCGGCGCAGTGTAGGTGTATGTCGGGCCAAGTATCTGGCTCATTGACAGCGGGTCCAGCTGCCCTGCCGAGGCGCTCCACGTGAAGGCCGCTCCCGATATCTCGTTCCCGTACTGGTCCATGGCCTTCGCGTACAGGTAGGTCAGCTCGCCTGCCTGCATGCTGCTCGGACCAGCTAGCGCGTCCTGCCGGACCTCGACCTGCGAGATCGCGCCAGGCACTATCAGGACATCGGTCCAAGAGGACACGCCCAAGGCGGTAACGGTGACCTTTCCAGAGCCGACATGCGTGCTCGCGGTGAGCACTCCCGCCTGCGATACGGTCCCGATGGCTGCATTCGCAGACCATGTCAGCGTGAGTCCGGAGATCGCGTTCCCGTAGACATCCTCTCCTGCAGCTGTGAACGTCGCCGTGCTTCCGGCCACGACGCTCGGGCTTCCCGGGTTGATCGACAACGATGCCAGAGCTCCTGGAACAACGGTCACGGTAGCGTGCGCGTACACGCTCCCGGACGAAGCGTTCAGCGTCGCCGATCCCGTTGTGGTCGGCGCGCTGTATGCTGCGAGTGTGCCCATGCCGTTCAGGGCCGCCACCGAGCCGAGGCTCGAGGACCATGACACCGTTGCGTCGTTCAGGACGTTGTTGAACGCATCGTACACGACAGCGCCGAGAGCCTGAGACGAGCCTGCGGATATGGTCGAAGAGGCAGGGGTCACGACGATGTGGTGCGGCGCCCCCGCAACCACCTCGACGCTCGCCTTCGCCACCACGGAGCCGGATGTGACGGTGACAAATCCCGTTGCCGGGACAGTTGCCGCCTTGAATGCTCCTGCTTGCGTGACGGTGCCTATCGCCGCGTCCGCGGACCACGTCAGGGTCGCACCGGAGACGATGTTGCCGAACGCGTCCCTGGCAGTCGCTCCGAAGCTCGCGCTTCCGTTGACCACGATCGTCGCCGTGCCGGGCGATATCGTTATCTGGGCAACAGGTCCCACTGAGACCTGGACTGGTATCAGGAGCGTCTCGCTGCCGCAGTCTGCCCTGAGCGACCCGGAGCCTGGTAGGGTCCCGGCCACGAATACGATGCTGTCGCCCGATGGAGACCCGAGCACAACGGAGCCCACCGTCGCGGACCACGCATATGTCAGTCCTGGGATCGGATTGTCGAACTCGTCGTACCCTTGGACCTGGACTGCCTGCGACTGCCCGACAACCAGGCTGATGCCGGTCGCACTTGCGGTCAAGTGGTCAAGGGTTCCTGGGACTAGCTCCACATGGGCCGTCGCCACTATCAGTCCGTAGTTCACAGTGACATTGCCCGTTGCCGGCGCTGTGGCCGCCGTGAGCGTCCCAGCCTGCGTGATCGTGCCCAGGATGGCGTCTGCCGTCCAGTTCAGAGTCACGCCGGTGACCTCGTTCCCGTAAATGTCGTATGCCGTCGCGCCGAAGGTCATGGAGCCGTTCACGCCGAGTGTAGCTTCGAGTGGCGCAAGGACGATCTCGACCACAGGACCGACCAAGACGTCCACCGGGATGCTGAGGTTAAGACCTCCGCATTCGATGAGCATCGAGCCGGAGCCGGGGACTGTGCCTGCCATGAAGACCACGCTCTCTCCGCTCGGGGATCCGAGCACGAGCGAGCCGATCGTCGATGACCACGCATATGTCAGTCCTGGGATCGGGTTGTCGAACTCGTCGTGCCCTTGGACCTGGACTGCCTGCGACTGCCCAACCAATAAGCTGATGCCGGTCGCACTTGCGGTCAAGTGGTCAAGGGCTCCTGGAACAAGCTCCACACGAGCCGATGCAACTATCAGTCCGTAGGTCACGTTGACGTTCCCGGATCCTGGGACCTTGGCAGCTGTGAGCGTTCCCGCCTGTGTGATCGTGCCCAGGACGGCGTCTGCCGTCCAGTTCAGAGTCACGCCGGTGGCCTCGTTCCCATAGACGTCATATGCTGTCGCGCTGAAGGTCAAGGTACCATTGACGACAACCGTTGCCTCGACTGGCACCAGCACTATCTCGACCACAGGACCGACCAAGACGTCCGCCGGGATGCTGAGGTTGAGGCCTCCGCATTCGATGCGTATCGAGCCGGACCCTGGTACAGTGCCTGCCATGAAGACCACGCTCTCTCCGCTCGGGGATCCGAGCACGAGCGAGCCAATCGTCGATGACCACGCATATGTCAGGCCGGAAATCGGGTTGTCGAACTCGTCGTATCCCTGGACCTGAAGTGCTTCTGATCCGCCCACAAGCAGGCTGAGGCCCGTGCTCGAAGCGGTCAGGTGGTCCAGCCCTGCGGGCACCACGCTGACCTCCGCGGAGCCGCTTATCGCTCCCACGGTGGCCACAACTGTCCCTGATGACGCGGTCGTACTCGCAGTCAGCAGGCCGCTCGCATCGATGGTCCCTATCGCGCCCGTTACGCTCCACACGAATGTGACATTCGGGACCTCGTTCCCGAACCAGTCGTATGCGGCCGCGGAGAACTGCAGGGAGACGTTCGCCTCAAGCTCCGCGGATAGAGGCGTGACGACGACCTCCTCGATGTCTCCCGCCATCAAGCTGATGCTAGCAGAGGCCCAGACGCCGTTGAAGGCCGTGACCACGATGATATCCTGGCCGACCTCGTGACCTGCTGTGTACATGCACCAATCGTCCTCGCCCGGCAGGGGAGTCAGAGTCCCGTTGCTGCCTACGAGAGACCACTCGAGTCCCGCGTCCTCGACGAGGTTCCCGTACTGGTCGTAGGCCACTGCATGGAACATCGCGCTCGAAGAGACCGCGAGGTCAGCAGAGGCCGGCGTCAGCTCGATGACCTCCGGCTCATCGGCTCCTTCGAACTTGAAGCAGCTGATGTAGCCGTCGCCATCGGCGATGACCAGCCTCCCGTTGCCCAGAGCGGGTGATGTCAGCCACGAACCGGCCACCAGGATCTGGTATACCATGATCTCACTGGCCACGTCGTACACGTAAATCCATCCATCGTCCGAGGGCGCGAACACGTATCCTCCGCTGTACACAACTGAGGAGTAGTACATCGCTCCTGAGATGAAGTCAGACCAGACAACATCGCCGGAGTCCTGGTCGAGCGCGGTGACGTAACCCCCGGTCACATTGCTCCACATTGTCGAGGCGAATATGACCAGCCCGTCCACCACGACAGGCGAAGAGAGCGAAATCTCGCCAAACCCGGAGGACGACCAGATTAGGTCTCCGGTGTAGGCGTCATAGGCCCACATCGTGCCAGTGACATCGCCAATGTACAAGACCCCGTCGGATACGACAGGAGCGTTGTAGGAATAGTTATTGATGTCTCCCGTCCAGGCCGGCTCTCCCGTCCACGCGTCCATCGCCTCTACTGTGCCTCCTTCTCCCGTGATGTAGACAAGCCCGTTCGAGTAGGTCGGCCCCTCGGATGGCCAGCATATGCAGTCGTACTCCCATTCGAGGGCGCCTGTGAAGGCGTCGTTCGCGTAGACCTTCCCCGTGAAATAGTCGCACCAGAAGACCGTTCCGACGGCGACTGCAGGCATCGTGTAGGCGTCGTAGTAGCCCGCGACCTCGTAAGACCAGCGGATCATGCCTGTGTCCTCGTCCAGGGAGTACAGGGTATGTGACGCTCCCCCGTCGGTCGTGAGGACAACGTAGACGTGCCCGTACTCGACAGCAGGCATGTTCGGGAAGTACCCGGACGAGCCGAGGCCCATGCTCCAGACAGTGTTCCCCGTGTCCAGGTCGAGCGCGAAGACGTTACCATCGTAGTCAGTTCCGAACACCTTGCCGTCATCCATCACGACTCCATAGGAACTCAGCGAATTGCTCGCGGGGCCGCTGGACCATTCCAGCAGCATCGGCAGCTCATACGATTGAGGGCTGATGCCCGTTCGCGCAGCATCGTGATGGTGCTGGGGCCATTCCGGATCGGCCCCGCCCTGCACCTCGATCAGCACCGGGACCGAGTCCGACACATCCGGGTCAAGCGCAGACGTGGCGATGATGTCAACGACATCGTACTCCAGCGGACTCGCGTCAGCCGGGACGTATATCCTCAGCACGATGGTAGCGCTTTCCAGGCCCTGGACAAGGCCAGTGTCCGCCACTCCGTCCCCGTCCGTGTCGCCGATCGGGGTAATGCCATCCGATTCGAAGAGATCATACGGCATGCCGAAGTAGGTGGAAGCCTCGATGTCGAACGTGTCAGGCATGGCGCCCAGGTTGGCAACCGTCAGGCTCACATCCGCGACCTCCCCCGGCATGAGACCAAGGGAGGCGCGCGGGCCTATGTCGACCCCTGGCGGGGGCACGAGCGCGGTGACCGTAGCCTGCTTGGATGTGCCGATGTCGTTGCTCGACACGAAGTCTATCCTGGCCGTGTCCTCGTCGTAGATCGTGGCGGAGCCAGGGGCGGTCATGCGGACAACTATCTCTGCCGACTCCTGGTAGCCCAGCGGCCCGGTGTCGGGCACGAGGTCGCCATCAGTGTCGGCGAGCGGTGTGACGCCGTTGGCCTGAAGCAGGTCTACTGCCCACCCGGAAGCTCCGAGGGTCACGTACGCGTCAAACACGTCCGTCCCGGACGTCCCGATGTTGGTGACGGTCATGTCGAAGTCCACGGTCGAACCGGGGACGACGCTCTTCTGCTGCTCCTCAGGCTGGACCCGCAGTCCAACGGGCAGCTGGCCACGGAAGCCATATATGCCTCCCCACCAGTCGCCGACCCACAGCCAGCCATCGGCGATCGCGGCGTATGCTCCGGAGCCCGAAGAGCCGAGTCCGTACAAGTAGTCCACGCTGCCGTCCTCGGCATCCATGACACGCAGGTATCCGTCCATCGCTGCCCCGTAGACGTAGCCGTTGCAGTACGCAGGTCCTGAGTAGATTGGGGTTGCGAGGACCTGCCATAGGATCGAGCCGTCCGCGAAGTCCAGGGCGTAGTAGCCTTCCCACTGGGTGGCCAGGAACAGCGCGGTGCCATCAGTAGCAGCATAGTTGGCATAGAAAGTGCCCAGGCCAGATGTCGTCCAGACTATCGAGCCATCGCCCGCGTCCAATGCGTAGGCCGTTCCTCCGTTCGTCGTGAAGAATACGGTCCCCTGCGAAATCAGCGGAACCGATACGACCGACGAGTCGAGTGTCTGTGTCCACAAGATAGACCCGTCGAACTCGTCGAGCGCGATCGCATAACCATCGGACGATCCGAGGAATATCATCCCAGAGGCAGCCGCCAGGCCGTCCTCTACCCATGTGGATACTGCAGATGACCATGTCAGGGAGCCATCGCTCGCGTCCAGGGCAAGCACTGTTCCGCCGTACTCGAGACAGAACACAATCCCCTGGTCGACCACGACCGAAGTCTGTGCGTTGATATCGAAGCCCTGGGAAGCTCCCACCTGCCATATGGTCCCGCCGGTGGCCGCATCCAGCGCGTATAGGCTGGAGCTGCCGTTCCAGCTGCCCATGGTAGTGTAGAGGACGCCTCCCTCTATGGTGGGGGTTCCGACGTTGAAGTAGCCTTCCTCAAAGTCCCTCTGCCACAGAATGTCTCCGGTGAACGCTTCGAAGGCCGCAACATGGCCCTGGTTCGACGTCCAGTAGAGCACCCCGTCTGCGTACACGGGGCTGTTGTAGTCGGTGTAGTACCATTGGTCCATCCATTGGAGCTCCAGCGGAGGCTCCATGTCCTGCGGCGAGATGCCCCTTCTCGAGTTGTCGTTCTGCAGGGTCGGCCAAGCATCGTTTGGAGGCGCTGACAGGTCAAGCACGATGACGGCCTCCGATGCCTCGTTGGGATCCAATGACGATATCGCGAGGACATGTGTCCTGTCGGTGCTGCCCAGGGCAGCGGACAACGGGACCTCGATCTCAACAACTATTGTGACGGAGTTCAGGCCGGGTATCTCTCCGGTGTCCGGTACCCCGTCTGCATCACTGTCGCCCAGAGGCGTCATCCCGTCCGATTCGTATAGTGTGAAGTTCCAGGAATGCTCAGACCACGCGCCGATATCCATCGTGTCGGGCAACGCCCCGAGGTTGGAGACGGTCAGGGTTGTCCGGACGATCTCTCCCGGGTCGACCGAGTGATATGCCCTCGGCCCTATCCAAACGCCGGGCGGAGGCACCAAGGCCTGGACCCTCGCTTCCTTGGACACGCTCAGGTCGTTGCTCGAGGTGAAGATGATGACGGCAGTGTCCTCGTCTCCTGGGAGGGCCATTGGGTCGATGTACATCCGCGCAATGATGTCCGCAGACTCGTATGTCGCCAGGGGACCTGTGTCCAGCAATCCGTCGCTGTCCGAGTCCCCGAGCGGGGTTACGCCGTCGGACTCGTAGAGCTCGATTATCCAGTTGTGTGCCCCAAGCATCATGTCCGTGTCGAACGTGTCTGGTCCGGATGTCCCGGTGTTCGTCACTGTTATCCAGAAGTCGACGGAAGTCCCAGGCAAGACGTCCATAGCCTGCATGGCAGGTGTCACGGTCAGGCCCACGGGCATCTGGCCCATGAACGCATGCATGTAGCCGTCCTCTGATGACACCCAGATCCAGCCATCAGCAACAGCGAGGCAAGAGGTTGACCAGCCGATGTAGTACTGATAGGCTATCCACCCAGTGCTCGGCTCGATGACGTTGAGGTATCCCGCCATCGTCCCGTACACCCACCCGTTCGCGCATGCTGGGGATGATTCAATGTTCGAATAGAACGGCAGGGTCCACAGCAGGCTCCCAGTGGTTGAGTTGATTGCGCGGAAGTTGCCGTCGTCCGAACCGATGAAGAGCGTGTGCCCGTCGTAGGCCGGACATGAGATCCAGTAGTATCCCAGACCGGTGGTCTGCCAAACGATGGCTCCCGAGGCAGCCTCCAGGGCGTACATGGTTCCCGAGGAGGTCATCGCGTACACATATCCCTGGGCGTAGAGAGGAGTCGTGAGTATGCTGTCAGGGGTCGCCAGGCTCCAGATCAGCTCGCCCGTGAGCATGTCGAGCGCGATTATCTCGCCGGTGTAGACGCAGTGGAAGAGCATCCCACCCCCGATCGCGATGCCCACTCCGGGGCTGCCGCTCGTGGTGTATGTCCACACGACCGATCCGTCTTCCGCGTCAAGGGCGTACAGCTCTCCGCTCCATGCGCCGCCGAACACGAGTCCGCCGGCGACTATCGGGGATATCCTAGCATTGAGGTCCATGCCAGTCTCAGCTTCTCCTGCCTTCCAGATGGTCTCTCCTGTGTCAGCATCGAGGGCGTACATTGCGGCCCCCTCGGTCTCGGTGTCGAACACGACATAGACCACGCCGCCCTCCCAGACGGGAGCGCTCGGGTAGTACCACAGGGAGCCCAGCTGTCTCTGCCAGATCACATTCCCTGCGAAGGCGTCGAAAGCCGTCATGAATCCTTCAATGGAGGCCGCGTACAGCACGCCCTCGTGGTATACCGACCCGGTGTACATGGTGTAGTACCCAGGCCCTGCTGACCACCGTTCCTCGAGCGGCGGGGCGAACACGCAGGGCGACATGCCATGTCTGGCATCATCGTTCTGGAATGTCGGCCAATCCTCGTTCGCGGGCGCTGTCAATTCGATAACTAGCAAGCTGTATGCCGACGCGTTCGTGTCCAACGAGGAGGTACCCGTGATGGTTACTCTCTCCATTGAGCCCATCGACGCTCCGGTGGGAACCTCAACCATCAACACGATCTCGACAGATCCGAGGCCAGCCAGGACGCCCGTGTCCGCGATTCCGTCCCCGTCGCTGTCTCCTAGGGGGGTCACGCCATCTGACTGGAGGATTGTGAAGTTCCAGCCTTCCTGAGACACCCCAACAATATCAATCGTATCCGACAGGGCTCCGGTGTTCCTCACGGTCATGGTTGCATTCACGAGGTCCCCGGGCGCTGCCTCGATGTAGCCTCTGGGTCCTATCCAGACTCCGGGCGGAGGAACTGACAAGGTTATGGTCGACGTCTTGTGAACAGCAAGGTCGTTGCTCGATGTCAGCGTCGCCGTCGCGGTCTCCTCATCTCCAGGCATCGCTCCGGCGGGGACGCTGATCCGGACCACGACAACGGTCATACTGTCAGTCATGAGGGAGCCAGTGTCCGGTATTCCGTCCGCGTCCGTGTCTCCGAGAGGAGTGACTCCATCTGCCTCGTAGAGCTCGACGGACCATCCAAGGGGTCCCAGAGTTGTTGTGGCATCGAAGGTATCCGGGCCGCTCGTCCCGATGTTCGTCACATTCAGACGGATGTCGACAATATCTCCGGGAATGACATCTTGCGCGTGGAGCCTGGGGGTGACCAGGAGCCCGACGGGCAGCTGTCCGTTGAAAGCGTAGATGTTTCCGTCATAGTCCTCAATGAACAGTGACCCGTCGGAAATGGCCGGAGAAGATGTCGAGGCTGTTAAGAGAGAATGCGTCTCGACGACAGTGCCCGAGTCCGCATCAATGACGAAGAGAGATCCGCCCCAGTTCGAACCGTAGACGTATCCGTTGGCGTATGCTACCGTGTTGCCTATCTCAGCGCCAACGGAGGCCTGCCACACCAGAGAACCGTCCGTGGCATCGAGCGCGTAGACAGCCCCGTTGAATGAGCCGAAGTATATGTTCGAGCCGTCATAGGCTGGCCCGCCGTAGTCGATGATGTAGAAGCCTGGGACCTGCCATACGACGTCTCCAGTACCTGCGTCCAGGCAGTACATGGACCCTCCATATGTCCCGACATAGACGCAGTCCTGAGCAAACAGGACCGGACCTACTGTCGCGCCGTCAAGTGCCTGTGACCATACGGTGTCTCCTGTGAACTCGTCCAGCCCGAAGACTCTCCCGCTGACGCCGGTGGCGAAGATCATGCCGCCGGAGACAGTCGTTCCCCCGTAGGGCAGGTCCCCTATCGACTCGGTCCAGACCAGCGTTCCATTCAAGGCATCCAGTGCGACAACCATGCCATCCCAGGTCTCGGCGAACACAAGCCCGTCGGCGGCAGCCATCGCTATCCTTGCTGTGAAGAAGAAACCCTCTTCCTCTCCGAAGGACCACAGAATGTCTCCTGTCGCGATATCGATCGCATACACGTTGCTGACCTCGGTCGCGCCGCTCGGCTTGGTGAAAGTCGCGTAGACCACGCCGTTGCTCACAGCTGGCGTGCCCGTGTAGTAGTACTGCCCCCCGAGGAACCTCTCCCAGTAGACCTCCGAAGTGACCGGGTCTCTCGCCCTGATGTATCCATCAAGCGTTGCGGATATGAGCACCCCGTCCGAAACAACCGGGCTTGTCCACAAGCTAAGGAGGTTTGGTCCATCGACCCAAGAGGCGTTGAGTGGAGGCTCCATGGTCGTCGGGGAAAGCCCCTGCCTCGGGTCGTTGTTATGGAAAGTCGGCCACTCGTCGTTGGCCGGGGCCGTCGGCGGCCGCACGGTCGTCAGGAACCAGTAGTAGTTGGTCGAGTTGTCATCATAAGCGGTGTTCCCAGCCTCGTCCGTGCACTCGATCGCAAAGGCATAGGAGGTATTCTCTACCAAGTTTGAAAGCCTGATGGAATGGTCTGTGGTTCTCCGTGCATCAGACTTCACAAGCAATGGCGGGATAGAGTCTCCATAGTGAACGACACTATCGGAATTCTCGTCCGTGGTCCAAATGATCGTGGCGCGGTTGTATCTTACATTGACTGCCGAGACGTTCATGATCTCAGGTGGATCGTCGTCCACCACAGCCATGTCATAAGTGAATCCGCTTCCGCCAAGGCCGTCATCTTCGTCGAAGTATGCCGCTGTGATGTTGTCCCGGTTCTGTACCTGCAATACGCCATCGCCAGTCACGGGTGCAGCCGATAGCTCGAGTTGGATCCATCCCCAGAATGCGCTCGTCGCCGGACCCGTCTCCGTGAGCGTCACATTCTCCGGCACCGTCTCGGTGCTGCTGGCCATGACGACATGAGCGATGTCCGTGGCGTTCTCGTCGAGATTCAGATCTGTGTCAACGACCGTCAGAATGATTGTCGCATCTGATCTGTACCGGTTGTGGTCCATCCCGACAGACCCCTTCTGAGTGGCTATGCCACCCGTCATGACGATAGCGTATGGCTGCGGCCCCATCGGCACATTGAGCCCGACGACCGCGACCATCCACAGGCCTGGTAACACGTCTGAGATGACGAGGACTGACTCGACGTTGTTCAGATGGTCAGTTCCGTTCGGGTTGGGGATCGACTCCCCTGGGTTCTGACCCCAGTACTGGTTGCCCATGTACAAGGTCCCGTCCGGCGCCATCACGATCAAGTCGAGGTCGTTGACGAGGTTCGGGTTCGTGTACGGCTGGCCCGCGTAGTCGGACCAGACGAGCGTGATCTCGACTGCCTCCGATGGTTCACCGATCGCCAGCTCGTAGATCGTCATGCCTCCGGTGCTTAGGCCGATGCGCTCGTCATCGGCCACAATACCCCTTGTCTCTCCTTGGAAATAGAGTGCAGAGTCGAGTGTGACCCTGCCCCAGCCTTGGTTGTTGTTGGGGTAGTAGCTCTCGCCGTTCGCGTATGCGCCAGCTCCGGTCATCTCAGAAGCGCTGTTAATCAGAGTCGCCTTTATCAGGGCAGCAGTCGGAGTGAATGCGTTGCCCGCCTGCGGCGACCCTGTGGGATACCAGCCATCAGAGTAGTACTGCCGCACGAGAGCCGCGGAGCCGGCCGCGTTCGGGGTCGCCATGCTCGTGCCGCTCAGCTGCCAGTAAGTGTCAAGCTCAGAGCCCGGATCTCCTCCTTGGGCAGACCAGATGTTGACCCCGGGCGTGGTTATATCGGGCTTGAGCCTCCCGTCGGTGCAAGGTCCACGGCCGCTGAAGTCCGCCATGTCCTCCAGGCCTACGCCATTCAAAGTCGCCCCGACCGATATGACGTTCTTTGCGGCCGAATAGGGGTTGAGGTAGCCCGGGGTCGAGCCCGGGTTCCCGGCCGCGTAGAGTACGAGGAATTCCTGGTTGTTCCATATGAAGTTGTCAGTCGCCGCAGCATCGTCTATGTAGTCTGCGCCAACGGAGCCCCAGCTGTTCGTGTGGATGTATGAGCCCCTGCTCATGGCTTCGCTGTACATGTCCGTTATGTCGCTTGGGGGGAACACGTAGTATCCGTCCGGAGACAGGTCCTGCACCTGAAGCATCGCGTCGAACGCCTGCCCATCATGGGGCCCGGCCGACCCGCTAGAACCCAAAGGATCTCCATCGTAGACATGCCAAGTGCCATCATCGCCCGCGACAGTTCCAGAAACGTGTGTGCCGTGGTTGATGTCGTTGTCAGTCCCGTCTCCTCCACCGTCCGATGGGACGTAGTAATCAGTGACCTTCCTGTGCGAAGGCCCAGGCGTCGGATTTGCCGGGTCCTCGAACGCATCGTGCTCGTAATCTATCCCAGTGTCGCCGACGGTCACGGTCTGGCCTGTTCCCCAGATGCCCTGGTCGTGGATGGGTGTGGCATAGGTCGCACCATCCCCGCTCTGCAGGACCCATCGGGCTATGTCATTGTAGACAAATGGTTGCACGTGCCTGTCGATCCACATGACGCCGGGCCGTCTGGCCAATGCCGTCAGCTTGCTCGGGTCGATGTCTGCGCAGACAACTCCGTTCATCTCATCTGAGAATACGACGTCCTTTCCGCCCAGGGAGGAGATGGCGGCAGCAACGTCTTGTACATTGGATACTTCGAATGTCAGAACGTCAACAGTCATGCCCACGCTGGTCTCGCTTTGCGCGGTCTTCGTGGTCCTGTCCACACTCGGATTCGTTCTTGACTCATCGGCTCGCGTGTACGCGGACGAGGATGCTGAGGAGATGTCAACAGGATCCTGCAATTTCGTCCCAAGGTCGGCAGTTGAGGTCGTAGCCCCCAAACCTGCTGCGGTCGTGCTTTCGAGTGCTCTCTCGAGGATCAGGTCGTAGTCCGACGACAGCCTCGGGCTCAGCTTGTATGCTGGCTCGAAGGTTCCAACCCAACGCACGCTGGAGACGTCCTCTATCGCCGCGATCTGCACGCTGTTTGCCTTTACTACAAACGCGTTGTAGTTGACGTAGTATAGAATCGTGCCTCCGGCCTTCGTCAGCTCGCTCTTCATCTCCGACTTGACTGGACCATTGAACTGAACGATGTAATAGACTGGGTCGTAGTCCAAGACCGATGCATAGCTCAGCGAATAAGGCACATCGGGACTCTCGGCGAGCGGATCGAACCGGAAGTTGTTGACCTGTATGTATCTCATGTAGTCGAGCGTTCCGGATTGAGTCCACGAGCCACTCGGCTTCTCATCCGGGGCTGTGGCCTTGACAGCGGTTACCGGTGCAAGAACAGTTGCAGTCAGCAGAACACATATCACGATTGCTAGAACTCTCCTCTGGTCCAAGCTCATCTCCTCCCTCGCGCACGGGCGCTATGTTGAAGTGTAGCGCGATTCGCTCTATAAGACCTTAATGATTTGGTTGGCTTCCCAGACAACCAAGGACCAACGGAAATTCCAAAATTCCAGGCTCTCCGATGCCATTCCACCGTGTGCCGGCACGCATTCTTGCTGCATGTGGCAATCGCGCTTAAATAATCGAATTCAGGTTTTGTCGCTTGCATGTCTGGGGAACTGACCGTCTCAGAACGAATCATGTTTCACCTAAACAGCTACGTGAAGTTCGAGGACAAGTTCGAGGTGCCCTTCGACATGACCCAGGACGGCATCTCTCAAGCGTGCGCGATATCGAGGGCACATGCGGCTATCGAGCTGAAGAAACTCAAGGGCGCGGGCCTGGTCGAGGAGAGACTCACGCACATCCGCAAGGGGAAGTCTCGCAGGAAAGCTTACTTCCTTACCGCAGCTGGTAAGGGAAAAGCGTCCGACGTCGTACAGTATGTTAAAGAGAACGACATCAGGACGCATGTCGATCCCTCAAGAGTCAGGCCAGAGCTCAGCTCAGGACGACTGGGGACTGCAAGGAGATCCTCTCCACTCCCCGCGTTGAGATACTTCTATGGCCGGAAGGAAGAGCTGAAAGCGGTTGCTGCGGCCCTCGAGCGCCCCTCCGTGCGAACCATCGCAGTCAGAGGAATCGCCGGCATAGGCAAGACTACATTGTTGGCGAAGGTCGCTTCTGAGATGGAAGACCACAGGGTCTTCTGGTATTCGACGAAGCCATGGGACGGAAGCCGGGCATTGTCCGATTCCTTGGGCAGGTTCTTCGCGGATAACGGTGTCAGGAAGATAGCCTCATATCTTGCGTCTGGCAAGTTCGATTTGGGAGACCTCAGCTATCTGTTCGATGAAGAGTTGTCTGAGAACGGCTACGCTTTCGTGTTTGACGACGCGGATTTGTCGGAGAGCGTGAGGGAATTCCTCAGGATGCTCAGGCACAGCTGCGGATCCTCAAAGATACTCATCTCATGCGAGTCGGACCCTGGCTTCTATGAGAGCTCGGACATCATCGCCCGGACCGAGGTGGTGGAGGTGGAACTCGGCGGGCTCGACAAGTCGGCCTCACTCCAGCTGCTTAGGGAGAAGGGGATAGAAGGATCGGTCGCAGAGGAACTTGTCAAGGTCACCAGGGGGCACGCCCTGTCTCTGGAGATGGTCACCGCTTCTACGGCGACCGAGGCGAAGTATCAGGTCTCCAGGTTCCTTGAGGAGAAATTCTACGCGGGGCTTGGGGATCTCGAGAAATCCCTGCTGCAGCTGTCGTCCGTGTTCCAGAAACCGTTCACATCGGATGCTATACCCCGGGAGCTCAGGCAGTCGCGCAAAGGCTCGATGCTGCGTGAGGCCGCGCCGGGCAGGTTCGAGATTCACTCCTCCTTGAAAGAATTCGTATACGACTCCATGACCAAGGAAGAGCGGTCAAGATGGCACAGCGCCGCCGCGGATTACTATCTCAGGGCCGGGGACAAGCAGGAGCGGCTCTTCCACCTGATTCGCGCGGGGAGAACGCTCGAGGCTGAGATCTTGGTTTCGAAGTGGGGTGAGGAGCTGCTGGCGGAGGGCAACATCCAGCGGATCTGGGAGATCTTGTCCGATTTCGAGCCGACGAAGCCGAAGTACAGGCCAGCCGTACTCCTCCTCAAGGCGAAGGCGGCGAGCATAGTCGGCGCCTATGACGCTTCGTGGAAGCTGCTTGAGATGATCCGTTCGGAGGAAGCGCCCTTGCTCAGAGCGGAGGCCCTCGTGGAGATGGGCAAGATCCTGAGCAAGAAGGGTGACCTTGAGGGAGCCTCGGTCCTGTTCAGCCGGGCCCTTGAAAGCGCGGGGGACTCGCCTGTCGAGCGAGCAAAGGCACTGCGAGGCCTGGGAGTCGTTCAGGGCAAGCTGGGGGACTACGCGAAGGCGCGAGATCTGCTTGACGAGAGCGCTAGGAGCGCGATGACGGCCATGGATTCGAGGGGGATGCTAATGGCGCAGATGGAGCTGGGAAACATCCTCATATACAGGGGTATGTACGAGGAGGCGATCGACCACTTCTCGAAGTGCGCTGCCGGCTTCGGCCCCGTCGAACTCACCAACGTCCACATCAACCTCGGCGTGGCGAACGATTGTCTCGGCAACAGGGTTGAGGCGAGGCGGCATCTGGAGAACGCGGTGAAGCTAGCCGAGGAGACGGGCCAACCGCGGCCCAGGGCATACGCGCTCACCTCGCTCGCCGAGGTTCTGATCAACTGCGGGGAAGTCGAGGCGGCCAAGGAGCATTGCTTCACAGCACTGAACATACTCACTGAGCTCAACGACCGGCTGGGAACCTCCGCAGCATATGCGAACCTCGGTCTTGCCGAGAGAGTCTCAGGAAACATGGACTCAGGTGAGGGATACTACAGAGAAAGCCTGAAGGCACTTGAGGGAGTCGATATCCCCCGCAGCCTGGGCATCCGCAAGTATGAGTTCGCGCTTCTGCTTGAGGAGAAGGGCGATGTCGAGAGAGCGGCCGAGCTTCTCCGCGAGTCGCAACGCTTGTTCGAGAACGTCGGAGCGAAGGACATGTTCACCAAGGCTGAGCATGAGCTCATCAAGCTGGGCAAAGGCTGACAACTTCTGAATGCGCGACCTTCACACCTGCGGCACGCTCTTCAGCCAGTCCATGTCCGATATGTAGATGTCCCTGATGTCGTCGAGACCATAGATGAGCATTGCCAGCCTCTCGAGCCCCAGGCCCCATGCCAGCACTGGCTGTTCGACACCGTAAGGCATCGTGACCTCCGGCCTGAAGACTCCCGCTCCTCCGAGCTCCATCCACTCGCCCTTCCAGTTTATCTCCACCTCGACTGAGGGCTCAGTATATGGGAAGTATCCGGGCCTCAGCCTCGTCTGCGGTATCCCCATTCGCCTGTAGAACTCCTTGAGGACCCCGCAGAGCATGTTGAAGTTCGATCCCTCCTCGCAGACGATCCCCTCGATCTGCGTGAACTCGGGCAGATGTGTCGAGTCCATCGCCTCGTTCCTGAATATCCTGCCGATGGAGAACACCTTGAACGGTATCTCGGGATTCTCCGATATGTAACGGACAGTGTTCAATGTCGTGTGCGTCCGGAGGAGCGCGCGCTCTGCCTCGGCTCTGCTCCACTTGTACCTCCATCCGAGCGAGCCTGTCTTCCATCCGTTCTCGTGGACCTCCTTGATGATTTCCACCAGGTCGTTCCACTTCGACAGGTCAAGTCTCTTGGGGTCCTCGACGTAGAAGGTGTCCTGCATCTCCCTCGCGGGATGGTCCTGTGCGGTGAAGAGGGCGTCCATGTTCCAGAAAGCGCTCTCCACGTAGTCCCCCGTGATCTCCTTGAAGCCCATCTTCAAGAAAGTGCTCCTGACCTTCTCTATCATGATGCTCATGGGGTGCATCCTGCCCCCGTGAGCCGAGGGCGCGAACGCCTTAACGTCGTATTTCCGGACGTCGACCTCGCGCCATTTGCCGGATTGAATGAGCTCAGGAGTCAGTTGCGCCACCTCCTGTTTGCCCTCCAGCATGCGGGGGTCGATCTTCGCTCCTTCGTCAGTGAGGGAGAGCGTCCTGGAAACAACCAACTTCTCGATGAGGATGTCCTTCCTCGAGTTCAGAGGTTCCAGGATTTCCTTTGGGATGTCGTCCTCATCGAGCTCACCCTCCGCCAGCTTGTCGATGACAAGCTCGTCCTCACCTCTGCGGTGGAGGTGTTCCCTGCCCTTGTCGGTGACGGTGATTACCGTTTCCTTCCCATCCTTCGAGATGGATCCCCAGCCCTTCTTCTTGATCCATCCCAGAGCGATCGATACTTCTTCTTCGGTAAGTCTGCCGCTCTTCTTGATGCCCGCCATCGACATCTTGCCGTGAGGCTGCTGTGTTATGAGTTCCAGAGCGACCCGTTCAGGCAGAGGGCTGCGAGACGACTTCGGGTCTCTGAGCGAGTACTTCTTCGCTATCCTCTCTTCGATCTTCACAAGGCCCTTCGACTGGAGCCAAGATGCTGCGTTCATGACTTCGACGAGCTGTCCGAGGCTGCTCTCCTCTAGAACCTTCTCAGGGCTCCCACTCCCATGCTTCAGAAGGGCTCCCAGAACCTTCTTCTCGAAGAAGCTTAGCTGCTCGGTGATATCCTCCTTTTGCATGACAAGGGCTGATTGAGGGAACCGTTTATCTACTTTTCCTGGCACGCGCCCAGGAGCTAGAAATCTATCTCATCCTCGGACGGTTTGATGTCGTACACGGGGCTGCCGTCGAACGCGTCTAGTCCCTTGACCGTCAGGACGTTCCTTCGAATCCTCAGGAGTTCAACGAGCGTTAGCCCGATCTTGTTGGGCCTGGTGGGTGATTGAGTCGCGAACACTCCGAAGAGCGGCATTCTAGGATCTCTTCGTGGGTGCACTCTGAGGACTGTGTCGCGCTGCCTGTGGAATCCGAAGATGATCCAAACGTGCCTGAATCTCGAAAGCCTGTAGAGTCCGTCGATGTAGGAAGGACGTATCACGATCCTTGACCTGACGTCGGCCCAATCATGCGGGCTCTCGGTCACGCCATTCACGACCTTTCCGATTACCTTGAGGTGCAAACCGCTCAATCCTTCACAATGAAATCATCGAGCCTGTCTTTCGCCTTGGCCCTGCGCTCCTGGTGATCCTCCAGGAACTTCCAGACCTTCTCGAAGAGGCGGTTCTTGCACTCCCCACAGAGCACTTTTCCAGATTTGCATTCCTCGTGAATCGTTGCCAGCTTCTTGTCGTCAGGCTCGAAAAAGTAGGTGTAGTACTGATAAACCGAACAGACCTCAGGGTCTCCCCCGAGCTTCCTCTGTTCCTCCACGGACACTCGACCGCCTGTGAATGCGTTCCCGATCTTCCGCTTCACTGTCTTCTTGTCATCCACCGTGAATATCGTTGTGTCGTTGCCGGCGGAGGTCGACATTTTGTTCGACCCTTGCAGGGAAGGCATGAGCTTCGCGTGTATCAGAGCCGGCTTGTAGTATCCCAGGCCCTCCGCGATATCCCGCGTGATCCTGAAGTGCGGGTCCTGGTCTATGCCGCATGGTATCAGGCACGGGACCTTCCTCCCCTTGTCGATGGACTCCAGGAAACAGGGGACCGTCTGGATGCTGGTGAAGAATATGCTGCCAATGTTGTTCGAGCTGTCGAAGCCGAACACTGCCCTGATCGTGGAGAAGTTGATTTTCTTCGCCGCCCTGATAGCGGTCGGGTACATCGTCTTGATGTATTCCGTGTCAAGGAATATGTTTGTCAGTTTGGGGTCGAGCCCCAGGGCGATGACGTCAAGGGCGTTCTCGTACCCCCAGGTCCTGGTCTCCTCGAGGCTCAGGTGGTCATAGAACATGAACTTCTCGTCGTCCGTCATCTGGAACCAGAGGGTGACCTTGAAGGTGTCCTGGAGGTACTTCGTGAAGGCCCAAGGCATCATGTGCCCAAGGTGAATCGGTCCCGAAGGCCCACGACCAGTATATAGCGAGAACCTGTTGCCCTTGTCGTACTCGTCGAGGATCCATTCGAGGTCGCGGTGCGAGTAGAATATCTTCCTCCTGAGCATGTGGTGGAGGGGACCGTATTTCGACAGCCTTTCGAGGAGCTGCTCATCGATCTTCTTCGTCCCGAACCTGTCTATCAGAACGTCGTAGTCAATGTCTCCGGACACCTTGTATGGGGTGACTACAAACTCCTCTTTCATCGGGGCACTTGCTCAGGGTTAGTCCGTCCGGTGTTATATTCTTTATCGTGCCAATGCCGAGAGCCAGACCTGACAGAATGTCCCTCGGATCGCCCCCAGACGGGACAACATGGCTGAGAATCTAGGATCTACTTCTTCACGAGGTAGTACCCTGCCGATTTCTCTCTCGCTTTGCGCTTCACGAGCCCCTTCGACTGGAGTTCGTCCAACGCCCTGAGGACGAAATTCTTGGGCGCCTTGGTCAGACCGACGATCCTGTCGGCATTGGCCATCTTCTCCTCCGAATCTAGACCCGCGGCCTTCATCGCGTTATAGACCTTCTCCGCATACATCGAGAGTCCTTCCGGCATGATGTCATCCTGGCGAGCGCGTTGTCCGGCACTTTCATGTTCCTATGCTGGGCATCAGGCTGCTGCCGGCTGATTCCACTTGCCTGTTTTAATACTTTTTGCAGAGACGAATATCGTCAGTATTGCTCTGTCCAGACCTCGGGCGTCACTCCTGTGCGTTGTTCACGGAAAAGTATTATGAAGTAAGACCCGAATGCACAACGGCGAAGTGGGAATGTTTCGGAGGTACTTCGAATGAGAGGATTCGGAAAGATCGGAATGCTATGCGCTATGCTTGTTGTCTCAGCTCTGGTCATGTCGTCAGTGCCAGCGGCTGCACTGGATAGGAGCGATGGAGATTTCTGGGAATACGATGTGGTTATGTCCTTGGATTTGACAGGTTTCGGCCTTCTTGAATTCGAATTGACGGGCACGATGACGCACACGTTCGAGGAAACCGATGAGGTTACTGTGAACGGGACAGAGTACGACGTCAACGTTATTGACATCGAAGGGGTCGTCGGGGGCTCTATCGATATCATGGGAATTCCGACGAATCTGACGATAGCCCTGTCAGGATACACGTCCGAGACTGATGATGGCATTGCGACCGTTGCTGATGATGTCGTAATGGACGTTGACGCGACCGCTTTCGGAATTCCGTTGGTGTCGTTCATCATGGGAACTAGTGGAACCTACTCGCCGCCATTCCTGTCCGGATTCAAGCCCGGAGACACGGGCAAAGGCGATTCTTGGGAAGAGGTCGTGACGGAGACAATCACCTCGAAGATGTGGAATAATTCCATAAGTGAAACTCCGTGGTTGGACATGACGGTAGAAGACACAATAACCTATGAGGTCTCAGTCGCATCCGAAAGAGACGAGGTCGAGACTGAGGCAGGGACCTTCAATTGCCTCAAGATGACGGTCACAGCCGATGGCGGAGACTACGAGATCTACTGGGTCTCCGAGAAAGTCGGTTATATAGTCAAGAAGGAGACCTGGCCGCAGGGTGCGAGCGAACCATCGGAAACGATTACGCTCACTGACTACGAATGGACCAACACCGCAATGATGATGTATATCTACGTGGCGATAGGAATAGTAGTGGTGGTCGTGGCGGCAGTCGTCCTTGTCGTGCTCATGAGGAGGAAGAAGGCGAAGCCAGCGGTTGCGTCACCTCCGGCACAGCAGACCTAGCCGGTGATGCATCGAGGCTAGGGCGCCAGGAGATGTTCCTGTGGCGAGGGCGAAACGCCGCGTGTCTGAGTCAAAGACAGTCGTGGCACGGGTCATGATGCCACAGGACGCCAACATATCGGGGAACGTCTTCGGAGGATCCATCCTGAAGATGGTCGACGAGGTCGCTTATGTGTCGGCGACCAGGCACGCAAGGGCCAACGTGGTCACCGCCTCGGTTGATAAGATGGACTTCCGTTCCCCTGTCCATGTTGGTGACCTCGTCACCCTGAAGGCCAATGTGAATGCGGTTTGGCGCTCGTCGATGGAGATAGGGGTCAGGGTGGAGGCTGAAGACCCAAGAACCGGAACCCTGAGGCACACGGGCTCATCCTATGTGACCGTTGTTGCACTGAACCGAGATGGAAAGCCCGTGCAGGTCCCCGAGCTGCTCCTGGAGACCGAGGAGGATAGGCGAAGGAACCAGGAGGCCAACAGGAGACGTTCCAGAAGGTTCGAGGAGCAGGCCGTGGAGAACTTCGGGAAGCGAAGGAAGTAAGGGCCTTTCCATTCGATTCAGCCAGGCCGTCCTCAGCACTGGAATCCAAGCGGTTTTTATATGAGTACCCTCTCCACCTCGTGGAGTAAGAGAATGGCCAAAGCCCTTTTCAACCCGCTCACGAAGGATGAGGAAGACTCCGTACATCTCGAGTCCATCAGGATACTCGAGCAGGTCGGCGTGAGAGTCACCAGCCCGAAAGCACTTGCGATGCTCAAGGACCACGGGGCCCTCGTCGACCTTGACAAACAGATCGTGAGAATCCCGGAGCGCGTCGTGACGGAGGCTCTGGCCAAGGCGCCCAAGGAGTTCATGATGTGCGCCAGGGACAAGCGGTATGACCTGCGACTCCCCGCGGAGGGCCACGTCCAGGGATGCAACGACGGCCAACCTACGGAGGTCTGGGACATGGACACGCAATCCAAGCGGAAGTCCACTGTGCGCGACCTAATCGAGCTCACAATAGTGTGCGACGCGATGCCGGCCGTGGATCTGTACTGGCCCGAGGTGGTGGCGAACGATGTTCCGCCGGAGGTGTCCAACACTCACGAGTTCGTCGCCTCGGTCTTATTCACCGGGAAGCATGTTCAACACGGTGCCGGAAGCCACGAGGACGCGAGAGCCATCATTGACATCGCAGCTGCCATCCTCGGGTCCGAGAAAGACCTCAGGAAGCGTCCGATTGTGTCCATCACACATACTCCCATAACTCCTCTGAGGTTCGAGAAAGGGGACATAGAGGCTGTCATGGAATTCGCGAGGGCCGGCCTTCCAGTCGTGCATTTGTCAATGGCGATATCAGGCTCCGTTGCTCCCGTGAGCCTTGCCGGAACCGTTGCCCTCGTGAACTCAGAAGTCCTCGCAGGAGCCGTCATCTCGCAGAGCGCGTCTGCGGGCGCGCCCGTGCTGTACAGCTCTGAGAGCGGACCCATGGATATGAAGACTGGAGTCTTTCTCTCAGGCTCCACGGAAGGCGCTATGATCAATGCAGCAGGATGCCAGATGGCGCGGCGCTATCGCCTGCCATCACAGGTCGGGGGCGTCGCGGCATCAGGATCAAGGCCCGGCTTCGAGGTCGGCTACCAGAAGGCGATCAGCGCCCTCGTACCGGTCATGGCCGGAGCGGACCAGGTCGTCGGGATCGGGGGCTTCGACCGTTCTGGCTGCGAGTCGGCCGAGCAGATAGTCATGGACTGCGAGCTGTGGAACAACGTGCTCCGGGTTTGGCGGGGAATAGCCGTTGACAAGGAAACCCTCGCATACGACGCGATATCTAGGGTCGGTCCGGGAGGATATTTCATGAAGGATCCGCACACGCTCAAGCATTTCAGAAGGGAGATACTCATTCCGAGGATCTCCTCACGCCCCATGGTTCCTGGCTCATGCGATGAGCCGATGGCCGTCGCTGCTAGGGAGGATGTGAAGCGGATTCTGAAGGAGCACAGGCCCCTCGAGCTGGATAAATCAGTGACGGATCAGATCAAGAAGATTGTGGGCGAGTACGACATCGCCATCCGCGGGAAACCCGCACCGATAGACTACGTGGACTACAAAGCGTAGTTCATGGTTTGAGCATCAGATACTCGTGCGCGCTTAGAGCCGCCTTGGCCCCTTCCCCAGCTGCCACGACTATCTGTTTCTCCTGAACATCGGTCACATCTCCGGCGGCGAAGATGCCGGGAACGTTGGTCTCGCATCTGCAGTTCACGACTACCTCTCCCCTGTCGTTCAGTTTCAAGATGCCTTTGACGAAATCCGTGTTCGGGCTCAACCCGATCTCCACGAAGACACCGTTGACGTCGAGAATCTCTTCCTGTCCCGTCGCTTTCTCCCTGATCCTCAGGCCCTCGACCCGCGTGTTCCCTAGTATCTCCGTGACTTCAAAACCAATCCTTCTCTCAAGATTCCTGGCAAGGTCCGCCTTGTCTGCGATGACGGGGTCCGCTCGCCACGGATTTCGCGAGACGATGAAGACTCTTGATGCCACTGATCCCATCTCTATCGCTGCCTGGACGGCGGAGTTCCCGCCCCCGATCACGGCCACACCCTTTCCCGAGAATAATGGGCCGTCGCAGGTTGCGCAGTAGGATAGACCTCTGCCGACGAACCTTTGCTCGCCTGGCAGACCGAGCTCTTTGGGGCGCTTACCTGAGGCAACTATGATACTCTTGCTCTCGATGGTCCTTCCGCCAGCTGTGGTGGATTCAAAGATGTCCTTGCCGACCTTGATACCCTTGACCTCGTCCACGACGATCGGTATGGAGAACTGTCGGACCTGTTCCTCGAACTTCGCAGTGAGTTCCCGGCCTGTTATGAACTGGTATCCCATGTAGTTCTCGATGCCGAGGGTCCAAGCTACCTGTCCTCCGATGTCCTTCGTGACAATACCGATTTGACGTCTCTTACGGGCGGCATACACTGCCGCCGTCATCCCAGCAGGACCAGCGCCCATTATGAGCACATCGACGACTCCTTCGATTTCTGAGGGACCTGCGAGGTTGAACATCGTATCCGTTGACCGTGCTCCTTTCATATTATGTTTGTCCAAGGGGCGAGTCTGCACAAACTACAAACGCATGTAACAGATTCAGGCCGCCGGTGAACCGATTGGCGACTGTCTTCGGATGGAACTACAGGAAATCGCTCGTGCCGGGCGCACGAGCAGCAATAACCGAAGTACTTGCCGTGAGAAAGAACGAACGCATACTGATAATCACGAATCCGGACAAGGAGCTGAGTGAGATCTCAACTGCCTTGTACGACTCCGTGCTGGAGGCCAAAGCAATCCCAGTGCTGATCTTCCAGAGAGAGAAGGCACAATTCGACTTCGCAGAGGAGGAGGTCATAAAGGCAATAGCCACGAACCCTGACGCCACCATCTCGATCAGCAAGGACAGGCTGGGAAAGGATGGGTTCGGACTGAAGCATGGCTACAAGGGAAAGAGGAGGTATGACCATGTATTCGACCTCCTGTATGAAGAGGCCAAGATGAGGGCTTTCTGGTCCCCGGGGGTCACTGTGGACATGTTCTGCAGGACAGTTCCAATTGACTACACTCGCATGCGCGCAGACGCCTTTCGTTTGAATAGGATCATCGAGATATCGGACAGGGTTAGGGTAACCGCCCCCGGAGGAACCGATATCACTGTCGGAGTCAGGGGGAGGAAGCCGAGGGCGGATGACGGCAATTTCACGAAACCAGGAAGGGCAGGCAACGTGCCTTCAGGCGAGACCTATGTGTCCCCGACGCTTGGGACTGCACATGGCACCATCGCATTCGACGCGTCTATGGTCCTCAACAAAGGCGAGGTTATCATAAAGAACCCGATAATGGCGGAGGTCGAGGGCGGTTTCATCACGGCGGTCACTGGCGGAAAGGAGGCAACCATGCTTCTGGAATCGATTCGAGAGGGCGAGCGAAAGGCCAGGATGATGGGAAAGGCGGGGCAGCTGAGCCAGTCCTCAGCCAAGAAGTACGCGAGGAACGCCTGGAGCATCGGGGAGCTGGGCGTCGGCCTCAACCGTAATGCGAGGATCGTAGCCAACATGCTGGAGGATGAGAAGGTGTATGGGACATGCCACTTTGCGGTCGGGAGCAACTACGACGGCGACGCGGATGCCATGATTCATCTTGATGGATTGGTGAATTCACCTACGATATGCGCGCTGGACGGTTCTGGCAGGGAACGCCAGCTCATGGTCGATGGCAGACTCGTATGGGATTGACCAGTTCTGTTGCATGAGCGGGTGGTGACCGTCAGGTCACCCCGCTGACGCAACTCGTTCCATTCGGCTCCGACCGTGCGGCCATCGCTGGCTCGTATAGGGTCATCATCACGTCATGCTGGAACGCGCCGGGGTCGAACCGT
>Ga0299912_10000092_pt1 | contig 102914 bp, 83 predicted proteins | sample RVTome_2_FD_207667 | JGI IMG/M metagenome (GOLD analysis project Ga0299912, IMG submission 207667) | Soil microbial communities from uranium-contaminated site in the Upper Colorado River Basin, Wyoming, United States - RVT95D214 (version 2) ... | reverse complement strand
ACCTACACCACAGACATGCTGACGGTCAATGTCGACGGGAGGACGTCGAGCGACTCCGACGGCATGATCATGTCCTGGGACTGGCTGTGGGGAGACGGGATGACCGGCTCCGGCGAGATGGCATCGCACACCTACGCGGCGGCGGACACATACCCTGTCACGCTGACGGTCACGGACGACGAGGGGGCGACGAACAGCCTGACCCAGATGGTCACGGTTGATATCGATATTCCCCCTGTTGCGATGTTCACCTACACACCTGACGGCGCGACCATCAGCTTCGATGCCAGAGGATCTTACGACACCGATGGCATGATTGTAAGCTGGGCCTGGACCTTCGGCGACGGCAGCAGCGGCATGGGCGAGATGACGACCCACACGTACACGATGACCAACACATACACGGTCATACTCACCGTGACGGACAATGATGGCCTGTCGGATACGGACACCCAGAATGTGCCAGTCACCGTTCCGAACGAGCTCCCAGTCGCGATGTTCGACCCTGCGGTCGATGGACTGACGGTGGATGTCAACGCAGGAGGCTCATACGATCCGGATGGAACGATCGAGAGCTATGCGTGGGCATGGGGCGACGGAATGTTTGGAACGGGCGTGACTGCATCTCACACCTATGCTGGTGGCGGGACATACATGATCGTTCTGACAGTGACTGACAATGCCGGCGGGACGGACACTGCACAGGCGGAGGTCACACTCGTGGACCCGAACGCGTTCAGCCTGACGAACACGATATCCAACATGTTCGAGCTCTACCTGAAGCCGACGGACTACACGAAGTTTGGCAGATGGGATGTCACCCAGCCCGGAGTCAACTCGTGGTACGACCTGAGGAAGGTCGGATACGATGAGTGGATCCTGACCAATGAATACCCATTCGTGCTCGTGTACAACCCATACTCGACAGTGACGACACCTGAGGTCAACGCGGGCAACGTGATAACGACATGGTACAGGCTCTACACAGACGCGCTCAATGTGCCTACACTGACGACCAACGGCGACCCGTACTTCGTGCCGATATTCGGCAACCCAGCGGCACCAGGTGGCAACCTGGACCTCAAGTTCTACTCGACATACTTGACGTCGCAGGAGATGTACGACATAAGGTCTGCGGGGACGCACTACGCCAACACGTTCTACGGAGTCCCAAGGCTGAAGACCCCGGGTCAGGCTGCGGATGATGGTTACTGGAACGAGCTCCAGGGCATACTGACCTTCGATCGCGACGCCGCCAAGAAATTCCTTGGGCTGCCCGGAGCGGGCGACCTGAGGACGGAGTTCGCGGCTGTGGAGCTTGACCTGGAAGCCTTGTGGCAGGACGACCTCATTGTAGAGGGATCCAATGGAGGCATGTTCGACATATACACAGCGTACGACTGGCCGAACGACGTGAGATGGGTCGAGCTCAAGGTCGACCCCGCGTCGACAGAAGACTCGCTCACACTGAGGTTCTGGAGCATGTCGTGGGGCAACGACGTCATGCTGGTCAGGTGGATGGAAGCCGCAGGCATCTGGACCTCCATGCAGGCCTGGGCGGACGACTGGTATTTGAACGCGACCATTGGCCCGACCATGGGGTCAGTGCACTCCAGGGCTGTCATGGGATACCACATGACGGCATGGCAGGACGCGTCCAACCCGACGCTCGGCTCCTGGATGATCGAGGCAGTACACCTTGACTGGGCTGGCAACACCGCCCTGCACACGAGCTACCAGAGCCCGTACAACGCGTACGACCCCGACCTGACAAACGGCGTGATGAGGATGTCCTACCTGCCCGCGACGGTTCAATTCGGCAACCGTGTCAGCTACTGGCTGGCACCGCAGGAGTGGGACCTTGTGGCCGGTGAGAAGATCGTCGTCAAGCTACCTGGCGCGGACATGCAGGTGCTGGGAGTGACTCCAGCGGCGTCCGGCAACGACGTCATCGGCGACGCGAAGCTCGCCGAGATAATGGGCTTGTCGTACCTTGGAGAGCTCGTCCCAGGAACAGGCTGGCCGACGGACCTCGGCTCATACTACGACCCGGCAACGAAGACGATCACACTGGTCGGGCCGATGAACCTGCCGAGGAACGAGAACACGCTGAACCCAGGTCTGCTCGAGACCGGTTCGCCGATGTTCATGTTCAACGTCGTGATGCCCGGATTGGCATCCGTTGGGCAACCATCGGCGGTTGACGGCGCAGAGCCAGCAGGTGAGCCTGTTGCCTCCGAACCAGTCAAGGTCGTCGTAGACACCGGATCGATGACGGTTGAGGCGGCAGCGATGCCCGCGACGTTGGGCAGGATACGGTACAGCTGAACGATCGGCTGAAAACGCCAACGGCAGTCCCTTGGGACTGCCCGTAAAACCCTTTCCGAGATTCTTTATCTACAATTGCGGGAATTGTACGTCCGGGGGGAGCAGAGTCAACAGGCCGAGGCATCTATCCGGGATCGGCATTGGGAGCATCGGATACTCAAGGTCCATCTCAATAGCCCGGCGGAAACAGCGCAAGGAGAAGCTGAGGGCGGCGACTCGAGGAAGGGCCCGCGGGAAGGGAGGCCTCGGAACGGCCGTCGTCCTCGCAACGGTGATGATCCTTGCAGCGAGCATTGCCTCCACAAGTGCTGTCGACAAGAAGGCGGAGGCGAACGCGGGGTTCAGCACCTTCACGACCCCCGTAGTTGTCAACGACAACAACGCGAACACGCAGATCGCCCCGTCTGCAGTCACCGGCACCAGCGGCGAGATCCTCGTTGCCTGGCAGGATTCCCGTTCCGGGAACGAGGACGTATACTTCTCGAAATCCGTGGATGAGGGCGGATCGTTCCAGGCAAACACGAGGGTTGATGACGGGCCGGGCACTTCCAAGCAGATCGAGCCGATGGGGGCGATAGCCGACAACGGGACAATCTATGTTGTTTGGCAGGACAACCGCAGTTCCGTGATCGACTACGATGTCTACATGACAAGTTCCTCCAACGGGGGGTCCGAATTCGCGACCGACAAGAAGGTCGACGATTCCAACAATACCATATCCTGGCAGGAGCGGCCTGCCATCGCAGTATCGAGTGACGGAGTCATTCTGGTCGCCTGGACGGATGACAGGAGCGATATCTTCAGGATCAGGATGACTTACTCAACGGACGGAGGCTCGTCCTTCACCCCGAGTTTCGAGATACCTTCTTCTCCCGATCCAGGGAGCGGCCAGACGAGTGTTACGGTCGCGGCGAACAGTGCGATGTTCTTCATTGCATACCTCGACAACGCGTCTGGCTTGACTCACCCCTACTTGACGGTCACAGACACGTCCTTCGGCGCGTTCGGCACCCCAGTTCGGTTGGACGACACAGGGACTCCGGGCAGCGCCCAGAGGGCAGTCTCAATCGCCCCACATCTGGACAGAGGAGTGGTCGCCGTCTGGGAAGACTCCAGGAATGGCGGATGGGATGTATTCGGCGCGGTTGTCTCTTCAAGCGGCAACGTGGAAGGGCCTGATTTCAGAGTGGACGACTCGCCGAGCGGATGGGACCAGAGGGATCCCGCGATTGGGACGGACATTGCGGGCAACATCTACGCTGTGTGGGAGGATGACAGGGACGACAAATACACGATAAGATTCTCATACGCGGTCGCTGGAGAGTCCTTCTTCCAGCCCAGCGTGGCGATATCGGCTCCGGGCTCCAACGATTTCCAGCGCAAACCGGTGATGTGTGTCCTCAGGCCGGGGACGATCGTGGTGATCTGGCAGGATGATTCCCAGGGCACGTACGACATATTCGCCTCGCGGGGCTACATCGCCGAGCTCGACATAGACATCCCCGAGTTCTCGGAAGCTGTAGTTCCGTTGATCGTCCTTGCGTCGCTCGTCATCGTCATCACCGCGAGAAGGAATAGGCGCGAGAGATAGTTGTTGACACCCTAGAACGAACAGGACTCCATGCTCATTCTCACTTGACCCACGATGGTCAGGAATTGGCTAGATCAGATCGATACTTGGCGGAAGAGCACGAGAATCTTCATCTCTTCTTGTCCGACCCTCTCAGCCATCCGGACAAGCCCATCTCGCTGACCGTGATCTCCACTTGGTCAGCCACATGGTCCCTCTGGGCTCCAGATTCATCTGTATAGAAGACCCGGGGCTTCAAGGTGAAGCGCCCCCTGACCGTGGGTTTCAGAACGAGTCTTATCGACTCTGTCCTCAGAGCCTCCAAGTGCCTACCTTTGAGGTTTATGTGGTTGTGCTCGATCCTGCACATGTCGGGCTTGTCGACAACCTCGAATTCGTCCAAGAGGAGCCCTTCTATCTTCGTCAGCTTCGCAGCCCCCCTGCCTGCGTTCGTCATCTCCGCATCGACCTCCAGGTTCTGGCCGACAATCAGGTGCTTCGGATGGACGATCAGGGTGACCTGAACATCTGCATGCCCGAACTTGTCCAAACCAGTGGTGGTCTCGTGCGATGGCGTCGGAGCGGAGAATGCCGTGGTACTCGACAGAATGTCTGGAGCACGAATAACACCAGTCAAAGAAAGGGCAAGCTCTCGTTCCTCTTTCACCTTCTCCGACAGTCTCAAGACCTGGCTCTTCTTGCTAGGCTGCTTGGCCTTCTCATATGCTTCAGCGGATGTGTTGAAGACCTTCTCAGCCACCATGTACAGCCTGGCCTTCTTCTCCTGATCCTCTTCGGCACTAGCCTTGCCCATGTGGACATAACCATCGAACAACAGCTTGCTCGCTTTCGCGTAGTCCGATTCCCTCTGATGCCCCGCCTTCAGGTAGTAGTCGGCTGCACTCTCCATGTGCTTTGTCGCACCAGCATGAAGGGCGACGTCCCCAGTCTCCACGAATCTGGCCCCCATTCCGAGCGCTTTGCAGAACCTGCTGTGCCCAGCAACCAACAATTTCGCCTTCTCGCCCATACTCAGGTCTCTGGCTTTCTCGAAAAGCTCCGAGGCGGTCTCATAGTAGTTGGGGGAGGTCTCCGACTCCGCCTTGGCCATGGCCTGCCAAGCTCTCGACAGAGTGGCTACTAGCTGGAGCTCTTTCCGATCCTGCTCTGATTCCAGTTCCGGCATCATCTTCTCAAGAAGCTCAGCAGCCTGTCCGTACTTGTCGGAACTTGCGGAGACGTCTCCCTGCTTGTCGAACGACCTTGCCTTCTCGAGCACAATCCTCGCCTTGCAGTAGTCGCGCCTGGAGTTCGCCGCTCTTTCAAGGTTCCTGACAAGCTGCTTCTCGTCGTTGTCCTCAATCTTCGCAACCTGATCGTGAAGGCTGCTCTTGGACTCCTGGAACAAATGCGACGCCTTTTCGAACGCTCCGATGGACTCATCGTAGCTCTCGCTTCTGCTCAGATCCTCCGCATGCTCCACCTCCGCCCAGGCGGAATAGTTCGTTGCAAGGTAGCTCCATCTCCTAGAGGACTTGTGCATCGCCGAGGCGTTCTCGTAGTGCTCCTTTGCCTGCCCGGGCTCTTGCCTCAGATGATGGTACCTCGCCTGCTCAATCTCGCCCCAAGCGCGCATGTAGATGGCATGGTCGGCATAGAATTCCTTGAGACGCGGAACACTCTCTGCCGCCTTCCCGTAGTCGTCAGCAGCAAGCTCGAACCTCTCGGAGGATTTCCTGAACTCACTGAGATCGTCGTAGGCCTCTGCGGCCTCCCAGTTGCATTCCGCACTCTGGCTGTAAAGCCCAGCACGCATGTACCACACGACAGCCTTCTCGAGACACTCCGCGACGACTCCCAGGCAACTTGTGTCGCCAGCAAGAACGCAAAGCTCCCGGGCCCAGTTGCCTGTCGTGTGAAAGCCCGTTGCGATCTCCCCACTGATGTCAGGGTTCGTATCCTGAGTAGCGTTGAGTTCCTTCTCGCAGAGGCCGAGCGCCTCCTGCTTCCTCAAAATAGCCTCCCTGAGGATGCTCATTTTCTTCTCCAAATCTGTGGTGACCTGGGCTATTTCGAACTGAGCCTCGGCAAGACTCAAGAGATCCAGGCCCTGCGGATAGTACTGTTTCGGATGAATCTGCTTGTCGACCGCGATAGCTTCTTTCAGATGCTCGACAGCCTTCTCCAGATAGGACTTCTTCATCTCGATGCCGGACTCGCTCTTGCCCAATCCCTTCAGGACCGATCCGAGCATGAAATGGGCCGCGCACTCGACATCTGGATATCCGGACTCGTGAGCTTGTTTCAACTGTTCGATGCACAACGGATGGGCCTTGAAGAATAGTTCGCGCTGAGTCTTCGGATCAGATTCTTCGCAGGCATATGAGTAATAGTACCCAGCAGCGGGGACCGGAATCCACACACATATCACGTTAGGGGAGACGAAGCGCACAATGTCAAGGCTCTCTTTCGATGCCTTTGCGATCTCGAAGCCTTCGTTTGCGAGCCTGTCTATTTCGCGAGTGTCTTCTGCGGACATCGCAAGGCAAAACTTCCTCTGAGCGAGTCCGTCGAGAACGCAGCCGATCACGAACTTGTCTTTCGACTTCTCAGCAACCTCTTTGCCTTTCTCGTAGATGGAGCAACGCTCCTCAGTGCTGCAGGCAGCGGGCCAAGACTGCAACACGACCATGAATGGAATCTCCAGAAGGGCGGTTTCCTCGGACAGCTCTCTTGCCTTGACCCAGTTGTTCCAGGCGTTCAGATCGTACCTGTCCTTCTCGCTATAGGGAGCGAAGTCTTTCTCAACCGCTACCATGAGGCCTGTGCATTTCGCATGAGCCTTCGCTAGCTCTACTGGCATGTTCAATGTGGACAGGTGCCTCGTTGATTTCTCTGCATAGCTTAGAGCCTCTTTCAGAGTGTTCTCCCTGCCCTCCGAACTACTGTCATAGTTGTACGAGAACGCGGCGGCGTATGAGACCTGATTGAAGGTGGTGGCAAACTCGACGGAGTCGCCCGATGCTTCGAACACGTTCAGAGAAGATCTCGCCTTTGCCCATGCTACGTCTGCGAGCTTCTTCTCTTCCGCATGTGAAGTGGCAAGCCAGTAAGAGAGATATGCGACCATCGATTCGCAACGGAGCCTCTTACCGTTGCCGACAGGTCCCGATACATTCTCGTAGGCGGATTCGGCCTTCTTGTAGAATTCGATAGCTTCTTTGGTGCGTTCCTTGAAGCGCTCGAAGCCTTCTTCCTGGAACGCGGCCTTGTGCAGAGTATAGGCCTTACGCTCTAGAATGTCTCCGATTCGCTGGTGATCCTTGTCGGGCAACTGTTTCAGAGCCTTATCATAGGATTCGGCCGCGCCCAACCAGTTCAAATGTGCCTCTTGTTCGCTAGCATAGTCCATTTCGGACCTCTTCGCTGTCGGCTCCTCGGACATTTCCTCCGGGCAGGAAGCTAATGGCCGTTTCACCCCTATTGTCTTTTCTGGTGAATTGCACTAGTATGTGCGTTCTTTTCAGGAAAGAGACTTATACGTCGAATCTGATTCAGAAATTGGCCAAGCTGGTACTAGGGTGCGTTCGACGGGGGAATCGAGTCTAGTAAGAGGGCAATGCTGCTCTTTCTGAACTCAAGTGCTGCGTGGATATTCCTTCTTCCTCCAATCTTGCGGTCCAATTCAAGTGGATTCTTGGACGATCTGGCCATCGATAGTGGGGGAATGGATACGAAGAGGAAGTTGAAGAGCAGCAGAATACCGAATAGGAAGATGGGGAGAACCGCAAAGGCTGTCCTGAGCTCATTGGCGATGATTCTGGCAGTTGTCGCGTTTTCACACTCGGCAGCTCCAGCACCGGTCATGATAGACCTGGGTTCGTTCGAGGGCGCGGACACATATCCGCTTAAAATGAACAACAAAGGGCAGATTGCAGGGGAGGCGTGTCCCATTGATTCCCAATTAACAGGCCTTTTCTGGGAAGCTGGATCGACGACGCCGATTGACATAGGAACACTTCCAGGATGCAACTACACCGACGTGAGCGACATGAACAGCCATGGACAGATAGTGGGGGAGAGTGGCAAAAAAGAGGGAGCTGCAATCTTGGAATCATATGGTTTCATCTGGGATCCGACCACGATGGTCATGACGGATTTGCCTATCCCGTCAGGGGTGACTATGTGCGACGTCTCTAGCGTGAACGATCTTGGAGTTGTTGCCGGCTCTTATCATGTCAGCCCGGGCGTTTCTAGTGCCGTCCTATGGGATACAGCTAGTGGGACATTCATTGACATAGGAGCTCTGATCTCAGGGTCGTCTAGCAGTTCTGCTAACGACGTTAATACGATGGGCCATGCCACGGGAACATTCTACGATTCCAGTGGATGTCGTCACGCGTTCTTCTGGGATGGGACAACTGGGCTTAGCTTGGGCGGCGGGTCTGGACTAAACATGAACGGATGGTTCATCAATGACAATGATATGGTTTGCGGGATAGGGCCCGTGAGCATGCATGCGTTCTTCTGGGATGGGATGAGTTCTGCTGTGACGGACATTCCGCAGATGCACACATCTTACGCGATCACCCCTTATGACATGAATGAGGGCGGCGTCATTGTGGGATACAGCAATTTCGGTTACAACATACGCCATGCCTTCTGCTGGTCCAACGGTGTCACGGTGGATCTTGATCCCTTCGCAGGCGGTGCAGAAAGGACCTGGGCTTGTGCCATCAATGAGTTCGGTGAGATTCTCGGCGGAAACTGGACTGCCCCCGGCCATGCGCCCGCTCAAGCGTGCATCTGGGAACCTCTCTCAGTCGGCTACTCTTTCTCAATGATTGGGGTGCTGCCGGGGTTCACCTCTAGCGACCCAGTGGCAATAAACGACAACGGCCAGGTTGTTGGATATAGCTATGGTGGTTCCATGCCGGCACACGCTTTCATGTGGAAGCCGGATGCCGAGCCAATCGCCTCGTTCACACATTCGATCGGTTTCGGACCCGGATCGATCATGGTTGTTAGCGTCGACGCCTCAGCCTCCCTCGACCCAGATGGGAGTATCGTGAGCTACGCCTGGGATTTCGGTGACGGGGGAACAGGCAGTGGAGTCAGGACTGTCCACGAATACTCTTCAGCGGGAGTCTACACTATAACGCTAACCGTGACGGACGAATACGGACAGGTCGGCATGACATCGGCAACAATTGATGGGTCTACTACTCCCGAGACTGAGATTGCCAATCTTGAGGGTATGATTGTTGCGTGCGATTTCAGCCAGAAGGTTGAGGACGATCTGATGAGCAAGGTAGTCGTCGCCGCGAAGATGCTGGAGGCACGCAAAACGGGCGGTACGCAAGCGGGAGGCGCGCGAAAGACCGGTGGTGAGGCCCCAGTCAACGTTTTGTTGGCTTTCGACAATATGGTGCGTGCCTACACCGTAATCGGCGAAATAAACGCCGGCGACGGGTGGAATCTCACTTCACAGGCGAACTTGATAATCGCGCTGCTTTCGTATCAGACGCTGATTGCCGGCGTGCCCTGCTATGAATGGCACTCTGGCTGCGGACCGACGGCAGCTGGCATGGTACTAGGGTACTGGGATGGAAATGGATTCCCCAGCCTGGTTCCAGGAAGCGCAGTAGACCAAACGTCTGAAGTTGATGCAATGATAGCGAGCCCTGAACATGACCAAGACTATGCCATTTACCTTGAGATAAAGGACACTTCCGACGACATAGTTACGGATTTGTCACAACTCGGCGGAGCACATGATGACAACTGTCTTGCTGACTTCATGCACTCCAGCTTCAGCTCAGAGAACCTGGCATATGGGCAGAGCAAACTCGACATGATAGATGATGCCCTTGTGGAGTACACTAATTGGATCTCGATGGGACTGTACGCGGGTGAGTGCTCGATTCTGCATCAATCTGCTCTCACATGGCAGGACATCCAGAACGAAGTCAACGCAGGGCGTCCTATGCTGTGCATGGTGGACAGCAATGCCGACGGTTCGACGGACCACCTTGTCACGCTCATCGGTTACTGCGAGCTAGGCAGCGCTAGGCTATATGCATGCTTCAGTACGTGGGACCAAACGATTTGGTGGGCCAATTTCGACAACATGCACAAAGGCAACTACTTCGGAGTGTACGCCGGGATGACGTTCCAAATCGCCTGGACGTAGTCGACCACACAAACCCTTTGAATCTTTTCCTGTCCGCACTCTCGTTTGTGCCGATTGCATTAGAATACCTCAATTGCTAGATGTGATCCGAAAAGTGGGGTAGATCGGATTTGAACCGATGACCTCATGCTCCCAAAGCACGTATCATACCAAGCTAGACCACTACCCCATGGCCTGCAGGCCAGGATTAGACAACTCTGGAATAAAAGCATTACCTCTCACGGAAGCTGCTTGGGCAGCTCATTCACGAAAGCCTCTATCGCCCTGCCCCTGTGGGATATCTCGTTCTTCTGACATATCTCGAGCTGCGCATAGGTTTTGGCATGCCCCTCTGGCACGAAGATCGGATCGTACCCGAATCCTCCTGTCCCTGCCTTCTCTCGGGATATCGACCCCACTGCAACGCCTTTCGCGATGAACGGTTTCCCGCCAGGACTCAAGAACCCTATGCAACATTCGAACCTGGCGCCTCGCTCTTCCACCCTTTCCATCAGTCTCAAGATTCCGTCACAGCCAATCGTCCTGAAAACGTATGAGGAATACACTCCCGGAAACCCTTTCAAGGCGTCTATGAACAGGCCGGAGTCGTCGATCATGAGAGGTTTCGAATGCCGTTCTATCAACCACCTGAGGCCGGGAACGATGGTCTCTTCGAGGGTATCTGCCTGTATCTCGGGATATGCAGTCTTGATACGCTCGAGCTCATAGCCATGTTCCGCCATCTGGGCTGATATCTCCCTGAACTTCCCGTCGTTGCCAGTCGCGAAGGCTATTCTTTTCGTGTGTAGCGCCCCCTCTTCTCTATCTCCCGGACCTTCTTGAGTACTTCCGCTCCGCTCGGATACGCCTTGACGTACGAGTCCTTGACTTCCTCGTACAGCTCGCTCCTCCTGTAATGGGCCGAATGAAAGGCCTCCTCGAGCAGGTGCATGTCCACCCCCTTGTCCTCGAGTTCGGACGACTTCGCGCCCAGCGAGAAGTCGATGAGAACTATCCTATCTCCATCAAGCAGCATATTGCTCGTCGTGAGATCGCCATGGACTATGTCGTTTGCGTGCAGTCTGGCAGCGACATCCCCGATCTTCCTGCAAATCTCCTCCCCGGCCTCCTTCGGAAGCTGTTCCAAGGCGTCCTTGACTCTAGGACCTTTGACTTCCTCCATCACGATCCTGTTACGTTCGAGATCGACAGAGTATATCGCCGGGATGGATATGCCAGCTCGTCTCGCTTCCAGCATGAGGCGCACTTCGTTCTTAATCCTGAAGTTCTGCAGGGATCTGTCGAGGGATGGATGTCTGTAGCCCTTGACAAGGCGCTGCTTCGTGACGACCTCTCGGTTCATCCAAAGGCCCGAATCGAGCTTCGCCTCCGCACCGATCCTGTGGACTGACACGCACGAGTGATTGGAGTGCCATTTATAGAATCTTCTGCAGTTCGTAGGGGCACACCCCTCCGCTCGAATCTCACGTACTAGCAACTCTTATCATCAACTACCTCAATCGCATGGCGTGGCACACCTATCTACTGGCTCGAAAGCGCTCGACGACCTCCTGGAAGGGGGATTGGAAGGCGGAGCCATAACACTATTCTTCGGCGAGGCAGGCTCTGGGAAGACAAACATATGCCTGCAGGTCGCCAGCCTTGTTGCGAAGGCCGGGAAGAAGGTCGTCTACATTGACACCGAGGGCGTGTCGCTCGAACGGTTGACGCAGATAGCAGGCGAATCGTACGAGGACGTGATGAGAAACATCCTGTTCTTCGAGTCGCACACTTTTGAGGACCAGGAGAAGTTCGTCGAGAAGGCGGTGAAGCTATCGGACTCGTCGCTCGAGATAGGAGTCGTCATACTCGACTCAGCTACGATTCACTACCGGCTGACACGGAACGACGAGGAGAAAGGAACACGCAAGTCTCTGAGCACGCAGCTGGCGAAGCTTCTAGGTGCCGCTCGAAGCAAGGACGTCCCGATAGTGCTGACATCCCAGGTCTACACGGACATCGACAAGGGCACTTTCGAGCCGCTCGGAGGGCACGTCCTGCTTCACAACGCCAAGGCCATCATAAGGCTGGAGAAGACGGGCACGAACTCGCGGCGGGCAACGATCGTCAAGCACAGGCACCTCGAGGAAGGTAGGAAGGTCGATTTCAAGCTCACAGGTACAGGAGTTACCTAGGTCTTCCTGGTGACCATGTAATCCGCAAACTGCTTCAGAGCCTGTTTCTGTGGGGAGTTCTTGAGGACACTGAGCCTTTCCTTGGCCTTGGCCACGAGCTGCTTGGAGACGAGGTCCGCATGGTCTATCGCCCCTACATCCTCGAGAAGGTCTCTCGCCATTTTGAGCTCTGCGAGGGTAGCCTTCTTCTTCCCGAGCACCTTGAGGAACTCGCGTCTCTCGACACCCTTCAGGTCCTCAAGCGCGTTGATCACTATGAGCGTCTTCTTGCCGTTGCGGATGTCGTTCAGCACGGGCTTTCCGAAGGTCTCCTGGGTGGAGCGAAGGTCGAGTATGTCGTCCCAAATCTGGAATCCCAGGCCCATGAGCCTCCCGAAATCGAACATGGCCTCTGCCTGCCTATCGCTCCCGCCCGCGATCTTCACACCGCCTTCCGCCGCGGCCGAGTACAGCACAGCGGTCTTGTGCTCTATCATCTTCATGTAGTCGTCGGATGTGACGTTCTTTGCGCGTTCGAAGTCCATGTCCATCTGCTGCCCCTCAGCCAAGAGTCTCACGGACTTGGCTAGGATGTCGACCAGCTCGAGCCCGGTCGCACCGTCGACATCCGACTCGGGAATCAGCTCGAACGCCCGAGCGAACAGGGCATCTCCAGCCAGGATCGCCTCTGGAACGCCGAACTGAGCGTGGACTGTCTTGATGCCACGGCGAGTATCGTCCTCGTCCATGACATCGTCGTGCACGAGAGTGAAGTTGTGCACGATCTCGATGGCCACTCCGAACGGGATCGCTCTATCCGCTCTTCCGCCTACGGCTTCGCAGACCATTGTCGCGAGCAGCGGCCTAAGGCGCTTGCCTCCGGCCTGCGGATAATGGGCCATGGCCGCCCGGAGCTTCCCCTGCTCCACCACGCTCAAGGACTCCATCAGGAAATCGTTGATCTTCTTGACCCTCGACTTGTAGTCTTCAGGAAATGCCATCCGGATCACTCCATAAGCTGGTCGAGCCATTCGCGCGACCTGCCCACTATGAGGGCCTTGGCCTTCGAGAGCTCCTTCAGGTTTCTGGCACCGACCAAGAACATCGCGGCCTTGAGCTCGTGAATGATCGTGCCGAGCTCCTTCGACAGCGCGTCCTCTCCCTCGAGTGCCGCTGGCAAGAGACGCCCTGCCATGCCACCAGCGGACGCGCCGATGGCTATCGACCTTGCCGTGTCGAGGCCGCTCCTGAGGCCGCCCGTTGCAACGACGGGTATCCCAACATTAGCGAGAACGACAGAAACGGGGGTCGGGATTCCCCAGTCCCAGAAGGTCTTCCCAATATTCTCCCTGGTGGCATCGCCTATCGACCTTGCTCTGTAGTATTCTACGGCAGAGAAGCTCGTCCCTCCGAGGCCTCCGACGTCTATGCCCTTGACGCCTGCCTTCTTCAGCTTGAGGGCGAGCTCCCTGGGCATCCCGGCACCGGTCTCCTTGGCCATGATAGCCAATGCCGATGCGAATTTCTCGATTGCGCGGAGGCCTCCCCTGCTCCTGGTGTCCCCCTCTGGCTGAACTACCTCCTGGAGGTAGTTCATATGGACCGCCAGAATGTGCGCGTCGATCATCTCCATGGCGGCCTTCGCATGCTCTATCTCAAGGGTTTCTCGCAATGGCTGCTTGACGAGCTGAGGGACCCCGAGGTTTCCTATCCTGAGCGGCACGTCGAACTCCTTGATCACGGAGTAGGTCCTCGCCAGCTGCGGGTTCTCGATCGCGGCTCTCTGACTTCCCACGCCCATGCCAATCCCGAAATGCTCAGCGACGGATGCTATCGTCCTGTTGATCTCCTCGGCCTTTCCGTAGCCACCCGTCATCGCGCTCACGATGAGCGGAGCCTTCAGCTTCCGTCCGAAAAGGATGGTGGATGTGTCTATCTCGTCGAGGTCGACCTCCGGGAGCGGGTTGTGTACCAGTTTCACATCGTCCCAATAAATGTAATCCTGGGCGAGGTCCTCCTTCGCGCATATCTCCACGTGGTCGTTCTTCCTCTTCTCGATGAGTTTCTCGGGATCTTCCCCTTGCCCTTTCATCAGAAGCACCTAGCCCGGAACAACCTCAGTGGCGACTACTTTCCTGCCCCTCAGTGCCTGCTCCAGCCTGCCTGGCACATTGCCATTCACTATCATACACTTTTCGCAGTGCTTGGCGATTGCCAGCATCCTCTCGAGCTTGCCGTAGATGCTCCCTGTCACATCGGCGTGCTCGGCCTCGGTCCGCTTCAACGAGATCAGTCTCGACCTATCAAGGATCGGTATGAGCTTCGCCTTGCGGTCGACCTTGGGGTCACTCTCGAATACCCCGTCCACATCCGCGCAGAAGACAACGATCCTCGGCTCGAACTCCTCGGCCAGCGCCTGCATCATGACATCTCCCGAGCAAATCGAGAAGCCCAGGACCTCGTCAGGAACAACATCGCCGAACGTGACAGGGGTGAGGCCAAGCTCGATGATGTCCGAGAATCGCCTCGAGTTGAAGCTCCTTACGATTCCCTTTGCGAACACGGCGGACGACGCAGGGGACACGGAAACTGCACGAATCCCGTTATCGATCAAAGCCTCTAGCACCTTGAGATTGAGCTCCCGGACGTCCCTCTGAACGGACGCGACATGCGCAAGCTGGGACTTGGCCCTGAAACCCTTGTTCAGGCCGTGCTTCTTGGCTTCGATGTGCCCGAACGAACCGGCGCCATGCACGAGCGTCAACTCCTTCCTTGCGGGAAGGAGTTCCTTGGCAAGGCGACGACAAGAAGACTGTCTGAACGTGCGGAGCCTCGACTTGTCAGTGATAACGCTTCCGCCGAGCTTCACAAGCATCATGGGCAGTCACCGCCGATTCCGCGCTATTCAGCAAGTCGCCGATGGCGCTCGCTGATGATAAAACCCTACGCTGGGACCTAGCGTCATCGCTGGCATGCCTGAGCCTGAGCCGAACCAGTGACTATTCGCCTGAGGACTTACTTCGCAAGGTAGATCTCGATCGAAGAGACGTTGGCGTTTGTTCCGTTCTGGCCTGGCAAGGACTCCGTGGTGATTTTGACGTCCTTGTAGCCAAAGTTCTGGACGAACCTGTTCTTTACTATCTCCGCAACGTCCACAGCCCTGCTGATGGCTCGTCCCCTCGCCTTTATGCATACGTTGTCGCAGCCCGAATTGACTTGCGACACCACGGCGAGGACATAGTTCATGGTAGGCTTCTTCCCGATGTATACGGTGTTCTCCTCGGCCATAGTTTCCTCCAAAGCCCGGCTGGGGCCTTTCCAACGGGCCTTGCTGCTATTTATTTGTTCCTAATCCCGGGGATCGGCTCGGCCAGGCAATTCGATGTTTGCCCAGGTTTACTGCCCTTCCCGTGCCCCAGCGCGGTCAGGTCGACAGCTGCCGTCCCGTTCGGGACAGCCAAAATAGAAATAACCGCCAATTGTTGGTTCGGCTGCATGGCGAGAGAGCCGGCAAAGCTGCGCAGATTGAGAAGCATCGTAGCCTCCCTGGACTCCACAGCCGTGGCGTTCTCTGGCGGAGTGGACTCGACTCTGGTCGCCAGGGTCGCACGGGACACACTCAAGAAACATACGGTGGCCGTGACGATTACTTCACCCGTGTATCCAGATTCCGAGCTGAGAGCCGCCAAGAAGGCTGCCAACGAGATCGGCATTGAGCACGTCGTGATATCCGTTGATCCCCTCAAGGACCACAGATTTGTGAGTAATCCGCCGGAAAGATGCTATCTCTGCAAGAGGGAGGACCTGAGCGAGATCAAGCGAGTGGCCGAGGAGCGAGGACTTGCGCATGTGGTGGACGGAACGAACGCCGATGACGGAAAGGACTTCAGGCCGGGCTTGAAGGCGAAGCAGGAGCTGGGAGTCCGGAGCCCTCTGGCCGAGGCTGGGATAGGCAAGGTCGATGCGAGGGCCATCTCCAAGTTCCTTGGTCTGCCCACCGCGACCAAGAGGTCAAGCCCGTGTCTCGCATCAAGGATACCATACGGAGAGAGCATCACGCGGGAGAAGCTCATGATGATCGAGGAGGCGGAGGACTACCTCGTCGGGAAAGGTTTTGAGGATGTACGCGTGAGGATGCACGGGAGTTCTGCCAGGATAGAGGTCGACCCGGCCCAGATAGCGCGCCTGGGTTCAGCAGGCACCAGGATCGCGGTCTCGAGGAAACTGAAATCGCTGGGATTCATGTATGTGTCGATTGACATGGATGGCTACCGAATGGGCAGCCTGAACAGGGAGCTGAAAAGATGAACCCAGAGAAGATCGAGAGGCTCTTGAAGGGACTGAGCGAGGGGAAGGTGTCCATCGCAGAGGCACTCGAGAAGCTCAGGATCCTTCCGTACGAGGACCTCGAATTCGCCAAGCTGGACCACCACAGGGAGCTCAGGAAGGGCATCCCAGAAGCCATCTACACGCCCGGAAAGACCTACGACCAGATACAGACGATAGCCACCCGAACCCTGGAAAGAAACGACGAGGCGGTCTTCACCAGAATGGACGAGAAGCTCTGCATCAAGCTCCGGCGGAAACTCGGAAAGAAGCTGACGTGGTACCCCGAGGCCAGGGTGGCAACGATAGGGGTACGGAAGAGGCCAACCAGGGGAAAGGTCCTAGTGGTGACCGCGGGCACATCGGACATACCCGTGGCAGAAGAGGCGGCGGTCACGAGTGAGATCCTGGGCTGCAAGGTGGAGAGGTTGTATGATGTCGGCGTGGCGGGCGTTCACAGGCTGACGGACAAGATGAAGAAATTCGATTCCTTCGATGTCATCATAGTGCTTGCTGGCATGGAAGGGGCGCTCCCGAGCGTCGTCGCAGGCCTCACGAGGAGGCCGGTCATAGCGGTTCCGACGAGCGTCGGCTACGGTGCGAGCTTTGGAGGCATGGCAGCGTTGCTCGGCATGCTATCCAGCTGCTCGAGCGGCATAGGCGTAGTGAACATAGACAACGGCTTCGGCGCGGGAGCCCTTGCGGCAGTCATTGTGAAGAACAAACACGCCTAGGTCTCAGCCCAGCCTGGACCCGCACTTCCTGCAAAACTTGTCCGAGGGAGACGACTTCGCCCCGCACGATTGGCATTTCAAGTCGCGCTCGATCCTCTCCCCGCAGATCGCACAGAAAGCGTCCCCGGGCTCGACCTCGGCGCCGCACTTGGAGCACGAGATTCCCGACCCGGTCGGTCCCGCAGCTTCGGACATGTCCTCAGCCTTCTCCTCTCTCCTCGGCGGCTTCAACGGTATGGTCTCGACGGCCTCCGAGTCACCCACAGACCTGCGGGCCTTCAGGGCGTTCGAGAGCGCCCTGTCGTACCTTCCGGCGGAGAAGGCATCCTCCGCTTCGGCCAGGATTTGCTGGGCGGCGGACGTATCGACTCCCCTCTTGGAAGCCTTCGATATGTCGGTCTTTGCGGCGGACATCTCGAACTTCGCGCTCATGTAGTGGGCGTCCTTCTCACTGGTCAGCTTCTCGCCCTTGTATGAGTCAGGATACGATGCCGGGGCAGGTTCGTCGAACATCTCCTCGTCTATCTCATCCAGGCCCGCCTGGATCGATGACGCCTGAGCGGGTTTGGCCACCTGGGGGGCCGTGCTGGGCTTCGTGATCTCCTCCCTGGCCTTGTCGCAATAATCCATGCAGGCAACGTAGTCTCCCCGGCGCCTCGCCTGGTCAGCGCGTTCGATGAGGTCGGACGCTCGGCCCGTGTTCCTGCCCTGGTTTCTCAAGGAGTTCTGCACGCTTCGCATCGTGAGGATCGAATTGTAGGCTTCGTCTCTCACAACCGCCACCTTCCTCGCCTCCTTCGATCTGCCTCGCATGACTCTCAGCTCGAAGTACATCACGAGGAGGCCAACAATCGTGAAGAAGGCAATCAGAATGTACTGCTCTTCGGGGGAAAGGGCCAACTGAGCCAGCCTCAGGAGCGCAAAAGCGGCCTTGGCTCTTATATATTCTTCGAGGTCAGTACCAACGACCTAAGTGAGCATGAAAATAAAGAGTGGCTGACGGCTTACCAAGACCATAACGGTTTCAAGCAATGCGGTTCACCCTGTACCCGAAGGTACCTGGCTAGCGCATCTAGCCGCTATGACCAAGAGGCCACGAGGGCCTTAGGCTTCCCGAGGGCTCGCGCACCTCAGTAACGCGGAGTACGTAGACGGGCTTGACTGCTGGGTTCGGAATGAGACCAGGTATGGCCCCGCCACTATGGCCGTCAAACCGCTCTTCGGGAAAAAGAATACAGAAGACCTATTTAACTGTTTTTGGACTCTTGAAAACATATAGCTGTCCCCGCCTAGACCTCGTCTTGGAACAAGTGCAATGGTAGAGACATCGGTTTAAATTGCCACGCGTGACTAGATGTCCACAAGAACATGATAAGGGCTTCTGCAGTCACTTTTGACCTCTGGGACACGCTGATCCAGGAATACCCTGGAGGACCCGACAGGGTTGCGAGCCTTCGGATCGAGCGTATCGGGAGCCTGCTATCGAGCAGAGGCATCGTGCACTCCTCGGAGGAGATCGGCAACGCGTACAGGAACACGGGGGCCTTCCTCGACATGATCTGGAGCAAGAACAGGGACATGTCGGTACGGGACCAGGTTCTGTTCATGCTCACATCCGTGGACAGCAGGTTGCCGAGCAAGCTCAAGAAAGAGGACCTGGAGGAGATCGTGAATGCCTATTCCGAGGCCATACTGGATTCTCCCCCGAGGCTGTTGCCGGGGGTCATTCAGGCTCTTGATGATGTGAAATCGAAGGGGTTCAAGATAGGCCTGATCTGCAACACTGGTCGGACACCTGGGCGCATGCTGAGGGTGGTGATGACGAACCTTGGCATTCTGAAGTACTTCGATTCCACCATTTTCTCCAACGAGATATTCGTCAGAAAACCGTCAGTCCCCGCATTCAGGACCGCCCTGGACACGCTCAAGGTCCCCGCGAAGCAGGCAGTCCATGTCGGAGACCATCCGGAGAACGACATCCTCGGAGCGAGGCGGGCTGGTATGCGCGCCATCCAAGTCCTCACCGATGGGTACGGGCCCTCGCAAATGGCGGACTTACATCTGAGGTCCCTTGACCAGCTAACTGGCAAGATCGAGAGAGCCTAGGAACGCTTTTTAGAGAGCGGCGTCCTTCACGCAACTCCATGGAGGAGTACAACCCTTTCGGCCGGAAGATGCTCGACATGTTCGAGGGACGCAGGGACGACCTTCTGGAAATGGAGCGGGACGATGGGTACATCGACGAGCTGGGGCTCGGGGAGTATTTCGCTGACTACGACGACTTCCCCGTATGTGAGAAGGATGCGCTCGAGCGCGTCAAGGGAAGGGTTCTGGACATCGGACTCGGCCCCGGCAGGGTCTCCCTGCACCTACAGTCCAAGGGCTTCGAGGTCTTCGGGATAGACCTGACTAGCGAAGCAGTCCAGGTGGCAAGAAGACGCGGCGTCCTTCATGCCGCAAGGATGTCCGCATGTGAGCTCGGGTTCGCGAAGAGTATGTTCGACACGGCCATCCTGTTCGGGAACAACTTCGGGCTCTGCGGGTCGCCTGAGAGAGTCGTTGATATGCTCGCGGCGCTGAGGGACATAGTCACGGACGACGGCGTTGTCCTCGCAGAGTCGATCGATCACACCGACACCGACAAGCCCGCTCACCTCGCATACACCAGGATGAACGTTGAGAGGGGAAGGCTGCCGGGACAGATAGTGATCAGGAACAGGTACAAGGGAGCGGTAGGAGACTGGTTCGAGCTGCTCCTGGTGACCCCCGAGGAGATGCGGGCCCTAGCTGCACAGGCTGGTTGGAGGATAGAGCGGCTCTTAAGTGCCCAAGGGCGCTGTTTGTCGCGGTCCTGCGCAAGGCCTAGATGACTGCGAGCGCGAGGGCGATCATCGTGCCCGCCGCGATGGACAGGAAGTTGTTGCCTAGCTTGCCTATCTTTCCCCTCTGCTCCCATGTGGCCCCGATGACGCTGTCGATCTGACATCCGAGGAATCCGCAGAACATCGGGATGAAGATCGACTCTGGACCCGAGACTAGGTCCTGGTTGAAGGCGGCGAATATGAGGTACGCGATCACGGACGTGTAGGCCGCTGCCACGAAGGCGGCGAACGTCCCGGTGAGCGATATGCCGCCGTCCACTCCGCGCTTGGTCCTCTCCATGGTTGTGATCATGTAGACCCTGGGGTCGATGATTCCTATCTCGCTCGCGGCCGTGTCCGCAGCCGCCACCGCGATCGCCGCAACGAACAGGTAGCTGGCCTCGTCCTTGGGAAAGATGTTCGAGGCAGGGTCACTTCCGGCAGCAGCCTCGGTGACGAAGCTTGCGAACGCGATGAGGGCCGGCACCGTCCCGTTCGCGGCCACGTTGCGCCAAGACCTCTCGCCCTTCACGCCTTCCTGGAAACCCTCGGACTTCTTCCATTCGAACCTGTACTTGGTCGCGGCGAAGCTCGTGAGCAGGAAGACCAGCAGGAGGAGCAGCCAAAGGACATCCCCGCAGATGCCCATGACCATCCCGACTCCGAACGCGCTCAACGAGCCGGACAGGTTGAATATCCGCCTGTAGTAGGTGACGGTGGCCATGGCCACGCAGAATACGGTGACCCCGGCAACGGTCAGAGCGTCTGGAAAAGGGAGAGACAAACTGTCACCTACATGTCCGGTTTCTTCGGAGCACCGGGCAGCAACGGGGCCTTGCTATAAAGCTTCTTGGCAATGTCCCCGACACCGCGCAGGGCATCCAGATCCCCGTCCCACCCGGCGAGGACATCGCTGTAGACCTCCTCCATCTCGTCCACGATTCGCTGCATCTTAACGGCCACTTTTCGGGAAGCCTTCCCGTGCAGGATCACTGCGAGGTATAGGTAGGACCCTTTCTCGATGAGCACGCTCTTCTCGCCGAACTCTATCTTTCGCAGGGTGAACGAGGTGACGTCCTTGAAGGAGTCCTTGACGAAGTCCTGGATGGCGACGAACATCCCGCCCAGGACCTGGTCGTCCATGCCCGGCTTGAGCCTCCTCGTGCTGTGGGATATCAGCCTGCCGTCGCTGTAGATCACGAAGGTCTCGTCGACCGCTATCTTCGCCTCGCGCAAGAAGTACACTCCGGTTCCGAGTGCGGCTAGCACCGCGAGCGTGAGGAGATAGGGCCAAGCGTAGTCCATGAACCGAAGGTGGACATCCAAATGGTACGTCTCCGTGACCACGGAGTTGCCCGCGAGGTCCGTCGCATTCGCGTAGTACTGCAGCCGCCCGTCCCGTGTCGGGACTTCCAGCAGCCGGTAGTACGTGCCGTTGCCGACCGGGGTCATTGTGAAGGAAGAGAATGCGTTGTCCCCCGGGAACTTCACATACAGGATCACGTCCCCAGGGCCAATGTTGGGGTCATCGACCTCGAACGACACGTTCAACTTGTCGCCCCCGTAGACGGATGCACTCACTGAGACGGCCGACACGACTGGGGCGACATCGTCGATGATCACCAGGACATCCGACTTGACCGCGACGTTCCCCGCCTCGTCCCTGGCCTTGACAACAAGGGCATATGGTCCGTCCGTCCAACCTGAGGTGTCAATGTTGTAGAGGACGGCGAAGTCGCTGGGTTGACCGCCATTTATGGAATAGTTTACCGAGACCAGGGGAGTCGACCCCTGGCCGATGATGAACTGCACCGGTGTGCCGCTGTGGATCACTGCCTCGTCCGGGAGCTCGCTCAGGCCGATCGTCGGGGCTCTCAACTTCAGTGTCTTGTTCAGGACAAGGCTGTATTGGTCGTCATCTGTGATCGTCAGCCTGACAGTGTAGTCCTCGGTGGGTGAATACTCATGCGTCGCGGCTGTAGATGGCGGACCAGGTAGCGTGACGCTCGCCCCGTCTCCGAAGCTCCAGGTCGTCTCAACAATGTCATGGTACCTATTTGCCAGCGCTGCAGAGACGAACGTTATCAGATTGGTCTGCTCGTCATCCCTCGTAACCGTCACATCCGCGTCGAAGTCCCCTGAGAGCTGGTCCTGAACGATCGACAGGCCCACGAATGCAATCGACCACGAGCCGTCCTCGTCAGTGACTTTGACCTCGGGTATGTAGTCGCCGACGTCAACATAGGAATATACGACCGTGTTGACGGCAGTGACCAAGTCGCCCTCAAACGAGCCGATGGTGTCGAAATCCCACTCGTAGCTGACGATTGGGTCGTAACTAGATGCGACAGCCGTGAATGTGATGTCGGAGAACTCCTCAAAGCCTGCTCCAGATGGTGCTGCGTCAAGGGCTGATTGGGGAGCGACCTCGCGGACGTTGAATTCGTAAGACCATGAATCGTTGTCTCCGTCAGCCTCGCTCACCGTCAGAGTCATGGTGTACGACCCGTCCTCCAATGTGGCGTTCAGCCTGGAGCCTGCGAGCGGATATGTCGTCACCGAGCCTCCTGGCGCTTCCAGGGTCCATTGGCCGCTCACGATCCCGTCCCATGTGTGGGGGTGGGCTTCGAAGTAGAACTCCACCCCCTCCTCGGGGGTATCAGAGACAATCACGAAGCTCGATGCCGGGCCAATATCGAACACTTCTATCGCGGTCCATGCGATACTCGTGTTGCCGTCGGAATCGGTCACGCGGACCGCGACCGTGAAATTCTCAGAGTATCCCGAGGCGGGGAATTGGTGAGACGTGTTCAGCTCTGTCCCGGTGGCTTCCTCGGGGACGAAATTCACCTGATCATACGAGAAATCCCATTCCACGAGCGATATCTCGTCCCACGGACCGCCATTCCATTCGTCCACTGATGCCGTGAATACCACGGTTTCGCCTTCCATAGCAGATGCCTGGGATGAAAGTCCAACGACTGGAGCCACTGGGAGGATATCGATGATCCTGTGAGTGTCGTTGATTGATCCGTCGTTGTCCGCCAGTTCTAGCACGACCTGATGAGAGCCGTTCTGGAATTGCCAGGATAGGGAGCTCGCGTTCGCCGGTGTTCCTGACAGCACGACAATTCCGTCAATCGACCAGTTCACTCGCACGATCGGGTCATAAGATGAACTTGAATCTGTGAGAACGACCCAATCTCCCTCGTGAGGATACGAAGGCGCCCATGAGAAGTCAGGATGCGGCAGACTGTCAAGGACCTCGACGCTCGTGCTGTTCCCGTCGGTCATTCCCCATGGGTCTCGCACGGTAAGATTCACCGCAAAGACTCCGACTGCATAGTAAACATGGGCAGGGGTCGGGTCCCTGATCCAACCGCTGGAGATTCCATCCCCGAATGACCAGTTGTATTCCATGTAGGGAAGTTCGGACCTTCCCGTGGTGGTCCAGCCAGCCAGTTCAAGCGGGTCTCCCTGCCGAGCAACGTACGGTCCGCCAATGTGCGCCACAGGTGGCGGGTAGTTGACCTGGCGCCAGACGGATACTGAGTGGGAAGCGGCCTCATTGACTATGAGATCGCCTCGGTGGTCCTGCGTTGCATCTCCTATCGATGCGTAGTTCGGCTCCCCGCCAGTCACGAAGACCATTGAGGGGCTTGTGGGAATGGTGCCGTTCTCCTGCTTGTATAGGAACAGCAGGTCTGCGGACTCGAAGATCGCCAGCACGTCCGCACACCAGTCGTCGGTGGCGTCGACCACAGTCACGAACCTGGGGACCTCGGGGAACACGAGCGTGCCGTAGGGTCCGAACGACGTGGAGAAGTCAACCTGGTCGAACAAGTACATCGCCGGGTCTCCGGGGCGCATTGCCGATATGTCCGCCCTGCCATCACCAGTCAGGTCCCCGCTCCAGAGCCTGTCGAAATCACTCCCGCTGGAAAAGAGAACCGTGTCCGGCAAGGATTCGAACCTGGGCTCTCCGGTGCGCTGGTAATGGACTGCGATCTTGCACCCAGGAGAAGGATATGCAATATCATCCAATCCATCGGAGTTGAAATCCCCGGCAACGATGGTCCAGTTCGTTACAGCCAGCGAACTGATCACCAGGCTTGCGACCGGAGGAAGAAAACCTGAACTGGTATCGCCGTAGAATATCTCAACCGTCCCATTCCGGGTCACGGCGACGATGTCGAGGAAAGCATCGTTGTTGAATGAGCCATCCGCGAACCATGTAACATTTCCCAAGCACGCGGACGAAGTCTTGTCAAAGGAGCCCGGGGACGAGGAATTCCAGGAATAGAGCGTGATCTCAGGCCCGTCATTCTTGGACAGCAAGATATCGGTCCGCATATCGTTGCCAACGTCGGAGAGCATCATCTGCCTTGGCAAGTATCCTAGAAGCTTGAGGTTCTCGTATCCAGGAAAACCACCGGCTTCACTGCCCAGCTTGTATCCGAAGGCGTTAGTCAGCGGGTGGAGCCAAACGAGATCATCAACACCATCGCCGTCGATATCGGCTGCCTCGACCGCGGCGGAATAGGAGAAATCGTCAGCCCATACCGTGGCGTTGCTGTTCGAGACGTGGGGACTTCTTGCAGGATAGATGGCTATGCTGGCGCCCGACCAGTCAGCTCGGGCGGTCGCTATTGCCAAGTCGGCAGAAGCGTCCGCATCCAGGTTGCCGACAAGTGCATTTCGTGGGTACGAACCTGTCGGTATAGTGAAATCAGGAGAGTATTGCCAGGTCGGAGGAGCAGAGGACTGGTAGAAGCAAGAGAGTCTGCTCTCTGACTCGGAAAGCACAAGCAGGTCGGTCAGTCCGTCTCCGTTGAGATCCCCCGAATCGAGGTTGGATGGCTCGAGGTCGATTGTTCTATTCGCGTATTCCTCTTCTGGGAGCCCGCCTATCGAGGATTGAAAGTAGAACCTGAGTGCTGGTGTGTCAATAGTCGCGGCCACGATATCGTCCAGATTGTCACTGTTGAGCCTCCCCGAAACAATTTCAACTGGGGCGCCATCGACCGAGAGCGTTTTGCTCGGATCGTTCCCGTTTGCCAGAGGCTGGTAGAACACCGAAATACTCTGGTTCTGATAGTCCCCAACAGCAAGGTCGCTCGATGTGTCGCCGCTGAAGTTACCGAGTATAATGGATTTGCTTCCTCTACCGGCATTCAAGATGATTGGAAGGGAGTAGTAGGGACCCATTCTAACATCAACGACACCGGGCGAGTTCTCTGGATCCAAACCGGGACAGGCAAAGGCAATGTCTGGGAAGATATCCGCATTCAACCGGCCAACAACGAATGACTGTGCTGTCTTGTACACATCCGTATCGAAGAACTCATTCAGAGGGAGATTCTCTGAGGTGAAGTTAAGAACTACAAGTCGCTCTGTGTCAAAGTCGTTCAATCTGGCTATCAGGGCAAGAACCTGCGTATTGTTGTCAGCAAGGACACTAGCTGCGGCGAGCGCAATAGGAATCCCATCAAGCATCGTGTTGGCCGAAGGCGAACTTGGAAGCGTGTCATCAGCCGCTCTTATGAACACGGACAACTGCATTGGGTCCGCAACTGCAACTATCAAGTCGAGCCTGCTGTCATTGTTCAGATCTGTCAGGATGGAATCAGTCGAGCCGCCGGGCAAGAGGAGAGCCCGGGCGATCTGAGGATACTCTGTCACATGATCCGAAGTGTCGTTCATGGCGGGAATGACCGACGATTCTATCGACGAGATGAGCTGGTTGGGGATTCCGTCAGAGCGTCCGTCAGGAAAGGAGTTGCTCCCTTCGGAACAGACCAAAATCACTGGCATTGTGAGGAAGATGCCAATGACTAAGACTACTAACACCGTGACAGCGTTGCGCAACGGTCACCCATCCCGTATGCTGGGAATAGCATTCTAGTTTTATAAGACTCTTTCGGAAAAAATTGCAGGCCAGTATCCTCGGAGCAGTGCTCTTCCAGGGCAGCCATCCTACCCGGAGAGCTGCTTCCTCTTGAACAAGATCAGGCTGATGGCAACAGCCGCCACCGTATACGCCAGCATGACGATAACGGATACGGTGACATCGGGATAGAAGCTCGAGAACTCGTATCCCATGACATTCTGCGTCACATCCACAGGATAAGGGTCGTAAAGCACGTAGATCAGGACACCCGCCGCAAACGTGAGTGAAGCCGAAATCTTGACCCCCGTGAATATGGATATCATATCGACTATCGGGAGCAGCAGGAAAAGGAGGAGGAAAGTGAGCACTATCGCACCTGTGGACCCCTTCATGACTGCGCTGATCAAGTACCCAATCGCGGTGGCAGCCAGGAGGTACTCGGCTGCGAACAGGAATGAGGCGCCCATATCGCCGTCGATGCCCCCTGCGGCAAGCATTGAGAATCCAGCGGCGCCAGCATAGAACAAGCCGACGACGATGAGCCCAGCGGTCATGCTTGCCGCGAACTTCCCTGCGAAGAGAACCTCCCTCTTCATCGGGTTGGGGAATATCAGATAACCAGTCCTGTTGTAATACTCGCCCACGATCGAGTCACCGGCGAAAAAAGTGGCGCATATGATTATCAGGATACTCGCGAAGTTGAGATTGAGGGAGCCGTAGTCCTGGGCCGAGATCCGCCAGTCATAGCTGGCGGTGAATTCGTAGCCAGTGACGTTCTCTGAGAAGACCACAGCGTAAACACCCGCCGGGATGAAGGAAGCCCCCTGCTGCGTGCCGATGTATACGAGCTCCCAGGAGTCCTCGGGGTAGACTGTGCCGTTCAGGTGAACCACCATGTTGGCCACCTCAACCCCGGTCCTGTTGATCGCCGCATAATACTCGTACGGCACGGCACCGCCAGTATCGCCTACTGAGAGCACCTCGAGGGGTTTGTCCGCGTCGCTTCCGCTATAGGGGGTGCTCAGAGCCGGGGGCAGGAAGAATATCAACGCCAATACGACCGCTGAGATCCCGACCGATGCGATCAGTCGCCAGGAGCGGAAGTACTTGAGGAGTTCGTACCGCCAGACAATCGGGATCTGGACCAGGTCAGAAGGTGTCTCGAAATGTGACAAACAGTATCACCTCGACTCCTTGATGAGGTCCATGTACATCATCTCAAGCGGCAGTCCCACAGGACTGAAACCAGCGACCTTCGCTCCGAGCTGCTGGATTTGCTGGAGGAGCTCTGCTCGTACCTCAAACGGCGCTTCGTAGGTCACCAGGAAGATGCTGCCATTGATGCGCTCGACCTTTCTCACGTGCTGAAGCCCTGTCACCTTCGCCAACACGTCGTCCGAGACCGAGCCAACTGTCGTGACCTCTATCTTGGACACCTTCGAGAGGCCCTTCAGCCTGTCGATCGAGTCGTATACCAGAAGCTTGCCGCGGTCTATGAGTGCGGCGCTGTCGCACACCTCCTGCACCTCGCCCAGCAGGTGGGAACTCATGAAGATTGTATAGCGCTCCCTCTTGAGCGCCTTGATTATCTCTCTCACCTCGACCATCCCTCTGGGGTCGAGGCCGCTCGTCGGCTCATCGAGGATCAGTATGTCCGGCTCATGCAGGAGAGCCTGGGCGATAGCCAGGCGTTGCTTCATGCCCTTCGAGAACTTGCCGATCCGGGTTGTCCTCCATTCCTGTAGCTTGACCTGCTCGAGAACGTCTCTGCTCCTGGCCTGCAGGTCCTTGGAGTGCATCCCTCTTATGCTGCCCACGTAAGAAAGCGTCTCAATGGGCGTGAGATATGGATAGAACTCCGGAGTCTCGACAACGGCTCCGACATGGCTGAGCGCCTTCTTCGGATTGGTGAGGACGTCAACACCGTGGAGGAAGGCCCGGCCCTTGCTCGCGCTTATGAGGTTCGTCAGTATCTTGATGGTCGTGGTCTTGCCAGCGCCGTTCGGCCCCAGGAAACCCACAGTGGCTCCCTCGGGTACCCTGAGGCTGAGGTCATCAACCGCCTTTATCGAGCCGAAGTCCTTGGTCAGCTCCTGTATTTCTATCATTCAGGAACCTCCATATGCGACCACGCCTCAAATCGAATATCAGAGGTCTATATAAGAAACTCGATGGAACGCCATGGAGGCCGTGAACGCATATCTACATTCGAAGGGCAAGGTACAGCTCATTGGCGATTCGTTCAGCATCTTCCCTCGCCTTGACCGGATGCATGAGGAGTCGCCCGCGAGGGTATATGCTGATCTCCACACCCTTCTTCACGACCAGCATGACCTTCGGGTTCGAGAGTATCTCATAGCCTCCTTTGGCCAGGAGCCGTTCGCACTCATCCAAGTCCAGATTCACTTTACCCTTGGGAACCGCCTCATAGGCGTCGTGCCTGCAGGGTTTCACCGCGAGGAACTCCAGCGGGGGTCACCTCTTTCGAAGGATTCTGTCGAGCAGCTTGTCGACCTGCTTCTTGAGCTCGTGCAAGGTGGAGTCGTTGACGACCATGAATTCCGACAGCGCAATGGCCTCCCCAAGGCCCCATGCGAGCTCTCTCTGGTCCCTGTGCTCGAACTCCTGAAAGGTCATCGGGGAGTCCGGTCTGTCACGCGACTTCACGCGCTCGTACCGGGCCTTCGGAGGGGCGTGCATCGCCACCACGATCAGGTCATCACCGAAAGCGTGCCTGAATGCGCTTATCTCCGCGGGGCCCCTGGTTCCGTCAATGACCACGAGGTCGCCTCCGACGTACGGTATCGTTCGCTTGGCCCAGATATCCATGCCGTACCTCTGGCGTTCCTCGTTCGCAAGCGTCCCCACGCTCGTATCCGAGGAATCAAGGCCGAACTCCTTGGCCTTCTCGCGCACTATGTCCCCCATCCTAACAACCTTGGCCCCTCTGCTCTGACACACCTTCAGGAACTCCTCCTTGCCAGAGCCGGGCATTCCAGTGGTTACGAGTATCTTCAAGCAGGCACCGTCGGTCTAAACAACATGGCCTAGAAAAAGCCTTTGCATGTTCCACTTGACTGCAAGGACCTCTAATCCTTGCCGAGCAAAGGCTCCGCGAACGACCTTACGAGCTCCCTGTCAAACCCGACTTTCGACCAGTACCTGGGACAGAGGCCCATTCCGAGACAATCCTCGTAGGCGGAGGTATCATCGAACGATGCTTCGAAGTTGCGCACGACGGCTTCGCCGACGGTCGAGGGGTTTGAGATGATTTGTTCGACCGATAGAGAGGACGACCGCAACGCCTCCCCGCTCGCGCCCGCGAGCACGCACGCTGGGTCAATGCCCGCGCGCGCACACTTGATCATAACGTCCGTTGCGCCCTTCGCATCAAGCCCGATTTCGAACGCCTTCTGCAACGAGGGAATATCATAGTGAAGATAGCCGGGTTCCTTTGCCACTAACTTGAACTCCTTGGGGTCCTCGGAGATCTTGAGGTAGGATCTGCAAGGGAAAGGACATCCGTAGCACGACACATGCCGGTGGACGAGGCCCTGAAAATCCGTTCGTCCGGCCATATCAGAATAGGAGGCGAGGCCTTTGTTCTCCCCCAGCCTGACGATGTGCTCCCTCATCAGCATGAATGCATCCTCGAAATGCTTGTCCGGCTCCGCCAGCTCCAGCTCCCCCATGCCCCTGACCGCGACCGCAGCGAGGTTCTTCGCGCCGAAATCAGTCCCGACTCCCGCCTTGTCCTCTCCGGCCCAGTAGTTGCTCACAAGCCGGGCGCAAGGGTGACGCGTGTCCGCGAACGGGCCGGTGGAAAGCACCTGTATCTTGGCATCTCCCTGGTCCGCCCTGATCTTGTCTGTCCTGCCCCAGGAATCGAGCGAGCGGATGCTTTCGGAAACCACGAACACAATCGACCCGTCCCTTATCCAGACATAGCCGGGCGAGGGCGCAGATCCCTTGATGACAACGAAATCGAAACCTGAGAGCTTCAGCTCTACTCCCGAGAAACCCAACATCGGGGCGGTTTTGGACGTCCCATCTTGCCCCTTGATGCCGCGTATGATTCCCGCACAGGCGGCTGGGACGAAGCTCGCGGTGAGGACGCCTGTGCCGAGCACGAGCGCATCCCTTCCATGCCTTGCAGACAGGCCGTCGCAGGTCCTCACAGCCGAGAAGTTGTCGAATCCCGAGATCTCCTCGAGCGGCTCCTCGGAGAACTCGGCGGTCGACAGGTCGATGATCCCGACGCGGTTGTTCCTCAGATACATGTCAGTCCTCCGCGGTGATGCATGTGGTCGGGCACATCTTCACACACCTGGGATCTCCGCCGCACAGGTCACACGGCTCCCTGAGCAGGATCGGCTTCGCGCCTGGACCGCCCGATGGCGGTTGCTGCTGCCCCGAGGCCAGTCCCTCCGGCCGAGCCAGAACCAGGCCTTCGGCCTTCGTCTTCAGCACAAGGCCGAAGTAGTTCGCCTTGTCGTCAATGTGCAGGATTATGCTGGAGGTCATCGGCGTGATGACCGAGTCCCTGTTCATGCTGCACGCGACCTCGCACAGGCCGCACGCGACGCACTTCAAGGGGTCGATCTTCAGCTTCATGGGACCGTCTCGTATGGCACAGAATCACTGTACGTTCTCCGCGACCTGGGTCGTTGTCCTGTCGCAGTAGACGCACCTGAGCGTGATGGGCTTCTTCGACTCGACCACGAACTCGGTCTCCACCGGCTCGTTCTGATTGGTTATGCATCCCGGGTTCGAGCATCTCATGATGCCCCTGATCACGTTCGGGACTTCGACAACGAACTTCTCGGCGACGTTGTAGTCCCTGATGATATTGATCGTCGCGTTCGGGGAGATGAGGGCAATCTTGTCGAGCTCCTTCGGGTCGAGCTCTCGGTCCTCGATCTTCACAATGTCCTTCCAGCCAGCCTTCTTGCTTGGCACGTGGATCAGGACGCTGACGGTCGAATTCGTGTCCTCCTTGACCCCAACGATCTTCAGGACCTTGAGAGCCATACCTACGGTTATGTGGTCTATCACCGTGCCATTGCGAATGGGGGTTACCTTGAATTCCTTCATCTGGAGGCCCCCAGAATCAATGAGAGGAGCGCCATGCGCACGGGCACCCCGTTGAAGGCCTGCTCGAAGTACTTCGCATGAGGTGTGCCATCCACCTCGGGGTCGATCTCACCAACTCTCGGCAGCGGGTGCATGATGATCATGTCCTTCCTCGCGTCCTTCAGGAGAGGGAGGTCTATCCTGTACATGCCCGCCACCTTCTTGTATTCCGCCGGGTCTGGGAAGCGCTCCTTCTGTATCCTCGTGACATAGAGGACGTCGATATCCTTGATGACATCCTCAAGGGACGAGCTCATCTTGGGTTTCTGGCCCATCGACTCGATCTGCTTCAGGTGCTCCTTCGGTATCTGCAGGCTCGGTGGGGCGACGAAGGTCAGCTGGGCGCCGAACATCGCGAGTGCCTCGGACAGGGAATGCACCGTCCTCCCATACTTCAGGTCTCCGACGAGCGCGACGTGGTTTCCTTCCAGTTTCTTCTTCTCCTTCCTTATGGTGAACAGGTCAAGCATCGTCTGGGTCGGGTGCTGTCCCGCGCCGTCGCCCGCGTTCACAACAGGTCTGCTCGCGAAGTGGGCGGCCATCCTGGCAGCCCCCTCATGCGGGTGTCTGAGGACAATCACGTCGCAGTACGCATCGACCATTCGAATCGTGTCTGCAAGCGTCTCGCCTTTCGCGACGGAAGCGCCCGAAGGCTGGTCGAAGCCCAGGACGCGCCCGCCCAGCCTCGTCATCGCCGCATCGAACGATAGCCTGGTCCGAGTGGAGGGCTCGTAGAACAGGGAGCCGAGCACGTGCCCCTCGAGCAGCACGCTCCTCTCTTCGCCCTTGGCAGCAGGGACCATCTTCTCGGCGATCTTCAGGACATGCTCGATTTGTTCGGTCGAAAAATCACGGATGGAGACGACGTCCATCCCCCTAAATGTCGTCGACATCGTGCAGTTAATCGACTGACGAGATATAAGCTTTTCATGGATGATGGCCGTGCGACAAGACGAGCTGTACCCGGGAGTCGCATGAGGACAGGACTACGCCAAATCGAAGTCCTCGATGGCGCTGTTCATGTTCTCGAACCAGTCATCAGCGCACTTGTGCAGCCTCTGCTTGAGATGCTCGGGAGACACCGCGGAGTATGCGTAATAGTATCCCCCCCTCTCTATCGACTTGGTCTCTCGAAACGCAAGTCCTGAGGACACCAGTTTCTGCAGGGCACGATAGACCGTGCTCCTGTCCTTCCTGACGACAGGCGCGAGGTCGTCCGCTCTAAGAGGTCCTCCCTTCGCGAGCTTCCTGTAGATTATGAGCTCGAAATCCGAGAGCCTGTAAATGCATTTCACGATGTCCCTGCAAGAGGCTTCTCCCGCGAGGATTTTCTGGGGCTCCACCATGTTGCGCGGTATTGCCATTTTTATACTTAACCGTTTCCTCAACCCTCATAGCCAGATGTTCGGGTTTTAGCTGCTTGGGAAAACCTTTATCTAGGCGGGATGAATTCGACTATGCGCGGTAGTGTCAATACCGTGGGAGAGATTCCTGTGCAGAAGGACGCCACACTCGACGCAAAGGGGCTCATGTGCCCTATGCCGATCGTGCAGCTCGCCAAGAAGGTCAAGGAAATGAGATCAGGCCAAGTGCTGGAGCTATTGGCCGATGACGTGGGAGCGAAGGAGGATGTGCCTGCCTGGTGCTCGAGGACGGGACATCAGCTTGTAGGGACTGAGGCTGAGGGAAAGATCCTCAAGTTCTACATCAGAATGAAGTGAGTTGTCGGATAGTGGAGATGATTCGAAATGGCTGACAAGATGTGTATGGTCGTATGCGAAGGGTCATTCGACAAGGCAATGATGCCGTTGATCATGGGAACAACCGCCGCCGCGATGGGGACAGAGGTCCACGTGTTCTACACGTTCTTCGGGACGAAGCTCGTCACGAAGAAGGCCAACCCGAAGCTCCCGGGTATCATGAGATTGTTCACCGGGGTGTTCGCGGGAAGAATGAAGAAGGTCGGGATACCTGGCCACGACGAGTTCATGCAGCAAGCGCAGGATATGGGGGTCAACCTCTATGCCTGCAGCACCACAATGGGCCTCATGGGAGTCAAGGATGAAGATCTGAAGCCCGGAGTCAAGGTGCTGGGCGCTGCTGCGTTCCTGAAGCTTGCCGGGGAGTCGCAAACCACCTTGTTCATAGGCTGACGGAATACTCATGACGAAAACCTCGTTCCTGATTCTCAAGTCGCCGCAGGAGTTCGACCCGACCCACTCAGTGAAGCGGTTCTGCGACAGGCAGGGGGCCAGCGTCCTCCTTGTTGAAGACGGAGTGTACCAGGCGACCCTGGAAAGTGCGGCTGACCGCCTGGGGAAGGTCGCTCACGAGATTCTTGTGTCCAAAGAGGACGCAGAGGCGAGAGGCTTCGCCCCGGCGGATCTCAAGGTCGGGAAGATGGCGGACTACGGAGACTTGATTGATTGCATCATGGAGAGGACCGAGCGGACGGTCACTCTATGAGGTGAAACGATGGCCAAGACACTAACGATACTCTGGAGAACGGGGTCGATGATGGCGATGGATGCCAATGTCGCAGTCAACCTAGCAAGGGCCGCGAGGGCCAAGGGGTACAATGTCCACATGTTCGGGTACGGCGAGGGAGTCACCGCTGTCAAGAAAGGGCAGAGGCCGAAGCGGTTCCCCAATGTCGGCGATGATCTCGAGGAGATGGGCAAGCAGGGAGTGACGCAGGCTGTCTGCGAGACCTGTTTCGCGGCTCGAGGTTTCGAGAGAGGAGAGGAGATCGGCTCCGCCAAGGTTGGATCGCTGACGAACGACCTCTTCAAATTCGTCTCGGAATCCGACCGGCTGGTGACGGTTGCGAGGTGACATGATGGCTGGCTCAATACTTGTGCTCATCACGAAGCCCCCGTACGGCCTCGAGGAGGCGTTCGCCGGGCTGAGGCTCGCGCTCGCAATGGGCGTGAACGGCATGAAGACCTCCGTACTCATGATGGAGGACGGTGTGTACAACGCGCTCTCGACCCAGAAGCCGGAGGCGGTTCGGATGCCGTCCAACATAGAGGCCACGAAGGAGCTCTACGACTTCGACGTGCCCGTCTACGTTGTGAAGGAGGACATGGCTGCCAGAGGAATCCCGGACTCGAAGTTGTTTGATGGCCTCAAGCCCATTCCGGCCTCCGACGTCAGGAATCTCCTGGCGGAGCATGACCTGGCAACGACATTCTGAGAGCCGGGACTGCATCTCCGAAATCCATTCCTTTTATACTACTTCTGTCAATCACGCAGCGTGAGATTCGAGATTCTCGAAAGAGATGGTCTTGCAAGAGTAGGGTGCCTCGAGATCGACGGCGCGAAGTTTGAGACTCCGACGATCGCATTCGTGGATTCCGCAAGATACCAGGCTCCGAGAGGGAGCCTGAGGGTCCGGATGGATGAGTCCGCTTCGAAGGGGGACCTGAAGGTCCAGCCATCCCTCTTTGTTCACGAGACCGACACGAGGCTCGCGGATGGGAAGCTGCATCTTGGATATCGCGGGTCGCCTTACTCCAGTGAATCGTTGGTGAGCGACGTCATCGCGGTCCAGGACGTCTCATCATTGATGCTTGACTCTCGCAGGTTCGTGGATGCGATCGAGCGATTGAAGAGCGGGGCGGACCTGCTGAAGCCATCGTACTGCTCTGCGATGGGACTGCCCCACCGATTGGCGTTCCTCTCCTACTGCGGATTCGATGTGTTCGATTCGATTCCGCTGATAATGGCGGCCGAGAACGGATCCTACTTGACTTCGAGCGGAGCACTGGCATATGACAGGATCAAGCATCTTCCCTGCTCCTGCCCCGCATGCTCGTCGGGCATAAGGGGGAAGCCCGAGCTGCTCGCGCACAACTGCTCCGCCGCGGAGAACGAGCTCAAGCTCGTCCGTCATACCATCACCGAGGGAAAGCTCAGAGAATTGGTCGAGACCAGGGTGAGGACCGACCCCTGGCTTGTGCAGAACCTCAGGCTGCTGGACCTCGAGCATCATGAGCTTCAGGAAATCCATGCGCCCGTGAAAGGAAGCGCATTCCTCGCAGGCTCGAAGGAATCCTTGTCCAGACCGGACATCGTCAGATGGAAAAGAAGGCTAGTGGAAAGGTACAGGAGGCCGGAGGGTGCGGACATCCTCCTTCTCATCCCTTGCTCCGCCAAGAAACCCTACTCCCTCTCGCACTCGCACATGCGATTCAGAGAGGCGATCTGGAACAGTGGGTGTGCTCTCGCGGTCCATGAGGTCATAGTGACTTCCCCGCTCGGTCTGGTACCTCGCGAGCTGGAGATGTTCTATCCGGCCAAGGACTATGACATACCAGTCACAGGTCACTGGGACGCCGATGAGAAGAAGTTGGCAGAGGACATGGTCTCGTGGCTTGTCTCAAGCCAGAAGTACTCCCTGGTGATCTCCCACCTCGGCGACGAGAGAGATCCGGTGAACTCGATTCTCCACGATTTCATAGACACGTCCCATGGGAGGCCCGGATCGCGGGAGGGCCTGGACTTGCTTGAGAAGACGCTGCGAGAGCGTGCGCCAGGAGCGGGGGGGCAGAACAGGAAGACCAGGAACCTGGCCGAGATTCGCTCCATCGTGAGGTTCCAATTCGGCGCGGCGGGAGAGGCTCTCTGCGAGGATGCGGCGACATCCGGGAGATGGCCGAATGTGCGGATCATGAAGTCAGGCAAGCAGGTCGGAATGATCACAGGTGACAGAGGGATGATCGCCCTCACTATTGATGGCGCGTCTGTTCTGGTCCGACAGAATGCTTACACTGTCGAGATAGACGACTTCAAACCAAAGGGGAACCTGTTTGCCATTGGTGTGGAGGATGCCAGCCCGGAGATCAGGATAGGCGATGATGTCGCCGTGGCGCATGGTGGCGACACGAGAGCGGCAGGAGTCGCAAGGATGTGCGCGGCCGAAATGGTCTTGGCAGAAAGAGGCGAGGCGGTTCACATCCGCCACGCCGTCTGAAATCCCGTTTCTGGACCCAGACTACTTTCGCCCACCTCCTGGTGCAAAGCTATTGACCTCGGTTTCCACTAGAGAACCTCACAGGAAAGGTGCAAGAAATGGTTGACGCAGATCACTACAGCTGGGAGGAAGTCTACGACCTTCTCGGGTGCGACCCCGAACTCGAACCAGCTGCTGACTATTGATTCCATCCCAGATAGGTAGGGGCAGATGCTCCCTCCTACCTATCAACCATCATTCTCGATTCATGTTCTATTCAGAATCCATGAGTCCTCGGACCTCGCGTCTTAGATACCACGAGTCGGGACCAACCGGTTCATCACCCATGTCTTGTTCGCATGAGTCATCACTCTGACTTCGCTGCGAATGCGCGCGCTCCGCGAAACGCTTATCTAACCCGCCGCTTATCCCCGTTCATCAGCCGAGATGGGATGCGACGCAGTGCGGGTAACGCGATGATTACCTCTGAGCCTCCTACACTGCGCTGGAGATGGTTCGGGTGCGCCAATGAACACCTTACGGCCGTCGGGAAGACCGCTGGCAGTCACTGAAGAAGAAGGCTCTAGCGCGCGTCCAGCCCACAGTCCGCCGCGACCTAGGGTGTTCGTGGTTGACGATGAGGATTTCATCCGAGACCTCTACAAGGACATTTTCGAGTCCCAGGGAATAACCGTATTCTCCGCCCAGAGCGGAGAAGAGGCCCTGGAGATATTCAAGACTCTGAAGCACAAGCCTGATGCAGTGATCATGGACTACAGAATGCCAGGTCGAGACGGGATCGAGACCACGAGGGAACTCCTGAGGCTCGATCCAAACATCCCAATCATATTCTCCAGCGCCGATGAATCCGTGAGGGACAAGGCCCTCGAGGCGGGCGCGATATCCTTCTGGTCCAAGCCATTCCCGGTCGGAATGCTCGTGAATGCCATGATGGACATCCTGGACGCGAAGAAGAGATCGTCGGTGTAATCCAATCTACGAGATTCTGTACCGTAGCAACGCGGCGATGCCGCCAAGGGACTCGAGCCTTCTACCAGCCTCGTGCATGGAGCTTACGATGAGGAACTCCCCCTTGGCCTCTTCCACTTTCCTCAGAAGCGCATCCACGGAACTGGTCCTTAGCTTGAGGTCCAGCACCAGGAGGGTGCTGACAGCGCCCGCATCCGTGGCGACACGAACGGACTCCTCGCCATACGCATAGAGCCCTTCCTTGCCGATCTCGGTGAACAGGAGCTCCATCAATCGTGTCTCCTTCGCCACTCTGGACTCCTCGAGAACCTTCCCGCCGACGCCCTTCTTCATGAGCTCGTGAATCCCAGCCATTCCCGCCTGGCCAGTCGAGTGCACGGATACATGATCCGAGGCATCTGGGAACTTCTCCCTCACCCTCCTCGCGAGCGCCTCCTTGACAAAGCCAGGGCCGAGGATGATAGTAGGCTCGCCGTGGAAGACCTGGGCGAGCTTTCCCACTACCTCGTCGATGTACTCCTGTTCATTTGGCTTGGACTCGTACATCTTGCCGCCAGGGTTCCTTGTGATCGTGGCGTATTCCTTGAGCCCGTACTCCCGGGCGACAGCTATCACCGCCTCCGTGTCCTCAATCGATACGAACAGGACAGACGGCTTCTCGCTCGCTGCGACCGCCCGCTTGATCCTGTCGAAATGGCTCGTTCGCCACTCTGCCTTGATCACCGAGACCGGTTCTCCGACGGACAGCATGAGGGTGTGGTGCTCGCCGATGTCCTGCGGACCCTGTTCTATCATGCCAAGTATCCGAAGGAGATCCTCGGATTCGTGGAACTCGACCTTCTGCACTCTTATGCCGAGCCTCATCCGTATCTTATCAGGCCTGTCCGGCCTGAGCTTGTCCGGCTTCTCCTCTTTCCTGCGGTATGTGTTCGCGAACACCAGGTCCTTCTCATCGATCAGGTTGTACAGGTGCCAGAGGTCGTCGATGGCTTGGGGGAGGAGCTTGATCTCGCCCGCCTTGGCGTCCTGATGCAGTATCTTCATCCGTACCTGCTGGTCAGATGCGCCTGGCCAAATATCAAGGCATCGGGGCAATCTGCCCTGCCCGAGAAAGTTTATATTCTCACCAGCTTATGCTCAGTCAGCAGGTCGGAGGGGGCGCTGGCAGTAAAATGGTAGAGTACTTGGCCATCGAGAAAATACTCGACGAGTTGCGTGCACAGCCTTCGATATACGAAGCAACTGTGATTTCGAGAAGTGGGATGCACATATCCGGTGACGCGCCCAAGGGTGTCCACTTGGAGACCTATGTGGCAATGTCCGCAATCCTGCTCGGGGCTGCTGAGACGGCGACGGCGGAGCTGAAAGACAAGCTCCAGAATGTGTGCGTTGAGCTCGCCAGGAGCAAGATGCTGCTCGTGAGCGCGGGCCCGAGAGCGCTGCTGGTCGTGACGGCCTCAAAGGATATCTCAACAGCGGACTTGACGGACAAGCTAAATGCGTTCGCGACAAAGCTGGAAGAGCAGATCTAGAGCCTCTTGAATCCGCCCAGGAGCCATCCGAAGAACACTTCTACGGCGTAGGTCACTGTCTCAGTGCCACTTCTGCTGGACCCCGCGACCGAAGTCTTTCCCTGCGAAATGCGCTCGACGACATCGGCCGCACTCGAGACACCCTCAATGACCGTGTAGGCCCTCCCGATCTTCTCGAGCTCGTGAGCGTCGCTCCCTCCCGTCATGGGCATTCTTCTCTCTGCAGCAATGGCCCTGGCCAGCCTGTTGCTCTTCGCAGAAGAGCCTCCGTTGAGGACCTCTATCGCATCGAACTTGGCCCTTCGAGCAATGTCCAGACCCACCCCAGAGGGAAACCTGTCAGGGTGCGCGGCGACTGCGATGCCACCCGCAGCACTTATCTTCTCAATGGTCTCCTCGACGCTCAGCCCCCGCGGGATCATCTCCTTCACGCCGTAGGCCAAGACATGGCCCTCTCTCGCAGAGACCTCGACAGCTGGGACGACTATCAGGCCCTCAGACTTGGACAGCTCGAGCGCATCGAGCGCTCCCTTGATCTCGTTGTGGTCGGAAATCGCGCATCCGTCGAGCCCCACCCTCTTGCATGCCCTGAGAATCTCAGCAGGCGTCGCTTTGGCATCCCTCGAATGAGCTGAGTGAATATGGAGATCGATCTTCATCTGATCCTAGCACCGACCGGTATGTCCCTGTCAAAGACGATTTTGATCTTGTCAGGCCCGTGCATGACCATGGCCTTGTCCCCAGCCACGAGGGCCGCGTACTTCCTGCCCGCTTGCGGGTTCTCCACGGAGCTCTTGACCTTCCTCTGGCCGAGGTCGAGCATTGTGAGGTCGGAAGCGACTACCGAGCCAGCACGCATCTCAAGCTTCTGGAAATCCTTGAAGCTCACGATCTTCTGTCCCTGCTCCATGCCGTTTGCGATGGGGGTCCCAGCGGGAAGGTCGGTCTCCGGCGTCAGGAGAGCCAGGTTCTTTCCATCTTCCGCTGCGAGGAGCATGCCCTCCGACTTGACCCCGCGGATGGTAGCCGGCTCGAGGTTCGTCACGATCACCAACGTCTTCGTCTTCAGCTCATCCGCCGTGTAGAATTCCTTCAGGCCGCTGACCATGGTTATGGTCCTTCCGATGTCCACCTTCATCAGGTAGAGCTTGTCCGCGTCGGGATGCTGCTGGATGTCCAGGACCTTCCCGACCTTAAGGTTCAGCGCGGCGAACGCCTGAAAGTCGTTCCCCGCCGAGATGTCGACCTTTGCGAACTGTGGCGCGGGCTTGTCCATCTTCTCGCCCTCCTTCAGAGGCAGCTCGAGCCCTTTCCAGCCGACCTCGGAGATGCTCCCCTCCATCCTCATCTGCTTCCAGATGCTCTCGGAGGAGAACGGGATGAACGGGAACGCAAGCACCGCAAGCGCCTTGCCTATCAGCATGCTGACGTGGAGCACAGTACCGCACCGTGCCTTGTCGGTGCCCACGAGGGACCACGGGGCGACGGAATCGAAGTACTGGTTCCCGAACTGGGCGAGGTCCATGATGACCTTGAGGGCTTTCCTGAACTCGCAGACGGACAGCGCGGACCTCACATCCTCGCCGGACTTCGAGATCCGCTCGAGCGCCGCCAAGTCCCGCTCGTCCAGCTCTCCCTTGGCAGGTATCGTCCCGAAATTCTTGTAAGTGAATGAAAGGGCCCTGTGGAGGAAGTTGCCGTAGGTGGCGACCAGCTCGTTGTTCACCCTCTGGGCGAAGTCCTGCCACGAGAACTCGCTGTCCTTGGTCTCCGGCATGTTGGCGGCGAGGTAGTACCTTATCACATCTGGCTTGAACTTGGTAAGCATGTCGGGGATGTCTATGCTGACGCCCATGCTCTTGGAGAATTTCTGGCCCTCGATCGTCATGAACTGGTTCGCGGGAACGTCGTAGGGGAGGTTGAGGCCTCCATATCCGAGCAGGATCGCGGGCCAGATGATCGTGTGGAACACGATGTTGTCCTTTCCTATGAAGTAGTAGCTCCTGCACGATTGGTCTTGCCAGAACTTCTTCCACTCGTCTGGCTTGCCCTCTATTGTGGCCCACTCTCTCGTAGCAGACAGATACCCTATAACGGCCTCGAACCAGACATAGATCCGCTTGTTCTCGAAATCCTTGACAGGCACCGGCACACCCCATGCGATGTCCCGTGTGATTGGCCTGTCCGAGAGGCCCTCTTTCAGCACGTTGAGCGTGAAGGCCTTCACATGGGGCCGCCAGTGATCCTTTTCCCCGACATACTTGGTCAGGTCATTCTCGAAGTGGGAGAGCTTCAGGAAGTAGTGCTCCGTCTCCCTGAGCACTGGCGATGAACCGCACAGCTGGCACTTCGCGTCCTTGAGGTCGGGGGCGTTCAGGTCCTTGCCGCAGGAATCGCACTGGTCGCCTCGCGCGCGCTCGTAGCCGCAGTGAGGGCACCTGCCCTCGACGTACCTGTCCGGAAGGAATCTCCTGCAGCTCTCGCAGTAGAACTGCGGCGTGGACTTCAGTTCGAGGTGCCCCTTGTCAAGCAGCCTCGTGAAGACATCCTGCGTGACGACCTCATGGTTCCTGGTGTGGGTGCTCGTGTAAAGGTCGTACTCGAAACCCATGTCCGCTATAGCCTTGGAATCCATCTCGTGGTACCTGGTGGCGATCGCCTCCGGTGACACGCCTGCCTTGTCTGCTGCAACCGTGATCGGCGCGCCGTGCATGTCCGAGCCAGACACCATGATGACCTCGTTCCCGATCATGCGGTTGAACCTGGCGAAGATGTCCGCAGGGAGTATCGAGCCGGTCACATGTCCGACGTGGATGGGGCCGTTCACATAGGGCCATGCGACGCACACCAGTATCCTTGCCATGTCAAACAGCCGCCCTTCATGGGGAGTGGCGCTATTAAACCTGCGCGTTCTGGCACCGTCGATACAGCGCGCCAGGAGGAAACGAATATCAATGATGACGGTGATTATCGCACCATGGCTTCCCTTGAGATAGGCCGCCTGAGAGAAGACCTCGAACCCTTCGAGAGCGAGCTGATGGAGGAGTTCTATAGCAACTTCGCTGGACTCAAGGACGAGATGTCTACCGTCTCAATCTACGAGAAGTATGCTCACCTCTTCTCCAAGGAAGCCACATCGACCATTGCGTCTGCGCTTGAGAACGAAAGCAACCCGGAGGACAATCGTTGGCTGAGATACTTCAACGCGTTCTCGGTGCTGGGCTTTGTCGACAACTCGATCAAGGTCCTGAGCGACAGGGCCACCACATTCGGCGCTCAGGCGGTCATCGACTGCGACGGCGAGAAGATACCGTACAGGTTCGCACCCATCAGACAGAGGAACGAGCCGGACAGGCCTAAGCGCAAGACGCTCTTCGAGGCGACCCAGGTCGAGACCGAGAAGCTCAATGCCACACTCTTCGAGAGGATGGCGATGATCCACGACATATCCACGGCTCTTGGATACAAGTCCTACCGAGATATGTGCTCGACGCTCAAGGGGGTCGACTACAAGGCGCTCGAGGAGAAGATGGAGAGCGTCCTCAGGAAGACCGAGCAGCTATACATCTCCTCGATGGACGTTCTTCTCAAGGAGCGGGCAGGCACAAGCTTGGCAGAAGCTTGGAAGTACGACATTCCCTACGCCTTCCGAGGGGAGGAGTTTGACAAGGATTTTGACAAGGACAAACTCGTGGACTCCTTCTTCAAAACCCTGCAGAACATGGGCATCGACCCCGAGAAGTATCCGAACGTGAAGGTCGACACTGAGACAAGGCCCAAGAAGAGCCCGCGGGCGTTCTGCGCTCCTGTCAGGGTGCCCGAGGATGTGCGGCTCGTCATCATGCCCAGCGGCGGGTGGAGGGACTACGAGGCGTTCTTCCACGAGGGCGGCCATGCATGGCATTTCGGGACCACCGGGCGGGAGCTCCCGGCCGAGTACAGGTACCTCGGAGACAACTCGGTCACCGAGTCCTTCGCGTTCCTGTTCAACTACCTGACCTCGAACAAGCTCTGGCTCAGCGGAGTGATGGGGGTCGAGAACCCCGACAAGTTCGTCAGGTTCGTTCTAGTCAACAAGCTGATGTTCCTGCGGAGGTACGCCGCGAAGCTCATCTATGAGCTCAAGCTCCACACTGGGAAGCTGAACCAGGAATTCGCGGAAGTATACCGGAGCACGCTCCAGAAGTCGTTGAAGTTCAGGCACTCCGAGAAGGATTACCTCGAGGATGTCGATGACTCGTTCTACTGCGCCGAATACCTGAGGGCATGGATACTGGAGGCGCAGCTGCGCGCGGCTCTCGAGGAGGGGTATGGCGAGGAGTGGTTCAAGAACCCGAAGGCGGGTTCGTACCTCAAGGAGCTGTGGTCCTACGGACAGAAGTTCAACGCCGATGAGCTGGTCAAGACCATCGGGTACGCAGACCTCGACGAAAGCCCGCTGGTGTCCGAGATCGAGCGGGGATTGGCCGACTGAGAGCTGATACTTTTTTAAACGGCTCTCTCATTGCCCAGGATGATGCGGATAGCGGTACTCCTCAAAGACAGGTGCCAGCCGAAGCGGTGCGGCCTCGAGTGCATACACTACTGTCCCCCGGTCAGAACTGGCGTGGAGACGATCGCGATGGGACAGCGCGGCAAGCCGGTCATCTCCGAGGACCTGTGCGTGGGATGCGGGATATGCGTCCACAAGTGCCCCTTCGAGGCAATCAAGATCATAGGCCTGCCCCAGGAGCTGGAGGGAGAGACCGTCCACCAATACGGCAAGAACTCTTTCAGGTTCTACAGGCTAGCCGTTCCGAGGAAGGGACAGGTCATCGGACTGCTGGGGCCAAACGGCATCGGCAAGACCACCGCGATGTCGGTCCTGTCCGGCCAGCTCGTGCCCAACCTTGGGGACTACGATCACCCAGCAGAATGGGGAAAGGTCCTCGACAAGTACGCGGGGAGCGAAATCCGCGACTACCTGGCTCCCCTCTCCGAGGGCAAGCTCAGGACAGCGATGAAGCCACAGTATGTGGACAAACTGCCAGCGGTACACAAAGGAGAGGTCGGGGCTCTTCTCAAGAGAATTGATGAAGAGAACAGGCTCGAGGAAGTCTCCGACAGGCTCGGTCTGTCCGGAGTGCTCTCCAGGGACCTGTCCAAACTCTCGGGAGGGGAACTCCAGAGGATCGCCATCGCCGCCACTCTGCTTAAGCCCGCGGACGTCTACTTCTTCGACGAGCCCTCGTCCTATCTCGATATCTACCAACGCCTGGAGGTGGCGAAGGTCATCCAGGAGCTGAGCGAGAAGAAGCAGGTCATGGTGATAGAGCACGACCTGGCCGTGATGGATTTCCTTGCGGACATTGTCCACATCATGTACGGTGAGGAGGGGGCATACGGAGTGATGGCCCAGCCACGAGCCGTGAGAACGGCCATCAACGTGTACCTCGAGGGCTACCTGAGAGAGGAGAACATAAGGTTCAGGGACACCCACATCAAGTTCGAGAAGAGGCCCCCGAGGACTGACTGGAAGGCGGAGGCGCTAGTGCGCTTCGAGGCGCTGACGAAGCGGTTCAGGAGCTTCACGCTGCATGTCGGCGCGGGGGCGATCAGGAAGGGAGAGGTCGTCGGGGCTGTGGGGCCGAACGCCACCGGAAAGACCACCTTTGTGAAGATGCTTGCCGGCGAGCTGAAGCCGACCGCAGGGGAAGTCCTTGGACAAGTGGCAGTGAGTTACAAGCCACAGTACATCAACCCCGAATTCGACGGCACCGTCCGGGAGATGCTGACCAAGAACATCGGCAAGGGGTTCGAATCGGGCTTTTTCAACGCGGACATCGCCAGGCCGCTGAGCCTGAAGTTCCTCATGGAAAAGGATGTCGACACACTGTCCGGTGGCGAGCTCCAGCGAGTCGCGATCGGCGAATGTCTCGGCCGCCACGCCGATATCTACCTGCTGGACGAGCCTTCCGCATACCTGGACTCCTCCCAAAGGATGGTCGCCTCGAAGACCATACGGAGGGCCATCGAGAAGATGGGCAAGTCCGCGGTCGTTGTGGACCATGACGTCTACATGATTGACCTAGTATGCGACTCGCTGATGGTCTTCAGCGGCAAGGCGTCCGTGAGCGGCGCAGGTGAGGGGCCGATGGAGATGAGAGAGGGCATGAACCGCTTCCTCAAGGACATCCAGATAACTTTCAGGAGAGACCAGGATTCATCCCGCCCAAGGATAAACAAGAAGGATTCCCGCCTGGACAAGGAGCAGAAGTCGAAGGGCGAGTACTACTACGCGTGACCTTCTTTGTCGTCTGGCCGAGCTTCTGCCCGATCAGCTCCATTTTGCACTTCCTTTGGCCCCTTCCTGTCCTTGTAGAGTCCGATAGCATACCAAGCTATGATGGCGATGGCCCCTGCAATTACCATGATGTCCAGGTACTTCCACACGCCCTCGATCTCCTCCCATCTCGGCCCGAGAGCGTAGCCGACGTAGGTGAGCATGGCATTCCAGGGGACCGAGCCGACGAAGCTGAAAAGGACGAACTTAGGGAAATTCATCTTTGCGACGCCCGCAGGGAGAGATATTATCGTCCTCACAACGGGCATGAGCCTCGCGAGGAAGGTCGCGATCGACCCCCACTTCTCGAACCATCTCTCGGCCTGTTTGAGGTGCTTCTCGGATATCAGGAAATACTTGCCATACCTGATTATGGCGGGCCTGCCTGCATAGAATCCCGCGGCATAGGCTGCGATGGAGCCCACAGTGCAGCCAAAGGAGCCAACGAGGACAACACCCCAGAAGGTCATCCCGGTCGAGCCATCCCACACGAGGTAGCCAGAGAAAGGCATCACGATCTCGCTGGGCACGGGCATGCAGGCGCTCTCAAGGGCCATGAGTAACAAGATCCCGAGGTACTCCCAGTTCGAGATCCAGTTGAGTATGCCGTCAACTACCCACTCGACCAAGGCCATTGGCGCCCAGTAGGATTGGACACGATAAAAAGGCTTGGTAGATTCAAGAACTGGAGCACGCGGGTGAGCACTAGGCTCGGCCAAGAAGCAGTTATGTAGTTCCCAGGAGCTTGGAGCGGCTCATGGGTCCGAGGGAGATACTCGAGAGCTACGCCTTCATGATGGCCGCGGGTCTTATCCTCGGCCTTGCTGCAGGAGGATTCCCCGCGCTCACGAAAGAGATATCCATGATATCTCTGGCGTTCGTGATGACCCTGTCCCTATCCACCGTCGGCCTCGGCGAGGCTACTGGGAGGGACCACTACAAGCACGCGGCATATGCGATGCTTCTCAACTACGGGATCCTGACACCTGTGATCCTGATCCTGGGCATGGCCTTTTCCGAGGAATTATGGCCCGGCTGGGTTTTGATGGCCGCGGCACCGTCCGCGATATCCGTGGTGCCTTTCAGCACGATCATGGGAGGCTCGACCACGAAGGCCCTCTTCTCAACAGCCGTGAACTACGTCGCGGCCCTGGCACTCATGCCGGCAATCACGCTTGCTCTGATAGGCTCTGCAGTATCTGCCTGGAGCCTCCTATCCTCGCTGCTGATACTGATTGTCCTTCCTATGGCGCTGTCCCGACTCGTGAAACGCGTGAACATCGAGAAGAGCAACAACTCGATCCTGATGAACATCGGGTTCGCCATCCTGATCTTCGCAGTGGCGGGCTCGAACAGAGATGCATTCTTCGGACAGCCGGCGACCGTGCTCGCCATATCGCTCGCGTGCGTCGCGAGGACTTTCGGATCCGGCCTTGCGACCGAGTTCACGCTCAGAAGGGCCTCGGTAGACAGGGGGAACAGGATACCCTACGTGCTGTTCTCCAGCTACAAGAACCTCGGACTGACAGCCACCCTCGCCATCGCCCTGTTCGAACCCGTCGTCGCGGTCCCAGCCACGATATGCATAGTCTTCGAGGTTGTCTGGGTGATATTCCTCACGAGATGGTATCCCGGTGTGGTCGAACCTACGCTGGGTCGAGATATAACATCGACCTGAGACTCCGGCCCAGATACTGCAAATACTGGCGGACGTCGCCCGCAGACCGGGTGGATCTCCAGCTGAGGAAGGAGACGGCGAAGATGCCCACAATGACCGCAGACAGGAATATCGACTCCACGACAGCCGCGTGCGCCAGCGTCGCGGTCTGGAGATAGTCGAGACCAAGGTGCGACCCCCAGAACAGCAAGGGAAGCATGAAGCGCCAACCAATCGCCAGAGGTGCCACGATCACCACGCCCACGGGATAGTGCATCAGGGACTTCCAGGGCTCCCCTGTGCCATCGTCCCAGGATGCAGCCATGATCGCGGAATAGCCGTTCGCCTCCACGTATCTCTGAAGACCAAAGACGTGATCGATGTCCACAAACACCCCGAACATCACGGCCACGAACCACTCATGCTTGTCGAGCGCGAGAATGAGGCCAAGGAATACGACGAAGGCAAGGTGTGTCGGAGTCAGCATGGGATCATCTTCGGTATACATCGCATAGTATGCAGGGACGGGTATCTTTTCGTTTCGCCTCAGGAATCACATGCGGAAATGTCGGAAACGGGGGGTTATTAACTACCTCGATGACCCCTCCCATGGTTATTAACAAGGACGAAATTGTTATTAACTCGGGCCTCGCTGGCAACCATGCTTCTCGATGGCCCACATTCACCTCGAAGATGGCGCATTCTCTCCGGAATGGATACTCGTATGGGCAGCCGTGCTCACAGCCATCCTGGTGCCGCTCTTCTATGTCCTCAAGAAGCGCGCTTTCTCTCCGAGGAGGATCGCGGTCGCGGCCATGTGCGCCGCGGTCGTAGTCGCCGTTTTCATGGTCGAGGTCCCGACGCCGCTTGGCCCGGTCCACCTCAGCTTCACCCCGCTGGTCGGAATGCTCGTTGGCCCGGGATTGGGCGCGCTCGTGATGCTCGTGGTGAACCTTTTCAGCGCTGCCATCGGACATGGCGGGTGGAGCATGATACCCGCGAACACGCTGGTCGGCATGCTGGAGGTCACCATCGGCTACTACGCGTTCAGCCTCCTGAGACGCAAGTTGGGGATCGACAGGTTCTGGGCTGGTTTCAGCTCATCGGCCTTGGCGCTCACCGCCGGGGCGCTCGCAGTGGTCCTGATCATAGGCATCTCCGGCATCCAAGGATCCGACCTCAGCCGAGAGGAGGTCTTCAGGAACACGCTTGTCCTTGCGATCCTGAACGTGGGAATTGGCATTATCGAAGGCGTGGTGACTGGATTCGTTGTCTCGTTCGTCGGCAAGGTCAGGCCGGACATGCTGGGCGAGAAGGCGCCCGAGCTACCGAGTCCTGCCTCCGCAGAACCAGGGAGGGCCTAGATGGCGAAGCGGCAACTCTCGAGACACATCCCGGATTTCCGGTTCGTGACCTTCTTGGCGGAATCGGGAGACAGCGCCGTGCACAGGATGAACCCCTGGACGAAGGTGGCCCTCCTCCTCGTGGTGGTGGCACTTGTGACCACTCTCGTGAACATCTACTCGCTTCTGCTGCTGTACGCAATTTCGCTGGTCTTCTACGGTCTCGGGAGGCTGCCTTACCAGGTGCTGATCGGCTGGTACACGATGCCCCTTGTGTTCGTCCTTTCCCTGGCAATCCTTTTCCTGTTCACTGAGCCAGGAGACATGGTGGTCTCAGTCAATGCCTTCGGACAAGATGTCGGGATAACCGAGGAAGGGCTCGCCCTTGCGCTTACCTTGCTGCTGAGGGCCCTGGCTGTGGTGACCTGCTCCCTTACGATATTCATGACAACGAAGTACGAGCACGTGGCGCACGTCGCCTCCAGAATCATGCCCAAGACCCTGGCGAACATATTCCTCCTCACCTACAGGTTCGTGTTCGAGACCACGGACGAGGCTTCTGACATCGTAGACGCCATGCGCTCCCGGGGCGGAGGACTGATCAGGAGCGCAACCAGAGAAGGCAGGGCATTCGCCGGCATATTCGGGCTCGCGTTCGTCCATGCGTTCGACAGGGCCGAGACGATTGCCAAGGCGATGGAGGCCAGGGGATTCTCGGGCGAGTTTCCGGTCTACGGACCAGTCGCGAGGCCATCGCTCGCAGGGTACTGCCTCGTAGGAATCGGACTCCTGTTCATTGCGATTTCGGTCTATTCAAGATACATAAGCGACAACCCGTTCAGTTGGTGGTGAGAGACATGGCTTCGGACTTGGCTTGTGAGAAATGCTCGGACGCTGCAGATGCGATCGTGCACGTTGATTGTGTCACCCATAGGTACCCGGACGGCACCAAGGGCATCCACAACATGTGCTTCAAGGTCTATCCGAAGGAGATCGTGGCACTGTGTGGTTCCAACGGGTCGGGCAAGTCGACCCTCATCGAGCACCTGAACGGGCTGATGCTCCCGGACATAGGCCGGGTCAGGATTTTCGACAAGGACATCGACAAGAGGAACGTCGATTCGATACGAAGAGTCGTCGGACTGGCTTTCCAGAACGCGGATTCCCAGTTGTTCTCCCCAACGGTCATCGACGACGTGATGTTCGGCCCGCTGAACCTCGGCCTGTCCCCTGATGAAGCCAGGAAGAGGGCTGAATGGGCGCTCGGTGTGGTCGGGATGAAGGAGTTGCAGAAGATACCGCACTACCTGAGCGGGGGGCAGAAGAGGCTTGTCGCGATAGCAGGAGTGCTCGCAATGCAGCCCAAGATACTTGCGGCGGACGAGCCGACCGGAGACCTCGACCCGACAAACGCTGGAAGAATCGAGGCCGTCCTTCGGTCCGTCAGGGACGAGTACGGAATGAGCGTGGTCGTGTCGATGCACGACTTGGACATGGCCGCGAGGCTTGCGGACAGGGTATGCATCGTCAAGGACGGCTCGATCATCGCGGACGGGAAGCCCGAGGACATCCTGTACGACGAAGAGCTGCTCAAGAAGGCCGGGCTCCAGCTCCCGACTGTGGCGAAGCTTTACAACGATCTGGGGCTCAGGGACGAGGCTGCTGGTAAACCCCTCACGCTTGCGGATCTGGTCAGGCTGTTGGAAGACAGAAGAACAAAGAAGAAAGGTAGGAAGTAAGAGGTTTCAGGCCGAAGGCTGACTAGAGTTCGTCGCCCTCGGGCGGGCCGATATCCTCCGCAGCTGTGAGAGGCTCATCCGGAGCTGGAGGCTCAGGCGCACCCTCGGAGCCCTTCTTGCGCTTCATGAGGAGGACCGCGGCTATAACAACGATCACAACTCCGATTATGGCGAGCGTCCACCAATACTGCTCGACGAAGCTCTCGCTGGGCTCGGTGACGGTCACCGTCATAGTGTCCTCAGAACTGAGGTCGCCATCGTCAGTCACGGTGAGCGTGACCTCGTAAGTGCCGGCGATCTCGAACTCGAAAGTCGGGCTCATCCCGGTCAGTGTCTCGGTGCGGCCTTCGTAGACGAACTCCCAGGTGTATGTGAGGTTCTCAGCGCCTCCGTCGTCGTCCGAGTCCGAGCCGTCGAATGTCACAGTTCTCCCTGCGTCAACGTCCTGGTCAGGGCCGGCATCAGCGGTCGGAGCTGCGTTGAGGGAGACGACGGCTATCGTCACAGAATCCGTGTCAATGAGCCCTTCCGCATCTGCCACTGTCAGGGTCACGACGAAGGTCCCGGCGTTCGCGAAAGTGTACTGAGCCGTGGATCCATAGAACACCCTTGGAACTCCGTCGGTCAGGATCCAGGTCCAGTTCACAACCGCAACATTGTCCGTTGATGCAGTGCCGCTGAAAGTCACCGTCATGCCAGTCGTGATGGATACCAAGTTTGCAGACGCCTGTGCCACTGGAGCGACCGTGTCCTCAACTGTGACCACCACGGTATCCGTGTCATGGTTGCCGGCAGCATCGGCGACGTCCAGCGTTATCGTGAAGACGCCAGGGTTGTCGAACCGGTATGATGCTGACACCCCGTAACGGCTGACGGTGCCACCATCGTTGAAGGTCCAGGTCCAATTGACGATTCCTATATTGTCGTTCGATCCGGAGCCGCTGAGGGTAACAATTGTCCCCATGTCCACCGTCTGGTCAGTCCCTGCATTCGCGTTAGGCAACACATTGTCGATGACCGTTATCTGCACCCAGTCGATGTCATAGTTGCCCGCTGCGTCTGTCACGTTGAGCATGATGTTAAAGACGCCTAGATGGTTGAAGACATAAGGAGTCACTTCTCCGGTCAAGGTCTGCTGGGTCACGTCCATGAAGGTCCAGGTCCAACCCACGATTCCGACGTTGTCCGATGACAGCGAGGCGTCCAGGGACGAACTCACCGCTATGTTGACGGACCTATCCGATCCGGCGTTCGCAACCGGGTCCACATCGTCCACTACGGTTATCTGCACCCAATCCAGATCGTAATTGCCCGAAGTATCCGTCACGTTGAGGGTGACATTGAACACGCCAAGGTTCGCGAACACGTATGCGGCCTCTTCGTTGCCCAACGTGATCAGCACACCGTCGTAGAATGTCCAGACCCATGAGGCAATCGCGACGTTGTCGTTCGAGGCGGATCCGTTCAGGGACACCATCGTGCCAATCCCGACAACCTGGTCAGTCCCCGCAGCCGCTGTTGGCGGGACGTCGTCCACAGCCGTGATCGTAACCCAATCATGGTCATAGTTGCCCGCCGCATCGGTCACGTTGAGCGTGACATTGAAGACCCCCAGATGGTTGAATACATATGGTGCCACCTCCCCGGTCAAGGTCTGCTGGGTCACGTCCATGAAGGTCCAAGTCCAGCTCACGATCCCCACGTTGTCCGAGGACAGCGAGGCGTCGAGAGAAGAACTCACTGCGATGCTGACCGACCTGTCCGAACCTGCGTTCGCCACCGGGTCCACATCGTCCACCACAGTTATCTGCATCCAGTCGAGATCATAGTTGCCCGCAGCGTCGGTCACGTTGAGTGTCACATTGAAGACGCCGAGGTTGTCGAAGGCATACGACTGCGACTCACCGACGAGCGTCTGAGGAACACCATCCATGAATGTCCAAGTCCAACTGGTCACTCCAACGTTGTCGCCCGAACCTGAGCCGCTAAGGGCTACGAGCGTCCCTATGCTCACAGTCCGGTCAGTCCCTGCGCTTGCGGTCGGTGGAACGTTGTCGACGACCGTTATCTCGATCCAGTCGAGGTCATAATTGCCTGCTGCGTCGGTCACGTTGAGTGTCACATTGAAGACGCCGAGGTTGTTGAAGGCGTACGACTGCGACTCACCGACGAGCGTCTGAGGAACACCATCCATGAATGTCCAAGTCCAACTGGTCACTCCAACGTTGTCGCCCGAACCTGAACCATTCAGAGACACCGTCGTGCCAATGCCGACGACTTGGTCAAGCCCAGCGTCTGCCGTCGGCGGAACATCATCCACTACCGTGATGATGACCCAGTCACGATCATAATTGCCCGCAGCGTCGGTCACATTGAGCGTGACGTTGAACACTCCCAGGTTGTTGAAGACATATGGCTGCGACTCACCGGAGAGTGTCTGAGGAGTACCGTCCACGAAAGTCCAGGTCCAGCTCGTTATTGCCACATTGTCGCTCGAGCTTGAACCGTTCAAGTCGACCGTAGAGCTCACAGTAACGGTCTGATCATTGCCGGCTGCAGCGACAGGCGGAGCCGTGTCCCTTACGACGACTTCGAGCCAATCCTCATCAGACAGGTCCACGGCATCTGAGATCTTCAGAGTCACGTTGTAGGCACCAGGCGTTGCGAAGACGTAGTTCTGCGTCGCCCCATAGAGGGCAACCGGCAGGCCGTCCACGAAAGTCCAGGTATAGTTGACTATCGCCACGTTGTCTGTGGATCCCGAACCGTTCAGGACGACACTGGTTCCCATGTCGACGTCTTGGTCTGGACCGGCATCCGCCGTGGGTGCGGTGATGTCAGTGACAGTCACTTGGACCTCATCGGGTGCTGATGTTTGCCCGATCGTGTCTGTGACCACAAGGACGACCACGTACACATCAGGTGAGACGAATGTGAACACGGGCTGCATGCCGTAGAGGTATTGGCCGAGCCCCTGGATCTCCCAAGTGTAGTTCGTGATTCCAAGGTCGTCACTCGAGGACGACCCATCGAACTGCACCAGAGCGTCTTCGTCCACAGTCTGGTTCGGTCCGGCATTGGCGACAGGAGGCAGGTCCGGAGTTATGTTCACCCAGGTGATGTCCGCTGCATAGTGCCCTGCCCCATCGACTACGGTCAGTCGCACCTCATAATCGCCTGTGGAATTGAACGTGTTGTTGACGACCTCGCCGGTGAGCACAACCGGGCCGAGCCACGGGTCATCGTATTCCCAGATGTAGTTGATGATTCCCACATTGTCCTTCGACATGCTCGCGTTGAGTGTCACGGTCGTATTGACCACGGCGTAGGCATCCGAGCCTGCATCAGCCACTGGGGGATCGTTGTCAACGGTCATGTTCGATATCCTGAGATTGCCCTGATTGCCCCAGTCTCTGCAGAAAAACAGCGTTTTGTAGTTGCCGCTCGGAACTTCGGGCTGATACTCGAAAGTCAGCCCGGTGACATCCCATAAGCCCGCGATTTGCTGGGTCAGATTGGCTAACGACGGGCCTGCGAACTCCGCAAAGAACCCGACCATCTCCAAAACGCCAGTTGGGTCTGGAGCCTCGATCATGAGTCCTCCTTCGTCAATCCTGAACATTAGATACTCGCCAGTCGTCCCGTTGAAAAACGCGGTTCCAGATTTCTGTGTGACGTTGCTGTTTGTGTAGTATCCCCTGAGGGCGTCATACCATTGCCCGGACGAATAGAAATGCCACGATGGGAAATAGACAGTGCCGTTGTTGCCGGTGAGCCATCCACCCATGGTGGTGGCGTCCCACAAGAAGTCAATGGTGTGATTGTCACCCACCCTCGAATAGGAGGGGAAGTTGTTCTGAAGATTGAGCGGGTCGAAATTCGCCCCATAAGACTGGAACACAGAGTAGTTAGAGTGCGTGCCGCTCGAGTTCCACTCCATGAGCATGAACAAGTTCATCTCCCTGAGGAACTGCTCCTGGACCTCGATGTGGATGGCTGAAGGATTGACCGTGGACACGTTTGCAGCTGGGTTTATGGCCAAGCTGACAATCGGCGGTGTCGGGTCAGCCGTCAGATCGATATTCAAGACATAGTCTGGAACACCCGTCGTATCGATGGTCGTGAAACTCACTCCGAACGCCCATGCCCAGGATGCAACCTCGAGGGCGAACGAAGGCACGTAGATCTCATAGTCCCCGCCCGGCCCAGAGACGGTCGCATTGTTGTAGGTTCTGTCCGGCAGGTTGACCCTGACGGTCGCGCCACTGACCGGATCTCCAGCCACGGGGTCCCATACCAGTCCGTGGAGCCTCGTGTTTGTCGGAGGGGACCTTGGAGAGAGCTGAACGTCGAGGAAAGTCGTCGTCAGGTTGTATAAGTCCGCCATGGAGACGTTCTCATAGTAGTCCATCGCCTGGACTCGAATGTCGTAGTGGCCAGGGGCAAGATTGACTTCGTAGTCGCCGGTCGCATTCGTCCAGGTCGTATTGTGGAACCACTGCGAGTCCGCTTGGACCATTGCACCTGCCACGGGCGAGCCGGTCACTAGATCGCTCACCTTGCCAGTGAGGATTGCCGACACGAACGGCATCATGTGAATGTCGAAGATGGTCGTGTTGCCGTCCGTCGCGGTGGTAGTGTTGTAGTAGGGCCAGTACCATCCTCCTCCGGCCTCGACGACATAGCTGCCAGGGACGACGTCCAATCCGTAGTAGCCGGTCTCATTCGAATTGGTCCATTCGTCATAGATCGGTGAATACAGATGGATCCACACCCACGGGAGGGGACTCCCGGTCTTCGCATCCAAGACCATGCCCTCTATCCGCGCAGTCGTCGGCCAGAGACCGAAATCCTGCCAAATCTCGTCGTCTGAGGAAATGTTCGTGTATGTGATGTTCATCGAGTACCCGTCCTGATCTGCTCCCAGCAGCAGGCCGGTCCCCGCAAACGCGTCAAGCTCGTAGTAGCCTGTACTGTCGGTCGTTGCCATGGTAATGTTGCCCGACCATGGGTCGGACGGGTTATCGAACAGAAACACCCTTGCGAATGCGATTGCCGCTCCCGAGCTCAGGTCTGTGACATTTCCCCGCACGACCGCCACAGCCTTCTTCAGCTGTGCATCCTGCCATAGGCTCCCGCCAGAGGGAATGTCAACTCCGAACATCTTCATGGAATAGCCCATCTTTGATATGGTCAGTTCACCGGAGCCGTTCTGGACGTTCATCTCATAGTATCCTGACTCGTTCGTGAGAGTGTAGTTGCTGTACCCATCGTCCATCTGGTTGAACGAGTTCGAGGTTCGTATCGACACCACGGCTGCCTTCAGCGGTTCATCAGTGTCGATATTCGTGACGAACCCGAAGACGAGGGCGTCATCGTTGTAGACCTTGGGCATCAGGGTGATATTGAACCAGTAGGTGTTGTTGGACACGATCGGATTCCCAGTCAGGTTCTCTGCCATGGGATAACCTGGATAATCCATCGCGACGGCACCGCCTCCTGCAGGGCTGGGGATGACCCTGACCTCGAAGTACCCCGTTGCATTTGGAGACGTGACGTTGACGTAGTATGGCATTTCACCGCCCATGGGGTCTATCGAAACGCCAAGGGCGTGACCACCGGGCACCGGCATCCCGAGCTCGTCCAGAACATAGCCCTTTATGACGATGTCTGCCACCACCGGCGATATGCTTTCTAGCGTGAAATTGACCGTGCGTGTCTCCCCCGAACCGACCCTCACCACATCCATAGCCATGTAATAGTCTCCGTGTGCCACCAGGACCATGTATTCGAGGCCTCCGACAACACCGATGACGAAGTCTCCACCTGAGTTCGTGAACGAGTAGTTCACGTCCTCCCCTTCACCCATCATGCGCATCACCTTGACATACGCATTCTCGACCGGGCCGATGCCGTCGGAAACATTGCCTGTGATCCAGGAGTCCTCTCCCGCAGCTTCGACGTTATCCGGAGCGATTACGAGAGTGCCAAGAAGCATCGAGAGGCTCACAATTGCCGCAAATATGGTCTGCATACAGCGCTCTGACTCGCCATTCAATGGTATCTCCTCACAACAACTTTCCCCACTTCTGCCGAGTCGGGGGAACCGACAGAAGGGAATTGCAGACATGCTACGAACTTGCTGGATATATATTGGTGTCGCTCGATATTGGGGTTTCGGGCAGAAGAAGCCGAGTCACCTTCAAGGCGTAGGCTCCCTCGGGCTACTGCATTGGTTCGGGAGTATGTTGATTCCTGATGTGCGAGTTGGCTGCCGATACCGAGAGATCATCGGCTCCGTGACTCCCCATGTCTGACAAAAAACACTCCACACGGGTTGAATGGGAAGACTGGTCCAAGGACTCGTTCGATAGGGCCAGGACGCAAGGAAAGCTAGTCCTGCTCGACCTTTCGGCATCGTGGTGCCATTGGTGCCACGTGATGGATTCAACCACATACTCAGACCCTGAGGTCGCCAGGAAGATCACCCAGGAGTTCATCCCTGTCCGGGTGGACATCGACCACAGGCCGGACATCTCCGAGAGGTACAACAGGGGCGGCTTTCCGACTACCGTGTTCCTTTCTGACCAGGGGGAGTCGATCTGGGGAGCCACCTACGTCCCTCCGAAGGACATGCTGAGGATAATGAAGGCGATCCTCGAGGCGAAGGGGTCCGGGGAGATCGACCGTGCCCTGGAAAGAACCCGGATGCAATACCTCGACCTGTCAAAAGCGCTGGAGAAGAGGCTCTCCCCAGACGAGACGTTCATAAACGGAGTCTTCGAGGACATCTTCGCGACCTACGATGTCGAGGAGGGCGGCTTCGGGGTCGCCCCGAAATTCCCCCACCCAGACGTAGTCGACATGCTCTTGATGCGATTTGCGGCCGACCACGACAAGGAACTGTCAGAAGCTGTGTGCCGCACCCTTGACAGAATGAGCGATGGCATCGGAGACCCTGTTGAGGGAGGCGTGTTCCGATACTCCGTGACAAGGGATTGGAAAACTCCGCACTACGAGAAGATGCTCGAGACCAACGTGGGTGTCCTCGGCAACCTATCCAACGCTTACAAGATCCTGGGCGAGGACCGGTTCGAGAAGCGCGCCCGGTCGGTTGCAGCGTACATCCTGGGGAACCTCCAGGACGGGCAATCCGGCGGTTTCTTCGGGAGCCAGGATGCCGATGAGGAATACCACAAGCTACCCAAGGACGGCCGGATGAAGAGGATGGCGCCGTCCATAGACGAGACCGTCTACGCGGGGTGGAGCTGTGACGCGGCTTCGGTCATGATTCGGGCCGGGACTCTTCTTTCTGACAGGACGATGGTCTCCGCCGGCGTGAGGGCATTGGAGCATGCGGTGAACCGACTCCGGAATCCCGCTCTCGGCCTTGTGAGACATGTCGAAGGACATGAGAACTACCTGTTCGAGGACCAGGTCTCCTTCCTTGAGGCTCTGTTGTCCGTCCTTGGGCTGACAAACGAGCGAAGGATAGAACGCACGATAGCCTCGCTCATCGACGGTGTCGAGAAGCATTTCTCGAGCCAAGATGGTGGTTACAATGACGTCATGAGGGCTCAGGGAGCCATAGGGGAGCTCGCGGAACCCAGAAGGCCTTTGGTGGCTAACTCCAAGTGGTCGATCGGGATCGCGCGATACGGGGTCTTCTCAGGCAGGCCCGAGCTGCGGACGAAGTCGAAGCAGGTTCTGGATTCGTTTTCGCCCAAGGAGGTCGAGAGACATGGGCTGTTCGGCGCTTCGTACGTGATGGCATGGCGGGTTCTGGAAACCGGGCCGAAGGCAATCAAGGTCGAGTCAGAGAAGGAGGACGCGATGTCTGAGCCGCTCTGGGTCAAGGCGGCATCCGCAGTCGATCCTGGAAATCTGGTCGTGTTCAGAACGGCTCAGGGGCACGGGAGGGCGAGCGCGGTCGTGTGCTCGCCAAAAGGGTGCTCGGACAGGATCATCGACCCGGCGGACCTCTCGGATAGCCTGAGATATTCTACGAAGCCTGCCGGGGACGGTGCATAGGCTGTTCTTCGCGCGTGTGATGCGAGCACCCAGGACCCGGAAATACCATTATTATCTCACAGCAGCATCACGAAGCCTTGGGTATCATATGGCGAACAGGCCGAAACACATACCTGCGAAGTTCCTGTCGAGCGACGAGCATATTGTATTCGAAGCGCGTCCCAGCGGCTGGCTCTTCATGAAGGCAGCTTTCATGGCGTCGGTGATCGGGCTGGCTGCGCTCATACTGCTGATGTGGGAGTTGGATCCGGACACGCCTGATATTCCCTACTTCAGCGAGTTCGTGCAGGGCGATTATGGCGTCTACATCCAGATCGCGCTAGGAGCGATAGTGTTCCTTTGCATGTTCTTATTCTATGTAAGGTGGATGCGCTGGACCAGCACTGTTTACGCTGTCACGGACGAGAGGCTCATCACCCAGAAAGGGATCCTCAACAAGAGATACGAGGACGTGGCTGTGACGATGGTCACGAATGTCGAGATGGCACAGTCATTGGGCAAGCGCGCGCTCGGCTATGGCACGCTGGTCATATCCACGCAGGGGGCTGCCGGGAAGAACACGGCGATGATATGGGAGGGGATCCCTGATCCCCTCACAGTCCGGAGGAAGATACAGGAAGTCATGGACATCAGGGTGAAGCCAGGCCAGGACAAGCCAAGATAGCACCTTCTCCACCGGCCCTTACCGTGGCGGTGCCGAATCCCGAACCAGGCATGGGCAAACGCAATTAGGCTGGGCGACGTTCTACCCGCGAATCCAGGGGAGTGTCTGTTTGGGAATCACGGAAGTGTCGATGGAAGGGCCTGGAAAAGCCTTCATGCTGTGCAACGAAGCCATAGTGAGAGGAGCGCTCGAAGAGGACGTCAAGGTGGTATCGGCTTACCCCGGATCACCCACGACGGAAATCCTCGACACCTTCTCCGAGATATCCCCGAATTTCGACTTCAAGATGGAGATCTCGGTGAACGAGAAGGTGGCGCTGGAGACATGCGCGGGCGCTGCCATGGTCGGGATGAGGTCCATCTCGAGCATGAAGAGCGTCGGGATGAACGTCGCTTCGGACGCATTCTTCTCTCTGTCATATACCGGGGTCAAGGGAGGCATGGTGATCGTCATGGCAGATGATCCCCAGGCTCACTCGTCCCAGACGGAGCAAGACGGAAGGGCGTTCGGCCCCAATGCGTATGTGCCCATGTTGGAACCATCCGACCCCTCCGAGGCCAAGATGATGGTGAAGGCCGCGTTCGAGTTGAGCGAGAGATATGGGGTCCCAGTACTCCTGCGGACCACGACCCGCGTCAGCCACCAGAGCGGCATCGTCCAGGCGGATAAACTGGCTCGGAAACCCTTCGAGAAGCTTCCGTGGCCTCATCCCCCAGGCAGGTTCACTACGGTCGCAGACACGGCAAGGAAGTTCAAGCTGGAGCTGCTCGAGCGGACCAAGAAACTCGAGGAGGAGTTCAACGGGTCCAGCATGAACAAGGTCGTCGATACCGGTTCAGATCTGGGCATCGTCACGAGCGGCGCGGGGTACAACTACTCCGTGGATGCCGCTCGCCTGCTCGGCCTCAACCCATCCATGCTGAAGCTGGGGACAACTTTCCCCCTGCCAAAGAGACTGATCAGCGACTTCATCAAGAAGCTGAAGACTGTCATCATCGTCGAGGAACTGTCGCCGTACCTGGAGCTGCACGTCACCGCAATAGCCAAGGACGTGAACCCAACGCTGAGAATCGTGGGCAAGTGGTCCGGGCATCTGAGCGAGGCATTCGAGTACAATACGAACATCGTGGCTACGGGAATGGCAAAGGCCCTCGGACGGAAGACACCAGTCGACTACGACGCCGTCATGGCAAAGGCTGTGGAGCTCAAGAAAGGGCTTTCCGACCGGCCGCCGACCTTCTGCCCTGGCTGCCCGCACAGGGCCACTCTCTGGGCGCTGCTCCAGGCGACCAAGGGCTTGAAACACATTCTTTCGACGGACATCGGGTGCTACTCGATGAGCTTCCTCGAGCCGCTCAGATACGGCGATTCGATGCTGTGCATGGGGGCATGCCTTGGCGTCGGAGCGGGGATGCAGTATGCGGCCCAGGAGAAGGTCGTGGCGATGATCGGGGATTCCACCTTCTGGCACGCTGGTATGCCCGGGCTGGTGAATGCGATCCACCACGACGACGATCTCACACTGATAATCCTCGACAACGAGGTAACGGCGATGACAGGGCAGCAGCCGCACCCGAGCAGGGATTACAACGCCGGAGGGCGGCCCGCGAAGCCCCTGGTCCTGGAAAATGTCATCAGGGGGATGGGCCTGACCGACATCACGATAGTCGACCCCTATCAGGTGAAGGAGGCCGTGGGACCCATCAAGGAGGCTCTCTCCAGGAAGGGCCCGAACGTCATTATCTCGCGCCGGGCATGTGCGCTTTATGCGGACCGGAACAAGCGCAGGCGGGGGGAGATCATCCAGTCCAACAAGGTCGACAAGGAGGTCTGCAGGAAACCGTACACCTGCGTCAGGAGGTTCCACTGCCCGGCCATATCGGTCGACGATGACGACAGGAAGACGGTCATCTCGAAGGAGCTGTGCGACAGATGCGATGTGTGTGCCAAGATCTGTCCCTTCGGGTCGATAAAGCTGAGGGAGGGCGAATGAGGATGGCAGCGAAGGAGTTCAGCGTCTACATGTCGGGGGTCGGAGGCCAGGGGCTGGTCCTCCTGTCGAACATAATGGGCGGAGCGTGTGCCGCAGCGGGCATACGCGCCCTTACTGGTGAGCAGCACGGGCTATCCCAGAGAAGCGGCTCGATCAATGTGCACATGCGCATAGGGGAGGACATCCGGTCGCCCCTGATCCCGATCGGAGGCGCGGACGCAATCCTCTCCCTCGAGGCCCTGGAGGCACTGAGGTACATAGAGTACCTCAAACCAGGAGGAATCGTCCTGATGAACACAAGGGTCCAGCACCCTATCATAGAGACTCTGGAGCACACAAAGGACAAGGTGGCGAAGTACATGTCGGCCGACGACGTGAAGGCGAGGATATCGCAGGTCACAGACAAGATCGCCCCCTTGGATGCATTGTCGATCGCCAAGAAGGCGGGGAACCCACTGACCGAGAACGTCGTGATGCTTGGGGCGCTGAGCACCCTCGAGGACCTGCCCATTCCCGAGGAGGCTCTCAGGAACTCGGTTGCGGCGAACGTGCCCAAGAAAGCTGTCGATGTGAACCTCACGGCGTTCCAACTGGGCAAGGAAGCTGCCCATGCGATGCTGTGTGAGATTGTCAAGTGCAGGGAGTAGGCCGGGGTGTGACTACATGAAGAAGGTCAGATTCGTAAGAGTGGACGTGTTCACAGACAGACCTTTCCGGGGGAACGCGCTCGCCGTGTTCCCAGACGCAAGAGGACTCACAACCAAGGAAATGCAGCTACTGGCCAACGAGATGAACCTCTCGGAGACCACATTCGTCCTACCTCCCTCGAAAGGATCTGGTGCGGACGCCAAGGTCCGCATCTTCGTGCCTGACATGGAGATCCCCTACGCTGGCCATCCGACTGTTGGCACGTTCTACGTCCTCGCGAAAGAGGGCCGGATCAAGCTCAAGGGCCCGGTCACCCACGCGAAGATGGAGTCGGGGGCGGGAGTGCTTCCGGTCGAGATCCATAGCTCCGGTGGGAAGATCCAAAAGGTGGTCACCGTCCAGAAACAGCCGGTGTTCGGAAGGGTGTTCGACGACCCGAGGGACATCGCTGAGGCCGTTTCGATAAGCCCGTCGGACCTGGATACTGGCAGGATGCCGGTTCAGTCCATTGACACGGGCATTCCTTGGGTCATAATGCCAGTGAGGTCCAGGAAGGCGATCGAACACGCCTCTGGAAACTCAAACGCATTCGCGAAAGCTATGAGGAACTTGCCGAAGGAGACAGGATTCTACATCACCTGCTTGGACCCTGTGAAGTCGGGCTCGACGACCCACTCGCGTGGGTTCTCCCTCATCTCCGGGAATGTGGTCGAGGACCCTGCAACGGGAAGCGCCAGCGGATGCCTTGGCTCGTATCTGGTGCGACACGGCCTAGTGGACGTTAGGAGGGTGACGAGGATCGTCAACGAGCAGGGTTACGAGATAGGAAGGCCCAGCAAGATCGACATCGAGATTCACACATCAGCCACAGGAGGAATAGAAGCGGTCAGGGTCGGCGGGTCCGTCGTCGAAATGATGGAAGGCGTCGCGTACGTCTGAGCTCCTCAGTCAGATGCTGGGAGCCTGACCTTGAACACGCAGCCCTTGGCATGATCCCCCTTGACCCGGTCCTCCACCCAGACAGAGCCGCCATACCTCGTTGCCAGCGTTCGGACGATGTGTAGGCCCAGGCCCGAACCCTTCTTCTTGGATGCCTTCGAGAATCTGTCGAATATGATGCTCTTCTCCTCATCCGGGATGCCTGCTCCGTGATCGCCAATCGCCACGACCCACGACTTCTTCCCCTGCTCATCGAACGTGCGAGACACCGATATCTCAATCTCAACGACTGGGTGAGAGTCGTACTTCACGGCGTTGGTGAGTATGTTGATGAACAGCTCCTTGATCAGCTCGTCTGCCCTTGTGAAGTACTGACCTTCCTCGATCTCCGTGAGGAACACGATCCTCCTTGCGGGAAGGTACTGGATGACCGCCTTGTTGCATTGCAGCAGTACGGAGCCGAGGTCGACCCGGGCATGCTCGACCTCACCGAAAGTAACCCTGGACATCGTGCGCACGTTGCTCGCAAGCCAGCTGGCGTTCATCACCTGCTCCGTTACCTTGTCGATGAGAGTCGCGTTCTCCTTCTCCTTCATCTTCGACCTCAGGAAATCCAGGTAGCCGAGGATCGCCTGGTGATAGTTCTTGATGTCATGGGAGAGGAGGTCGGTGTACAGCTCCGCATCCCTTCGGCTGTCTATATGCTCCTGGAAGTTGCGGGCGTTCTCTATGGCGATGCCTGCGAGGCTCGCGAAGATCTCGACCATCTCGATCGTCTCAGGGTCGGGTACACGATCGTCCCGGGGTTTGAGGATCTCAAGGAATCCAATCGATTTCCCGTTGCTGTCGAAGATGAATGTATCCAGGAAATCGAGTTCGTGCCAGCTGTCCTTTCCCCGCCTAGGAAGGCGTATCAGTTCCGGCTCTGGATAGTAGATGAAATCCTCTGGGTACAGGTTCACGCTCTCCGCAGGCATGTAGTAGGTCATGCGGCCGACCTTCTTCCTCCATTTCGCCGGTGGCATGCTGGTTGTGGAGGATCCTGCCTGGTAGATCGAGTCCACCATCGGGATCGAGTACTTGATGGTTTTTATCTGGTCGGATGCCTTCTGGGAGTAGCCGTGCGTGGCCTCGACCACATACACTCCCTCATCTTCGTGTTTCAGACCCAGTGTCATGCGCTTGATCCCCGAGACCTGCGCTATCGTTCTCAGGAAGCTCTCGAGCATCTGGTCTAGGTTGCGCACATACATGATGCCCGACGTTACGTCGAGTATGCGAGAGAGCTGCTCGGTTCTCTGGCTGCTTTGCCTTAGCGCCTGCTCCCTCTCGCTGGACAGCCTCACGTTCTCGATGGCAACCTCGGCGAGCGACGTGAAGAACTCCATGGTCTCTATGGTTTCCCTGTCTGGGAGCTTGCCGTCCCGGCTCTCGGACGGGTACAAGATCCCGACCAGACGGCCCGATGATTCGTGAAGCGCAAATGCCAGGGTATCATTGGGACGCAGCTCGTCCTTCTTCCTAGGAGCTCCGACAAGTATGTCGGAAGGCATGGCCCTCTCTACGAAATAGGCCAATTGCCTTGGAGTCTGACGGTCATCATGCGTGAGATACGCCGACTTCCCAATCCTGCGGTTCTCTGCAAGGTCCTCCATAACGACGTCGGTTGGTATTGTCCGATACCTTGCATCGGCAAGGACGTCATCATCGAAGCCGAATAGAGAGACCCACTTGAACATCCCCTCCTGCTCGTCATAGACCACAAGTTCTACGCAGGAGAAACCGAAGAGGGATGCGAAAGAGGTCACGACAATATCGTATAGCTTGGGAGGGTCGCGCTCTGACAGAAGGGAAGATGCCACGTGCAGGACGTCCACCAGAAGCTCGGTCTTCCTGACGTGCTTGGAATCCACATTCCTCTGAGCAAGCTCTCCTCTGACACGTTGCAGGGCGATGGTCACCAGCTCGACAAAGAGGTCCACTCCCGCGAGCTTATCCGGGCTCAGCAGCTTGCCATCGACAGAATAGTCCAGCTCAAGCCAGGCCAGCATCTCTCCGTTGCTGTCCCTCATGGCAAACCTGTAGACATCCGCCTCGTGCCATTCGTCGGGCCTTTTCCTGGGAACGCGCGATTGCTCAGGGTTCTTGTAGTATGCTGGAAACTCGCATGTTGGATCCGCGTCAGCTATCTTGAACCACTCCTCAGCAGACAGGTAGTAGCCGTGCTTCGAGACGCGGTGCTCCTCTGAGCAGATACGCTCGGCCAGGTTTCTTGGATAGAACCCGCCCTGAAGGTTATTGACTATCTCGACCGCATTCTCATTCGGGTAGCCGAACACAACATTCCTGAGGACCGGCCGGATGTCCTCTGCGGTCACCTCGAAGATCATCGCGGATATGCCATAGAGCTCGGATATCGCGCCGATGACGTCGTTCGCGACACGGTCGAGAGGGGCTTTTTGTATGATCGTCTCAGATATCTCGTTGAATCTGACAAGCGCGGCCTCATCCCGGCGCTTGCGCTGTCTCTCCTGCTCGCCGCCTGCGCTGCCCTCTCGGGAAACCTCAGGGTAAGTCTCAGCCATCTTTGACCAGCGACCTTCGCCAGTAGAACGTCTGCAACAATCATCCTGCTCGTGTGTATATAATACAAGACAGCGTCGTTATCACGGGTGATATACACGTCTGGCTGCCCAGGCAGCCTTATAAGGTGCCGCGTTGACTTCGTGAACATCCGTCACTTGTCTTCTGCACAATTCTTAATATCCTCAGCGCTCTAGAGCGCCGCAAGGAGAGGGTGACTGAGTATGGCCAACGTGAAGGAGATCATTGCGGCTGCAATCGAATTCGAGAGATTCGGGGCAGAGTACTACGTCCGATTCCATGAGCTCGTCGGTGACCCCAAGGCGAAGCCGCTCATGAAGGGGCTTGCGGAGGATGAGAAGGAGCACGCCAGCATCTTGGAGAACGAGCTCAAGAAGCTAGGCGGGGCAGTCAAGGCTGCTTCCAAGGCATCGGTTGAGAAGGGGCTCTCGGAGATATTCCCTGAGAAGATCGAGAAAGGGTCCATCCCCACCAAGGACGCAGTGTCAGCCCTGAAGCTGGGAATACGGACAGAGGAGCGTTCGATTGACTACTACTCGAAGAACGCCAAGGCAGGAGGTCACGCGCTGAAGGACATCTTCTCGAAGCTTGAGAAGATGGAGCGGGGACACAAGAGCCTCCTCGAGGAGAACCTGAGGATGCTCGAGGATGAGGGTTCCTGGTACGGCTACGTGCCATTCCTGGACTGATGTCAGCAGGCTTGAGGCCGATGCCAACGTTTTTAGAGGGCCGTGGCATCTTGCCCCTACTGGAAGGAGAGGCTTTTGGTACGTGTGGCCCCCTTGCAGGGTTTCTTGTACAACACTTCCAGGTTCGGCAAGGACATCACCAGGTTCGTCGCTCCTCCATACGATGTGATTGACCCTCAGACCGAGAGGAAGCTCAAGGAGGACAGGCTGAACATAACCCACCTGACCCTTGGGGACGAATCCGACAACTACTGCATAGTCGCAAGGCGTCTCAAGACCTGGCTGGAGGACGGCGTCCTCGCGAAGGACTCCGGAAAATGCTTCTACATCTACGAGCAGACCTTCAGCGATCATGAGGGCAAGCGGAGAGTGCGTTCCGGCATTGTCGGGCTGGTCGGGCTCGAGGAATTCTCGAGCGGGCAGATAATGCCCCACGAGAAGACCATCCCGAAGCACAGGGCCGACAGGCTGGCGCTCAAGACCTCGGTACAAGGCGACCTGGAGCAGATATTCCTCCTCTACGACGACCCCACGGAGAGCGTGGAATCGATCATAGAGGGCTCTCGCAGGATGGAGGAGGAGATGAGGTTCTTGGACAACGAAGGCGTCGGCCACAGGCTCATCAAGATATCCGACGAGGAGACCATCTCCAGAATCACAGCTGCCTTCGCCAACGCGAGGATTCTGATCGCCGACGGACATCACAGGTACGAGGTCGGGCTGGAGTACCGGCAGATCATGAGGTCCAAGCTCGGCGGAAGCGATGGTGACCAACCATACGACCACATCCTGGCGACCTTGGTGAGTTTCAGGAACCCCGGCTTCGTCATCTTCCCGACCCACAGGCTCGTCAGCGGTGTCGAAGAGAGCCTGATCAAGGACCTGCCAAATGCGCTCAAAAGGGCGTTCGACATCCAGGTGTTCCACGACGCTGACGCGCTCGCGGATGCGGTCGACCGGTCTTCGAAGAAGGCCTTCGGCGTCTGGATACCTGCTTCCGGGACCTACCTCATGGCCGTGGACAAGGACAGCCGGGAATCGCGGAACCCGATGGACGATGTCCCGGTCTATGTTGTGCAGGAGAAGGTGCTCAAGGGATTCCTGGGCTACACGACGGAGATGCTCGAGAAGAAGATCAACATCGACTACGTGAAGGGCACGGGACCGACCAAGGACGCGATGGCCACAGGGGAGTACCAGGCGTGTTTCTTCGTACGTGCCCCCAGTGTCCAGCAGGTTATGACTATCGCGCAGACAGGCCAGAAGATGCCCCACAAGGCCACCTACTTCTTCCCGAAGATATGGTCCGGGACCTTGATGCACCTCCACTGACTCCTGGAGCGATGCTGTCAAAGTGAAATAGGGTATCGTTCATACCCTGGCCGGTGAGCAATTGAGCTACGACTTGGGGATCCTGAACGGTCGCATTGTGGACGGCTCGGGCAATCCCTGGTACTATGGAGACATTGGAATCGTCGGGAAGAAGATCGAGAGAATAGGCAGGGTTGGGAGGGCTGAATGCAGGCGAGCCATCGACGCCCGGAACCTGTATGTATGTCCCGGATTCATAGACATCCACACGCACTCGGACCTGACGCCATTTGATCACCCCGGATGTGACAGCACACTTCGTCAAGGAGTCACGACACACCTGAATGGCAACTGCGGCGACTCCCCGGCACCTTTGAAAGGTCCCGGAGCGGCCGCTTGGCGCAAGCACACCCGCATGAGAGATGAATGGGACTGGACATCGTTCGGAGAGTACCTTCGTGCCCTCGAGAGCCTCCGCCTGGGACACCACATCGGGACATTGGTCGGCCACAACACGGTCAGGGCAATGGCCATGGGGTGGCAGAGGCGCGAACCGAATGCAAAGGAGCTCCGGTTCATGAAGGACCTCGTGGAGCAATCGATGCTGGACGGGGCTTTTGGCTTGTCCACGGGGCTCGTCTATCCGGTCGGGTGCTTCGCGAAGACTGACGAGATCGTAGAGCTGTGCAAGGTTGTTGCCAGGTATGGCGGGATGTACGCCTCTCACATCAGGGGAGAGCGAGAGACGATCATGAAGGCGATCAAGGAGGCGATCGAGATCGGGCGGAGAAGCGGCGCCCGAGTCCAGATCTCCCACAACTGCCCAAAGCAGGGGGCGTCCGGTCGGACAAAGGAGTCTTTGGGGCTGGTGGAGAAGGCGCGAGGGGAGGGCCTGGAGGTCACCATAGATAACGACGTCCACACGGACTTCGGGCCGACGCTCGGGCATGCCCTCCCCCCGTACCTCCACGAGCTTGACAAGGCCGAGTTGGCCAGGCTTCTGGCTGATCCGAAGGTGAGGGCCAAGGTGCGGAAGGAGATGATCGATGACAAGCTCCCGGCACCTGGCTACGGAGGGCTGTACAAGCACGGGCTCTTCAATCGCATCTTCATACTCTACGCCCCTGGCCTCAAAGGCCTCGAAGGCAAGACCCTGGCACAGTTGGCAAAGGCCAGGAGGAAGGATTCCTGGGACGTCTATTTCGACTTGATCATCGAGAGCAAGGACACGATCGTCACACTGTGCGATTACATCGAGGAGAAGGACATCAGGGCGCTCATGGTGCACCCTCTGATGATGTTCTCGTCAGACTGCGCCGCTTGCGCACTGACTGGATCAGAGAAGGATAGGGCGGAGTACTCTCCCTGCTCGTATGGCGAATACCCGGGGATATTCGAGAGATATGTGAGGGATGAACCTGTCCTATCGATCCAGGAGGCGGTCAGGAAGATGACCAGCTTCCCCGCCCAGAAGATCGGCCTGTACGATCGAGGGCTGCTCAGGCCGGGGATGGTCGCGGACATCGCAGCCATTGACCTAAGCAGGATCAAGGACAATGCCACAAACCTATGGCCTCACAAATACCCGTTCGTGAACTTCCCTCCGAGGTATCCTGAGGGAATACCCTACGTCGTCGTGGCCGGCCAGCTGGCCGTCGATAGGGGAAGGCAGACGAAGGTGCGCGCAGGAGAGGTATTGAGGCAGAAGGCCCCGTAGGCCATGCTAGAGCTCGTATTTCCTGAAGGTCCCCTGACAGGGGTTGCCTGCGCTTATCCAGGCGACCTTGTTGGTCAGGTCAAAGGCTACCGTGAAGATCGTCTGGGTCTGGTCTTCCTCCCCAAGCGCCGGGTCAGGATGGCGGCAGATCGACTCCGGATAGCCAACATGGTCTGAGAGGACTTTCTTGAATGTCGGCACATCGACGTTCCCAAGCTCCTTCCTGAAGAGCTTCCTCGCACGGTTGTACCTGACAATCGAGGAGAACCGTGTGTGCATGTTCTCCTCAAACCTCCACATCCTGGGTGACAGGTAGTGGTTCGTGTGCACCATCCAGCCCTCTTCCGCATAAAGGGCGTCGAAAGTGGTGGCCGAACCTTCCATGCTGTACATCTCGCCGTTGGAGTCGCATACTATATTGTTGTAACTGTGGCCCCTGCCCTCGGGCACGGACGCCTTGATGGCGGCGTATATGTTCGTCTCCCTCAGCACCCGCCTGCAGGGCATCATCTTGGGAATGCCGAGGTGCGTGTCATTGGGCAGGACCTGATTGCCGGTGAGGCTGATGCCTGCGGCATTCATACCGGCGGTCGGCTGGATTCCACCGTAGCACATACCAATGTACCCTGGCTCATCGGTCGGCTTGATCCGTGCTATGGTCATATCCTCGTAGTTGTACGGGCTGACGTCCTCGTTGTGGACCGCGAAGACAACATCATCCTTGGTCCATTCCCCGCCCACGCAGATGTCAGTACATCCGCGACCCCGGCCTATTCCGGGCACGTCGCAGAGCGTGGCATAAACGACATCGAACTTCAGGCCAGAGCCCTCAGCGTATCCCTCAAGCTCCTCAATATATTCCGGATAGAACCTCTGCGCAGCGGGCAGGGTCTTGCGGGCATACGCGAGCACCTTCTCAACGGTCATCCCCGGACAGGAGGCGATCCAGACCATCCACCTCTTCTCCATCCTCAGCGCCTGGTCTCTGCACTGCTTGCCGATGGACACTCCTATCTGGTGATGGCTGCCGGAAGCCGAGACCTCTCTGAATCCACTGACGCTCTCTTTTTTCGTCACTCAACTCATCCTATCCGACAGGAACGGGGTAGGGGAGCACAACGTGGACATAAAAACCTTGCATGACCGCCTCCTGCAAATCATCGCAAAGATTTATGACGGGGCGTGCGAGTCCACGGCTCATGTCCAAGATAGAACTCGAGTACAAGTGCAAGAAATGCAAGAACCTCTATCCGGCCACCATAAGCTACTCGGGCAAGATAGAGGACTTGGACCTCGAGGAGAACCAGTCGAGATGCCCATTCTGCGGCGAATGGAACTGCGCCGACCCGAAGTCAGTCGAGCAGGTCATGGCCGAGGGCAAGAAATCGAGATGATTGCCTGTTCAGACGGGAACGCAGACTGACCTCCCTTCCATGACGCTCGGGTCAGTCAACGGCAGAGCCAAGGCAGACACTATGAATTGTGATGATGCTGGCAATGCTCAAGCGGAATCAACGGTGTTTTGGCTTCTAGACAACATTCATATATATATGAAGGCGTTAGCGTGAAACAGATTCTCTATATATATAGGGGCTAGACGGAGGATGAGTAATCGATGAGAACTGCAAGACTACTAGCTGTGCTTGTTGCGCTAGCGACGGTCTTGACGGCTTTCGCAGCGACTGCGACGCCCGCCAAGGCAGCCGAGCTGAACGTGTTGTATCTTGCGATGCAGAAGGACATACCTGATTTCAACACGTGGAACTTGCCGTCGAATAGCGTTTGGAAATCGAATGTGATAAACTGGGGCTTTGAAGGGCTCGTGGCGAACGACTACGACGGGCTGCCTATGCCCGTGCTCGCCGAGAGTTGGGAACTTGACGAAGTCAACCTCACGTGGACTTTCCACCTGAGAGAAGGCGTGTTGTTCCATGACGGCACCCCCTTCACGGCAGATGACGTGGTGTTCATATATCACCACATCAGAGATGGAACGACCTTATCGGGCAACCTCATCAATGCCTTTGACAACGAGACTGGACCTGAGGCGGATGGATCATTGAGCGCTTGGGAGGTCGAGACGCGTGTGGTCAAGGTGGACGCCTACACCGTCAACATGACGATGGGGAAGCCGTACGGGCAGTTCCTGAGCTCGACGGCACAGATCCCGATAATGCCGAAGGCGATCTGGGAAGAGCACCTGGACGAAGATACTGGCCTGATCGAAACGACCTGGGGCGATGACCCTGCCGCGACGATCAGCACTGGTCCTTGGAAGTACAAGGAGGGCATTGCGAACACCTACAGGATAATGGAGAAGAACACCGCATACTGGGGCAAGAACCAGACGACCCCGCTCGGATACAAGTTCTACCCGCCCAACATCGACCAGCTGTACTACAAGATCTATGCGAGCATCGACACTGCCATACTCGCCCTGCAGGGCGGAGCGGTCGACTACATTACGTGGGCCATTACCGCGGGACGTGTCCCGAGCTTGCAGACCGACCCGAACATCAAGCTGGGGTACTTCTCGGACAACGGCTACTTCTACCTGGCGTTCAACCAGAAGTACGAACCCATGAACAACATCTCGTTCAGGAAAGCGGTCTCGCACCTGATTGACAAGGACCAGATCGTGAACGTGTACATGGGCGGGTTCGGCACGAAGGGTGACGCTTGCGAGCCGCCGTTCTGGGGTGAGTGGTACAACGCGACGGTCAACAAGTATCCGTACGACGACCCAGCCGATGCTACCACGACCGTGCCCGAGGATATGCTCGACGCTGCGGAATTCATCGACACTGACGGCGACGGCTGGAGGAACCTGCCTGACGGGTCCCCGATGGAGAAGATCATCATACTGACTCCCCCGGCAGACTACGACCCGATAAGGATCAGGGCCGGCCAGGGTATCGCGAAGAACATGAGGGCAGTCGGGATCAACGCCGAGGCGAAGGCAATCGACTTCGACACGCTCGTGACGAAGCTGCAGTCGATGCAATACCAGATGTTGATAATCGGCTGGTCCCTGTCTTCGGAGCCTGTCGGCAACGTGTTCGACATCCTCGGACCGAAGTCGAACTCGAACACGTTCGGCTTCTGGGCGGAGGACGACCCTAACCCGTTCTACAAGGACCTGCTTGGCATCAACACGCGGGCTGATGCTCGCACACAGGAGTTGGCGCATCAAGTTGAGGCCCTTGCAGCCAAGGCCAGGCAGAGTTTCGATGTGGCCGAGCAGATCGACTACACCAAGTGGGCGGAAGGCCTGATTGCAGATGCTGTCCCGTGCAACGTTCTCTACTACAGGGTCCAGATACTTGCTTACCGCAATACCTGGACTGGCTGGGTACCATACCTGGGAGACTACTTCGGGCCTGGCGCGAACTTGTTCTCGCTGGGCGAGCTGGAGAAGGTTGGTGCCGGCGGAGGAGTCGTCGCAACGCAGAGCGTCAACGCAGGCCTGACATTGCCCGGCTCGGTCGCCAAGGGCGCCACAGTGGAAGCCTATATCAGCGCGATCGACAACGTAGGAGACCCGGTTTCCGGTGCGACGGTCTCAGTGACCATTGCGGGAGTGGGCGGACCGACATCTGTGTCCGTCACGCCAGCGACGGGAACCACTGGAGCCAATGGTGTGTTCGAATTCAACGTGACCGGCTTGCAGCTCGGCTACTCCTATGTCAATGTGACCGTATCGAAGGGAGAAGTAACATCCAATCAGAGCGGGGCGATAAAGGTCGCCACTGCGATGCCTAAGACCCTTGCATTGTCGGTGAGCGTGGACCAGCTCATATTGGCCCCAGGCGAGTCGACAACGGCGAACCTGGAGGTCGTCGACGAGACTGGCGCGCCTGTTGCTGGTGCACTGATCACTATTGACCCGAACCTGGTCAGCTACGGTTCCGTGAGCGCGCTCACTGCGACGACCGACGCAGACGGACTGGCCTCCATTGATTACGACGCGCCAGCTTCAATTGCCGAACTGAACGCACACCAAGGGGTGACCCTGTCGTTCACGGTGACCAAGGATGGATATCCGTGGTCCGGCGCAGCGGCGGTCAACCTGATGATATACAACGCCTTGGCTCCTGACTGGGTCATGACAAAGATCTTGACTGTTGCGGGCGGGATAGGCGCTGGCGGAACGGCCATGTCGGCTGCTGACAACACAACTACGATAACGATAGAGCAGGTTGATGACCAGGGAGGCACCCTCGCAGACCACGCCCTGACCGTCGAATACAGCAATTCGTCAGTGCTAGTATCGCCTGAGACGGCACTGATGACGGACAACAACGGACACGACTCGCTGACGGTGATCTTCAAGTCCGGCACGCCGAGCACCGCGATAACGGTGACCATCAGCAACAAGAGCGTGCTGAACTCGGTCCCGGCCAAGGTCACCCTGACCTTCGATGGAGCAGGCAGCGTCCTGGCAATGTACGGCGGCTACATGACTTGGGACCTGAACGCGCAGTACTTGCAGCCCATGGGAGAACTGCTTGCAACGGCGCACATCTGGAACGAGACCGGCGTGCCATTCGTGGGCAACGCCAGCCTAGTTGTTTCCGGAACGTCCTATGGCTCGCTCGCCTGGTGCGATCTCATCAACTGGGACTCGACCTGGGACGGATGGGGCATAAACGTCGCGACGACGGAGGACAAGTCAATCATCGGCACATCTGGTCCGTTCAACACGTACTATGACAAGGCGAACTGGGACCTGTGGTACAACGAGATCGAATACATATACTGGAACTGGACGGATGACACGCTTCCAGGCAACCCGCAGGTCATGACCGGAGTGGATGTCGTGGGCGGAACGCTTGACATACTGGTCTACGGCCAGGATGTTGCCCCGCTGGACCTCATCGGAGACATCGTCGTGGTACCCGGAGGCATGGGATACATGAACGACACTTCGTATTCATACGACGTGGTCGGTGCTACAACTATCTCCGCAAAGTACGCAATCGGGAGATCCTACGATATCGTCGCGCCCAACCTGGACATAGCGAAGCAGACGCTGAAGATCATGAGCTCGAGCTTCGACTCGACGGTCGTGACCATCAGCGTGCAGGACCAGACTGGCGCCGCTGTCGAGGGAGCGAACACGAAGGCCTATCAGAACAGCATCTCGGGCAACCTCGATTACATGGTGGTCCCGTACAGGACCAGCCCGTCTGTTGCGAGATGGACCTCCGTGAACGTCAAGACCGGGTCAAGCGGGTCTGCAACGTCCACGATCATAGCTGTGGCAAAGAACGATGTGGTCCTCTCGGCGAGCACGCGCTCGATAGTATTCGCAAGCGCGTCGATGTCCGGAGCGGTCTCGCTCTTTGCGCAGAACCAGGTCGTGATGCACGTGGCACCTGCTCTGGCGTTCCTCGATCCGATGCAGGATGTAATGGCCATCGGCGAGAAGCTGTCGGTCAAGGCGACCGTCAAGACAGTTAGCGGCGCCGCGATTTCCGGCATACCTGTCGAACTCACTGCAAGTGGGGGAGCGACAGTGGTGCAGGGAACGCTTGCGACGGACTCGACTGGAGTCGCGTTGTTCGAGGTGGATACCTCGGAAATATCCAACGCGAGAGCTGCCTTCGTACCGCTGCAGATCAAGGCCGCTGGGCCAGCATATGACATAGGCTTGTCCGTAATGTCCGTTGCGGTGAAGAACGCGGGACCCGACCTTATGGTAAGCGTGCCCGAGGAGGGCGGAGAGGTCGTGAAGGATGCTGCTAAGCTGCTTGGTTCAGCGCACGACGCGAACGGCATTGCGAGCGTGTCGTACAAACTGGACGACGGCTCCTCACAGACGGTCTCCGGAACATCCGGCGCAACGACCTGGGACATCTCTGCGGCATTGGCCGAACTCTCGGGCGGCGAGCACACGATTGTCGTGAACGCCACCGACATCCTGGGCGTTTCCTCTGAGGTAGAGGTTACGTTCGACGCGGTCTCAGAGGCGGCCGGGACGTCTTGGACAGCGTGGGGCATTGCGATCGCGGGCTGGGTAGTTGCGGCAATAGCCATTGTGCTGCTACTGATGGCTCGCAAGCCCAAGGCTGCTCCAGCACCTGAGTCGACCGAGGGAGTCCAGCAGTAGGACCGAAAGCCACAAACCACTTCCTACAAACCTTTTTCCCTTCTGATTTCTTCGATCGAGTCCCAGGGGAGCCCATGCATCCCACTCAGAGATTGGCTGGAAGACCTACGGCACGAACCGGAGCTACCAAAGTATTATTATAAGTGCTAGGTCTAATCCCCGACAGTCCGCGAACACGAGGGGGGCAGTCAGATACATGGCTGGTATGGCCAGGTACATGATACAACGTAGCATTCAGACGTTCGTCACCCTCATCATAATCCTGAGCATCATTTTCATCCTGTTCGAGTCGCTCCCTGCCAAGCCCCAGGACCTGCTCGCGCTGAACCCCAACATCAAGCCCTCTCAGAAGGAATTCCTGGTCCACCTGTACGGCTTTGACCGGCCCGTTTTCGAGCGGTACTTCATCTACATGAAGAACATGCTCACATTCGAGTTCGGCACTTCGTTCTCCAGGGCCGAAGATGTCAGTAGTCTGCTGGCGGATCGGATACCACGTACGCTTCTCCTGTTCGGCGCAGCCACGATCATCGCGTATGGAATCGGGATATTGGTGGGAGCCTACATCGCCTGGAAGAGGGGGGGAGTGGCGGACGGCAGCTCCGTCGTCGTGAGCCTGGTGTTCTACAACATGCCCTCCTTCTGGATCGGGCTCATCTTCCTGCTCGTGTTTTCCAGCATGTTAGGCTGGTTCCCTCTCACTGGCTGGTACGACCCTTCTGACAACCTGTGGAAACCCATAGACATCCTGTGGCACATGACCATGCCTCTCATCGTGCTCGTGCTCCTGCAGCTGGCAGGCACGATCCTGCTGATGCGCACGGCCATGCTGGACGTCATCGGCGAGAACTACATGGTCACTGCGAAGGCCGTAGGATTGCCAGAGCGCCAGGTGCTGTTCAGGCACGGCGCCAGGAATGCTATGCTGCCCGTGGTCACATCATTCATCATCTCCATAGTCTTCGCCATCAGCGGAGCGGTCGTGCTCGAGAACGTGTTCTCGTTCCCGGGCGTCGGTGCACTCTACATAGAATCGCTCATTCAGCTCGACTTCCCCACTGCTGAGGCGACCCTTTACATAATCACTCTTCTGGTCTTGATCGGCAACTTCGTGGCGGACATGATGTACGGGTACCTTGACCCGAGGGTGAGGGTCTGATGACGCCCGAAAGTGCCCCAGGACCTGCCGAGAAACGCCCCGACCCGATGGAGGGGCTCAGCTCCGGCCTCAGGAAGCTGATGAGAGGACCAGGGCTCACCTGGAAGCTATACAAGGGGTCCAAGACCGGCCTCATGGGCCTGGGCATCATGCTCTCATTCGTCATCATGGCAGTCTTCGCCCCGTTCATATCGCCGTACAGCGCGGAGTTCAGGGCGCCTGCCGGTGACATTTTCGTCGCGGACTACGAGAGCGCCAACATGACCGACCCGCTGACCTGGTACGCGCCCGTAGGTCTGGCCAAGGACGTGAGGGAAAGACCTCTCGAGCGGATACTCGTCTACTCGCAGGAGGGCGTTGCGCGGATGTTCTCCGTCAGCATCGGCGCACAGGAGATAGTCATCTCCGACCCCATCGTGCTCAGCATCCCGCAGAATGTCAGCTACCTCCAGTACCTGCACTTCCCCAGGACCGCGAGCGAGAGCACATTCTTCTTCGTGCTCCAGGGCAGCACTCTCTATGAATATACCAGCAGCCTCATTGACGCGAACGTCGAGTACAGCCTACCGTTCGCGCCCTCCTATCACTCGAACCTCTGGAACGGCTACAGCCTCCAGCTCAACCAGGGAAGAATGGCCCTGGCATTTGCCGACGGAGAGGAGGTTTGGCTCATCGTCAAGCGCCCGAGGAGCTCGTTCGACCCGTTCGTGCGGACCTTCACGAGCAACATATCCATCCCCGGTGAGACGGTCATTGGCAACCCGCTAGTGGTCGACACGGACTACATCGAGAATGGCAGCATGCTCGTGGTCCCGACCGACCAGGCCCTGACCGCGTTCAGGCTCGAGGTGACCAAGTCCAACCTGACGCAGACCGTGACGAACGTCCGGATCGGCGCCCAGGTCTGGAGACACAACTACACGATAAGTGACAAGCAGTACGAGCCAATAGATTCGCCCGACATGATGACCTACGCGTTCCCCGAAGGAAGCAGCGACGAGACGGGGAAGACACACGTGATCCTGGCGACGAAGGACGGCCGGGTCGTCTCCATCGACAGGGAGAATGGGACGGTCGGCTACGCCAACCCGCTCGTCATCCCAGCGGTCACGAGCTACGACATAACCGGACTTTACCCGTCGCCGCTCTACGTCGTTGCCACGGGCACGATCCCCGGGAGGGGGCTCATTGTGGGCCTGGACCCTGCCTTCGGCGTCGTCGCCCAGAACAGCTCGGCTTACTCGCTCCCGGATGGCATGATCGACGGGAAGCCTGCCTATGTATCCGGGATGTGGTCGTACCTCTACAGCACTGACGCGAACAGCATCTACGTGACCAATGCTCTCATGAAGACCAATGCGACATTCTCCCCTCTCTCGGGGACCATGACCACGCCGGTGTCATTCCTTGGGAACATATACATCTCGGGCTCGGTTACAGGCAACTACTTCGGGGTGATCACTGACGAGAACAAGCTGTTCGTGGAGACGCTCTCAGGCGTTAACAAGGCGCCCCTCCCACCCGGCAAATACCAGTCAGGGAACAGGTACATCCTCGGGACGGACTACGAAGGACACGACATATTGGCCTGGGTCATCTACGGCACTCGGTCCGAGCTGATGGTCGGCATAACTGCCGCGTTCTTCGCGGTCGTTATAGGCACCATCGTCGGCCTTGTCGCGGGATTCTACAGCGGTCTCACCGACGACCTGCTCATGAGGGCCACGGACATCGTGCTGAGCCTCCCGGGGCTGGTCATCATACTGCTGTTCGCGGCCGTGTTCGGTCCGTCCCTGACCAACATAATCATCATCATCGCAATCCTGTCCTGGGCCGGCATCGCGAGGGTCATAAGGTCAGTGACGCTCTCCCTCAAGCAGCGCTCGTTCGTGGACGCCGCGAGGATAGCCGGCGCCTCGGACAGCAGGCTCATATTCAGGCACATCGCGCCGAACGTGCTCCCCTACACTTTCCTGTACATGACCTTCACGATAAGCGGGGCCATCGTGACCGAGGCGATCCTGGCGTTCCTCGGCTACGGCGATGTGAACAACGTCACCTGGGGCATGATGCTCCAGTACCTGCAGATCAGCGGGCATTCGCTCGACGCCCCCTGGTGGCTCCTGCCGCCCGGGATATGCATCACGCTCCTGTCGCTCTCGTTCTACCTCATCGGACGGGCGTTCGACGAGGTCGTCAACCCGCGCCTGAGGAAGAGGTGAGATGATGGCACTGCTGGAAGTCAAGGACCTCAAGGTGCATTTCAAGATCCAGGGCGGCTGGGTTAAGGCCGTCGACGGGATCTCTTTCAGCCTCGATGCGGGCCAGACCATGGGCCTGGTCGGCGAGAGCGGCTGCGGCAAGACCACCGCCGCGTACGCGATCACACAGTTGCTCCCCACGAACGCCTACATCAAGGGGGGCAAGATATTCTTCAAGGGCAGGGAGCTCCTGGCCATCTCGAAGAGGCCCGACGGCAGGCTGGACGACTACAACGAGAAGATCAGGGCGATCCGCTGGAAGGAGATATCGATGATCTTCCAGGGCGCCATGAACGCCTTCAACCCGGTCTACCGCGTCGGGGACCAGATAATCGAAGCGATCCAGCTCCACGAGGAGGTGGACGACGAGGTCGCGAGGAAGCGTGCGAAGGAACTCTTCGCGTTCGTCGGGATACCCGAGGACAGGATCGACAACTACCCCCACGAGTTCAGCGGCGGGATGAAGCAGAGGGCGATGATCGCGCTGGCCCTCGCGCTCCGCCCGGCCTTCATAATCGCGGACGAGCCGACCACGGCCCTGGACGTCATCACTCAGGACAGGATACTGTTCGAGATAAAGAAGCTGCAGGAGCGCCTGAGGATGGCCATGATCATCATCACGCACGACGTGTCTGTCGTGGCCGAGGTCTCCGACAGCATCGCCGTCATGTACGCTGGCAGGATAATGGAAATAGGCAGCACGGTCCATGTCTTCAAGGGTACGGCGCACCCGTACACCGCGGGCCTCCTGGCGTCGTTCCCGTCGATCGAGGGGGCGAAGAGGCGGCTCACGTCCATCCCGGGCTTCCCGCCCGACCTGGTCAACCCGCCCAAGGGCTGCCCGTTCCATCCGAGGTGCCAGTTCGCGAAGGAAGTGTGCAGCAAGCAGGTGCCCCCGCCCATCGAGCTCGAGCCAGGGCACATATCGTACTGCATATTCGCGCGCGAGCTCAGGCCCAAGCTGAGCGGGGGTGCCAAGTGATGGATGAAAGGAACGTAGTCGTCAAGGTCACCAGCCTCAGCAAGTACTTCGACCTCAAGCAGGGGTTCTTCCAGATCGGCGCTGAGCCCATCCAGGTGAAGGCGGTGGATGATGTCAACTTCGAGATACACGAGGGTGAGGTCCTCGGGCTCGTGGGCGAGAGCGGGTGCGGCAAGACGACCACGGGAAGGCTCCTGACAAGGCTGGAGAACCCGACTAGCGGATCGGTCTTCTTCCTTGGCAGGGACATAGCACTCCTCGAGGGTCAGGACCTCAAGGTCTTCAGGCGGAACATACAGATGGTGTTCCAGGATCCTTACGAATCACTCAACCCCAGGACAACGGTCCTGAGCACGATCATGGAGCCGCTGATAAATCACAACATCGGCAGGTCGCTCGAGGAAAGGGTGCCGATGGTCGTGAGGGCCCTCGAGGATGCCGGACTCGCGCCCGCGAAGGAATACCTGGAGAGGTTCCCGCACGAGCTCAGCGGTGGGCAGAGGCAGAGGGTGGCGATTGCGCGGGCGCTCGTGATCAACCCGAAGGTGATAGTGGCCGACGAGCCCGTGTCCATGCTGGACGTGTCCATCCGGGCGGGCGTGCTCAACCTCATGCTCGACCTGCGGGACAAGTACCACATTCCCTACCTGTTCATAACCCATGACATAGCAGTCGCGCGGTACGTCAGCGACCGCCTGGCGGTCATGTACCTCGGCAGGGTGGTTGAGCTTGGCGACACCGACGACATCATATTCAACCCGAAGCACCCGTACACGAAGGCCCTCCTGTCCGCGGTCCCGGTGCCTGACCCCGAGCACAAGCACAAGAGGATAGCCATCAAAGGCGAGATTCCGAGCGCGACCAGCATACCGCTCGGGTGCAGGTTCAGGACGAGGTGCCCGTTCTCCTTCAAGGACTGCGGCTGGGAAGGCAAGGACCTGATCGAATACCTCCTCGACGAGGAGAAGATGATGGCACCCGACCATCCGATGAGCGGGGAGATAGAGGGTATCGAACCCATGGAGTTCTCATGCGTCATAAGGGTCAGGGAGGGCGGCAGCCCGACCAAGGTCAAGGGCTTCATCGAATCCAAGATAACCGCGCTCAAGGACAAGGTGCCCATGTTCCAGGCGATAGCCACCGTGGACGAGGCCGACGGGAACCGTGAGCTGGTCGTCCCGACGAAGTCCGTTTCCGTGCCCAGGGAGTATGTCGCGGAGACCCTGCTCAGCAGCCTGAACGATGCTGTCGACTACAGGAGCCGCGGACATCCGATGTACGGGACCATAATGGATGCGAGGCAGGAGGATGCCCGAATAATCCTGACCATCGGAGCTGAGGCCGAGAAGGCCGCTGGTGGCAGGTCGAAAGTTGAGAACACGATCGCTTTCATGAGGGACTTCGTGAAACACCTCAAGAACGTCGGATACTCGGAGTTCAAGGGCATCTCCAGGTTCGACGGGTCCAAGAACAACGTGGTCATCAGATGCTCACCGGGCAGGCTCTCCTCGAAGCGCGTGGCCAAGCAGATCGCGGAGATGGTCTACGCCGACATGCTGGACAACCCCAATTCTCACTTCCACAACGCGATGCTGCCCCCGAGGGCCAAGGGCGCTAAGGTCGTCCTCGTCGCGCACGGCCCTGAGATGCGTTGGAAGGAGCTCGAGAGCTCGCTCAAGACGTACCTGGACAAGAAGGCGCAGGCCGGGGTATGGGCCGCCAAGGGCACAAAGGCCCCCAGGACCAGGGTCTCCAAGAAACCCGCCAGGATGGTCATCGTCAGGTTCATAAAGGTCGTGGAGCCTCCCCTGGTTGACACGGGCAAGGGCCATCAGGTCGCGTGCTACCTGTTCAAGGAAACCGCCAGCTGACACTGCCCTCCGCCTTGGAGCCCCGCTGTCCAATGGGTGGGTCGGAATGGGCCTTGGGAAGGACATCAGGGATAATTGGCTATCTCTAGCATTCTTCGCAGCGGTCTCGCTGACATTCCTGGCGTTCTCCGTGGTATCCGCCTACACGTACTCCAATGTCGTCCAGGCTCAGACCACGATCGTCCTCGAGAATCCCGCGCAGACGGCGACCTTGCTGGAGAACGGCACCCTCGAGGTATCCTTCTCAATGGACCTCAACAACCCGTCGGACTACGTGCTCTATGCCACGACGGTGTCCTGGTATGCAGAGCTCGACACTTACAACGGCCAGCTCAGGACCGTCATCGTGGGGGAGGACTACTCTGCTTCTGGCAGGGAGACAAGGATCGAGGCCGACAGCGTGACCGCCCTCGAGTTCATCGACTACCTCTCTCCCGTCGAGGACCCTGAGAAGTACACGCAGCTCACGAACTTCATCAACTACACCGCTGGGCAAGGAGAGGACTACACGCTCGAGACACTGCCCTACAGGCACGAGCTGACCGTGGTCCTCAGGATCGACGACTTCAGGAACGACTTCCTTCGCGACTTCTACCTGAACCAGCTGGTGACGGTCGAGCTCTACTACAACTCGGAGGCGGACCAATGAAGCTCGACAAGAGAGAGCTCCTCAAGCTGCCGCTGCTCGCCCTCCTGAGCGCTCCCCCGATCGCGTTCGCCACTTTCGTGTTCGTCTTCCCGAACGTGTCCACGCCCTCGATTGAGAAGAGCCTGCCCCTCGCCATGCTGGTCGGCCTGTTCGGAGGCATACCGTCAGGCTACTACATGACCCGCACGAGCACCGCCCTGGTCAGCGTGATCGTGGGCTCGATCGCCGGGTACATCTTCGCGCTCGTGCTCTACTCGACCCCGTACCTGTTATACGACATCGAGCTGATACTGCCGGAGTACTACTACGGCATGTTCTTCCGGTTCACGATCGTGCTCCTGCTGATCTACATGTTCGTTGGCTTCGTCGGCGCGGTCATGGGCCAGCTGCTGAGGGGGCTTCGAGGCGGAGGGGAGACCAGCACTTCGTTCGAGGAGAGGCCCCAGGCGTGACCGAGCCCGCCCAGGAATCCCGTGTGAAGGCAAACCTATGTTGTTAGGCAATGGGTTATTCCTGAAGGGACGCCTAGGGCTCACCAGCGGGAAACAAACAAGAGGGATACCATGGTCAAGAGGAAGATCATAGAGATTGACGAGGACAAGTGCAACGGCTGCGGGGCGTGTGTCACGAAGTGCGCCGAGGGAGCCCTTGCGATCATCGACGGAAAAGCGAAGGTCGTGAACGAAGTGTTCTGCGACGGGCTGGGGGCCTGCATAGGCGAGTGCCCCGAGGACGCCCTCAGGATCATCGAGCGAGAAGCCCCCGAGTTCGACGAAGAGGCCGTGGAGGAGCACTTGAAGGAGGCCGAGAGCCATGCGGAAAAAGCTCCTGTAGGCCTCGAACCTTGCGGCTGTCCGTCACACAACCCGATGCTCGTGAAGGCCTCGGCTGGACACAAGAAGGAGGCGAAGCACCACGCTAAGGGCCACGAGAAGCTGCCGCCGGAGCTGACAAACTGGCCCATACAGTGGCGGCTTGTGTCGCCCGCGCACCCGTTCTTCAAGAACGCGGACGTGCTTATCGCTGCAGATTGCGCACCCTTCGCCCTCAGAGACTTCCATGGGGAATTCATGGTCGACAGGCCCGTGATAATCGGGTGCCCGAAGCTGGACGACCAGATGGGCTACCTGAACAAGCTTACCGAGGTAATCAGGGATGGCACCCCGAAGAGCCTCACGGTCGTCCACATGGAGGTCCCGTGCTGCCACGGGCTTGTGAAGCTCGTGAACGAGGCCGTCAAGAGGTCAGGGAAGAAGATTCCACTCAAGACGATCGAAGTGGGCATCAAGGGAGAGATCCTGGGCACCTGCGAGGCCTGAACCTCGAAGGCAACTTACAAGGACACGTTCCGCCATCCAGACTAAGTCATGACGCTGAACATAACCTGGTCGAGAGTAGCCCTCTGCAAGCTGCCGGAGGAGGTCAGGAAGGAGCTCATCAGGAGACTGGAGAAGCTCCAGAAGTACTTCCCCGAGATGAAGACCACCATGAAGATCGGGCTCACAAGGTGGTACGAGGGCCTCGCGTTTCAGTCGAACGACGGTCATGTGAAGCTCATGCTCGAGGTGCGCAGGAAGAGGTCCGGCGAGTGGGTCTATCCCACATACTGGACGATCGCACACGAGTTCATGCACCTTGCGCAGTTCAACTCGGAAGGCATACCCAGCGGCGAACGCGCGACGGACATATACGCCCTGTCGAGGCTTGTGCCAGAGTTCATAGACGAGTCCCCGACCTATCTGGTGGTCCCCGATGGTCCCAGGGAGGTATGGACGAGGGAGCATGCAGAACTGGCTCACTCCCTGGCCCGCGAAGCCCTGAGACAGCGAAAGGCCGGGCTCAAGCATTATGCCGTCTGGTGGGAGACGGAATTCGAGAAGCGAACTGATTGAAGGCTTCGTCGCTCTCCATTCCGAAGAGTCAGAGGCATTGTATAGCTGGCTGTACAAGGGTTGGTCATTCTAGAAAGTCGCCGCACCCATTTGATCACTCGTCGGCTCGTGTATAACCGTCAGCGTGTACGTGTTAGTCGTGGGGAAACTGTCACCGCTGGTTGTGATCTCTATGTAATCACCATTGTTAACGAATCCGTTTCCTCCAAGATCCACGATTTCCAGCCATACGGGGATGTCGCCCAGCATCTTCTCAAATCCTGAACTCCAGGCGACAAACGGGGGGCCAGTCAGGTCGTCAGATTCCCATTCGTTCCATTCAATTGAGTTGTATCCATCGCTGAGGAGGAACTGCACATCTCCCCATTCGAGATCGCTAGTCGGCGGGCCAAACACGATTTTCCGGCCGCCGTCGGTCGGGGTATTGCTTATTATCAATACCACGGGAGTCGTCGGCTCACCACCGAAGTCGAGGACCATGACATAGAGCACTATGGGCATCAGGAGGACTGCGGCAACGATGACGATAATGATCACGAGGACCAGAGCCGTGTTGTCGCGTTTGGCCGGAGGAGGGGAGGGCCCGGCAACGCCATAGGGCATCTGAGACCCTGGCTTAAGGGGAGCACCGCAACGCTCACAGAAGTTGAAATCAGACTTGTTCTCGCTCTGACAGTTCGGACACCTCACCTCGCACCGCCTCCAGTCATCATTTCTCGGATTGCCCTCCTAGGATTTGAACTCCCCGTATGAAAGAGCGATGAGTATCAGTGCGACCAAGCCAAGCAACCAGAAGCCAAAGAACGCGGCAATTCCTCCCAGCAAGGCGAGCATGAAGTATTTCCTCGCGATTGCAAGGATCCCTCCCACCACTGAAATCGCTCCTGCAACGACCATGACCGCCATGATCATCCCGAAGATGTTGTCAAGTCCACCGACGAAACCAAATGCGCCATATGTGAAAGGCGACAGGAGTGTTATCCCTCCGCTGATGATCATCAGGATACCGGCGACGACCGGCTTCGCTGTCTTGTCCGGGGTGTGAGGATAGTAGCTCTGAGCGGGCGGGAACCTGTAGTCCTTGCCACAGTAGGGGCAGACGTTCGCATCCCAGATAATTGAACGACCGCACGCCACGCAACGCCGTTGTCTCGCCCCAGCAGCTGGTTCCGGGAATTGCGGTCCGAGCGCTAACTCGCCACCGCATGAGTGGCAGAAGCTTGCGGTCTCGGAATTGTACATCCCGCACTTGGTGCAGCGCATCGTCCAATCACTCTTGACAAATCGGCCTCGCCGCTTATATTCCTTTGTCTGGCTTCCCGGGCAGCATTCATAAAAGCGAGACGATTGTGAAGTGAGAAGCTCGCCCAGCAGCTCGGCTGCCATTCAACCCGCCGCTTCCTGCGGAGACTTCAGACCTTCCTTGGAATCCGAAGAGGGACCGTCTTCTCTTTTTTGTCCGGAGCATCAACCTGCAGGCGCTCATCTTCCTTATGCGTAGGCCCAAGAGCTTTTCCGAGAGCTGCGGTGGACCCTGTGGGATTTGAACCCACCAAATTGACTGGCTCGACCCGAAAAGGCACAAAACCGCCCGCCTATCGCGTCTTTGGAAGGCAACCGGAAACCCGCCAAGATCCCTTCTTCTTCTCTTTTCTGACGGAAGTATATAGTACTGCGTGTGTCGATTCCAGGCACTGCCTCGAGGGTGGTTCGAGGAGGGGGTGAAATGCAGTTGAGAACAGTAGCAGCACTCAGCGTATTCGTGGCGGCTCTCATGCTGGCCCAGCCGGTACTTGCCGGGAAAGCAAACACAGTCACGGTGACCGACGCCAAAGACGACTTGAAGAAGATGTACTTCCTGAATGCGAACTACGGCCCGTCTTGGCCAGACAATTCCCCAATTGAGTTGGCGGAGTGCTTGGACGTGAAGGAAGCATCGATATCGAAGCAGAAGGATACCTTCGTGCTGACGATGACAATGTGGTGCAACGACCTATTGGCAGACCTTTACCTGCCGCCTGGGACAAGCCAGATTGGGTGGGGATTCGGATTTGACACGGACTCAGACTACTACAGCGACGTGTTCATTGGCGTACTCTATGACGGATGCACAGTCTACAATCCTGATCCGACAGAGCTGAGTTGGAAGATTGCAGGCGCAACAATAGAGATGTCCTTTGACGAGGATATCATTGGGGACCCCGCCACAATCGCATGGAACTACTATGTCATGGTCTGGTGGGCCCCACGTGACCTGCTGACATGGGGCGGATGGTGGGCCGTGGACTACATAGACAGCTGGCTGGACACAAAATTCGCATTCTGGCCGGCATGAACCTGGAAAACCCTTTGATTGTCTTTCTTTTTCGCCTTTCCTCTCCTATTGGCTTTTCCTACTTCAGGGCATCGCGCAGCATGTTTGCCAGCATCTCGATGTTCATTGCCGACCCACAGTATGAGCAGAATTTCAGAGCTTCGGGGTTCGTGTCCTTTCCCACGGTTATCGTAGCCCCACAGCCACTGCATTTGTATGGTAGGTTTAGTCCACCAGCTCTCAACTGCGATATCAGCTCATTAAGATTAACAGATACCTGCCTGACGGTTGTGGAGGACTTCTTCTCCCTTGCATCTCCAGCCAGCTTCCATAGGCCAATCGATTCGTAGAGTTTCGCAGCATCTTCGTGCCTTTTCGCAACTTCGTAGTTCTTGGCTTGAGTCATGCACTGGTCCCAGTTACATATCTCCTCATGTATCGCGTAATCGACGTAGAATCTGTCATCGAACTCGGACACGCCGATGCGCTGCATGATCTTCTGCCTTAACTCTGGATGTTTGGCTATGATCTGACTGACATGCAATGTCTTCCTTCTCTCCTCGCTTTCTCTGGCTCGGGCAACGTCCGCCTGATAACTCGGCCTGCACACTTCGCAAACGCTCTCGCCACCGATTATGCCAGAGGACGGAGAGAACTGTCTCCCGCACCTAGTGCACTTCAGCTTCCCACCTTGTTTTGTCTTGATACTCAGGCGTTGGCCGCAGTATGAACAAGCGATAGCGCCAACGGCAGTCTGACGTCCGCATCGAGGGCAGGCCATCTCCACTTCTCCTATCCCTTCAACGCCTTTCGGAGCTTATGGGCTTTTCTCAAGAAGAGGTCACATCTGGTGTCTGCAACGCAGATCCAGCACATGCGTACCTGAACGATTATGACGACGATATGATTTTCGCTGGAATCATCTCTCAGAGACTACTTAGGCCCCCTCGTTAATCCCAATTCGGGTTGAGTGCGAGATGGGAGTGTTGAGAAGATTCCTCAGGTCGTACATCTTGGTCAGGAGAAGGGGGCTCAATCCGTATTGGATTCGGTTATCTGCCTTGGGGCTGACTGAGGGGAGAAGAATCAGGATCGGGAACAGGACCGTGAGCCTGGGGTATCCGATCATCGAAGACCTCGGACAGGAGGGAGGACTATGGGATTTTCAGATGCTACCCATCGATGGCGGACGAGATCGACCAAAGTCCGGGTCTCAACTCCCCTCTGATTGAATCCAAAACCGATTTTACTGGCTATGCGTGAGAGCGGGCGCGAAGGGATTCGAACCCTTGACATGCCAGTAAGTTGTCGGAGCGACTCAATCAGCTGGGATTGAAACTCGGATCAAACCCCTTTCCTTTTCAATACGAGGCGAGGTCCAATCGCACATTCTTCGTAAGCAGCGGGCCGACCTCAACCGTGCGTGTCCAATCAGGTATGTTGTTGAAGCCCTCGCCCCAAGTGCCCCCTCCCGGATAATCACCTGACCAACACAACTCAACTGCCAAGAAGTGACTCCCTGCCTCGACATCAAAGATGCCCATAGTCTGGTTTTCGCCGGGCGGAACGTATCCTGAGACCACCAGTTGGTCATCTAGCCAGACTTGGACGTGGGCGGTAAGTGCTCTCTCTTCGTTGTGCATGACTATCTTGATTCTGGACCAGGGTTGCGTGGAGATCAAGCCAACAGTTGTCAGCATGATTATGACAACAACAACAATTGAGACGTATACCGTCCAATAGGACTTCACCCATTCCTTGCCATTTGGTGACGGTGCCACATCACCAGTATCGCCTTCCCTCTCCTATGGCCTTTTCCGAGGAGAACACCTAGCCCAAGATGATTATTCCCAGTAGCATCTCGAGAAAGCCGGCAATCATGACTATGATGGAATGGTCATAGAAGGTGTTGGGAGCGAAGCGCATAGCCGATAGGAGGGGTGAGAAGCCCAAGTTGTAGTAGGCCCACGTGAAGTTGCCTTTCAAGACCTGCTTCTCAGGGAGATTGATTAGCTCGAATGTTGACACAGCGAATAGGATGCCTCCGACAAGCGCAAGCACTGTCCCGACACCAGCAAAGAGGGCGTGACCCACAAGCAGGTCATAGATCGCCACCATGGCGGTCGTGACAAGGACAAGTATGGCAAACACGAAAAGGACAGCAAGGAGGCTCGCTGCAAGCCAGCGAGAAGCACCCACGACTATCTCCTCCAGCTTCGGCCTCTTCTTGACCGATACCTCGGTGCCACTCAAGGGGCCAGCGCACTCGACGCAGTATGTAGAGAGTTTCTGGTTCTCATGGCCACAGTTGGGGCATTGCATGTCGACACCTGATGAACGAGCCCGCTCGTGCTGCCATGTTGAATGATGTTTGAGGTTATATCGCGTTTCTGATGGAATTCCTCCGGTCCGGTTGACGGTACCACCCCCCTCCCCCTGGTCTCCTCAGAAGAACACAAGGCGGGCGCGAAGGGATTCGAACCCTTGACCGCTTGCTTAGGAGGCAAGTGCCATATCCTGACTAGGCCACGCGCCCTGTGGATGCTGAGCGGGGCTACACTAATCCATCGATGATATATAAATTGGGCTGAACGAAAAATCGATGGTCTCGCCATCTATCCAGATGACTTCCGGTCCTCTTCCGTCAGCTCCTCAGGAGCCCTCTCATTCTTCGGCTCTTCCTCGGGTTTCTTTTCCTCGGCCGGCTTCGCCTCTTCCTTCTTCTCCGGTGTCTCCTTCTTCTCCGGCTTCGTGTATTCCTCGAGGAATGTTATGGTCTCCGCTCCAAGGACGTCGCGCATGTCCGTGATGAGCCTTATCTTGGTGATCATCCAACGCTGGTCGTACTTGCACTGGTCTGGGAGCTTCACCTTGAAGTTCTTGCCGTGGTGCTCCACCTCGAAGCCCTGGTCGCTTCCGTATGAGATCTTGATCAGCAGCTTCGCGATTTCCTCGGTCTTCGTCGGCTTCTCCAGGACCTTGTACTTGTACTTCAGCGTCCGACCCGCCAGCTTGCTGTTGAAGTCGACCCTGACGCGGCCCGCGGTGACCGCCGTGATGATGGCGGGCTTGTTCTTCACATTCACCTCGAGCCCCACGCGCGGCTCGATCTCCTGCTTCAGGAACTCCCGCATCGGGCGCAGCTCGACCAGCTTGGGATCCCTCTGTCCTGCCCCTTTCTCCGGCGGAATCAGGACCTCGTAGTCCTTGCCCACGTCGGCCTTGAGCATCGACTCGTCAAGGCCTGAGAAGAGCCGCCCCTTCCCGACTATCAGAGGCTGGGGTCCGTAGGTCATCTTCTCGTTGTAGATGTTGTTCTCCTTGGCGGTCGCCTCGCTCGTGGTGTCGAACAGCTCGTTTGATTCGCTGATCCAAGCGTCGAAATCCGCGAGGACGACATCCCCTGCCTTGATGCCTGCTGATTCCGTCTCGGCGGGCCCTTCCTTCTGGTGGTGCTTCTTCGCACCTTCCTTCTCGCTCATCAAGTCTCACCGCTGGTGCGCATTCTGTTGGGATACTTAACTGCCATTTAAAGATTACGGACTCAGCGCGGGGCCTCTCGCGGAGTGACTGGATGTCCCCAGGAGATATGAATCAGCCGCCAAAGCCACCGATGTGACACCGCGTCAAAAGCTATATGTTCAGCCCATCATTACTCAAAGAAAACGCGCGCCACCGTAGCTCAGCTGGTAGAGCAGCTGATTTGTAATCAGCAGGTCGGGAGTTCAAATCTCCCCGGTGGCTCCTACTCTGCAGGCCTCTGCAGAGCACCTGGCCCTCCCTGACTCCTAGGCAGAGTTAATATGACCATCCGCCAATACATAGGCTAGGTCCTCGACTGAGGATCCTGGAGGATTGAAGATTATGGGGAACACGGGATTGTCAGGTTGTGCGGTGTGGACTGTCGCAGCATTCATGTTCTTTGCGTCGCTGGGGATTGCATTCTCCTCGGGAGGGGCGAGAGCGGAGGAATTTCCACAGCCCCAAGGCTACATCACGGGTGACGAGGCTTCGGAGAACCTTGGAAGATCCATAGCTCTTGTCGATCTGAACGGAGACGATGTCGCGGACTTGGTATGTGGCACTCCATACAGCACAATCAGCGGGATGCTACAGGCAGGCTCTGTTACGATATCGCTCTCTTATCTGGGAGCTCCGCTGTGCAACACGACCTGGATCAACGGCACTCACTCGGGAGACCTGTTCGGATGGGCCGTGGCCAATGCGGGAGACCTGAACGGCGATGGTTACGACGACCTGGCAATCGGCGCTCCGTTCGCCGATCCTGGAGGCAGAGTCGACGCTGGGAATGTCAGCATTGTCCACAGCGGACCTTGGTTCTCACCAGAGGTCAATCTCAGCATCGACAGCACGAATGCGGGTGAGCAGCTCGGATTCTCGTTGTCCACCGCTGGAGACATCGATGAGGATGGGCTCATGGACTTGGTTGCAGGAGCGCCGAACTACACCGCTGGGACCACGGTCGGAGCAGGCAGGGCCTACGTGTACTTCGGAGGCGGTCCGATGGACGCGACCCCTGACAAGACCTTCTCGGGGAGTGCTGCCGGAGGGCACTTCGGATGGTCTGTGGCCGGAGGCGCCAACGTCGACCAGGACATATCCGTGGACCTCGTGGTCGGAGCGCCCGACAACGGTGCCGGGAGCGCAGTCGTAGTCAGGAACGTCCAAAGAGCGAATCCTCCCACGAATTCCATAGCTGGTATAGCTGCTGGAGACAGGTTCGGATTCAGCGTGGCCATTGCGGGAGACCTGAACGGCGACACATATGGGGACGTGATCATAGGGGCGCCCTTCAGCGACCGCAACGGAGCGGATTCCGGCGATGTGTCTATCCTGTATGGCGCATCCAAGTTCAACACAGTCGTGGACGTCACTCTCGCTGGACACGCGGCGGGCGAATGGTTCGGCTGGTCAGTGACCTCAGGAGACGTCAGGGAGGACGGCCTTGAGGACGTCATAGTTGGGGCGCCCAACAGTTCTCTGAACGCCACCGCGGCGGGAAGGGCATATGTCCACTTCGGCAACACCACGATCTCTTCGGCTCCCGACATGATACTCGCGGGAGACGTTGGAAGCAACTTCTACGGCGGGAGCGTGTGCTCGGGAGGAAACGTCTCGGGGGACATCGCAACCGACTTCGCCGTGGGGGATCCGCAGTTCAACCTCAACGTGCCACTCCTGCCCAACGTTGGCAGGACCTATCTCTATGAGGGGCTGCATGTCGTTGTCCCCGTGAACCCTGTGGCAAGGGGCCATGTCTTCATCCCGGGAACGACCGTGGGGCTGGCGGGCTTCAACGTGACGCTCGCCTCGTCCGTGCTTCAGAAATCGACCTTGACCGGCTCGGACGGCTACTACGAGATAGAGGCGGTGCCTGGCATCTACTGGCTCAACGCGACCTTGGACGGATACATGGCCAACGGCACTGTCGTATCGCTCGTGATGAACGGGGTGGAGACAGTGGACTTCTATCCGCTGACCAGGCCGCTCGTGAGGGGGACGGTCAGGGACAACATGACCGGCCTTCCGATTCAGGGGGCGACGGTCGCCATCTACACCGGAACCAACCTCGCCAACAGCGCTACCACGCCCGCCAATGGCTCATTCAGGCTCTACTTGCCCGACGCGTATGTGCCACCAGCAGGGGAGACGGTCCTGCTGACACTCGACGCGTGGAGCCCCACCCACTACACGATGTCATCAGGATTCGGGATCGGCAGGAACCAGACAATAGTGATGGACACCTACCTGGACAGGTTCCCTGTGATAGCTGGGACGGTCCGTGACGCGGTTTCGCTGTCCGCCATCAGGAACGCGGCCGTGACGGCCTCCCAGGGCGGAAGCGAGATCTCGTCCGTGACGACCGACCTCAGGGGGAATTATGTTCTCGTTGCTGTGAACGCCTCGGTGCCAGCGACGATAGACCTGAGAGTGACCGCGCTCGGATACTTCAAGGAGGATGTATCGATAGGTGCCGACAGGAACGCCACCTACACCATGAACTTCTTCATGCAGTCGGACGACACCCCGCCGACATCGCGGGTGTCCCCGCTCTCGCCTTACCAAGCCAGCTCATCGTTCGCCGTCGGAGGGACCGCGGACGACCTGAACGGGATAGCGGAGGTACAACTCTGGGTCAGGCACGCTGGAGATGCAGACTACACCATGTTCGGCTCGGATGCAAGCGAACCCTATGCGTGGATGTTCGATTCAGGGACCGCGGGCGAGGGGCTGTACGAGTTCTACTCGATAGCAGTGGACCTCGCGGGACTGGCCGAGCCTGCGCCCACGGGGAATGACTCTTGGACGATGGTGGACGCGCTTGGGCCGGCCGTGAACATAACGAACCCCGAGCCCGATGCGGTCACCAACCTCGTGAACGTCACCGTGAACTGGACCGCGACTGACTCTATTTCGGGGATACACCACTCCGCAGTACGGCTGGACGACGGCACCTGGGTAGGCGTCGGGACGGAGCTGTACCGCATATTCGAGGCCGTCCCGGAAGGCAGTCACTTGGCCACCGTGAATGTGACGGACAACGCGGGTCATGAAACGCTGGCGAACACCACCTTCTCAGTGGACAGGACAGCGCCCTCGCTGGAGATCTTGCTCCCGGAGAACGGCTCAATCACGTCGAGCCTGATGGCAACCCTTGAGTGGAATGCGACCGACATTGGGTCCGGGCTCGCGAAGGTGGAGATCCGCGCGGGTACTGGCTCCTGGAGAGAGACCTGGGTGACCAACACGAGCAGTACCTTCTGGAACCTCCCTAATGGACAGCAGACTCTGACAGTCAGGGTCACGGACCTCGCGGGCAACGAGAAATCGATGTCGGTCACGATTACAATCGACACGGAGAAGCCCATCGTGGCCGTGACCGCCCCGCTGCCCGGAGCAGAGCTCGACTCCGCCGACGTGACTGTCACTTGGGCCGCAATGGACTCGGTAAGCGGCATCGCGGGTTCCTCGATCTCGGTCGACGGGGGCGCCTTCGTCAATCTCGGCAACGTGCTAACAACCGTGGTGCCCGACCTGGAGGAAGGTACCCACTCGGTCACGATCAGGGTGACGGACAATGCTGGCAACTACAAGGACACGGTCGTGACGTTCACAGTCACGCTCAAGGATGGCGGCATAGGAGGCATCAGCAACCTCATGTGGCTGGCGATAGGGATCGTCGCCGTGGTAATCGTCGTCGCTGCTGTGATGTTGCTCAGGAGATCGAAGGACAAGCCCAAGAGTGGCGAGAAGGAAGCTGTGAAGAACAAGGAACCGGGTTCGAAGAAGAACTAGAATCCGCCAGGTCCAGGGACGTTGTCCCGAGGGGGCTCAGACCAGCAGAATCGGCTTGCTAGGTCGTAGAGAGTACTTCTTGCACTTGTAGCAGTACCACTCGTTGTACTCGGACACGAACTTCATGCTGCCCTTGCATATGGGGCAGCTCTTGCGCTCCAGCCCGAATCCCTTTGGAGCGTATGTCTTGCAGGAGTAGCAGTAATGCCTCTGATACCTGTCGATCCACCGAAGCTGGTCCCCGCAGCTGGGGCAGGCCAGCCTCACGGTCTTGGGGTTCACGGGCTTTGCCACGCCCGATGGCTTGCTCGAACGCCTCAAGGGGTAGCACTTGCAGGCGTAGCAGTAGAGCTCCTTGTACTTCTCGATGTATCTGAGCTCGCCCCTGCAGCTGGGACAGGTCCTCCTGTTCGGGGGCGTGTGAAGCGGCGGCTTCGGCGCTTCTGAGGCTCCTTTCTTGGGGGCGTACTTCCTGCAGCCGTAGCAGTAGTGACGCTGGTACTTGTCGATGTACTTGAGCGGCTGGCCGCAGACATCGCACATCCTGATCTCCGATGCCTTGCTGGGTGTCGGCTCTCGCGTGGCAGCGGGAGCAGGCTCCTCAGGAGAGATTCCGGGCCTGATTTCCGGAGAGGCCTCTACAACAGCGTTCGTTGCCGGTGCGGCCGCAGGCGGTACCGAAGTTGCCAGACTGTCAAGGAAGGCCTGAGCCTCGTTCTTCTTCGGCTCTTCATTCACTGGCGCCTCCGTGAGTTCCTTCGGCTTCTCCGGCTCGCCTGAAGGATATGACTCGCAGATGAAACAGTAGAGCTTCCCATCCCCGACCTCCTCGAGCTCTGCGCCGCATTTCTTGCACACATCCTTCGAGGGCTCCTCATTTGGCTCATCCATGGGGGTTGTGGCCACAGAGGCATCCTCGTTAGGTTCGGCTGCGAAGTCCGCGGGCTGGTCAGGCTCGTCCTTCACGTAACTGTTGCAGCCGAAGCAGTACCACTTCTCCATGTGCTCAACAAATGTCGGCTCTTCGCCGCATTTCGGGCACTTCGAAGCCTCCATCAAACCCGCTCCATGTTTCAGCAAGCTAGCTGCCTGCTAGTGGGTCTGACTACTGGGAAGGAGCGTATTTAACCGTGTTTTCGTGGTAATCATTCATGATAACACACGCATGGGCACTGGCGCTGCGAATCCCAGTGGTAGCCTACAGGTAGCGAGTTGACAGAAATCACCCTCCTGCAATCGCTCCCCCTCGGCAAGATGCAAGGGGAGTGAGGCTCGATGAAATCAAGCAACGATCTGTGTGACGACAACGGTGCAGGCATAGAGGGGCTTCCGCTTCAGTTGCTTATTATGGTGGTTGTTGCTGGGTTGGGGCTCACCATCATAATGGGCTGGATGAACTCCATATCAGCCCCACATTCCCTTGGAGATATCCACGTGAACCCGGGAGAGATTCTGGTCTATGACCCGGATGGGGATGGGATCTACACTGCCACGGATGTTACGCTCACCGTCACAGTCACCGACCAAGCAGGAGACAGGCTCGAGGGGGCGTCCGTCCTGCTTGAGGGCGCGAATATCCAAACCAAGGATGGAGGCATGGTGCGAGGAGTCACGGACTCCCGCGGGCAGGTGGTGTTCTCGGGGCTCGTGGCCGAGCAGTTCGGCTCCAGGATCACAACAATCACGGTCACGGTAGCGAAAGGTGATTACGGCGTGGATTCCAGCTACGAGATACCAGTGATACCGAGCTGACACGACATGACCATTCGAGATGATGACGGAGGGCTCGAAACCCTGCCACTCAGGCTCATGATAGTGGCTGCCGTGGTCGCACTGTCAATCGTTCCCGCGGCCGACTCCCTTGAGTCATTCAGGTCGAGGGAGTTCGTCCAGAGGGCCGAGCGGCAGCTAGACATGATTGTGTCAGCAGCGGAGATCATCGCGATGCAAGGACCGGGGAATGTTCGGACGCTGTCGGTGGACCTTCGCGGTGGAGGGGCCGCGGGTTTCTCGATGCTCTTCTTGGGGGACAAGAACGATGGCCCGAACATGTCCTCGGCGATAATCGAGCTGAGAAACGGCATGAGATTGATCAAGTCAGCCGCGAGTCCGGCTGTCTGGATGCGGTCTCCGACCTTCGACGCCCTGATCGTATCGTCCGAGATGTTCGACATCAGGATGAGCGCGGTGTTGGATGGAGGCACATTGAGCGTCGTTGCGGAGGAGGTGTGATGGACTTCGTGGTGTCCAAAGTCGCATTGTCTGTCTGCGCACTTATTCTAATGGGGTCTGTACTTGGAGTCTTCCAAGGCCAGAACCTCTTGGGCCAAGATGACGATCTCAGGGACATTGCCGCGAACTTCGCGAGGCTCGCCGAGAGCCTGCTCTCGCAAAGTTCGCAGGCGCTTGTGGCATGGGAAGTGCCGTTCTCGGTTTGGGAAGAGGTCATCGACATTGAACTAGGGGGAGACCTGGTCAGCGTATCATCACATGAGGGTTTCGCTGTTGTCCAGTTGTCAAAGGCGATACACACCTGGCGCTGGAACGGCTCTGGCGTGAACATGACCGAGCTGAGGGATCTCGACTCGGAGGCACCTGAACTCCGAGTGTCTTCGGGGACCGTCATTGAGCTGGCGGCAATCCTGATCCCTGTCGAGAACGAGCAGACGACAATGCTCTTCGCGAGAGCCGCTTGATGATCGGCTTTCTCGTCAAGATGTGACAGAAGGCGCAATCCCCTTCTCTCGTCAAGATTCATGCTGTCCAGGGCCTCCAGCAGGAGGCATTATCTCTGCTTGAGACTAATTGGGGTGACTGAGGGATGGGATCTGACTAAACGGTGGAAGATAGTTGCCGCGATTGTCATCGTCGTTGTAGTGGTGATAGCTGTCATCGCCTTGGCTCAGCCGAGGGACCAGAGGGCGGTGACAAACGAAGATAGGATGGCGTCCATCCCCGAGAATGCGATCAAGGTGTCACCCGCCCAGGACTTGTACCAGCCCGTGGTCCTCTCGAGCCTTTGGGAGCAGCCGATCCCGATGCCTGGTCCCATAAACACCGAGGGCGCGGAGGACAGCCCATTCATCACGGCGAACGGCACGTGGTTCTTCTTCTTCTTCACACCGGACCTATCGATACCCGTCCAGGAGCAGCTGGTAGACGGCATCACGGGCATCTGGTGGATGAAGAAGAACGGCACCAGCTGGACCTTGCCGGAGAAGGTCATCCTGAACGATGACGACTCCCTTGAAGGTGCGGAGTTCGTCTTGGGGGACACGATGTGGTTCGCCTCAGTTCGCACCGGGAATTACGGGGAGATAGACATCTACACAGCGACCTACAGGGATGGCAAATGGACTGACGTGACAAACGCTGGCGAGCAGCTGAACGTCGAATACGACATAGGCGAATTCCACATCACTTCGGATGGCCAAACCCTATTCTTCCACACCGGGAAGGTGATAACCGGAGACAACCTGGACCTCTGGGTTAGTCAGAAGACAGGGGACGAATGGGGCACGCCCGCTAAGGTGCCCAACGTGAACACCGCGGGGCCCGATGGGTGGCCGTACGTCACGCCGGACGGGGGCGAGCTATGGTTCACGAGATTCAGTTCGACGGCTGGTTACCAGGGACCGGCGATATACCGGAGCGTGAAGCTGACCAATGGCTCGTGGGGCGTGCCGGAGGAGATAGTCGCCAACTTCGCGGGAGAGCCGACCCTTGACGCGGAGGGGAATATCTACTTCGTGCACCACTTCTACAACTCCGACGACCAGGCAGTAGAGGCAGACATATATGTCGCCTACAAGAAGTGAAGCCGCCCGGCTGTGAATACGAGTCATGGGCAGGAAGCGACACCTGCTCGGTGCGACAACCCTCTAACCTGTCCCTGGCCGGACGCCGCGAGTCAGGCGCTGCTCCTCGCAAATTTGTCTGCGAGGTCTTCAACAGACTCGACGAACGTCTTCGCCTCCTCGAGTGTGTTGTAGAGATATACAGATGCGCGCGCGCACCCGTCGAGCCCCCGCGCGTGAAAGAACGGGTGACAACAGTGCATGCCGGACCGCATCATGATGTTCTTCGAGTTGTCAAGGATCATAGCGATGTCGTGCCCCGACAGGTTGTCCACGTTGAAGCTGAATATCCCCGCCCTGAGGTTCGGGTCGGTCGGCTTCAGAGGCCGTATTCCGCTCACGCCCGCAAGGCCTCTCGTGATCGCCTTGTTCAACGAAGCTTCGTGAGATCTTATCTCGTCCATGCCGATAGCGGAAAGGTAGTCGATGGCAGCTCCTGCTCCCACTATTCCCGAGTAGTTCTGCAGGCCAGTCTCGAAGCGCTCGGGCGGAGGAAGCAGCTCGTATGAGTCATAGGAGGCGTCAGTTACACCATGTCCACCATACATGACTGGCCTCACCGAGTCTCCCAGCCCGGTCCTGCAGTACAGGAACCCAACGCCCGACGGGCCGCACATCTTGTGCGCCGACGCAGCCAGGAAGTCGACTCCGAGTCTACCAACGTCCAGCTGTATGCTGGGTGCGGTCTGGGCCGCATCGAAGAGGACCTGGGCATCGTTGGCATGAGCGATCTCGACGACCTCCTTCGCAGGCAAGGTATAGCCCGTGACGTTCGAAGTGAGGCATATGGCAACAAGCCTCACCTTCCTGCTCATCGTCTTCTCGAACGCGTCCAGGTCGAATGTGCCGTCAGGTAGTGATCGTATGATTCGATGCTTCACCCCAAGCCACTCCACAGCCCTGAGCACGGGAATGTGGACCGAGTTGTGCTCGTAGTCACTTGTGACCACTTCGTCCCCCTTCTTCAGGCCCATGCCCATGATGACTGTGTTCAGGCCTTCCGTGGTGTTCTTGGTGAACGCAATCTCATTAGGGGTATCCGCCCCGAAGAAATCAGCAGCTTTGGCCCTCGTCTCGTCACACCTGAGGGATACCTCCGTTGCCAGTTTGTGGACGCTCCTGCCGGCACAGGCCGGGAACGAGTCATAGTACTCTCTGACCGCGTCGGTGACCTGTTTGGGCCTCAGGGTCTGGCAGGCATTGTCGAAGTATATTGGCGGTCGACCATCCATCTTCCGGTTCAGGACGACGAAGTCCTTCCGTATCTTTCCAGTGTTCATGGACGGGACTCTGATATCCATCTCTGATATTAGTGGTTTTCAGCTAACTGGGATGGGCAGAACGACTCTCAAGAAACCCTTAAGACAGGATTTGGACATCACCTTCGGTCAGCAATGAAAGCGAGCGAGACGAGGAAGCGCATTTACTTCGACCACAGCGCCACCACGCGAGTCGCCCCCGAGGTGCTCGAGGCCATGAGGCCGTTCTTCACTGAGTCCTATGGTAACTCATCGAGTATCCACTCTTTCGGGCGAGAGGCGAAGACCGCCCTCGAGGACGCCCGCAAGAAGGTTGCCAAAGTGCTGAATGCAGACCCCGCGGAGATAGTATTCACGTCGGGTGGCACTGAGTCGGACAACCTGGCCATAAAGGGGGTGGCCATGTACAAGGGGAAGTCGAAAGGCCACGTCATTACGACAGCCATTGAGCACCACGCGATCCTAGAGCCGTGCGAACATCTCAAGAGGTTCGGCTTCGAAGTGACCCACATTCCAGTGTCCCCTGACGGCCTGGTGGATCCAGGAGCAATCGAGCAAGCGGTGAGGAACGACACGGTTCTCATGTCCGTCATGACCGCGAACAACGAGATCGGAACTATCCAGCCAATCAGGGAGATCGGGAAGATGGCCCAGTCAAGGAGCATCCCGTTCCACACGGACGCAGTCCAGGCGATAGGCAAGATGCCCATCGACGTCAGGGCAGACAACATCGACCTATTGTCCTTGAGCGCCCACAAGTTCCACGGGCCAAAAGGCGTAGGCGTCCTGTATGTCCGGAAGGGCACCAAGATTGAACCTATCATCGAAGGGGGAGGGCAGGAGAGAGGGCTGAGATCGTCCACAGTGAACGTGGCTGGTGCCGTGGGCCTTGGGAAGGCTGCAGAGCTAGCTGGACACGACCTGGACGGCAATTGCCAGAGGATGATGCGCTTGCGTGACAAGATGCTGAGAACGGTCCCCGAGATAGTCCCCAACTCCCATGTGAACGGTCACATGACCAGGAGGCTGGTGAACAACGCCAACTTCAGGTTCGACTTCATCGAGGGCGAGGGGCTGGTGCTCGGCCTCGATTTCAAGGGCATCGCGACGTCCACCGGGTCTGCCTGTTCGACTGGCTCCTTGGAGCCTTCCCATGTATTGCTCGCCCTGGGCCTCGCGCACGAGCAGGCCCACGGAAGCCTCAGAGTGACGCTAGGACGGGAAAACACTGAAGAGGAAGCAGACTATTTTCTAGAAGTGCTGCCCGGCGTGGTTTCCAAGCTGAGGGAGATATCGCCTTTCAGCTCCGGGAGGCCGATCGGACCGGGTCAAGGTGGTAGTTGTGTACAGTGACAAGGTGATGGATCACTTCGCGAACCCCCGGAATGTGGGGGAGATCCCTGACGCAGATGGAATAGGCAAGGTGGGGAACCCGCAGTGCGGAGATGTGATGTGGCTCTACATCAAGGTCAAGGACAACATCGTCACCGACATAAAGTTCAAGACTTTCGGGTGCGGCGCGGCCATTGCGACGAGTTCGATGATCACGGAGCTTGCCAGGGGGAAGACCCTCGAGGAGGCGAAGAAGATAAGCCGCCAGGATGTCGCTGAATCGCTCGATGGCCTTCCACCGCAGAAGATGCACTGCTCGAACCTCGCTGCGGATGCGTTGAGGGAAGCCATCAAGGACTACGAGGCGAAGCAGTCCGCCAAGAATGCCGCGTAGTGCCTCGCTGCGACCGGCAGGATAGCTCGGGTCTTTTCCGGCCAGCCGCCATGTCTCGTCTGAACCCCACGCAAAGTTCTATTATCTGTTTGGGCAATCACATCGAGAGCCCATGGCAGACCTCGCGGTGGAAGTCTGTGGCCTGCGCCTGAGAAATCCCACAATGCTAGCCGCCGGCGTTCTCGACGAAACCGGCAGGAGCATGCTGGAGGTTGCGAAGGCAGGGGCAGGTGCGATCGTAACGAAATCCATCGGGCGGGAGCCCAGAGAGGGCCATGCTGGCCCATGTGTGGTCGAGCTGGATTATGGTCTCTTGAACGCGATGGGCCTCCCGAACCCGGGCATGAGGCTGTACTCAGAGGAGATTCGCACTGCGAAGAAGGCACGGATTCCCATCATTGGGAGTGTGTTCGGAAGCACCGCAAGCGAGATCGCGGAGCTGGCGGCATTGATGGAGAGTTCCGGAGTCGACGCCGTCGAGCTGAATCTCAGCTGCCCGCACGCAGAAGGCTACGGGGCGGAGCTTGGCTCGACCCCGGAGATGGTCGAGCAGGTCTGCTGCGAGGCACGGAGACGCACGGACATCCCTCTTCTGGCGAAGCTGACTCCGAACACGTCCTCGATCGCGGAGCTCGCGAAGGCCGCGGAGAGAGGCAAAGCTGACGCCATCGTGGCAATCAACACATTGAAAGGGATGGCCATCGACCCCGAGACGAGAAGGCCAATCCTGGGCAACAGGTTCGGGGGGTTGTCAGGTCCTGCAGTGAAGCCTGTGGGCGTCAGGTGCGTGTACGAGATCTTCGAGGCGGTGAGGATTCCAGTCATAGGCGCTGGAGGGATTGGCTGCGGCAGAGACGCGATAGAGTACATCATGGCGGGCGCGAGGGCGGTCCAGATAGGCACCGCAGTGTGGACCCATGGCCCTGGCGTGTTCGGGAAGGTGTCCAAGGAAATCGGACAGTTCATGTCATCAAACGGTTTCCGGTCGGTCGAGGAATTGGTGGGGGTGGCTCATCCTGGTCAGCACTAGGACCCTCAAGATAGAGAGCCATGTTCGTGAGACGCCTTCGATTAAGACCATCAGGTTCAAGGAATCCATGGACGCTGTTCCCGGACAATTCATAATGGTCTGGGTACCAGGTGTCGACGAGTTCCCGATGTCGCTCTCATACATCGGAAGGCGGTTCGGCATCACGTACCAGGTAGTCGGCGAAGGAACAAGAGCGCTTTCCGAGATGAAGAAGGGGGACAGGGTCGGCATCAGAGGACCTTATGGCAAGGGCTTCGAACTTGCGGGCAGAAGGATCCTCATGGTGGCCGGGGGGACGGGGATAGCTGCCCTGGGATCCCTCGTGGAGCAGGCTGCTCGCAGCGTTTCGACAGACCTGATCCTGGGTGCCAGGAAGAAGGAAGAACTGCTTTTCGAAGGCAGATGCAGGAGGACAGCGGCAAGCGTCCTGATCAGCACCGATGACGGCAGCAAGGGGTTCCATGGCCTCGCCACGGAACTTGCGATGGAAATCCTGCTTAAGAAGAAGGTGGATTCCATATACGCCTGCGGTCCCGAGAAGATGATATCAGGACTGCTGGACATGACCAGTGACAAACCCGTACGCATACAGGCATCCTTGGAGAGGATAATGAAATGCGGGATTGGCGTGTGCGACTCCTGCGCCATCGACGGAAAACATGTGTGCACGGATGGCCCGGTGTTCAGGGACCGCGAACTGCGTGCCCTGAGCGATCTCGGAGAATTCAAGAGAGACCATTCAGGAAGACGAATCCCGGTCTGAATCCTCTTCTTCACTTCCTTCCTTGAGACTCGCTATCTTCTTACCGGTCACAGAACGGACGATGTCCCAGAACTCCTCGTCGGATACACGTCCCTTTTCCTCTCCGGCTTTCTTGATAGCCCTGACAACATCGCAAATCTGGTTCTGCGTCGCGCGTATGTTTCTCGAGTCCAGGCGGCTCTTCACCAGGGCGGTCCCAGAATGCTTCCCCAGCACCAAGTGCCTCCTGTTCCCGACTTCCTCAGGGTCGACGCACTCGTAGGTCATGGGGCAGTTCAGGACCGCGGCGACGTGAATGCCGGATTCGTGAGAGAACGCGTTTGGGCCGACCCATGGAAGGTTCAAGGGGACTTGGATGTTCGCTGACTCGAACACAAGCTTCGTGAGCTCCGTGAGGCGCTCGGTCTTTACACCCAGGTCGCGCTTGTAGAGATGCTTCATGGCCATCACAAACTGCTCAAGGGGGACATTCCCCGCCCTCTCACCTATCCCACCGACAGTCGTAGCTATCGCCTCGGCACCGCTGGCCAGGGACACGATTGAATTTGCCACCGCCATGCCGAAGTCGTTGTGCAGGTGAACAGACAGAGGAGCCTTGGTGGTCTTCCTGACCTGATGAACGATGTGCGCGATCGCCTCGGGACCAGCACATCCGAGCGTGTCGGTTATCCCGAGGCGAGACGCCCCTGCCTTCTCGCAGGCCTTGTATATTTCGAGCATGAAGCCGATGTCCGACCGGGTGCTGTCCTCGGTGCTTATGCTGACTTTCAGGCCAACCGCCTTTGCGTACTCCACGGAAGCAAGGGCCCGCTTCAGGACCTCTTCACGAGTCATCTTCAGCTTGTACTGCATGTGCAGGTCGCTTGTGGCGACGAATAGGAGGACCATGTCGACATCGCAATCCGCAGCTGCGTCGATGTCCGCCTGAAGCGTCCGGGCAAGACACAACACCTCCGAGCCAAGCCCTAGACCAGCGATGGTCTTGACATTCCTCTTCTCCTGGTCAGACACCGCCGGGAAGCCCGCCTCGATTTGAGGCACCCCTGCTTCCGCCAACTTGGTGGCGATTGCGATCTTCTGCTCGAGCGTGAAATGCACTCCAGGCATCTGCTCCCCATCACGGAGCGTGCTATCGTAGATCGTTATGTTCTCAGGCAGTCGCAGGTTTGCGCAGGCGTTGTAAGGGCTGACGGCAGAGAATTTCATCGGCAAGCCATCTCCTGGTGAGTATATATCTTGTCGGTGTTTTCAGTTCTGTTGCATGAGCGGGTGGCGACCGTCAGGTCACCCCGCTGACGCAACTCGTTCCATTCGGCTCCGACCGTGCGGCCATCGCTGGCTCGTATAGGGTCATCATCACGTCATGCTGGAACGCGCCGGGGTCGAACCGTAGACCCCCTG